>Ga0207693_10002609_pt1 | contig 15668 bp, 15 predicted proteins | sample LARL81metaG_FD_184347 | JGI IMG/M metagenome (GOLD analysis project Ga0207693, IMG submission 184347) | Corn, switchgrass and miscanthus rhizosphere microbial communities from Kellogg Biological Station, Michigan, USA - LAR L8-1 metaG... | ecosystem: Host-associated > Plants > Roots >...
CTCGGACAGAGCGGACGGTTCACCCAGCTCGAGCCGGTTATCCGCAGGACCTTCGACATCCCATCGATGACCCGCTTGTCGATCGGCGCGTCCTGGACCGGTCTGAGCGAGGCGCAACGCCAGCAACTCACCGAGAGCTTCGGCCGTTACATTTCGGCGATCTATGCCGACCGCTTCGACAGCTATGCCGGGCAGAAATTGCAGGTCACCGGCGAGCAGCCCAATCCCGGCGGCGTCATGGTCAAGAGCCAGATCGTCAAGGCCAATGGCGAGCCGGTGAAGGTCGACTACATGATGCGCCGCAACGGCGATGGCTGGCTGATCTCCGACATCTACCTCGACGGCGCGATCAGCGAGGTGGCGACCCGTCGTTCCGAATTCGCTACAATCCTGCGCACCGACGGGGTGGACGGCTTGATCGCGGCCCTCAACCGCAAGGCCGATATGCTCACCGGGACCATGGCAAAAGCCTACTAATCTATTCGAAAGGCCCGCAACCCCTTTGCGATCGGCGGCAGGTCGCAATTCTGCCGCCGATCGCGATATGCGGAAGGAGGGCCCGCATGAAAACGATCCGTACGCCTACACTCGAGATCGCTTATGAGGAGAGTGGGCCGGGTGCCGGCCGGCCGGTCGTTCTACTGCACGGGTTTCCTGACGACGTGCACGCTTATGACGGGGTCGCGCCCCCGCTGGCAGCACTGGGCTGGCACGTGTACGTGCCGTATCTTCGCGGGTACGGCCCTACTCGGTTTCTCGCCGCAGAAACGCCGCGTTCGGGTCAGCAGGCTGCGCTCGGCCGCGATCTCGCTGATTTCATGGACGCGCTCGGTTTGCAGCAGGCGGTTCTCGCCGGGTACGATTGGGGCGGCCGCGCCGCCTGCGTCGTTGCGGCTCTTTGGCCAGAGCGCGTCACCGGGCTCGTCACCATCGGCGGCTACAACATCCAAAATATCGCCGAGGCTGCAAAACCGGCTTCGCCCGCGACGGAGTACCGCCGTTGGTATCAATGGTATTTCCACACCGAGCGCGGGCAGGCCGGGCTGACGGCGAACAGGGGCCCGCTTTGCCGGTTATTGTGGGAACTTTGGTCACCCAACTACCGCTTCGATGATGTCACGTACGAACACACCGCGGCGTCTTTCTACAATCCGGATTTCGTCGAGGTCGTGATCCAATCCTACCGTCACCGTTACGGCGTCGCGCCGGGCGACCCGGCGCTCGAGACGATCGAGGCGCAACTCGCGCGGCAGCCGTCGATCACGGTGCCGACAATCGCTCTGCAGGGCGAGGCCGACGGCGTTTCCCCGCCGGACCGAACCGAGCACGCTGCCCGCCATTTTAGCGGTCCCTACCAAAGCCGCATCATACCGCGCGCCGGCCACTTTTTGCCGCGCGAGGCCGCGGAGGCCGTCGTTCAAGCGGTCAGCGAGCTCTAGCGCGCGTTACCGCAAGGTGTTGTGTATCAAGTAATCAGCGTAGTCGGCCGGTTTCAGCTTGATTTCGACGCGATCGCTCTGACCCGCCAGCGCCCTGCTCACCATGATATGGTTCTCGACCCGAGCGGGAGTGAGCCGAAACACTCCCGCCGCTCCCTTCAGCTTTGGGTATAGGTTCGGATCGATCACCTTCTCCTTACGACCGAGCCGATCGAGCGCCTCCGCCTCGTTCAAGTCCTCGACTGTTGCCTTGCGCACGATCGTCCAATCGGCTTCGCCTGCCCAGCCCGTGGCGGCCAGGGCCTTTGGATCACCCTCGGCCACCCCGACCTTGTAGACATTTTTGCCGAGCCCGACATCGGACGCCCAGCGGCCGAGCCTGGAGCTGCGGGCAACGTAAAGAATCGGCATTTTTCGCTCCAAGTGACATCATTAAGGGGAATAGCGGCAAATGGTGAACCGTTACATCGGCGTCTTCGCCCGCAAGTCATAATGCCGGAATGTGCCGATGCCGCTATTGATTGGAGCCGCTACTGCTGCGACCACTTTGGTAAGCATGGCCTTGGGCCAGATTAACACCGGCTTCGAGGCGTTTGGCGTGCTTCTCGCCGCTGTTGTTTTGATGACCTTGCGGCAGGAGTAATCCCGGCCGGGAAGCCTGGCGCACTGAATGCGCCAGTTCGTCGCATCTGAGGAAATCGCCCCGATCGGCTAAGGTATTTGCTCGCGAAGCGGTCGCCGCCTGCGCCGTTACTAAGTCGACACAAAGGATTACATTCTGTTAAGCTCTCCGCTCTCAAGCCTGAGCCAAGGCAAGGGGCGGGGGCATCAGGAATGCGGCAGTGTTCGATCGCGGCGGTGTGGGGACTCGTCCTCGGTTTTATGTTGCTGATTGGCGCTCCGGCAGGAGCAGTGGGGCTCGATCCGGCCTTTAACCAGGCCTTGCTCGGCCCGGATCACGCGATAGGTGCGGTAGTCTGGAACCACGGGCGCTCGATCAATACGGAAGATTCCGATTCGCCAACCCCGCCTTATTTGAGAGTCCTGCGCGAGGCGGGGTGGGACGTGCTGCGCTTCAACCGGCCGCGCGACGGCGATACCCTGACCGCGAGCACGCGCCGGCTGGTCGAGCTGGTGGGACAATTGAAGCGCAAGGGCTACCACCGCATCGTCCTCACCGGCCAATCCTTTGGCGCGTTCCTCGCCTTGATGGCGGCTGACGCCTCGGAAGATGTGGACGCGGTCGTCGCGACGGCGCCCGCCGCTTTCGGCAACTTCGACGAGTTCTATGAATCGTGGCGCCTCAATGCCACGCGACTTTACCCGCTGCTCGAGCGAGTCAAACGTGCGCGGGTGATGCTGTTCTATTTCCACGGTGACGATTTCGATCCGGGTGGGCGCGGCGAGCGCTCCCGAGCGATCCTCGCGAGCCGGCAAATCGGCTTCAGCGTCATCGACCAGCCTGCCTTTCTCGCCGGTCATTGGGCGTCGTCGACCGGCCTGTTTCTGCGCCGCTTCGGCAGTTGCATCCGCGATTTTCTCGACGCCGAGAAGATCGAAGGCGAGCGCGTCTGCGAACCCGCTTGGGGAGAAGCGCCCAGCTCGGAGATGCGCCTGCCGGACGAGCTCGTCCATCCGCGGGCTGCCTTGCGCGCCGCAGCCGGGGCAACCGGCGGCTCGGTCCCGGGAGGTCCGGCACCCGGCGGCAGCAGCGGGCGTCAGTCGTGGTACGGGTTTTACCCCAACGGGCGTGAGGTGCTTCTCGCCATCGAGGACATTCACGGCGGTGATGTAGCCGCCGTGTACGCCATCGGCCCCGGCATCGACGACAACGAGCCGGCGGAATGGACGCACCGCAAAGGTCGCCTGGTCGACGACGATTTCATGTTCGACGAAAAGGGCAAGAGCACCCTGCGCTTTCGGCCGCGCGCAGATGGTGGTTTGAGCGCGACCTGGACCTCGCCCGACGGCAAGACCTCAATGGAAGCCGGCCTGCGCCGCCTCGACCTGCAGCATTTGGCCCGTCGCGCCGAAACGCGCGTTAGCTCTCAGCCCCAATAGCGGCCGCTGCTGCCGATCGCGACGACAATGAGGCCGAGGATCAGGTTGATCGTGACAACCATGCGGATCTGGCCGAGCTGGCGGCCGCCCTCGGCCCAGTCTTCCCGTCCGACCGCCAGGCGAAAACGGCGCCACGGCGCGAAATAAAGGTGGAAGAACAGCAGCATCATCAGGATGCCGATCCCTTGCATCAGATGCACGTGGACGCCGACCCTGCCGAAGCCGCCAAAGACCGCAAAGACCAGCACATAGCCGCTCGCCAATAGTAGGACGATCGCGGCAATTACCCAGGCAAAAAAGCGGCCGAGAACGCGAGACCAAAGAACCAAGCGCGGCCCTGGGTCGAGCACCGCGGTAGCCGGCCGCAACACCTGATGCGCGAAGAACATGCCGCCGACCCATACCACGGCCGAGAGGGCGTGCAGGATCAGCGCGGCTGTGGCGATCGCACTCGTCCCGTCCATCGCTCAACTGCCATAGGCGGGGCTCCTGCGGGCGAGCCCGCCGAATAGTTCGAGCATGCGCCCGCGCCAGACGGCGACCGGGTCGTCGGCGGCGAGGAGCTCGAAGTCGCTGATCGCGCGCGCCCATTGGAAGGCGCCGAAAACGACGTAGTCGGCATAGGCCGGCGCCGAGCCGGCCAGAAAATCCTGGCGCTCCACGGTGCGGCGCAGCGGCGTCAGGCTTTCGCGGAATGCGGGCAACCGCGCCTCGCGGTCCTTTACCACCTCCTCGAGGCTTCTGCGAAAGCGCTCCTCGCGCGATTGCCGGAAATAGGTTTGGTCTTGGGGCCCGATGTGGCGATGGATATCGAGAACGACAAAGCCGACGACGCCGGGCTGGAGCACGGTCTCGGTCCAGTTCTGCACGAAACGGGTCAGCGCTGATCCGGCCGCGCCGACGAAAAGCGAGGGACGGTCTGGGTAGCGGTTTTCGAGATACTCGGCGATAGCCGAAGAATCGTGCACCACATGGCCGCCGTCGACGATGACCGGCACCCGACCGCCGTTCGGCCGAGGCAGTCTATCCTTTTCGGTAAAGCGCCAGGGCACGGTCTCGACCTCGAGCCCCTTGTGCGCAAGCGCCATTCGCGTACGCCAGCAGAATGGGCTGAAGCGCCGGTCCGACTCCGCGCCCGCGAGATCGTAAAGGGTAATGGCCATCGGTCTCCTCCGCAATGCCGGGGTGTCGGCAGCCACTATGGCCCCCAACTGGGCTTCGGAAAAGGCGGAGCTGTCATCCTGCTGAGGCCGTCCAAGGGTGATAGATCGCGATCCAGGGCCATATATGATCGTAGTCGCCGGCCCACCCAGAGACCGCCCCGCTCAGAGATAGCCTTTGCCAGATCTCGTCATCTTCGATTGCGATGGTGTGCTGATCGACAGTGAGATCATCTTCGGCCGGGTTCTTGGCGAGTGCCTGATCGGCGCTGATTTTCCGATCACGATGGACGAGGCGATGGTGCTGGGTTTCGGGAAGAACCGCATCACCTTGACCGCTGAGGTCGAAGCCCGGTTCGAGCGCACGCTGCCGGACAAATTCTTCGAGACGTTCCGCGCCAGTGTCGATATCGCCTTCGAACGCGGGCTGATGGTGATACCTGGCATTGAAGACCTGCTCGCGGCCCTGCCCGTGCCCCGCTGCGTAGCTTCCAACAGCCACCTCGACCGGGTCCGTCACGCGCTTGCCGTGACCCGGCTATTGCCACTCTTCGATCCGCATGTCTTCAGCGCCTCGCAAGTCGCCCAGGGCAAGCCCGCTCCCGACCTGTTCTTGTTCGCCGCCCGTCAGTTCGATGTGCCGCGCGAACACTGCATCGTGGTCGAAGACAGCACCGTCGGCGTCGAGGCTGCGGTCGCGGCCGGCATGCCGGTTCTCGGGTTTTACGGCGGTGCTCACTGCCCCGCCGGTCATGCCGATCGCCTGATTGCCGCCGGCTGTTCACACGTCTTTGCAGGGATGCCCGATCTCGCGGCTTATCTGTGTGGAGCAGAATGCGGATAATCCAGATCTCGGACACGCATCTGAGCCCCGGCAAGGCGCATTTCGCCGACAATTGGGCGCCGCTCGCGGCATGGATCGCAGCACAGAGCCCTGAACTCGTCATCCATACCGGGGACGTCACGGTCGACGGCGCCGATGTAGAGGAGGATCTCCGGCACGCGGCCGAACTGATGCGGGGTCTCGGCGTGCGCTTTCGAGCGGTTCCCGGCAATCACGATGTCGGCGATGCCGGGCACCCTCGTCAGCCGGTCACCGACAAGCGCTTGGCGCTCTGGCAGACCTATTTTGGCCCGGATCGATGGGTCGAGGATGTCGAGGGGTTTCGCCTGGTCGGCCTCGACGCCATGCTCCTCGGCAGCGGCAACCGCGCGGAAGCGGCGCAGGCGGCCTGGCTCGACGAGGTGATGAAGGATGCCGCCGGTCGGCAAACCGCCTGGTTTCTGCATCGTCCGCTGTTTCTAGACGACCCCAACGAGGCCGACACCGGATACTGGTCGGTGAAGCCGCAGCCCCGCGCGCGGCTGATCGAGCTGGTGTGGCGGCATTCGGTCGCCTTGGTCGCCAGCGGCCATTTGCACAAGGCGCATCAAATCATGCGCGACGGCACGAGTTACGTATGGGCGCCGGCTTCGAGCTTTCTGGTAGGCCCCGAGATTCAACCACCGATGCCGGGCGAAAAGAGGCTGGGCGCCGTCCTATACGAGCTCGACGGCGCCGCGCTGCAACCTAGCATCGTTGACGTTCCGGGCCTGGCGCCGCATTGGATCGACGACGTCATCGATGAGGTCTATCCGCGGCCACCGTCGACCAGCCCCGCGCCGCGCTAATCTTTTTCTTTGTATCGATTCCGGTCTGGGTGCATCCTTTATCCCAAGGACAGGAAGGAGCACCGATATGGCGGAAATACTGGGTCTCGGCGTAACCCATTGGCCGACGTTGTGCCTGCCGAACGAAGGGCTGACCAGCGTGTTCAAGCGGACACTTACGGCTCCGAATGTCGAGGCCCGGTACAAGGACCCTGCCAACTGGCCGGACGAGCTGATCGCCGAGCTGGGCAATGATGACGGCCTGTCGGCGGCAAATCGCTGCGGCGAGCGCTTTGGCAACGACTTCCGTGCAATCCGTAAAATACTGGACGACTTCAACCCGGATCTCGTCGTAATTTGGGGCGACGATCAGTATGAGAATTTCCGCGAGGATGTCGTCCCAGCCTTTTGCCTGCTGGGCTATGACGCCGATTTTGAGCTCAAACCGTGGCACAATGGTAACGGTCATGGGGGAAATGGCGGCAAACCCAACCGCTGGGGCGAGCCTGGTAACTGGGCGCTGCAATTGCACGGTCACCGCGAGGCGGCCAAATACCTCGCCACCGGTCTAATCGAACGCGGCATCGACATGGCGTATGCCTACAAGCCGCTACACCATCCGATGGCGCACGCCTTTACGAATACTTTCCTTTATCTCGATTGGGACCGGGCGGGTTTTCACTATCCGACGATCCCATTTGCGATCAATTGCTATGGCCGCACGCTGATTCATGCAAAGGGCGGTCTGGCGCATTTGTTTCAGCCGCCGCGGCCGGCCGACGAGGCGGAGGACCCGCCTGCTCCCGCACCCTGGCGCTGCATGGAGGTCGGCGCCGCCGTGGCCGAGGTGCTCGCCGCCTCGCCATATCGGACGGCGCTGATCGCGTCGTCCAGCTGGTCGCACGCCTTCCTGTCGCCGAAGAACGGCTATCTGTGGCCCGATCACGAAGGCGACCGGCTGCTGTTCGACGCGGTATCCCGGGCCGATTACGGAACCTGGAGAAAACGCTCTCTTGCCGAAATGGAATATGCCGGCCAGCATGAGATGCTGAATTGGATGGCCTTGATCGGCGCGATGGAAGCTCTCGACCGGCGCCCGGTGATCCAGGACTACATGGAGACCTACATCCTGGCGTCAGACAAATGCTTCCTGTCCTTCCCGCCCTGAGCCGTCCCGTCCGCACGCCGAAAATCTGAAAACCAATCGGCGGTCGATTTCCCTATCCTGGTCGCGGGGAGAGCACTGGGCTGAGCGGCGCTCATCTGTCTTGAACCGCTCCCAGTGATTGGCTGGCTCGCTGAGACTGGCCGGCATACTGTCCACCCGGCAGCACAATGCTGTTGTTTATCCAAAATTTCGTCAAATCCGATTAGAAAAGCGTGGCGGACAACATTTTGACGTGCAATAGACGGTGCGATGACTAACCGCGGTTAAGGTCAACGCTGTCTGGCGGCAGTCGCAGTTCCCCGTCTACTTCAGCGGCCACCAGCGCGCAGTGCCTATCTCCACAATCGAGGGAGAAGCTGATGGAACGCAGCTTCATATCGCCGCACGTTTGCTCCGTCAATGACTCACGGCTGCCATGCCAGCCATTGCGTTCCCGCAGATCGGGACACGAAGTCGCCTACTCTCTGACCAAAGAGGCCCTTTGGATATTGGTCCTATTGTCCTCATTGGGAGTCTGGGCAGCGATCTGGGCCGCGGTCGCGTCATTGGCTTCAGCGTGGCTGCAGTGATTTAACTCGCCGTCGAGGAGTCCCTCAGGAACTCCCCATGATTCACTCCATTGCCAGGGAGACATCGATGCTCATGATCTCCGACGATAATCGCGAAACCGTTATTGCAGAATACATCCGCACCAAAGGAGTGACACGCTGTCCAACTGCGTGTGTGGTTCCGACCCAGGCCTCGGTCACTGCAGCCGACCGGGCGGCGCTGGAAGAATACCGGACTGAACGCGACCGGATGCGTCGCGAGAGAGCCGCGGCACGTGTTCGATTATTTTGGGGGATCGACGCTTCTTTCGGGTGATAAAAAGCATCACCTAGCGCGCCGTTGTTCGTTTGCAGGGCACGATCAGTGGCGCCGAATTGTGCCGATGGCGTGGTCGATAGCCACACCATAGGCGGGCGACGAGCCGAGCGCATGTCGACGCAGACACGCTTCAGTAAATTTGATGACATGCTCGTCACCATTGTCCAATGCGCGATCGATCAGCGTCTCAGCGTCCTGTTTGCACTGATCGAGGTTCTCTGCGATGGACCTTGTGCCAAAGCATGCATAAAGCGCGCAGCCCGCCTGCCACGCGTAACGCAGCGCCGAGCGTGCCGCGGCGTCACTGACGTAAGGGATCACGCCGCTGAGCGCTGCGAGGCTGGTGACTCCGTGAATGAAAACGATCGTCGTCAACACGTCATGGGCGTTTGCCAAATAAATCCGTGCGAATAACTCCGTCAGTCCCACAAGCAACCGATCTTTATCGCCACTGATGTCCAGTAATCCGATTACCGGGGCAAACTTGGTGAAATCGTCGAGCATGGCCAGCGAGGCGGTGATGTTTCCCAGACTGCGGCGGTCGTGTGAAGCAATAACGGGAACTTCCGCGATCGCCTCGCGCGGCGACATTGGGTGGCTTGTCGTAAGATCACCGGAGGGCAGCTCTCGATAGGTGGCCGCCCAGCTCGCGAGGGCATCGCCGAGCTCGCGCATTCGCCGTGGCGTCTCATTAGCAGCGAGGCTGCGGACGGCATGACCGACCCGGATGACGCCGTGCGTCGCAGCGCCGCAAAAACCTGGCGCCAGCCGGGCCGTCCAGCGGTCGAGCACCTCGGGCCAGGGCGCCTGTCTCAGCTGGTAGCCGAAGAAGTCGGCCCAATCCGCGAAGCGATCGCGCTTGCCCAGCGTACTGCGCCAAGTCTCGGCGCGGATAGGATCACGGGGTGCCGGACGCGGCAGCAGTCTTTCCTGGTACTGCGCGATCCACGGCATCACCGCCTGCGGGCGGCCCATCGCGCAGAGTGCTTCGGCAACCATCGGTGCGTGGTTGCTGTTGCCGTTCTTCAGCTCGATGTCGTATCCGGCGAGAATCTCGAGCGCGTCGTCAAGCGACGCGTAGCAGGAAGCTCGCATTGCATCACCTCAGCTGCCAATGAGCGTAGTCTACCACGTTGGTCGTCTCCGTGATTTCTTTTGCTCGCATTTCCAAAGCTCCGGTGCGGCAAGAACATCACTTGCCGGTCAGCGCGCGCTGGGCCAGCGCGGCCGACTGCCGAGCTGCGGCTGGCTTGCACTCAGCGCGCAGCATGAGCGCGACCAGGGCGGTCCATCCGGTCTGGTGCGAGGCACCGAGGCCACGGCCAGTATCGCCATGGAAGAACTCATAGAACAGCACATTATCGCGGAAGTTCGAATCCTCCTGCTCGATCGGCGACTCGCCGAAAACCGGCCGATGTCCGTCTTCGCCGCGCAGAAAGATGCGGCACAGCCGCCGGGAAAGCTCGGCAGCGACTTCGCCGAGATGCAGCATCGTTCCAGATCCTACCGGACATTCGACCTTGAAGTCGTCGCCGTAGTAGCGGTGAAACCTCCGCAGCGATTCGATGATCAGAGAGTTTACGGGCATCCAGATCGGACCGCGCCAGTTCGAGTTGCCGCCAAACACACCCGTGGCCGACTCTCCCGGGACATAGTTGACGCTCAACCGAGTGCCCGCATGCTCGAAGACATAAGGATGTTCTCCGTGCAGCTTAGACAGGGAGCGAACCCCGAAATCAGATAGGAACAACGTCTCGTCGAGCATCCGGTTGAGGAGGCGCTTCATCCGATGTCCGCGGAGCAGCGACAACAAGTGCTTCTCCCCGGTGCTGGCATCATGCCATCGCGAAACCAGGCGTGCGAGGTGCGGACGGTGCTCGAGAAACCAATGCAATCGAGCGCTGAAATGCGACAGTTGCGCAATGACCGAGGCGTCGAGCACCTCGACCGCGAAAAGCGGGATCAGGCCGACCAACGAGCGCACCCGCAGTGGAATCCGCTCTCCATCGGGCAGATGGAGGACATCGTAGTAGAACTCGTCCTGCTCGTCCCATAAGCCGATGCCGCCGCCGATATTGGTCATCGCCTCGGCGATATAGAGAAAATGTTCGAAAAACTTTGACGCGATGTCTTCGTAGACGTGATCCTCGAGCGCCAGCTCTAGCGCGATGCGCATCAGGTTGAGCGTGTACATCGCCATCCAGGCGGTGCCGTCGGACTGGTTGACGTAGCCGCCGGTCGGCAGCGGGGCGCTGCGGTCGAAGATGCCGATATTGTCGAGGCCGAGAAACCCGCCCTGAAAGATGTTGTGTCCTTCGACGTCCTTGCGGTTCACCCACCAAGTGAAATTGAGCATCAATTTGTGGAAGACGCGTTCGAGAAAGGCCCTGTCGCCCTTGCCGCCGTGATGGTCGCGGTCAGTTTCATAGACACGCCAGGCCGCCCAGGCATGCACCGGCGGATTGACGTCGCCAAACGCCCATTCATAGGCGGGCAATTGGCCGTTGGGGTGCATGTACCAATCGCGCGTCAACAGCAGCAGCTGATTCTTGGCAAAAGCCGGATCGATGAGCGCCATCGTGACGGCGTGAAACGCCAGATCCCAGGCCGCGTACCAGGGATATTCCCATTTGTCCGGCATCACGACAATGTCGGCATTGTTCAAATGCGGCCAGTCAGCATTGCGGCCGTACTGACGCGATGCCGGCGGCGGGGGCTGCAACGGATCGCCGTGCAGCCACTCGGGAATGTCGATGTAATAGTACTGCTTTGACCACAGCATACCGGCGAGCGCCTGGCGCTGCACCAGCCTTGCATCCGGATCGGCGATGTCCTGCTGCAGCGCAGCGTAGAATTCGTCTGCTTCGGCACGGCGCTCGTCGAGGGTGTCGTCGAAACCATCGAGACCGGAAGCACCTGCATCGAGCGTAAGCCGAGCGCGCATTCGCGCGCTTCCCTCCGGGGCCAGCTGCAGGCGATAATGCGCCGCAACTTTGGTGCCGCGCCGTTCCGGGTTCACCGCATCCAAGTCGCCGTTGACGACATAATCGTTGATGCCGTCCTTAAAATATTGACCGGGTGCGTCCATTTCCCACAGCCGCCGCACATTCGTTTCGTTCTCGCAGAACAGGAATTCGGGCCGGCCTTCGCAAAAAAGCCGTAAATGCAGAAATTGCGGGTAATCGACCGAGACCGAATCATCCGCCCGCGCGACGAGCAAGGGCCGCATCGAATCGGGTTTCCACGACCAGGTGTTGCGCGCCCAGAGCTGTGGCAAGACGTGCAAGCTTGCCGCTTCGGCCGCGCGATTGTGAATCGTTACCTGCATCAGAATGTCGTCGACGTCGGCCTTGGCGTATTCGATCTCGACATCGAAATAGCGGTTGTCGGCAAAGACGCCGGTGTCGATCAGCTCGAACTCCGGCTCTGCCCGGCTGCGCCGCCGGTTCTCCTCGACCAGCCGATCGTACGGGAAGGCAGCTTGCGGATATTTGTAGAGCATCCGCATATACGAGTGGGTCGGCGTGCCGTCGAGGTAGTAGTACAGCTCCTTGACGTCCTCGCCGTGATTTCCCTCCGAGTTGGTCAGCCCGAACAGCCGTTCCTTCAGAATCGGGTCGCGGCCGTTCCATAGAGCGAGCCCGAGGCACAGCATCAGGTGATCGTCGCCAAAACCGCCGATCCCGTCCTCACCCCAGCGGTAGGCGCGGCTGCGCGCCTGATCGTGCGAGAAATATTCCCAGGCGTTGCCGTACTCGCTGTAATCCTCGCGCACCGTGCCCCACTGGCGCTCGCTGAGATACGGTCCCCATCGTCGCCAATGCTTGCCGTGCCTGATTTCCTCGAGGCGCAGCGCCTCGGCGGTGCGCAATGTGCTGGCGGGAAGTTGTACCATCGGCTCAATTCCCTCAAGTCGCTTCGGCGGCCAGGACGCTGAGCAGGTTCCGGCGCCCTTTCCATCGCTGGACAATCAGAGCGTCGAATCCGAGGCTGCGGCCATAATGGTGGACGGCAAAGATCAGCTGGATTACCAGAAGGAAAAAATAGGTCCATGGCCACTCGCCCTCCGCATTGTAGAGGCCGAGCCACAGGTTGAGGATCTGCAATGCTCCGATCAATCCCCAAAAGCGCACGAAGATCCCCAATATGAGCGATACCGCCGTCAGCACCTCTAGCGCGTAGACGATGGGCGCGAACAGATAGAAGTGCGGCAGCACGATATTGTTGACGAAGTCGGCCTGCAGCGGGATCGCGGCCGACTTGCCCATCAGACCCATCCAATAGGCCAACCCGGTCTCGCCGAACGGCTGCTCCGGATGATCGGTGTAGAACGGCGGCAATTTCCACAAGGTCTGTTGCCACCACATGCAGCCGATCAACAGCCGAAAGACCCAGTTGCTGACATGCTCGACCGTGCGCTGCGCCGGCATTGTGCGGTAGACATGGACCGCGATGGCGATGCTGCCGAGCAGGAGGGGCCAAAATATTACCGTGGTCCAGCCCGGCTGGAGCAGAAACTGGACCGCGTCGGAAAACGGGTTGTGATTCATCGGACGGACCCTCGTCAGTCGATATCTATTCAAACGTAGTCACCGGCGCCGCTCGATCAAAATCTCGATCGGTTATCGTTTCGATGCGGCACGCGCGCGCTGCAGACGCCACCACGCCTCGATCACGCAAGCGACCGACCAGGCCTGGGAGGGCGCACCGCCCGGGAGATGCGGCGGTTCTGCCTCGAAGATTTCGCCGATCGTTCCGAGCCCGGCATCGAACAGGTGATCGCGCATCGCGGCGAGGTGCTGCAGCGCCAAATCGGCATCGCCGAGCACGCGGTATTCGGCCAGCACATAATGGCCGAGCAGCCAGGCCCAGGCGGTACCCTGATGATAGGCGCCGTCGCGATGCCAGGGGTCGCCGGTATAATGCGGCTTGTAGTCGGGGTGGCCGGCCGCAAGCGACCGCAGCCCGTAGGAAATCAGCAATCGGTCGCCGCACAGCGCGACGACGCGTCTCTGCTGATCCGGCATGAGCGGGGAATGTGGCAGGCTGACCGCCAGGATCTGGTTCGGGCGGATCGAGCCGTCATTGCCGGTCGGCCCGTCGATCACGTCGTAGAGCCCGCCGGTTCGCTCGTCGGCGAAGCGGGCGAAACCGACCCGGGCCTGCTCTGCGAGGTTGCGATATGGCCCTGTCGGCCGGCCGAGCGCTTCGGCAAAATCGACCATAATGCACAACGCGTTGTACCAGAGCGCATTGATTTCGACCGGCTTCCCGATACGCGGGGTCACGACCCAGTCGCCGACCTTCGCATCCATCCAGGTGAGCTGCACGCCGGATTCGCCGGCGCTGAGCAGCCCGTCGCCGGGGTCCACGCGGATGCTATAACGCGTGCCCTTGATATGCCAGTCGACGATCCCGGCGAGGACCGGAAAGGCCTGGGCGAGGGTTTCGCGGTCGCTGCTCGCTTCGACATAGGCGAGCCAAGCCTCGAAGAACCACAGGGTCGCGTCGGCGGTGTTGTAATCGGGCTTGTCGCCGGCACCCGGAAAGACGTTGGGCAGCATGCCGCGGTCGACGAAACTCGCGAAAGTCAGCAGAATGTCCCGCGCCCATTGCTGACGGCCGGTGGCCAAGGCCAGCCCCGGCAAGGAAATCATCGTGTCGCGCCCCCAGTCGCCGAACCAGGGATAGCCGGCGATAACCGATTTCCCGTCGGGCCGGCCAGGCAGGGGCCGGGCAAAGATGAAGCTGTCGGCGGCGAGCAGCAGCTGCGCGATCCAATCGGGAGGGGACGCCATTTCGGGGACCCGCCGCACCTCGTCGAGCACTCCCTGCTGCCACCGCCGCCAGCGTTCGAGCGCTGTCTCCAAATCGGGAGACGGATCGCGCTCCAGGCTGCCGACGATGCCGACCCATTCGCCGGGAACCAGATCGAGCCGGGCCTCCCCCACCTGCAAATGGTTGTCCCGGTCGGACAGGCCGCGCTCGCGCTCGACCGGCAGATCGAAATTCTCGATCCATTGCTGCGCTGGCGCAATGACGCCGCGATAGGCGCGCAGGGTCAGCGCAAAGTCGGGCCGGCACACGCGCAAGCCGCCTTCCTCTGATTCCACAACCGGGGCGAACTGGCCGGCAGCGGTCTGGCCGTGATGGTCGCGGTCGTTGATCATCAACCGAACGCGCAGCGAGAGCTTGCGCGAACTTTGCTCGGGGCCAAGCAAGAGGCGCCAGGCGGCATAGGCCGTATCGGCACCCGGTTCGAGCCAGATCCTCGCTTCCAGACGGATCAATCCGATGGCGAACAGCCAGACCGGGATAGTGCCGTCGAGACGGAAAGACTCGATATGGACGTGCCCGACCGGGCTGATCGTTCCGCCGCTCCAGCGGTTGGTGAACAGCGGCCAGCTCTGCTCGCCGTCGACCAGCTCGGCGTCGGCTTTGGCCCAGACCAGCCGGCGCCCCAGCGGCGGGTCCACCGGCGCAATCAGCAGTCCATGATATCGCCGCGTCAGGCTGCCGGCGATTGTTCCGGCGGCATAGCCGCCGCGCCCGTTGGCGAGCCACCATTCGCGGCGCTCGGCCTGCACCAGGTCGCCGCAGATCGCCCGGCCGAAGCGGATCATCCCGGGCATTTCGAGCTGCATTAGCGCATCTCCAACATCACGGTGTGACGGTCGGGGTCGAACAGTGCGATATCGGCGCCTCCCCCGCTTGCATGCACGCATGCCGGTTGTCATCGCGATCGGTTTCCCTCATGTCCACCTGGCTCTCCCTCCATATGCCGGCAGAGATAGCGATCCGCAGCGACCTGACGGAAACGCCGCTCGCGATTGTTTCGATGCATCTGGTGTATGGACGTTCGGGCCTGGCGTTGGCGCCGTCGTGACTTGTGTCGGGCGATGCCGCCGAGCAATTTCGGATTATAGAGATGCATCGGGTCCGCTATTTCCTAGCCGTGGCGGATACCCTGAACTTCACGCGGGCGGCGGAACTGTGCAACGTCTCACAGCCGGCGCTGACCCGCGCCATTCAGCAGCCCGAAGAGGAGCTCGGCGGTCTGTTGTTGCGGCGCGAGCGCAAGCTGACGCATCTGACCGATTTCGGCCGCCTGATTCCGCCGCACCTGCGCCAGGTTCTCGCCGACGCCGAGGCGGCCAAGACGACGGCGAAGCGTTTCTGAGCTTGCATGAGGCGCAAATCCGTCTCGGGATCATATGCAGCGTCGGGCCGGCGCGCTCCATGAGCTTTATGGCGAGCTTCCACGCCGCCAACCCGGGCTGCGAGATCACCCTCGTCGAGGGTGTCCCGGTGCGGCTCTCGGAG
>Ga0207693_10002610_pt1 | contig 15668 bp, 16 predicted proteins | sample LARL81metaG_FD_184347 | JGI IMG/M metagenome (GOLD analysis project Ga0207693, IMG submission 184347) | Corn, switchgrass and miscanthus rhizosphere microbial communities from Kellogg Biological Station, Michigan, USA - LAR L8-1 metaG... | ecosystem: Host-associated > Plants > Roots >...
GTCACGTTGACGGATTCGATTTCGCCGACGTTGGCGCCGGCGACGCGGACCTGCTCGCCTTTGACCATGAAGCCGCCGTTGTCGAAGATCGCGCGGACCCGGTAGCCGCCGGAGCTGCCGCCGCCGGAAGCGATCAGCACCAGGGCGACGACCGCGACGACCAAGGCGAGTGCGAGTAGGAGTCGTCTGCTCATGGTCCGGGGGGCACGTCGCCGGGGTCGCATTCGGAGGAGTCGACGCTGCCGCCGCCGACCCAAGGATTGGAGCCGTCGGCAGCGGGCTGGGTGGCGGCGCCGGGGCAGCGACGGTGGACTTCGGCCGACCCGAATGGCCCGTACTGTTCGGCTTTGCTGATCGGTTCCAGTTCGGAGCTGCCGGCGTTGTAGCGGAAGAGGTTCTGGCCGGCGGTCACCGCCCTGACGTAGTGGCCGTTGCCGTCGTAGTAGCCGGCGACCTGGCCGAGCTTGCTGAAGGCGTTGAAGAGGTCCGGCGTGTAGGCGCGGATGAAGTTGAGGTTCGGCTGGAAGTCGGAGATCGCCCGTTCGGAATGCGGGAAGGCGCTCGAGGTGAGGTTCTGCACCTTCGGCAGGACGGCGAGGAGGTCAGCGGTGTCGTTGCCCTCGCCGGGCTGATGGACGATCAGTTTCAGGTTCCGCGTGAACGGGACCAGTTTCTGGAAGACCGGCCGCAATTCGGCGAGGAAAGGCGCCAATTCCCTCGTCGCCGGCTTCGCCGTGTTGACCAGCGGTTCGAGGTCGTCGAGGGCGGCGCGCAGGTTGACGAAGGTCGTGTTCGATTGCCGCAGCACCGGCGGCAGCCGCCGCAGGGTGGCGTCGAAGGCCGCCGTTTCCTTGGCGATCGCGCCGAAGGCGGTGCTGGCGTTGCCGATCGCGCTCGAGAGCTGTTCGCCGCGGCCGGCCACCGCCGTCGTCAGCCGCGAGGAGCTGACGATGAAGCGGGAGAGCAGGCGCTGGTCGGCGTTCAGTTCGTGGACGAAGGCGCCGGTGCGGTTGAGCGCGGTACCAAAGTACTTGTAGGCGTTATTGGCGTTATTGCCCTGGCCGGAATAGATCGCGGCGTTGCCGCGGATGAAGTCGCTGAGGCCCTGCCGCACCCGCGGCGGGAAAGTGTTGAAGAGCTGATCGATGTCGACCGGGGTCGTCGTCGAGGCCAGGCCCAGTTCCGCCCCGTCTTCGAGCGCCGGGTTGCTGTTGGGCCCGGGGCTGATCGAGACGTAGTGGTTGGCGACGCCGGAGAGGGAGGTGGCGCGGATCACGGCCGTGGTTCCTTCGTGCAGCTCCTGATCGACGCTGACGTGGACTTCGGCGAGGTTGTCGTCGCTGAGGCCGATGCTTTCCACCGTCCCCGCCGGCGAGCCGCCGATCAGCACCTGGTTGTCGGGCACCAGCTGACCGGCGTTCTGGAAGACCAGGGTGTACTTGTGGCCGCTGCTGCCGCTGAAGAAGACCACCGCGAGGACGATCACCGCGACGGCCAGGGCGGCGATCACCGCTACGCGGGCTGGGGTCGTTCCCCGGCTTGCCGCTGGGCCCCTTTCCTCGCCTGATGCTTTGGCAGCCACGAATCGTCGCTTGCTTTCAGGTTCCGCCGGCCCCTCCGACCCGGTAGAACGGCTGGAAGATCGTATCCGAGGGGGTCCCGGGCAAGACCCGTCCGAGCAGGGACTTAACTGGAAATCAACGCGCTACTCTGGACTTCGGGAGCGGTTAAGGGAAGTGGGAGAGGCGCCGCTAAATCCGACCCTAGGAGCAAGCAATGCGCAGACGTCCATTTCTGATCGCGTCGATCGCCCTTTTCGCGATCGCGATCGCAGCAACGGCCGCGTGGGCCGGACCCACGGTGAACGCGCCCGACGGCAATACCCAGTCGATCAACTCGGTGATACGGCCGAAGAAGCTTTCGAAGACGAAGTTGACGCCCGGAAGCCTCGAAGTGACGACGCTGACGACCTCGACGACCGACCCAAACGGGGTCCCGAGCCCGGCGATCCACGCGACGATCGACTTCGACCGCAATGCCCGCCTCTACACGAAGGGGCTCGCGACCTGCAACGCGGCAAAGCTGCAGAGCCAGTCGACCGAAGTCGCCGAACGGGTCTGCGGCAAGGCGAAAATCGGCAGCGGCCACGCAACCGCCTACCTCAAAGCCGGCAAGGTCTATGAAGTCCCACAGACGGTGACCGCCTTCAACGGCGTCCCCAAAGGCGGCAAGCCAGTGGTCATCCTCCACACCTACGGAACGACGCCTATCCAGGTCAGCCTGGTCCTCGAAGGCACCGTCTCCAACTACAACAAGGAAGGCTACGGGCCGCGGCTCGACCTCAACATCCCCCTGATCGCCGGCGGCAGCGGCGCGCTGAAGGAATTCAACGTCAAGATCGACAAAAAATGGCGCTACAAAGGCGAGAAGCGGAGCTTCATCTCCGCCAAGTGCACGAACTCGAAGAAGCTGAAGGCGCGCGGCAAATTCGACTTCCGCGACGGCGAATCCCTCACCGCGTACTCGAAGCAGAGCTGCAAGCAGTCGAAGTAGCCGTCAACCAGCTCGGCCGAGGGGGGACCGTGGCAGGCGGTCCCCCGGCGAGTAACTGTGAAGAATCGCCGCCGCCGAGCGCGACGCGCTCTTCGAAGAGATCCACGCGCGGCTGAGCGGGATCGGCGAGGTGTGGTCGGCCGGCCCGACGGAGGACTGAGGGCGAGCCGACCAAATGGCGCAGAGAGGTCCTGCGCCGCGTCCTTCATGCGGATGCATGAGATCGGGTTTAGGTGCCCTAGATGAAGTGGGCGCCGATCAAGGCGGCGACGATCATGACGGCCCCCGTGGTGAGCGTTCTCTGTAGAGAACCGATTTCGCTGCGTATCTCGCGCAGGTCGCTCTCGACGCGATCGAATCGCTTGTCGACTTGGGCGAACCGCTTGTCGACTTGGGCGAACCCGTCGTCGACCTTCCTGTTGAGGTCATCCAAGCGGTGGTCCGTCCATTTCTCTTTCGGCAACATCACGGTCATCGTAGCGCAACCTTTAGTCTGCAACGTGTGGGCGTTGTCCCCCGCTTAAGGGACGAGGCGCCGAAACTCTTCCCCATGCGGCGGAGCTAAACGCTCAATTTGGGGATGACGCGCTGGAGGGGTTTCGGCAGCCACCAGACGCGGTCGCCGAGGAGGAGCATCAGAGCGGGGAGGAGGACGATACGGACGACGGTGGCATCTAGGAGGACGGCGATGGTGAGGCCGACGCCGAGCTGGCTGACGGTGGCGATCGGGGCGCCGGCGAAGGCGACGAAGACGGCCATCATGATCATCGCCGCGCCGGTGATGACGCCGGCGGTGCGGGAGAGGCCGAACTCGACCGCCGCTGCGTTGTCGCCGTGGGCGTCGTAGTGCTCGCGCATGCGGCTGAGGAGGAAGACGGCGTAGTCGATCGAGAGGCCGAAGACGAGGCCGAAGATCAGCGTCGCGCCCACCGCGTCGACGTAGCTGTGGCCGCCGAGCGGCCAGCTGTCCGGGACATGGAATAGCAAGGTGAGGACGCCGAAGGCGACGGCCACCGTGGCGAGGTTGAGGGCGACCGCGATCGCCGCCAGCAGCACGGCCCGCAGGACGACCACGAGGACGAGGAAGGTGGCGAGCGTTATCGCCAGCACCACCCAGGGGATGCGTTCGCGGGTGACGCGGCTGTAGTCGTTCAGCTGGGCGGCGCCGCCGGCGACCCCGGTGGTGAGGCCGGCTTTGTCGGCGAGTTCGGCGGCGTCCCGGTTGAGCTGGTGGTTGAGCTCGATCGAGCCGGGCGTGTTGAAGCTGTGGTCGGAGATGACCAGGACCGAGGCTGCCTGCCCGCCACGGTCGAGGTCGATCGTTTCGTTGATCGCCTGGCGGGCGGTCGGCGGCGTCCCGTCCAGGGTCGAGAGCACGAAGTAGCCGGAGTTGAAGAGGCCGGGTGACGCTTCGCCGACCTGCTTTGCCTGGTCGCGGATTCGCTTGTGACCGGCGAGCACCTGGACGCTCCCGCGTTCCAGCCCGGTTTCCAACGGCGCGCTTTCCTCGTCGCCGGTGGCGAGCGCGGTCTGCAGCGCTTCGGCGCCGTTGCCGAGCTGGTCGAGGCCGCCGACCAGCCGCGCGGCGCCGCCGCTGAGCGCGGTGATCCCGTTGCCGAGGCGCCCCGCTTCGCGGGCGAGGCGCTCGGCTCCGGCGGCGAGCTTGCTGCTGCCTTCGTGCAGTTTGCGCAGCCCTTCTTCCAGTTGTTCGAGCGCCTTGACGACCTGTTCCAAGTGGTTCTTGGTGGAGATCGACCAGTCGTTCACCTGCTTCGCCTGTTCCCAGTCGTCCAGCAGGCGTTCGTCCAGAGCCGTCAGTTCCGTCGGCAGGCCGGCGTACGGCTCGACTTCGGGAGTTGCCGGCAGCGGGTCATATGGCGCCCCCGTCTGGGGGTCCTTGCCGCTCACGGCGGCAACAGCTTTCCGCGCGGCCGCCAGCGCCGCAGCGTAGTTCGGGTCGCCCTTGCCGACCGTCATCGCTTCCAGCTGCGCCAGCGCGGTCTTGGCTTCCTGTTCAGTGACCTGCGCCGGGGCGATCAGTTCGGGCAGCTTGGTGTTGGCGTCCGCGTTCAGCGCCTTGCGCAACTTCTTCGACCGGGGCAGAAGGTTCTGCCGGATCCCGGAAAGAATCGCGTCGCGCACCCCCAGTTTGACCTTGAGGTTGCCGACCAGCGCCTTTTCCAGTCCGCTCTCCAGAAGCCGCGAGCCTTTGGAGAATTGGTCCAGCGCGTCGGTCGCTTCGCCGCTCCCGGATAGGGCTCGAGTCAACCCGCTGGCGATCTTCTGCGCGCCTTCGCCGGCGCGGTCCGAGCCCAGCGCCAGCAACCCGGCCCCGTCGCTGGCTTCGGAGATCCCTTCGCGCAGCTGCCCGACCCCGCCGGCGGCGACGGTGAGGCTGCGGCCGAGGCGGCCGAGCTGCTTCACCTGGGCGATGTTCCCTTCGCTGGAGAGGAACTGGTTGCCGAGGCTCTGCAGCGGCTTCACCTGCTTGACCGCCGGCCCCGGCCCGATCACGGTCCGCACGCCGTCGAGCGCCGCCACCTTGTGCTGGAAGTTTTCCAGCGCGGCGAGGTTCTTGGCGTCGGTTATCGGCCCTTCGTCGGAGACGGCGATGACCTGGAACGGCGCTTCGTAACCGGGGCCGAACTGCTTGCCGATCAGTTCCGCGTCTTCGCGGGCGGGCGAGTCCTTGGGCAGCTGCTGGGGGCTCGGCGGGCCGGTCTTCAGCCCGATCGCCGGCGCCGCAAGGAGCAGCAGCACGCCGCCGATCAGCGCCGCCGCCACCGCCGGCTTGCGCAGCGCCGCGCCGACGAAGGTCATCAACCGCGAGCGGCCGCCGGCCGGTGAGGTGGAGCCGAAGCGCCAGCGGTCGAGGTTGGGGCCGAGCAGGGTGAGGATCGCCGGCCCGGCGATCGTCGCCACCAGGACGCTGAGGATGACGACCATGCAGACCGTCCCCGCCAGCGAGGCGAGCAGCGCCCCCGGCAGGATGAAGAGGGAGACGATCATCGAGAGCAGCAGGGTGCTGCCGGCGAACATCACGGTGCGACCTGCATGGCGGCGGGTCAGCCGCGCCGCGTCGATCGGCGTGTTCCCTTCGGCCAGCTCCTCGCGGAAGCGGGAGACCATCAGCAGCGAGTAGTCCACCCCAAGAGCCAGTCCCATCATCGAGCAGACGACGACCGCGGTTGCGTCGATTTCGAACCAGTTGGTGGCGAAGAAGAGAATCCCCCGCGAGGAGACGACGGTGATCGCGCCGAAGACGAGCGGGATCGCGGCCGCGATCGGCGAGCGGAAGACGAGCAGGAGGATCAGCAGCAGGAACGGGATCGCGATCAGCTCGCCGCGGTGGGCGGCGTCGAGGTTGCCTTCCTGGATCGCCCGGAAGAGGGTCGCGTAGCCGGTCTGCGTTGCGTCGACCGGGGCGTGGATCTGGTCTTCGATCACCTGTTCGAGGTGCGGCACGACCTCGTTGACGGCGACGCGGTTGTCGACGTGGAAGTCGACGAGGATCAATGCCTTGCGCGGGGTCGGGCGCAGGCGCTGGACCGAGCCGCTGTCCCAGGGCGAGAGGCTCGTCACCCCCGGCTCTTCGCGCAGAGCTTCGATCAGCTGCGGTCCCTGGCGGTCGAGCGCCGCGGCCGGCCCGCGGAGGAGGATCACGAACGGCGCGCTCTCGCCGAAGTGTTCGCGCAGGAGTTCGTTGCTGCGCGATGATTCGGTCCCGGCGACGTCGATCGTGGTCGGGTCGAGGCGGCCCTCGGTGCCAGTGCCGACGATCGCCAGCGCGATCAGCGCCGCGACCGCGATCGCCAGCACCGCGCGCGGGTGGCGCAGCAAAAACGGTTGGTCTCGACGCGGTCCTCGGCGCGAGGACCTCATGCGCGCCCTGCCGATCCTCCTTCCCACGACTGGTAGTTTGGCGGTAGACGCCTACGGGAGGAGGTTTTCGGTGCGGAAGACTCTGTTAAGAGCGCCTGTGCTGGGAGTGGCGCTGTTGCTGGTGGCTGCGGCCTCGGCGGTGGCGGCGATCGAATTGGAAGCGGGCAACCTCGTCGTCACCACTGACGGCGGTTTCTCACCGACGACGCTGCCGAAGAAGGGGTTCGCGCCGATCAAGCTGCACGGCTACGGCAAGGTCTCGACCAAGGACGGCACGCCGCCGCCGATCGTGGAAACGGTGACGCTCTGGTTCGACAAACACGGCGAAGTCGAGACGAAGGGGCTGCCTTTCTGCACGCCTCAGAAACTGGCGGCGACCACCACCTCCCAGGCGCGCAAGCTCTGCCCGGGCTCGATCGTCGGCAAGGGCTTCGGCAAGGCCGTCGTCATCTTCCCCGAACAGGGCCCGATCTCGGCCTCTTCGCCGATCACCCTCTTCAACGCGAAGCCGAAAAACGGCAACCCGGTGATCCTCGCCCACGCCCACCTGACCGTGCCGGGACCGACTACCTTCGTCGTCCCGATCGAAATCCAGCGGATCCACAAGGGTCGCTACGGGTTCAAGACGGTGGCGAAAATCCCGAAGATCGCCGGCGGCTACGGCATCCCTCTCTACGCGCGGATCAGCGTCGGCCGCGAATGGAAGTACAAGGGGAAGACCCTCAGCTTCGCCAACGCCGGCTGCCCGGACGGCCGCCTGCAGGCGAAAGTCAGGGTCGACTTCAAAGACGGGACGACGCTGGGCGGATCCCTCTTCAAAACCTGCAAGGGGCGTTGATTGAGGAGGCCGATGCGAAGAGCGGTCGTGCTGGCGGCGCTGCTGGCCCTCAGCCTGGGCGCCACCGCCGGCGGGGCGAGCAGCTGCATCGGACCGCTCTGCGTCAGCTCCACCGCGACGATGATGCCGCGGGAGCTGCCGAAGAGCGGCGGTGCCCCGATCAGCCTCAGCACCATCACCCGGGTCAGCACCAAGGACGGCTCGACACCGCCGACGCTGGCCTCCCTCGACTTCCTGATCGACAGGCACGGGCGGGTCAACAGCAGGGCCTTCCCTGTCTGCACCGAGGCCAAGCTCGAGGGGACGACGCCCTCGCAGGCGCGCAAGCGCTGCGCGGGGGCCCTGGTCGGCAAGGGGAGCGGCAAGGCGCTGGTGACGATGCCGGGCCGGGCGCCGTTCACGATCACCTCCCCGATTTCGCTCTTCAACGCTCCGCCGACCGCGGGCAAGCCGACCCTGATCGCCCACGCCTACGAGACGGTGCCGGCGCCGAAGACGCTGCTGGTCCCGATCGTTGTCCAACGGGTCGCCAAGGGCCGCTACGGTTTCCACGTGCACGTCGAGATGCCGGAAGTGGCCGGCGGCTACGGGGCGCCGATCCTGGCCGAAGCGAAGGTCAGCGCGATGCGTAAGCGGAGCGGGAAGAAGATCGGCTTCATCGAGGCCTACTGCTCCGGCGGCCGGCTCCAGGTCGAAGGCCACCTGCGCTTCACCAACGGCGACTTCTTCCCGGCGACCCTGACCTCGCCATGTCACTTCCCACGCTGAAAAGACCGGCCCTGCTGTTGCCCCTTCTCGCGCTGGCCCTGCTCGGCGGCAGCGCCAGCGGCGCCGTGGTCGCCGTCGACAACCTCGTCCTCCACGCCGACGGCGGCTTCCACCCGCAGCTGCTGCCGCGGCACCGCTTCGCGCCGATCGACTTCCAGGGCCACGTCGACATCGCCGCCCGCGACGGCGGCAGGCCCTCGCCGCTGCGACAGGCGCTGATCGACTTCGACCGCGACGGCCGCCTTGGCGTCGCGGGGCTGCCGAGCTGCGCGCCTGAATCGATCGCCCAGGCGAGCACCGAAGAAGCGCGGCGGATCTGCCGCGGCTCGATCGTCGGCACCGGCCACATCGAAGCGCTGATCTCGCTCGACAGCGGCCCGGTGGCGGCGAGCTCTGCGCTGACGGTCTTCAACGGCCCGCGGCTGGAAGGAGGGCCGACCGCGATCCTCCACGCCCGCACCACCGTCCCCGCAACCCAGACCTACGCGATCGTCGTCCCGATCGAAGAACGAGGTGGCGCCTTCCGCTATCGGATCCATCTCGACGTCCCCCCGATCGCCGGCGGCCGCGGCGCGATCACCCACATCGACGTCGCGATCGGCCGCCGCTACCGCGCCGGCGGCAAGGCCCGCAGCTACGTCTCCGCCCGCTGCAGCGACCACGTCCTCCAGACCCACGGCCGCTTCACCTTCGAAGACGGCACCGTCATCGACGGCTTGGTCGAAAAATACTGCCGCTTCAAATAGCCCTCACCGCCTTCCCCGAGCAGCAGACCTTCCTATACTTGCCCGTCCCCGGGCCGTTAGCTCAGTTGGTAGAGCAGGAGACTCTTAATCTCAAGGTCGAAGGTTCGAGCCCTTCACGGCCCATCGAAGGCGGGACGCAGCGGCGCTATTCGCCGAGCCCGCCGCTCAAGCCACTGCTGAGCGGGTTTTCCAGCGTTTCGGACGGTTTGCCCGACTTTTCGGCTTTTTCGGCGGCCTTGACGTTTTTGACGAAGGCCTGAGCGCTTTTCTTGTATTCGTCGAGCCGTTTCGCGAGCGCTTCTTTTTCCGATTCGCTGGCGACCTTGGCCGCTTCTGCGCGCGCCTTTTCGGCGGCCTTGAAGTTGCCGGTGAAGTAGGTGTAGAAGGCGAGCGTGCTGAGCGAGTTGAGGTTCGGTCGTTCTTCGGCGACGATCTTCTGTGCGTCGGTCGCGGCCTGGAGGCGGGTCTCGGCTTCCGGGTAGCTGTGCGAGAGTTCGGCCAACTGGAGATACATCGGCGCCACCACCTGGGCCAGGCCCGGGTTCGGTTCCTTGGTCGCCTTCAGGTATTCGCTCCATGCCTGGTCCGCCTTTTGATAGGAGCCGTAGGCTTCGGTCGAGACCGATTTCGTGCCGTTAGGTTCGGTGGTCACCCCAGCGTTGCCGGCATTGAGGTTGGCGCGGGTCAGCGCCTGCAGCAGATCCGGATTTTCCGGATCTTTCTTCAGTTTCAGTTCAAGCCGTTCCGCCTGTTCTTCGTAGATCTGCGCGGCGTTGGTGGAGCTGCCGCTGTTGTTGCCGAAGATTTCGCCGATCCTGACGGGGCCGACGGTGAGGAAGAGGCTCATCCCCATCAGCACGGCGAGCACGCCGTAGACGACCTTGACCATGCCGCGGCGGCGGCCGCTCCGCAGGTCGAACAGCATCTTGTGCTCTTGCTTGCCTGACGCCACGTCGTCTCTCCCTCTACTCCTGCGGAGAAGGCTGGGCCATCCCTCCGCTGCGAGCCGGTTGTCCAAAGGCCCGAGCCAGGAGGATACTCAGCTCAAACAGAACAAGCAGGGGAACCATCTCAATGAGCATGGTGACTGGGTCGACCCCGGGCAGGGCGGCGGCGACGATCGAGATGATCAGGTAGGCGTAGCGGCGGTTCTGGCTGAGCTGCTCCACCCGCACGATTCCGAGCCTGGTGACGGCGATGATCGCCAGCGGCAGCTGGAAGATCAGGCCGCAGGCGATCTCCGTCATCGAAAAGAAGCTGTAGTAGTCCCGCGCGCGTATCTGGATGTTGAACTGGCCGTCGTTGAAGTTGAGGAGGAACTTCAACGCCGCCGGCATCACCACGAAGTAGGCGAAGGCGATGCCGGCGAGGAAGAGGACCGGGAAGAGCAGCAGGATCGGCAGGACCACCCGCCGCTCGGCCTCGCTGAAGGCCGGGAGCAGGTAGGCGTAGAGCTGCCAGAGGACGATCGGCAGCGAAAGCACGATGGCGCCGTAAGCGGCGACGGTGAGCGTCGTCGTGAAGGGCTCGGTGACGCCGAAGGTGATCAGCTGGTCGTGGTTGCTCGGCAACGGTCCCTGGGCGATTTCCAGCAGCAGGTGGTTCTGCCAGAAGCAGATCCCGAGGGCGACGGCGAGGACGAGGAGGCAGACGATCAGCCGCGAGCGCAGCTCATCGAGGTGCTCGACGAGGGTGAGGCGATCTTCGTGGGAGACCGCCCTGACGCGGCGGGCCATCCCGGCGCCTCAGCTGGACTTGTTGCGGACGATCTCCGCGTCGGCCGGGTCGCCGTGGACCTTCGCCGACTCCGACTGCGGCAGGCGCGGCGACTCGTCGTCGTCGTCGCGGTCGTGCTCGCCGCTGACCGAGCCTTTGAACTCGCGGATGCCGCGGCCGAGGCTGCGACCGAGCTCCGGGAGCCGTTTCGGGCCGAAGACGAGAAGGGCGATGACGAGGACGATCACGATCTCTGGAAGTCCGATGTTTCCTGGCATCTAGTCCATGGTAACGGGGTGGCTCGGTCCACGGATCACCTTCGGGCGCGCTTGCCGGCTTCCTGTGGGGTTTCGGGGAGAGCGATGGGGCGAATTACGGATCACCGCAATCCGCTCAGCGTCGATATTGCCGCCATGGACGATCGCAGTCCGAACGAGATTCTCGACCTGACGCTCCACGTCTGCCCCGCCTGCTGCTCCAACCTGGTTCAGCCAACGGCATGGGAACAACAGGACGATCGCAACGGATGGATGGTCTCGCGCCGCTGCCCGGAGTGCGAGTGGTGGGGGCAGAGCGTCCACGGCGCGGTCGAGATCGACGCCTACGACGAGCAGCTCGACCTCGGCTCCCAGGAGCTGGCAGGCGAGCTGCGGGCGCTGGAGCACGCCAACATGACCGAGCTGGCGAGCACCTTCGCCACCGCCCTCGACCAGGACCTGATCGGCGCCGACGACTTCGCCCGCTGAGTGGCCCCCGGGCCGGCCGGGTATAGGGCGCCGGTGGCCGCCCCGACCCGAGACCTGGATCGCACGGTCGCCCTGGTGACCGGTGCCTCGAGCGGAATCGGCGAGGCGGCGGCGCGGGCGCTCGCCGAGCGCGGCGCCGCCGTGGCGCTGGTCGCGCGGCGGGGCGACCGGCTCGAGCAGCTGGCTGGCGAGATCGCCGACGCCGGTGGCACGGCGCTGCCGCTGGAGGCCGACGTCGGCAACCGCGAGCAGGCGCGGTCGGCCGTCGATCGGGCCGCCGAAGAGCTGGGCCGCCTCGACGTCCTCGTCAACAACGCTGGGGTGATGCTGCTGGGGCCGGCGGTCGAGGCGCCGGTGGAGGAATGGGAGCAGATGGTCCAGGTCAACCTGCTCGGCCTCCTCTACACCGCCCACGCCGCCCTCCCCCATCTACTGGCCGCTGCCGGGGAAGAGCCGCGGCGGGTCGCCGACATGATCAACATCTCCTCGGTCGCAGGACGGCAGGCGCGCAAGGGCAGTGGCGTCTACAACGCGACCAAGCACGGTGTCGGCGCCTTCAGCGAGGCGCTGCGGCAGGAGGTGACCGGCCGTCACCTGCGCGTCTCGTTGGTCGAGCCTGGCGCCGTCGACACCGAGCTGCAGAGCCACAACCGGCCGGAGATCGAGAAGGAGATCCGCGGCCGCTTCGCCGAGATGGACATCCTCCGCTCCGAGGACATCGCCGACGCGATCGCCTACGTGGTGACCCGCCCGCGCCACGTCGCGATCAACGAGGTCCTCGTCCGCCCCACCCAGCAGGAGCAGTAACCCACTCGCCCAAACTGCAGTTCAGCTGTAGCGCTGGACTACGCCGTCGGCGACGAGGGTGAGGAGCTTTCGCTGCTCGGCGGCGAACTCGGCTCGCTGGAGAGCGCGCTTGGCGGCGGCGACCATCTCGATCGCGCGGGCGCGGACCCGCTCCAGCGCCCCGGTGGCGGCGATGCGGTCGCAGACGGCCTCGGCGCCGGCGGCGTCGAGCGAGCGCAGGTCGACCTCACGGATGCTCGGGTCGCTCTTCGCTGCCTCGATCAGCGGCAGGGTGACGGTGCCGTCGAGGAGGTCGGTGCCGCGCGCCTTGCCGGTCCGCTCCGGCGGGCCGCTGACGTCGAGGACGTCGTCGAGAAGCTGGAAGGCGAGGCCGATCCCGGCGCCGAACTCGCGCAGGTCCTCGTCCTCGCGCCCTAGCAGGCAGGCGCACTCGAAGAGGCGGGCGGTCTTCAGCCGGCAGCGGCGCAGGTAGCGCTCCTCGTCGACTTCGAGGTCGAAGGCGTCCTGGCGCTGGGCGAGCTCGCCGCGGGCGAGGGCGACGGAGGCGTCGGCGAGGAGGGCGACGGAACGGGCGTCCCCGGCGTCGGCGAGGAGGGCGAAAGCGCGGGAGAAGAGGAGGTCGCCGGTGGCGACGGCGCGTCCGCGGCCGGAGCTGGCGGCGACCGTCGGCAGGCCGCGGCGCAGCGGCGCGTCGTCGAGGACGTCGTCGTGGACGAGGGTGGCCATGTGGACCAGCTCGGTCGCGGCGGCGGCGCGGACCGCCACGCCGTCGCGCTCGGGTCCGGCGCAGAGCAGGACTAGCATCGGCCGCAGCCGCTTGCCGCCGGCGGCGAGGGTGGCGGTGGCGTCGGCACCCAGGGTCTCTCCGTGGCCGGCCGTCGCCGCCCGCAGCAGCTCCTCGACCTCGCCCAGCCGCGCCGGCAGCCAGCGGCTGGAGGCGTCGAGGACGGCCGTTACCGGGGGTGGAACCGAGGAGGGGCGGGTCATCGCTCCGAAATTTGGGGGGCTATAGACCCCCTAGGTTCGGACCCGCGAGCCGCGGTCACCCGCGGACGCCGCTGTGGATCGCGATGATCCCGCCGGCGAGAACCGTGTAGTGGATCCGCTCGAAGCCGGCGGCGTCCATCTTCTCGGCGAGGCCGCGGGGGCTGGGGAAGCTGCGGACCGACTCGGGCAGGTAGGAGTAGGCCTCCGGGTTGCTGGAGAAAGCACCGAGGAGCGGCACGATGTGGTCGAACCAGAGCGAGTAGAAGAGCGAGAGCGGCGGCCGGGTCGGCTGGACGATCTCGAGGATGACGGCGCGGCCGCCGGGCTTCAGGACCCGCGCCAACTCGAGCAAGCCGCGGTCGAGGTCGGCGAGGTTGCGTACGCCGAAGCCGACCGTGACCGCGTCGAAGCGCTCGCCGTCGTAGGGCAGCTCGAGGGCGTCGGCCCACTCGAAGCGGACGCCGACGGCGCTCCGCTCGGCGGCCTTCTCCCGCGCCAGGTCGAGCATCGGCTCGGAAAAGTCGCAGCCGACCACGTGGCCGCCGGGGCTGACCTGGCGTGAAAGCTCCAGCGCCAGGTCACCGGTACCGCAGCAGACGTCGAGGGCCGAGTCACCCGGTCCGAGCTGCGTCCGCGCCGCGGCGCGCTCACGCCAGCGGTGGTGAAGGCCGGCGGTCATCACCGAGTTGAGCGCGTCGTAGCGGCCGGCGACGCGATCGAACATGCGATTGACCTGGCCGGCGAAGTCCGGCGATTGGCGGTTGTCGTTGATGGTGTCCATGGGATTCAGGGCACCGGCCCTATCCCCACCTATCTAGTCGAGGGAGGAGAGGAAGTCTGCAAGCTGTTCGATCTTCTTCGGCGGCAGTTCGCGGAACGAAGGCATGATGCCAGGGCCGATTTCGACCGAGCGGATGATCGCAGCCCGGGGGATCCGGGAGGCGATGTGGGTCAGTTCGGGACCAGGCCCGTTGTTGCCGTTCTCGCCGAGCTTGTGGCAGGCGAGGCAGCCGGAGCCGGCGACCACCTCCTTGCCGGGCTCGTATCGCTTCGCGACCTGCATGTCGACCTCGGTCGGCGAGCCGCCGGTGGCGCCGAGGTAGGTGAGGTAGCCCATCGCGATGATCGTGATGATCCCAGCCGTGGTCGCGATCGGCCGGCGCTCGGGGCGCCGCTCGGGGCCGCGGTCGTAGAACGGCAGCAGCAGCAGCAGGACCATGCAGACGGTCGGGATCCCGATCGTCGCGATCGGGACCAGCTGCGGCGGCTTGATCACGCGCAGGAGCTCGAAGAGGAAGAAGAAGTACCACTCGGGACGCGGCACGTAGGTGGTCGAGGTCGGGTCCGCCTTCGGGCCCTGCTGGGCACCGAGGATGATCGACATCGCGATGATCACGGCGACGACGATCAGCGCCATCACCGAGTCCTTCATCACCGCGTAGGGGAAGAACGGCTTCCCCTTCTTCTTCAGGAGCTCGTACTCCTCCAGATATGCCTGCTTGTCATGGGGTTTCACGCGGAAGCTCCGTTCCCCTCACCGCTGACCGGGGCGCCGCTGCGGTGGCCGTTGACGCGCCCGTTGCCGTTGGCGCCGGCGTCGAGCTGGGCGACCGGGGCGGCGACCTTCGGGCGCTCGGCCTTGACCCACGGCGGCGCCGTGGTCCCGAGCTTGACGACCAGGTACATGTGGGCGCCGATCAGGGCGATGATCGCACCAGGCACGAGCAGCATGTGGATCGCGTAGAAGCGCGAGAGCGTGGTCGCCCCGAGCTCCGGCCCGGCGCGAAGGAAGTCGCTCAGGTAGGGGCCGACGATGGGGCCGGTGCCGTTGATGTTGATGCCGACGATCGAGGCCCAGAAGGAGCGCTGGTCGAATGGCAGCAGGTAACCGGTGAAAGCCATCGTCATCGTCAGGATCAGCAGCACGACGCCGATCACCCAGTTCAGCTCCCGCGGGTACTTGTAGGCGCCGAAGAAGAAGGTCCTCCCCATGTGGAGGAAGATCAGGATCACCATTACGCTCGATCCCCACTTGTGCATCCCGTGCACGAGCTGACCGAGCGGGACCTCGTTGTTGATGTGAGAGATCGAGTGGTAGGCCTGGGTGGCCGAGGGGGTGTAGAACATCGCCAGGAAGACGCCGGTGGTTGCCTGGACGATGAAGGCGAAGAGCGTCGCCGAGCCGAGCGTGTAGAACCAGTTGGTCCCCTTCGGCACCTTGCGGAAGAGCATCCCGGTGAGGAAACCGCTGGCGGCGAGCCGCTGGTCGACCCAGCCGAGGGCGTCGATCGGGGCGTCCTTGCCGCGATCGAGCAGCTTGTCGCCAGGAGTCTTGCGCTCCGGCGGCGAGGTCTTCAGGTCCGAGGGCGCCGTGCCCTTGGGCGTGCCGCCGCTGCCGGGCTTGGCCGGTTTGCGCAGGGGCGGCGGGACAACGGCGTCCGGGATCTTCGGTTTCGGGAAGCTCGGCATCAGGGCGGTGGGAAGGTAGAGGGTCGCGGCGGGTAGAGGTATTCCCAGATCCCGCCGGTGAACTCGCCGGGGTCGCGGGCGCGGACCGGTTCCATCTGCGAGGTGACGCTGTAGCGCGGTCCGAGTTCGACCTGGCCGTTGCGGACGCGGGTCTGG
>Ga0207693_10002611_pt1 | contig 15657 bp, 14 predicted proteins | sample LARL81metaG_FD_184347 | JGI IMG/M metagenome (GOLD analysis project Ga0207693, IMG submission 184347) | Corn, switchgrass and miscanthus rhizosphere microbial communities from Kellogg Biological Station, Michigan, USA - LAR L8-1 metaG... | ecosystem: Host-associated > Plants > Roots >...
CGTGATCGCACTGTTGATGATCCCGATCACGACGTCGCTCGCCGGCAGCAGCAACAGCGCCAGCAGCACCGCCACGTGCCCCGACGACAGCGGTCGCAGGCCGTACGCGATGACGCTGAGCACCGCCGCGGTCACCAGCGCGACCAGCAGCAGGTAGGCGCCGACCCCGCCGCGATGCATGAGACGCTGCACGGCCAGCGACCAGGGCGCCCGGTACCCCACCTGGGCCTCAAGACTTTCCCGACCGGGGCCGATCAGGAAGTAGCCCGGCTCGCGCCCGGCGGGCGCGGTGGCGTGGCCGAGCTGCGCGGCGGCAATGGCCCGTTCCGCGACCTCGGTCTCGCGCACGTGCGAATCGCGCGCGATCTCCTCGATGGCGCTGCGATAGCGGTTGCGCGTGGCGAAGTCGAGGGCGGCGAACTCGCTGTGCGCCCCCAGTACCGCGTCCACCGCACTCAGCTGTTCGACGATGTCGGCCCAGTCCAGCGCCGAGAGCTGCACCAGACTCGTGACGATGTTGCGCACCGTGACGTTCGCGGCGCTTTGGCGCTGTAGCTCCTCGCGCACGACGCTGTCAGCGGTGGCACCCTCGGCCTGCAGCAGCTCCTCGACGCGCTGCAGCGCCGGGGTCACATCCGGATCACAGTCACGCAGCCGCTGCACCAGCTGCACGGCGAGCGTGCGCGGCAAGGGCTGGCGCTCGTAGACACCCAGGACCCGGGCAACCGGCTCCGCCGGGCGCGTGGGGGAGCCGAGCAGACGGTCCGCCAGGGCGTCGGCGGCTTCGCGCTGGGCGCGGCCGCGCACGATGCGGTCGGCACAGCGGCGCAGGTTCTCGATGAGTACCAGACGCAGCATGCTCGCCAGCGCCCACAGCTCACCGATGGTGAGGGTTTCGACGCGCTGGTAGGCGGCGACGAAGCGCTCCAGCAGCTGTGGGTCGAAGTGACTGTCAGTGTGGGCGACGTAGCTCCAGGCGATGCCGGTAATTCGCGGGAAGCCGGCGAGGTAGCCGGTAGCCAGCTTCGGCAGCTGGCGGTAGTAGCCGGCCGGCAGGTCATCGCGGATCAGCTGCAACTGCCGCTCGACGACGTAGTAGTTGTCGACGAACCACTCGGCGGCCGGCGTGACGCTGCGCTGGCTCGAGGTGGTGTGCGCGATGCTTTCGTAGTGGCGCCGCAGCACCCGGGCGTTCTGCCGGGTGCGGGTCAGCAGGGCGCGCCCGTGACGCGACGACGCCAGCAGTGGCTGCGACTGCGCCAGCGTCTCGGCGTACTGCTCGAGACGTTCGACGCTCATCAGCTCCGCGCGGATCGGCCCCGGGTCCGAGGCCACGCTGGAAAAGCTGAGATCAAACCAGCGGCGCGCCGACGTCTCCTGCAGCGCGATCTGTTCCATGCCGCCGCTCCGTTTCAGCTAGTTGTAAGGTCGGTTGCGGGCACGCGCAGGTGAACCGGCCCGCGTTCCCGCTGCACTTCGGTACCGTTGCTGACGTAGCGTCAGGCGCCGCGATCCGTACATTCGCTGCCAAGTCTAGGATGACACATTCGCGCCCCGTGTAGGATGACACCGCCACACCGTGCCGGAGTAAAACCACGCCCGCCGCTGCCTGCGTCCCGCCGGGTCAAGCGGCGCCGGGCTCACGCGCGTGCCAGCGCGCGCCTACGGCGCCGACGCCAGCGGGTGCGTATGCTTGTCAATGATTTCCGCTTGGAGGGAGCGCAGGCGCAATGCGTTCGCGGCGCAGCACCCGGATCCGCCACCAGCGAACGGTGGCCACCTTTAACGCCGAGGATGAGGCGCTCCTGACTGCGCTGCAGCGCGCGGCCTATGAGTATCTGGTGCGCTATAGGAACCCGGGCAACGGTCTGGTCGCGGACACTTCGCGCCCCGGGGCCCCGTGCAGCATCGCGGTGGTGGGCTTTGCCCTTTCCTGCTGGGTCATCGCGTGCGAGCGTGGCTGGCTTCCGCGCACGCAGGCGGCGCAGCAGACGCTGATTTCGCTGCGCTTTCTGCTCGCGAGCCGCCAGTCCGACGATCCGCAGGCAAGCGGCTACCGCGGCTTTTACTACCACTTCCTGGACATGCAGTCCGGCGCGCGCGTGTGGAACTGCGAACTCTCGCTGATTGATACGACGCTCCTGCTGGCAGGGGTGCTCACGGTGGGTCGCTATTTCGATCGCCCGCACGAGGCAGAGATCCGCGATGCAGCGGAGGCCCTCTACCAGCGGGTCGACTGGTGCTGGGCCCAGGACAACGCCCCGACCCTGTCCCAGGGGTGGATGCCCGAATTCGGCTTTCTGCACTATGGCTGGGAGGGTTACAACGAGGCCTTGATTCTCTACGTGCTCGGGCTGGGCTCCCCGACCCACGCCCTGCCGGCGAACAGCTTCACGAGCTGGACCCTCACCTATCAGTGGGAACGGCTGCTGGGCTTCGACGTGCTCTATTCCGGCCCGCTCTTCACCCATCTGTTTCCGCACGCGTGGCTCGATCTGCGTGGCATCCGCGATGCATTCATGCGCGAGAAGCGCAGCGACTACTACCACAACAGCTGCCGCAGCATCGCGCTGCAGCGCGAGTACTGCGAGCGCAATCCCCGCCAGCAGCTCGGCTACGGCCGGGATCTGTGGGGGATCAGCGCCGGCGACGGACCGAACGTCTACGGCGTGCGGGCGTTCGGTACCGACCACCGTCACTTTGGCTACATGGCGCGCGGTGTCCCCTTCGGACCCGACGATGGCACCCTGTGTCCGTGGGCGATGCTGGCCACCCTCCCGTTCGCGCCTGAGGCCGCCCTCGCAGGCACACGGCAATTGCTGGCCCGCTTCCCGCAGGTGTGCCCGGAACAGCGCTTCGTCAGCGGCTTCAATCCCGGCGTCGAGACCGAGCGTGGCGGGTGGCTGTCCGAAGGCTGGTACGGCCTTGATCAGGGGCTCGTGGTCATGGCGATTGAGAACGCCAGGAGCGGGCTCATCTGGTCGCTGCTGCGCGACTCCCCGCACGTGCGCCGCGGCCTCAAACGTGCCGGCTTTACCGGCGGCTGGCTCACGTGACCCGGCGCCCGGGGTCGCCAGCATTGCGTCGCCGGCTCGCCCCGGCGGCGCGCACCCGCATCCACGACCTCCTGGTGATCGGCGCCGGTCCGGCGGGCCTGCGCGCGGCGGAACTTGCCGCGCGGCTGGGTGCCTCGGTGGCCCTGTTCGAGCCGCGACGACTGGGCGGCACCTCGCTCAACACCGGCTCGGTCCCGTCCAAGGCGCTGATACGCTCCGCGACGCTGTTCGCCGCCCTGCGCGAGGTCACGCGCCTGCAGCATCCCGACGGCCGCGACGTACCGCCCGCGGACCTGCAGAGAATCGCCTCGCGGCTGCGACAAATCGAGGCGCGCCTGCTCGGCTATCATTCGCTGGAGCGCCTGCAACGCCTCGGCATCGACGTGTACCCGGAGGCGGCGCGCTTTGTCGATGCCCGCACGGTCGCCGCCGGCTCGGCCCGTTTCCAATTCCGCAAGGCAGTCGTGGCCACCGGGGCGCGCCCCACCCTGCCAGGAATCCCCGGTCTTGCCGAGGGCGCGTACGTCACGAGTGAATCCATCTTTGCGCTTGAGCAGCTGCCGGCCCGGCTCGCGGTGGTCGGTGGCGGCCCGCTCGGCTGCGAGCTCGCACAGGCGTTCTGTCGTCTGGGCTCGGAGGTCACGATCATCCAGGATGAAGCGAAGTTTCTGCCCAGGGAGGAGCGGGATGCGGCACAGATCCTGGCACAGTCGATGGCTCGCGATGGCGTGACGATCTTTCTGAACACCCGGGTGACGGGTGCGCGCGTTGAGGGACCACTCACGACGCTGGAAACGGAGAATTACCGCACCCGCCGCCCGGTCGCCGCCGAGCGCGTCCTGGTCAGTGTCGGGCGCGAGGCCAACACGCACGGGCTGGACCTGGCGGCCGCGGGCATCGCCTGCGCGGCTGACGGTGCGATCGTGGTGGATGCCTACCTGCGGACCAGCAACCCGCGCGTGTACGCCGCCGGGGACGTCTGCATGCCCCACATGTACACGCACGTGGCGCAGAACACCGGTCAGATCGCTGCCCTGAACGCGCTGCAAAACGCCCGCCAGCGTCACACGGATCTGACGATCCCGTGGTGCACGTTCTGCGTGCCAGAGGTCGCGCACGTCGGGCTGCAGGTCTGGGAAGCGCGGGAGCTATCGATCCCCATCAAGACCTACACCATCATGATGCAGGACGTCGATCGTGCGATCACGGACCGGCAGGAAAACGGTTTCGTGAAGCTGCACGTCGCGGAGGGCAAGGACCGCATTCTCGGTGCCACGATCGTCGCCTCGCGCGCCAGCGAGATGATCAACGAGATCTGCGTGGCGATGCACACCGGGATCGGCCTGCGCGCGCTGGCGCGCGTGGTGCACACCTATCCGTCGCAGTCCGCTGCCATCCGGCTGGCCGCGCTCAGTTTTCAAGAGCTGCCGGACGCTACGCCCGCGCCGCTTGCAGTGCCGCCCGCCTCGCGGCGCCGGGGTTCCCGGCGCACGCGCAAGCGTCCGTAGGGCCAACTCAGCGCCGCGGGGAGCGTGCGCGCAGCATCGTCGGGACCTGGACCCGCGACGGCGGCGGCTCTTCCGGCGGGGGTGGCGCCTCGTCGTCGGCAGAGCGCAGGAACCGCGCCAGCACGCTGCCTTCCCCATGGGCGTGCGTGGCAGCAACCCGGGCGGCCAGCAGCAGCGGCAAGGCGAAAACCACGCCGGCGATTCCCCACAGCCAGCCGCCAAGCCACAGCGCCACGAACACGACCACGGGACTGAGCCGCAGGCGCCGGCCAAAGAAGATCGGTTCGACGATCTGCCCTTCGACAGTCGCCAGGGCGAGGTAGGTGCCCGCCACCAGCAGCACCTGCGCGGTCGAATCGAAAGTCACCAGCGCGACCACGCTGATGACCAGGAGTGTCACCGCCGAGCCAAGGTAGGGAATGAAATTGAGCACCGCCGCCATGGCGCCCCAGAGAATCGGATTGGGCATGTGCAGCAGCCACATCGCCGCTGCGGTCGCCAGTCCCAGGCTGATATTGATCAGGGCGAGGGTGCCGTAGTAGCGCCCCACGTCCTGACGGATCGCCTCGATGGCGCTTTGCACCTTGGCGGCGTGCCAGTTTCCAACCAACGTGGCCATCATGCGCGCCAGTACCGGGGGTCCTGCGGCGAGCAGGAACAGCGTGAGCACCGCTACCGTCACAATGCCGCCGACAATCCAGCCGGTCTCGGTCAGCACCGTCATTGCATTGACCGGGGTGCCCGGGGTCGGGGTCGCGGGCGGGTGCGCGTCAGGGACACTACCGGCCAGTGCCGAAGCCCGGGTCGCGAGGTCATTCAATCGCTGGACCACCGCGCGGGCCGGGCGAATCTTGTGCTCGATGACTTTCAGCACGCGCGGCGCGTTCTGCACCCACTGCTGAGCCGGCTCCCAGATCCCGTCAACGGCGCTACCCAGTCCGAAGCCGAGCAGCAACAGCAGTACCAAGGCGCTGACGCCCCGAGGAATCCGGAAGCGGTGCAGAAATTCCACCACACCTGAAAGGACCAGGGTCAGGAGAGCGGCCAAAAACAAGGGCACCAAGACTTCGCGGGTAGTGCGCAATGCGACCACCAGCGCGCACGCGGCAAGAATCCACAGCGGGCGCGCCATGGCACCCGCAACTCGCTCATCAGAGGGCAGCCGTGAGGCCAGCCACGCAGGCAGATGCTTCGGCGTCAGCTCTGCGATCGCAGGATCTTCCTTCTGTGTCGACATCAAGGCGCCTTTCTTCGTATTTCAACCACCCACCCTCAAGGTGCAGACGGGGAGCCGCGTCCCCGTCCGTCTCTTTACACGAGCACCGCACGCATTACTTGGAGTCCCGCATCACCACAATGGTGCTCTTCACCTCCAGCACGCCGTCGGCGCAGCGCGCCGTTTCCACCGCGTGGTCGGCGGTTTCCTGTGTCGGGGTCGAGCCACTCAGCCACACGATCCCGTCCTGGGCATCGACCTTGATGTTCGCGATGTTGCCCACATGCTCGGCCGCCAATTTGGTCTTCACGGCCGCAGTGACCGGCGAATCCTTGGCGTCGGCGGAACGAGCACTGTCTGCCTCAGAGCCACCCGCCAGCGCCAGCATGGGAGCCGCCAGGGAGGCAGCCAGCCAACAAACCACCTTCCGTGTCGCCTTCATGGGATCTCCTTGTCCGTGCCACCGCGCCGGCGTACGGCGCTACGCGTGGTCCTGTTCGTCGTCCTTCTTCCATTCTTCCTTGGCGTCGCCATAGGTAGCGCGCGCCTTTCCGGCCGCCTCTTCCACGCGCCCCTTCTGCTTCAACGCGTTGTCATGCAGAACCTTGCCAGTTACTTTCTTGGTCTTGCCGGCGAGTTCCTCAGTGCGTCCCTTCACCTGGTCCTTGTTCATGACGTCTCCTCACGATTGAGCGAAAAGGTTACGAGACCTCATCATCAGTGAACGGAAGCGCAGCCACCGTCCACCCAAAACCGTTTCGACCGTAGGCTGTCACCTACCATCAAGGGCCGCGCTCCACGGTCCGTATTGCTTGCGATCGCGCTCGTACCGCGGGTGGCGAGCGCAAGGTCCCGGGAGCTGAGGGGTCGCGCCCGGCCTTCGCGTCCGATGAGCGCCTCGTCGAGTGAGCGTAGGACTTTGTAAGACTGGACCTACAGTCGGTCAGCCGTATGGCGTACGCTCTCGCTTGGCGGGACGGCGTACTGTCACGCCTGCCGTAGGGCTTCTCCGAGCAACGTACTAGCGCGAATCTGGAGGCAGAATGCCAAGCATTCTCATTGCCGATGATCATGCGATGATCAGGACCGGCCTCAGACACTATCTGGAGCAGGATAGGTCCATCGACAAAATTGGGGAGACGGGAACGGGAGCGCAGACCTTGCAGGAACTGCGCGAGGGTAACTGGGACCTCGTCATCCTCGATATCAATATGCCCGACCGCAGCGGCATCGACATCCTGCGTCATATTCGCTCGGGCTACCCCAATACGCGGGTACTGGTCATGAGCGGTTTCGCCGAAAAGCAGTATGCGATCAACGTGTTGCGTGCCGGCGCGTCCGGGTACCTTGCCAAGGACCAGGCCCCCGAGGAATTCATGCGGGCGGTGCACACGGTGCTGGCCGGTCGGCGCTTTGTCAGCGCCACCTTAAGTGAGATGTTGGTGACAGCGCTGGACGAACCCACCGACCAGCCCCTGCACGCGGCGCTGTCACAACGCGAGTTCCAGATCCTGTGCAAGCTCGCCGTCGGCCGGTCGGTCTCGGAGATCGCCCAGGAACTGTTCATCAGCGTGAAGACGGTCAGTACGTATCGCGCGCGGGTCCTGGAGAAGATGAACCTGGATACCAATGCGGATCTGACGACCTACGCGCTGCGTAATGGGCTGGTGCAGTAACACCCCCCGCGAGTCGGTGACGGCTGACGGCCGTGCAGGGACCCCACCGGCAGTGCTTTTTGCGGCGCATCATTAGGCTTATCAGCAAAGCTGGGTCTGGGGGACGCGGAGGCGTCCATTTATGTCGACGCATTTTGTGCGAGTGGTTTTGAGGAATTATGTCGGGTAACGCCTCGTTGCGCGTGCTGCTCGTGGAGGATTCCTCACTCCTGGCCGCGCGGCTCTCGGAGTTGATCCGACGGCTGCCCGACGTCGACCTCATCGACACCGTCCAGACCGAGTCGGACGCGGTGGCGCGTATCGGAAATGCCGTCCCCGATGTGCTTATTCTGGATCTGCACCTGCGCAGCGGCTCCGGATTCGGCGTGCTGCGGTCCCTGGCGGTCGAGAAGGCCCTGCTGCGGCCAAAGATCATCATCCTCACCAACTTCGGCTTGCCGGAATACCGGCGGGAAGCGGAGTCCTTTGGCGTCGAGGCCTTCCTGGACAAGTCGCGCGACTATTTCCGCCTGCCGGGCCTGCTGCGGGATTTTGCCAAGGAACTCGGCACCGCCGCCGCACCGCTCTAGCGGGCGACGGCGCTCGCCTCGCTCGGCGTTGCCGTGACGATCCCGGCACGCGGCAGGCGCACCTCAACTTCGGTGCCACCCTCGGCGCGTCGGATGATGCGCCATTCGCCACCGAGGGCGGTCGCGCGATGGCGCATCGATGCCAAGCCATGGGAGCGCAGCGCACGCCGCCGGTCACCCGGCAAGCCGATGCCGTCATCACGCACGCACACCACAAGCCATTCGCCCTGCGCTTCTATGAACACCTCCACGTTGCGCGCCTTGGCGTGCTTGAGGATGTTGGTCAGAGCCTCCTGCACGATGCGGAATATCGCGATTGAGGCCTCCGGGGTCAGGTGCAGTTCCTCGCTCGGATAGCGCTCGATGCAGTTTATGCCGGCACGTCCGCACGAATCCGCAACCTGCCAGCGCAGGGCCGGATACAGACCGAGATTGTCGAGCAGCGACGGGCGCAGGTTCTCCACCACCCGGCGCTTGAGTTCGACGCCGGCCTCCAGGGCATCGTGGACGCGCTGGAAATGTTGCTGCACGTCCGCGTCGGACGTCGCAACCTTGTCCTCAAGCCAGGAGACGTCCATGCGCGCCGCCACCAAAAGTCCGCCGAGCTCGTCGTGCAGCTCGCGCGACAGCGCGGCCCGCTCCTTCTCCGCCACGGATTGCAGCTGCGTCGACAGTTCGGAAAGATCCTCGGTACGACGCTGTACCACGCGCTCAAGCTGCGCCTCGCGCTCCGCAGACTCTTCCGCTTCACGCTCCTTGGAATGCATGTAGCGCAGCACCAAGCGGCGCAGCAATACGACCAGAAACAGGCTGGCCAGGAGTGCCGCGACCCGGATGGCAAAATTGAGCCAGCGATCACTGCGCCATGAACGGCTCGCCTCCAGCATGTTGCTGGTCTCGGCAGCCTGCACACGCCCCATGCGGTCGGTGATGGCGACCATCGTCTTTTGACCAATGTCGGTGCTGATCAGCGCGACCGCCGCGCCGCGACCATGGTCCCGATACAGGTCCAGGGTTTCCTGCAGCTCCACGAACTTGGCGCGGCTCAGGCGAACGACGTCAGCGACGTCCGCGCGGACCTGCGGATCGGCTGCCGCAAAAGCGTCCGTCAGCTCACCGATGTCCCGCTCAAGTCGCGCAGTGCCCTCGCGGTACGGGCCCAGATAAGCCGGGTCGCCGGTCAATATGTAGCCGCGCTGGCCGCTCTCGGACTGACTGAGAATCTGTAACAGGCCACTCAGGGCGCGTTCGCGCTCGGCGGCCAGTTCCACCCGACGGCTCGCGGTCGCCAACTGCCGCTGCCCGGATTCGGCCGCGAGGAAGAGCGCCACCACGGCGGCCAGCAGCAACCCAACGACGACAAGCTGGCGAGCCGCTGAACTCACGCCGACCGACATGAGCGGCAAAGTGACGCCCTACACAGCAAAACAGCCTCCACAGTCCGGCGACCGCTATCGGACTGCTCCATGATAGCGTGATCGGTGACGCGGAAGCGGTAACGAGGCTAGTTCAGTCGCCTCTGTCAGAATCGGGCAGCGCAGCGCCCCCCTCAGCTTCCCAACGTTCCATGGCTTCGCGGCCGTACCGGCGTGCACGCCCCACGCGGGCGCGATGCATGCCGTACCAGGAACCCACCACAACCAGCACGGCGAAGAGTGTGAGTGTGCGCACTTGCATGTCGTCAGCGTCGGCGCGCCCAGCCGCCGGACGGCACGGGGCTGGGGCCGCATTGGTGCACGAATAGAAAAGGCAGACGCGCCGCGGGCGTGACCGGGGGGTCGGTGTCAGCCATGGGGGTTGACGCGTCTGCTGGCGAACACAGCGCCAAAAAACGATTGTGACCGGGGTGAGCGCTCATCTGGCTGAGCTGCCCGTATCCAGCATGCTTTGGAGATCCTCGGCATGCTCCTCCTCCTTGGCGAGGATGCCCTCCAACATGCGCTTGGTAGTCGGATCACGCGGACCAAGATAGGCGATCATTTCCTTGTAGGAATCAATAGCCACCCGTTCAGCCACAAGATTCTCACGAATCATGTCGCTCAGAGAGTTCCCCGCAACGTATTCCGCGTGGCTGCGGTCTGCCAGTCCCTTCGGGTCGAAGTTCGGCTCGCCGTCCAGTTGCACGATGCGGGCGGCGATCTCGTCGGCGTGCCCCTGCTCCTCCTGCGCGTGCGTAAGAAATTCCTCTTTCACTGCCTCCGCGTGCACCCCGTTCGCCATGAAATAGTGCCGTCGGTAGCGCAGCGTGCACACGATCTCGGTCGCGAGCGCCTCGTTCAGCAGGCGCAGCACCGTCTCGCGGTCGGCCGCGTAGGTCTCCGTCACCGCGCCCTGCTCGATGTGCTGCCGCGCCCGCTGCCGCAGCATCGCAATGCTACTCAGCTGACCCGGTTTGTTTTCCCCGTCGATCATGATCGTGCCTTTCAATGGCGTGTCCTGCGTAAACTCGGTCGGGCGGCGGCACGCTCCCTCGGGGCGCGCCGCCGATACAGGAAGCTTCCCAGCAGCTGCAACAGCGATGGCCGAAAGAGCACCGCGCTCACCGCCGTGGAGGCCAGCGAGCGGGCGTTGAAGTGCCCCGCGATCCAGCGAAACGTGGCGCTGCGGGGGAAGCCGTCATGCGGGTGCGGCCCGTCCTTGAGGAAGGCCGCCTGCAGCTCCTCGCGATCACGTTGCAGCGTCAGTCGTGCCGCCTGCGCGCGAGCGTCCGGCGTCATGGTGAGGACTCGCTGCCGGCGTGGCCCAAAAGCCGCTCGAGCAGCCGGCGGTCCTTCTCCCACTCCCGGCTGGTCTGCGACAGCAGCCCCGGCGCGCCCGCGTCCAGCACGCGGAAGCGCCAGAAGGCAGCGAGCGCGATCACCACAAACAACACCAGCAGTCCGCCAATCGCCCAGGTTCTTTGCGGGGTATCCCAGGTAGCTGCGATGATCCACAGGCAAGCAAGACTCACCGCCAGGAGAATTGCGACGCCCATGATGGACGCCGCAATCACCCGCCGGCGGATTACACGTGAGCTCGCGTCCAGGTCGCTGGCCACCAGCTCCGTGTAGGCACCCACGTGGCGCACCGCGATGGCGGCGGCAGCAGACAGGCGGTCAATCACGGGCCACTCAGCAGCAGATCACTGCCGACGCGTGGAGATGAGAAAGCCCACCGCCACTCCGGCGAGCGCCGCGATGCCGATCGCTTCCCAAGGCTGACCGTGTACGTACCGATCACTCGCATCGAACGCTTCCTTGGCCTGGCGCTGTACTTGGTCGGCGGCCGAAGCAATCGACTTCTTCGCATCGACGACGGCCGAGGCCACCTTGGAGCGCAGCCGCTTGACTTCCGGGTCCGCGGCGTCACCGACGCGGTCAATCAGATCCTCCACGTCGGCGATGAGATTCTGCACCTCTTCGCTCGCGGCCGCTCCGGCCTGCTGTACTTTCTCGCGCGCTGCCGAGGCAGTCTTGCGCGGTTCGAATCGGTCGAAGTCTTTTGCTGTCGTTTCCACGGCTGTCCTCACTTTGAGAGAGATTTGCACCGACCACACTGGGACCCCCCGACCGAGGAGTACCCGCCGAGACACTGTCTAAGTATCCGCAGGAAGCGTGGCCCGGTAGGCAGGGCGTCCTGCGGAACCCTTGTAGGAATGCGACTACACCCGGAACGAGGAACCATCGCGCCTCATCCCAGATTGGACGCCACGAATTCCCAGTTGATGAGCTTGTCGAGCACCGCATTCACGTAATCGGGGCGCCGGTTCTGGTAGTCCAGATAGTAGGCGTGTTCCCAGACGTCAATGGTGAGCAGCGGGCGCAGGTGCTTTGGCATGGGGTCATCTGCGTTGGCGGTCTTGACGGTCCGCAGCTTCGCGTCATCCAGAACGAGCCAGGCCCAACCTGAGCCAAATTGCTCGATGGCAGCTTGCGCCAGCTCCTTCTTCAAGGACGCCACGTCACCGAAGGACTGCTTGATCTTCTGGGCGAGCGTGGCGGGAATCGAGTCTGTCGCCCGGGGCGCCAGGCAATGCCAGTAAAACGTGTGGTTCCACGCCTGCGCGGCGTTGTTGAAGATTTCCGCGTGCTCCTTATCGCCCGCCGTGCGCAGAATCAGTGCCTCCAGCGTGAGGTCGGCGAATGGCGTGCCCTTCACCAGGGAATTCACCTTATCCACATACGCCTTGTGATGCTTCTCGTAGTGAAATGCCACGGTCTTGGCCGAGATCACCGGCTCAAGCGCGTCCTGAGCGAAGGGTAAGGGAGGCAGCACGTGCTGCTGCTGTCGGGCGTGAAACTCTGCCGCCTCGTCAGCACCATTGGCCGGAGGAATGCTGCGCCGCTGCTGCCCAGGCGCCGGCTCATTGGAAAATGTTGAAGGCATGAGGGTCTCCTTGTGCTCGAATCGGCGAGCCTAGGGTAGCCGCCTTCGCGGCGCTGTCGGCCAGCGGCGCAATCTCCGTGGGAACGGGAAAACTTTCGCGAGCAGCAACCGGACCGTCGGAATACGCCGACATCCGCTCACGCGCGGCCCTTACGTCGGAATGGGTTTCCCACTGCCTGAGCTCAAGCAAGGCCGTCCCCTAGACTGCGCCTCGGTGCAACTCCGACACCCACTGTAGGTAACACCCATGCCCGCAACCGCGACATTCCCGAGACTGAATGATCCGATCGCCGTGCGCGCCCGCACTGGCGAACTCGCAAGTCAGCTGCGCGCCGCCGCGGTGGACGGCGACGAGGCGCGCATCACGCGGCTCCTGTCTGAATTGTTGCGTTGCAAGGGACTCCCCAGAGGGCAACGCATCGCGTTGCAGCAAAAGGCATTGCTGAATCTGGTGCATTCGCTGCGTTCCGCGGCGCTCAACGACGACCTGACGGGATTGCACAATCGGCGCGGCTTCGTGCAGACCGCCACCCGGGTGCTGGATCTGGCGACGCGGGACAACCAGCCCGCCCACCTGATCTACCTGGGCGTGGATCAGCTCGATCAGGTCTTCGAATCCCTCGGACGCGCGGCGGGCCAGATAGTCGTGCGCCAGACGGGCAACCTGCTGCGCGATTTGTTCCCGAGCTATGGGGTGTACGAAGTCCTGGGCCGGGTGCACAGCGATGAATTCGCCGCGCTGACCACGAGTGACCGGTATGCCTCGAAGGAACCGATCCTGGCGAGGATCCTGCAAGCGCGCCGGGAGAACGGCGTTCCCCTGGGGGGCCTGAGCGTCGGCATTGCACACTTTGACCCGCGCCAGCCGGCGGGCATTGACGAGCTGCTGGATGAGGCCAAGCGCGACATGAACCAGCCCTCGGGCCCGGCGACGTCGCTGGCGGGGCTGGGTGTGGCCCGCTGCTAGCGGCCTTGCGAACGAACACCACGCGCCGGATATCCAGCGCCTCGCAGGCGGCACGGCAACTTGGGGCACTCCAGGATGAGTGCCCCGCGCGGCCGGGCTTGTGATCGGGCGTCGCTCGCTACCTTGCCCTAGTTCGCCAAGCGCTCATACACGCTGCGGGCCTCCTGAAGCTGTCGCAGCACTGCCGCCTTTTCCGCCGTTGAATTCCAGTCCGGATAGGCACTCGTAGTCTTAAGCAGGTGATCGATCCAGGCCTCAAAGAAGCGCGCGTCCTGGGCTGAGTGGGGTTTCATGCCGCTAACGGCGACATACACCGGGCTCGTGGTTGCGTACACGAAGTTATCCAGGACCGGGTAGCGCGCCCGCGTGGTAAACGCCCGCAGCAGGCACCAGCCACTCTCGGTGAGCGGCACCGTGTCTTTGACGTCAAGTTCGCCGGGCGTTGCCGCGACCTTCAGTTCGCGCACGACCCGACCGTTACACACCACCTGCGCGTGATCCAGGGGAACGATGGAATAAAGGCGTGCCGCAAAGCCGGCGCGGCCGGCACGAGCGAGGTTCAGTGTGCCGCCGACCGGCGTACCTTGCAGGGAAAAATCCAGCAACGGGCCATTGGTCGCAAAGGTGCGTCCCTGGCGCAGCGACTCGAGCCAGGCGTCGCTGCTCAGCGGCCCATTGACCACCGAGGCATACACGCGGTTCAGCCCCACCGGGCCGCGCAGCGTGGCGTAGTCCGCCATGGCATCCGTACCTCCGGCGGCGGGAATTTTGAACCCCAGGTTCAGCAGGCGGTACCAGACGCCGGCGGTTGCCTGATGATCCGAGAAGGCCACGATCTCCAGGTAGTCGACCTTGCCGAGCGCCACGTCGACGGGCAGCTCATCGGCATCGGTGTGCGCAGGCTTGGTGAGCGGCTGCGGCTCCTCCTCGTAAGGATGCACGTAACCCACCAGGCCCCCCCGGGCATGCGCCAGATCGGCCACGTCCGCGTTGGTCGGCGCAAGACTGGCGGCGGCGGTGTTCGGATAGCCGGCGTAGCCGGGCAGGATGATGCCCCCCTGCATGCCCAACAGCCCCAGGTGGCCCCAGTAGCTGGTGTGAAACTCCTGGCCGTGGACCACGAGATTCTGCGACGTCGATGCCGGGTCAACACCCCGGCCGCTGTATGCGATGTCGGGGATGCGTTGCTCCTTGTTGACGATGAGGTTCTCGACAATGTCGAGATCCTCTGCCTGCGCCTGCAGAATCAGATGTGAGGGGGTATTGCGGTAGTGTCCGCCGTAATTCATGTGCACATGCACGTCGGCGCTCACCCAGCGGCGCTCGGCGCCGTCCAGCCACGGGCGCGCGGGCAGCACCACTGCCACTTCAGAAACCTGACCCGCGCTTATGTGCAGCGTGCGCTGTTCGGGCTTGCGGCCAAACCCCTTCATCACCTCGATCTTCACGATGCCGGCGGGTACCTCGATCGAGTCCTCGCCGGCGGTGTGAAAGTAGCGGGCCTCGAACGGATATTCGTTGCGATCAAATTCCGCATGGTGCATCCAGGCGCGTTGTGGGGCGTAGAAGCGCCCGTTGGCATCGGTGACTACGGCCCGCGCCGGCGTCGGCGCACCGCGCCCGTCGCGCACGCTGAGGTGTACGGTGCCGTGCGGGTGCAGCCAGCGCCGCTGCTGAAGCGGCACCTCCCTGGAGACACCGCCCGGCACCTGCACCAGGCGCAGCTGCGTGTCACCGTCGCGATTGGAAATGAAGGCAATCGACTTGCCGTCCGGCGACCAGCGCGGCGCGGTTTCATCCCAGTCGCCGTAGGTCAGCGGAAAGGGCTCGCCGCCGGTTGCGGGCAGCAGCCACAGCTGCAGGGAGTTGCGGCCGAGGTAGGAGCTGTAGACGAGGCGCGCACCGTCGGGGGAGAAGTCCGGGCGTGCCTGCCAGTTCGTTTCCTCGTACCGAAGCTCGGTGGCCTCCGCCCCCGCGACCGCCGGCATGCGCCACAGGCCGCCGGTGCCATGGATGCGGCCGCGATTGGAGACAAAGATCACCGCCTGTCCATCACGCGACCACGTTGGATTCACTTCGTGATCAAAGGCGCTGTAGTAGTAACGCGGCAGGGGACTCTTGTTTTCCCCGGTCAGGCGCACCGCGTTCGTGAGCTGCCCGTGCTGCACGTCCGCGACAAACACATGGAAATGCCGGTGGTAGGCTGTGGAGACGTAGACAATCCTGCGCCCGTCGGGTGACCAGCGCGGCTCGACGTTGACCGCATCGGCGTGGAGCAAGAGGCTCGTTCGGCCTGAGTC
>Ga0207693_10002613_pt1 | contig 15647 bp, 21 predicted proteins | sample LARL81metaG_FD_184347 | JGI IMG/M metagenome (GOLD analysis project Ga0207693, IMG submission 184347) | Corn, switchgrass and miscanthus rhizosphere microbial communities from Kellogg Biological Station, Michigan, USA - LAR L8-1 metaG... | ecosystem: Host-associated > Plants > Roots >...
GGGCTCAGGGTGCGGTTCTCCATGCCGGTCGGCGCGAACGCGAGGGAGGCCGCGATCGCGATCACCGCGAGGACGGCGAAGGCGACCCGTTGAATCGTCCACCGGCGCGGGCGGGGCTGCGGTTGCAACGGCAGGACCGGCGGCGGGTACTCGGGCACCGAGTCGAGCCCGACGGCCGTGACCCAGAAAGGGATCGCGGGGTCGGGTAACTGGGCGCGCGCAAGCTGCGCGACCTCCGGGGGTGAGACCAATACCAGCTCTGGGCTGACTGGTTCCCCGACCACGGCCGCAGTCGGCGGGGTCATGGAGGCCGACCATAACGCGTCCCGTCTCACACGGCAGACGGGAGCGGCGTTTCACCGGCCATGCGCCTCTACGACTACGTCGCCTCGGCCAACTGCTACAAGGCGCGGCTCCTCCTGGCCCAGCTAGGGCGCGACTACGAACGCGTCCCCGTCGACATCTTCGGCGGCGACACGCTCGCCTGCGAGTTCGCGGACATCAACCCGGCGCGGTCGACGCCGGTGCTGGAGACCGACGACGGGCGCTTCATCCAGGAGTCGAACGCGATCCTCTGGTACCTCGCGGAGGGCACCGACCTCCTCCCGGACGACCGGTTCGAGCGCGCGCACGTGCTCAAGTGGCTGATCCTGGAGCAGACGGACGTCATGCCGGGGATCGGCGGGCTCCGCTTTCGCCTGCTCACCGGCCGCTGGGCGCCGGACGAGCCGGCCGCGGTCCAGCGTCGCGAGCTCGGCCACGACGCGCTCGCGTTGCTCGACCCGCATCTCCGGGACAACGAGTACTTCGTCGGCGGCCGGTACTCGATCGCCGACATCTCGATCTACGGATACACGCACACCGCGCCGGAGGCCGGCTTCGACCTGGACGCATACCCGGCCGTCGAAGCGTGGCTACGCCGTGTCGAGGCGCAGCCCCGCTTCATGAACGACCTCGAGCCCTACCCGCCGAACGCCCGGCCGGGCGCGGGCCGCTCGACCTACGACTGATTCCACAGCGGCCGGACCTCGATCGTCCCGAACTCCGCGATGGGGTGCCCGGAGGCGATCTCGACCGCCTCCTCGAGGCTGCCGCACTCGATCAGGTCGAAGCCGCCGAGGATCTCCTTCGTCTCCGCGAACGGGCCGTCGGTCACGAGCTTCTTGCCGTCGCGGACGCGCACCGTCTTCGCCCGCCGCGGCGGGGCGAGCTGATCGCCGGTCAGCCAGATCCCGCGAGCCTGGAGATCGTCCAGCCAGGGGAATCCCTCCGGCTCCTCGCCCTCGCCCGGCTCGGGCTCGGTCTGTGCGTCCATCTGCTCGGCGTCCCAGCACACCATCAGCAGGTACTTCATCGTGACTCCCTTCCTCGTCGTGTCGATCCTTTCCCGACGTAGACGAACGCGCCGGGACGCGATCGACATTTCGCGTCAGTCGACCCAGGGATCGCGCTCGAGCGCCGCCTCGAACGCCGCGCGGTCGTGCACCGGCTCCCCGTGGGAGACGATCACGAGCTCGAACGGCAACTCCAGCATCGCGCGCATCGCGGGGCGCACGCGCTGCTCGAGCCAGGGCGAGTCCCACACGAGCAGCTCGCCGTGGGGCGCCGTCATCCCGTCCGCGAACACGATCGCGCGCTGCTCGGGCAGCCAGAGCGGCGTCTCCAGCCGCCAGCGGCCGTCGTAGAGCGCGACCAGACCGCCGGGAAGGACATCGTCCGGCTGGATCGGCTCCAGCTCGACCGTCGGGATGTCGTCGCGCCAGAAGAGCCAGGGCCCGAACGGCCGCACGCCGTAGCGCTCGACGAACAGGTCGACGTCGCGCACGTGGTCCGGCTTGAGCACGACTGCGGCGGTGGGCGGACGCGCGTCCAGCCGCGCCCAGAGCTCCGAGTCCTCGGGCGGCGCCTTCGCGTCGAGCAGGACGACCTCGCCGCCCGACTCGACGCACGTGGAGTTGACGGCCGGGCCCCAGCCGTCGCCGGGCTCCGGGTACTCGGCGTCCCACACCCACAGCCCGGGCGCCACATCTCGAACAGCACCGGCCACGTCGGGCTAGTCCTCGCCCTCCCAGTAGTCGAGGTCTGGACCCGGACGGCTGAGCAGGATCCGCTCGCCCGCGACGCTCCTCGCGCCGACCTTGCCGCTGTCCGGGTACTCGACGATGTCGGGTGCGATCAGCGTCGAGAGCATGAGCACGCGAATCTGCGAATCCGTCCGGTTGGTCACCTGATGGAACCCGGTCTTCCCGCGCCGGAAGCAGACGACGTCGCCCTCGCGCAGCTCCTGCTCGCCGTCTGCGGTGCGCAGCGTCGGCCGGCCGCGCACGACGATCAGCCACTCCTCGTTCGCGTGGTGCGTGTGGTACGGCCAGAGCTTGTTGCCCGGCTCGAGCTCGTAGAGGCTGCCGCCGATCAGCTCGGCCTCGAGCCGCGCGCCGATCCACGCGTCCTTCGAGCGCCAGCCCTCGCGCTCCTCGGTCCGCTCCCACTCCTCCGTGTCGAGGTTGACGACGTCCATCACGCTCCTTCCAGCTCGGGCAGCAGCTCGATCCCCTGCTGGTCGTCCGGCGCCGTGTGCGCCACGAGCGCGCGCGTGACCTCCTCGGTGGGATTGAGCACGAGGTGCGGCACGTCGGGCGGAATGTAGGCGAGCTCGCCCGCCGCGACGCGGTCGGCGTGCTCGAGCGCCGCGCCCCAACGCATCTCGAGCTCGCCCTCGATCACGTAGCCGGCGCTCTCGACTCCGCGATGCAGGTGCGCACGCGAGCGACCGCCCGGCGGCAGCTCCAGCTCGACCATGCAGATCCCGGAGCCGGAGAGGCCCTCGAAGTACGTCATCCCCTGCGCGCCTTCGTAGCGCTCGCCGCGCCGGTAGACCCGGCAGTCCATCGTCCGACCCTAACCGGCCTCCGGCGCCGAAGCGCCGCGCAGAGCGGCCAGCAGCTCCTGGTGGCGGCGCTCCTCGTCGGGCATGCCCTCCTCGGCCGGCGACCGGAAGCGCCGCAGCAGCGCGTTGACGGGCCTCACGACGAAGAAGAAGACGGCCGCGGCGATCGCCACGAACTGGATCAGTGCCGTGATGAACGCGCCGTACCGGAACACGGCGCCGTTGATCGTGAACGTCAGGCCGCTGAAGTCCGGCTTCCCGAAGATCATCGCGATGATCGGCATCACCAGGTCGTTCACGAGCGAGTTGACAACCGCGGCGAACGCGATCCCCATCACGAACGCGATCGCCAGCTCGACGATGTTCCCGCGCAGCAGGAAGTCCCGGAACTCCTTCAGCATGCTCTCCATCGCGCCTCCCTCCGTGTGGACGCGCGGACTCTAAGCCCCGGGCAGGGCCGGAGTCGGAGACGGTGAATCTTCCGGAATGGCCGAAGAGCCTGGATCGACGCGCTCGCTCGTGGAGCGGTTGTCGCTCCTGCCCCTCGCAATCGCGATCTTCGTCGGGATCCTGTACACGGTCGGCGCCGTCCTGACCACGGGCCAGCTCCGCCGTGCCAACCTCGTCGTGCGCGACACCCTGCCGCTCGTACCGCTGCCGCAGCTGCTCGGACGCGGGATGAGCGTGTTCCTGAAGCCGTTCGCCGGCCTGCTCGTGATCGTGCTCGTGTTCATCGCCGTGCTCGTGCTCGGCGACCGCATCGAGCGGTGGCTCCAGCAGAGGATGTCCGGGCGGGCTGCGCGGGCGATCGTCGTCGTCGCCGGCGTCGCCGCGCTCGCGCTGCTCTCGCCGCCCCAGGTCGCGATCGGCATCGCCGCCTGCGCGCTGGTCCTCGCGCTCTGGGTGCTCGGGAAGCTGCCGCTGCGCGAGTCGCTGCTCCTGTTCGCCGGGATCACGGCGCTGATGCTGCTCGGGCTCGCCTTCTACCGGCCCGAGCCGCTCGCGACGGTCACGATCAGGACGTCGACGCGCGGCACCGTCCACGGCGACCTGATCACGACCGCGAACGGGACGTGGTACATCGGGGAGGGCCGGCGAAACTTCGCCGCGATCGCGGGCTCGGACATCAAGTCGCTCGAGGTCGACTCCGGCCCTCATTCCCCCAAGCCGATCTTCCGCAGGATCATCAACGCCTTCGGGGGTTAGGTGGGCGGGCCGCCGAAGCGGCCCCGCCCACGTTCTCCCCCTCAGCCGACCGGCTGGAAGTAGTGCTTGCGGAGGTACCGCGCGACCTTCTTGCCGAGCCGCGCCCCCGTCTCGTCCGCGGTGCGGAAGTGGATGCCTGACCAGATGCGCGCGCCGATGATCTCGTCGATGGCGTCCGAGAAGCGGCGGAACGTCCTGGCCGGGCACGGCGCCGGCAGGCACTTGTTGCTCGTCGCCGTGAAGGTGACCTTGTCGGTGCCGAAGAAGTCGCGGAGCACGCGCGTGATCGCGCCGCTGGCGCACGTGTGGCCCGACGGATGGTCCGGGAATCCCGGCGTCACGAGCTTGGCCCCGGACACGGCGACCGAGGGATCGAAGAGCGGCGTCCAGCCCGCATCACCCTTGGTGGCCGGGTTGCCGTCCGCGTCGCCCTCGCGGATCGCGGTGATCGGCCGCCAGAAGTTCCAGTAGTACTTGTTGTTCCAGCAGCCGATCAGGGCATCGGCCGCCGCAAGGTTCGTCTCCGCGAGGAGCCTCGCATTCCCGGCCGTGTCCGTCGGGCTCGCCAGCGACCGGAACGCGCGGTTCCAGATCGCCATCCCGTTGTCCTGCCAGAAGATCGCCGCAGCCGTCTGGTCGGCGGTGCGGACGGTACTCGTCAGCGAGCCGAGCTCCTTGACCTCGTTGAAGTCCTTGGCGTAAGCGTGGCTCGTGACCGTGTTCGGCGGACTCGTGCGCAGCCTGCCGACGTCGGGAACGAGGAACGGCTTGACGTTCCCCACCCACGGAGCGGGGTCGATCGAGACGATCCCGGGCGCTGGGCCCTGCGGCGGGGCGAGCCGCCACTGGCCGGGCTCGGTGCCGAAGACGAACGGGAACGGATCGGTCGGGTTGCGACCGTCGTTCGCGCGGGCCGCCAGCATCGCGGTGGCAGCCGCCACGCCCGCCGCGACGCCTCCGTCCTCGGCCGGGCCGTCCGGAACGGCGGCGAGCGACGCCGTGTACTGCGAGGTCAGCGTCGTCAGCTGGCCCGGGAACAGCGAGGCCAGGACGCGGTACGCCGCGGTCGCCGCAGCAGCGTCCTCCGAGTCCCATGGGTTCGCCGCCGGCAGCGTCAGATACGGCCGGTGGCCGCGGTCGATCGCGTTGACGGCGTCGTAGACGGCACCCTGCACCATCGCGAAGCTCAGAACCGCGGCCTGCGGCGACTGGCCGGCAGTCGCGACGATCGCCGTCTGGGCATTCGCGTTCCAGTCCGTCACGGCGTCGGCCCGCGCGAGCGCGGGCGCTCCGAGGGCGACGACCAACGGGATCGCCGCCAGCGAAAAACGCGTGAATCTCATCCCTCCACCTCCTAGTCCGAATGAGACGAGGCTAGGAACCTGGGGAAGCGCCGACTAGCGTGGCCCCAGGCGAGTGCGGCGGGGGGCTGCCCTGCCGCCGAGGGGAGGCTGGCCCGCTTGACGCGGCCGACGCGATGGCGGAGAACTTTCCGGATCGTGCGCGAAAACGTCGACCGGCTGCGCCAGGAGGTTGCCGAGCTACGCGCATCACGTGCGCGGCTCGTGCGCCGCGCGGACGCCGACCGCCGCGCGCTCGAGCGCGAGCTCCACGACGGCCTGCAGCAGCAGCTGGTGGGGGCTGCCGCGGACCTCGCACTGGCGCGCCGGCTGGTCGACGACGATCAGCGTTCGCTCGTATCGCGCCTGGAGGCGATCGCAGGCGACGTGCGCCGGGCACTCGACGAGGCCGCCAAGCTGGCGCACCGGCTCTACCCGCCGTTACTCGAGTCAGGCGGCCTCGCCGCGGCGCTCCGGGCCGCGGCGGCGACCCTCGGCATCCGTGTCCGCGTGCACGCCCCGGCAGACGGGGAGTACCCGCCCGAGGTCGCCGGCGCGGTCTACTTCTGCTGCGTCGACCTGCTCGAGCAGGTCCCGCCGGACATGGAGGCCACGATCACCCTCCGCGACGACGACGGCGTCCTCGTGTTCGACGTCGCCACGCCCGGCACTGCGGTTCCCGACGAGATTCGGGATCGCATCGAGGCACTCGGCGGCAACATGAGGCTCGACGGCACCGGCGTTTCGGGGTCGCTGCCGCTCTCGCGATGAACCTAGTCGGTCTCAGCCAGGTAGAGGATCACGGCCTTGACGCGCTTGTGCACCGCCGTCTCCCAGGTGAGCCCGAGCTTCAGGAAGATCGAGTGGATCACCTTCTCGACCGACCGCTCGGTCAGAAACAGCGTCGCGGCGATCGCCGCGTTGTTCTTGCCCGCCGCCATCTCGCGCATGACGTCGCGCTCGCGCTGCGTCAGCTGGTTGAGCGGCGACGACTCGACGCGGGTGTTCTCCGCCACGAGCGCCTCGACGACCTTTGGATCGATCACCGAGCCGCCGTCGGCGACCGCGCGGATCGCGGTCACGAGCTGTCCGAGGTCCTCGATCCGCTCCTTGAGCAGGTAGGCGCGCCGCGCGCTGCCGCCCTCCAGGAGCGCGAGCGCGTAGCTCGGGTTGGCGTAGTGGCTGAGCACGACCACTCCGACCTGTGGGTCCGTCTCCCGGAGCCGCTCGGCGGCCTGGATCCCTTCGTCGCCGTCGCCCGGCGGCATGCGGATGTCGGTCACGACGACATCGGGATGCTCGCTTGCCACGGCGGCGAGCAGCGACGAGAGGTCGCCGCAGACCGCGGCCACCTCGAGCTCGGGCTGCGTCTCGAGCAGCTGCCGCACGCCCTCGCGCACGAGGTACTCGTCCTCGGCCAGTACGAGCCGAATCGCCATCGCCTGAGAGTACGCCGGTGACGTCGTCGCCTCTAGACGCAAACGGACCGCTCGTGCTGATCGTCGACGACAGCGACCGGAACCGAAAGCTCGCGCGCGACGTCCTGCGCGCCGCCGCGTTCCGCACCCTCGAGGCCGCGACCGGAGCCGAGGCGATCGCACTTGCGGCCGAGCAGTTCCCGGACGTGATCCTCATGGACCTCCGGTTGCCGGACATGGGCGGCGCCGACGCGGCCCGCAGGCTCGCGGCCGGAGAGCGGACGTCGTCGATCCCGATCGTCGCCGTGAGCTCTCTGCCGGTCGAGCGCGGCGGCGAGTGGTATGCCGCCGCCGGGTTCGCCGGCTGCCTCGAGAAGCCGATCAACGTCCGCGCGTTCCCCGACCAGGTGCGCCGGTACTGCAGGGGTGCTAGCACCCCGTCGAGTGGCGGGCGAGCCTGGTAGGCACGCCTCCCTGCTGGTTCTAGGTTCGTCTCGCCGGCACTAGACCGATCGGCACCGAGATGTGAACATCGTTACAAGCGGGTTCACTGCGGCGAGCCCGAACGGAGAGGAGGCAGGCGAATGCGGACGCTCGGGATCGGATGCGCCCTTCTGGCGGCCGTCATCGGACTGACGGCTTGCGCAGGCACCTCGAAGCTGAGCGCGGTCGACCAGGCGGTGGTCCGGGACGCGGATCTCTACGCGATCGACAGGATCGAGAAGAACTTCCACAAGTCGATGTCGATGCAGGACATCGACCTGATGATGAGCCTCTGGGCGCCGAATGCGACCGCCACGTTCGGCCCGGGAAAGACAGCCACGGGGAAGCGCGAGATCCGCGCGTGGTGGAAGAAGTCGAAGGCGTTCCTGCCGACGACCCACTGGATCTCGGACACGCCTGCCTACAAGGTTCGCGCCACCGCAAATGGCGACCGCGGCACGCTGACCTTCGAGTGCCACTTCATCGACGTCGACAAGCAGAATCACATCATCCCGACGGCGGCCGACATCGAAGTCGCCAAGGTGAACGGGCACTGGCTGATCACGAGACTGATTGCCGGATCGGCGCCGAAGCTGGGCGCGAGCGGCTCCTGAACCACGGAGACAATCCCCTCGTCCGGGCCGTCGGCCGGCTGCCCGCGAGGGTCAACACCAAGCTGCTCATCGCCTTCGTCGGGACGACCCTCCTCGTGATCGCGGTCGGACTGCTCGGGCTGCTCGTCCTCAGGAGCTCGAACGAACGGGTCGTGAGCCTCGGTGCGCTCCAGGAGCGAGCCTCCGCCTACGGAAAGCTCCAGAGCCGGACGTCGTTCGTCCGAGAGCTGCTGGCGGAGAACGTCGCGGACGACTTCTACAAGATCAACCCGGGCGGGAGGCCGACCCATCAGGGCGCGCCGGCCATCCGGGTCGACGAGGCGGTCGCGGACCTGGTGGCGCGGATCCGGCCCGCGACCCTCCAGGACGACCTCGGGTTCGTCCCCCCTGCGGAAGACGAGGCCTTCCTGAGAGAGATCCGGCAGAAGAGCAGCCGGCTGTCGGCGGTGATCCGGAAGATCATCCGCGTCGAGAATGGCCGAGGCGATCGTGAAGTGTCCGCCGCCCAACGGACCACGAGCGAGCAGCTCGCGATCGACGTCAACCTGCTCGCGCGCGAGCTCGCAAACAGGACCACGGCAAGCACGGACGATCTGATCGCGCAGAACGCGAGCTCGTACGTGAGCTCGCGGAACCTGTTCATCGGCGCCGCCGTGGGCGCGATCGTCCTCGCCCTCCTGCTCGGGTTCCTCCTGTCGCGGTCGCTGATCGTGCCGATCCAGCGAATCGACGCCCGGCTCGCCGGCATCGCGTCCGGCGACTTCTCCGGACGGGTGGACGTCACGAATAGAGACGAGCTCGGCGCGCTCGGCGCCAACGTGAACCGCATGAACGACGAGCTCAGGCGCCTCTACAAGGAGCTGGAGGAGACGAGCCGCCACAAGTCGGAGTTCCTCGCGAGCATGTCGCACGAGCTGCGAACGCCGCTGAACGCGATCATCGGCTTCTCGCAGGTGCTCCGCGAGCGGATGTTCGGCGACATCAACGCCAAGCAGGAGGAGTACCTCGACGACATCCTGTCCTCGGCGAGTCACCTGCTCTCGCTCATCAACGACGTCCTCGACCTGTCCAAGGTCGAGGCGGGCCAGGTCGAGCTCGAGGTCGCGCCGTTCTCGCTCAGGGAGGCGCTCGAGAGCGGCGTCGTGATGGTGCGCGAGCGGGCGACGCAAGGTGGAGTCCACGTCGGCCTTGCGGCCGATCCGGACGTCGACGTCGTGGAGGGCGACGAGCGGCGGATCAGGCAGGTCATCTTCAACCTGCTCGCGAACGCCGTGAAGTTCACCCCGTCGGGAGGCGCCGTGGACGTCACTGCCGCGCGCGTCAACGGCGAGGTCAGGATCTCCGTCGCCGACACCGGCCCCGGTCTCGCGCCGGACGACCAGGAGCGGATCTTCGAGGAGTTCCAGCAGGCCGAGGCGGGGCTTGCCCAGCGCGACGGGACCGGACTGGGCCTGGCCCTCTCGAAGCGGCTCGTCGAACTCCACGGCGGCCGCATCTGGGTCGACAGCGAGCTCACGAAGGGCAGCACGTTCGTCTTCACGCTGCCCGTGTCGCCCGGCTAGCCGTGGCTGGGGAGCGCATCCTCGTGGTCGAGGACAACGAGCGGAACATGAAGCTGTTCCGGGACCTCCTCACTGCGCAGGGGTATCGCACCCTGGAGGCGACGACCGGCACGCAGGCGGTCGAGCTTGCGGCCGATCACGCTCCGGAGCTCGTGCTGATGGACATCCACCTGCCGGACATCGACGGCGTCGAGGCACTGGGCCGGTTGCGAGCCGACCGGCGCACGGCCTCGATACCGGTGCTCGCGCTGACTGCGCAGGCGATGGAGGGCGACCGCGAGCGCTTCCTCGGCTCGGGCTTCGACGGCTACGTCTCGAAGCCGGTGGACGTGATCGAGCTCCTCGGCATCGTCAGACGGCACTGCGAGACGCCTGGTTCGAACGGCTGAGTCCCGGGAAGGAGTCGCCACGGCGCGGTCGAATCGTGGTAGCTCGCGACCTTGGGGGTCGGACACATGCGCACGAGCCAACGGATCAACGCGTTCTGGAACCTGGCGCGGGAGGACTCCGCCGACGGCGAGCGGATCAGACGCCGTGCCGCGGCGATGGGCGCCGTCGCCCTCGTCGCGTGCGGCTTCCTGTTCGCGATCGGCCTCGGGCTGCTCGCTCTGGCCTTCGTCGCCGCGCTCCTGATCGCAACCGTGCTCGCCACGCTGCTCGCCGTCGGACCCCGACTCGGGTCGGTCGGCCGCGGCACGGCGACACGCATCCGTTCGGGAAGCCGCGCGGCCGGCGCCGCCGCGGTGCCCGTCCTGCGAGGTGCGCGCAGCGCGAGCGCAACGGCGTTGACCTCCGCCAGGACGCACGGATCGAGGCTCGCGCAGACGACGCGCACTGGGACGGCCGCGGCGAGGACCTCGTCGGCAGGCGCGCTCGCAGTCGCCCGCACGCGCGGGGCCGCCGCTGCAAAGGCCGCGCTCGACTCGGGATCCCGGACGACGCGCGAGCTGGCCAGCGCCGCGCGCGAGCGGACGAGTGCGCCGGGCCCCGACCCGCAGCAGGAAGCGCTCCGGCTCAACGCGACGGGGACGCAGCTCCGGCGCGAGCGCCGCTACGACGAGGCGGTCGAGTGCCACCGGAAGGCCCTCGACATCCTGCGCACCCTGGACGACCGCCGCGCCGTCGCTCTGACGCAGTCCAACCTCGCGCTCGCGCTGAGCAAGTCCGGCGACGACGAGTGGGCGATCGGGCTGTTCGAGGAAGCCGCCGCCACGCTCCACGAGCTCGGCGACGAGGAGCGCGAGGCACAGATCATGGCCAACCTCGGCCTCGCACACCGCCGCCACGGGCGCGACGAGGAGGCGAACAACGTCCTCGAGCTCGCCCTGACGAAGCTGAGCCCCGAATCGAGTGCGTACCACTCGATCGAGGCGCAGCTGCAACGCGCGAGCTAGCTCCTTCCCGGAGCCTCGGTCGGGGGAGGCGCGCCGCAGCGCGCCTCCCCCGGCGACTCTATGCCGCCAGGTCGAGCGCCGCCTCGGCCGGTGCGACCGCTTCGACCGGGTGGGCCAGCTCGTCGCGGCGGATGAGCGTGACCGCGACCACCACTCCGACGACCGCGGCGATCCCGCCGGCCACGAAGGCTCCGTGGAAGCCGCTTACGAGCGCGTCGGCCTTCGAGGCGCCGCCGGCGACCGCATCGGACGTCCGCGACGTGGCGATCGTGGACAGCGCCGCGATGCCCAGCGCGCCGCCGATCTGCTGCGACGTGTTGATCAGCCCGGACGCGAGCCCGGCCTCGGCCGGCTGGATGCCCGCGAGCGCCGCGATCGAGATCGGCACGAACGAGAAGCCGAGCCCGACGGCGATCAGCAGGAACCCGGGCAGCAGGTCCGCGAGGTACGAGCCGCCGACCGAGACCTGCGTGAAGTAGACGAGCCCCAGCACCATCGCCGCGCTGCCGATGATGAGCACGGGCTTGACGCCGATCCGCGTCACGAGCTGCGCCGCGATGGCCGACGTGAAGATCGCCGTTCCCGCCACCGCGAGGTAGGCGACGCCCGTCTTCATCGGCGAGTATGCGAGCACCTGCTGCATGTAGAGCGTCAGCATCAGGAACATCGAGAACGTCGTCGTCCCGAGGATGAAGCCGGAGATGTTGGCGCCGCTGACCGTCTTGATCTTCAGGATGCCCAGCCGCATGAGCGGCTCGGGGTGCCGGACCTCCCAGAGCAGGAAGCCGGCGAGCAGCGCGACCGACGCGGCGAAGAAGCCGAGCGTCCTGCCGGCGAGCCAACCGTCCTGGCCGGCCTGAGTGATCGCGTAGACGAACGACGAGAGCCCGGCCGTCACGAGCACGGCGCCGAGCGCGTCGAACGACTTGACGCTCGCGTCGCGGCTCTCCCGCAGCAGCACCGGCGCCAGGATGAAGCCGGTCACGCCGACGGGGACGTTGACGAAGAAGATCCACTCCCAGCTGAGGGCGTCGGTGAGGATGCCCCCGAGGAGCACGCCCGCTGCGGCGCCGAAGCCGCCGACGGCGCCCCAGAAGCCGAGTGCGATGTTCCGCTCCCGTCCCTCGACGAAGGTCGTCGAGAGGATCGAGAGCGCCGCCGGAGTGATCACGGCCGCGCCGAGCCCCTGGAAGGAACGGGCGACGATGAGCGAGGCCTCGGACCACGCCAGTCCGGCGAAGAGCGAGGAGATCGTGAAGACGGCGATACCAACGAGGAAGATCCGCCGGCGCCCGAGCAGGTCGGCCGCCCTTCCCCCGAGCAGGAGGAAGCCGCCGAAGACGAGCGCGTAGGCGCTGATCACCCATTGCAGGTCCTCCTGGGAGAACCCGAGATCGACCTGGATCGACGGCAGCGCGACGTTCACGATGGCGATGTCCAGGACGACCATGAACTGCACGACGCACAGAAGTGCGAGTGCGAGCCACTTGCGTCGATCTGAAGAAGGCATGAGTCGTTTCCTTGGTCGTAGGTGTCCTCAACCAGCGTGCCGCGCCGCGTAGGTGCTACGGAATGGTCTGGCCCGGTGAGTCGAGGTGCGGCTAACCGCACCCCGCCAGGAGCTCCGCGAGCATCGGCTTCAACCGCCCGGCGAGCGCCGGATCGACGTGCTCGAGCTCGGCCGCATACGCGGCGGCCCCGGCGGCGAGCGCCCGGCGCAGCTCCGCCTCGTCGAGGGAGCGGACGAGCGCGTCGGCGAGCGGCGCGGTGATGCCGGCCGGGAGCTCGTCCGCGCTCTTGGCGAAACGCGTCGGCAGGCCGAGGCGGCCGCAGGCGAGCGCGAGCACGTGGTCGCGCAGCCCGCTGATCAGCCACTCCGCCTGCCAGGGCTTGCCACGCTCGATGCACGCCCGCGCGTGCAGGGCGTGGTGCCACGCCTGGCCGACGAGGTCGTCGGCCGGCACCGGTCCGGTCTGCGGCACCTCGACCGGCTCGCCGAAGACCGTCCGCCACGTCGGGCCGCGCGGCCCGAACTCGTCGGCCGGCGTGAAGGCGATGTCCACCTCGAGCCAGTCGGGGAGCAGGAAGACGCGGTAGACGGACGAGCCCCAAGGAAGGTCCCAGTGGTGCAGCGCGCCGAACTCCCGCGCGAGGATCTCCGCCCAGCGCTCGAGCGGCGCCGCGAGGTCGCCGCGGACCCCGAAGGCGAGATCGACGTCCGACCACTCGTCGCCGCCGCCCGCCGCGTACGAGCCGGTGATCGCCGCGCCGACGACGGCCGGGTCCTCCGCCGCCAGCGCGAGCAGCCGCTCCCGCACGCGGTCCCGCTCGGCGACGGTGAACAGCGCTACCCCGCGCGCGGCGCGTAGTCGACGCTCGCGAACGGCCAGTCCGATTCGAGCCAGCTGCTCACGGCCCGCCAGAGCGCGACGTCCAGCTCCGAACGGCTCGCCCGGACCCACGAGAGGGCGCGTGCGTCCTCCTCCCCATCGCGCAGCGGATAGATGTAGACGCACCCGATCACGTCACGGCTTTCCGGATCGAGCACGGTGTAGGTGAAGCCCGTCCGGTTGCGGAAGTCGTCGGCGTGGCGCTCGAGGTCCGCGCGATTCTCGTCCAGCGTCATCTCGCGCGGCCAGCGCGAGTCCTGCCAGCCCGGCGTCGCCGCGATGTGCTCCATCGAGGACGTCCAGGCGGCATAGTCGAGCCCGTTGTGCTCGGGCCCGAGCGGCTCGAGCACGAACTCCGGCGTCTCGAGGCGCCGAGGCACGTCGAAGTCGGGCGGAACGAACTCGTCCATACCGCCGATCGTAGATGCGGCCTACGGGGCGTCGTACTCGTCGTGGCGTCGGACCCAGAACTGGGGCCCACGCTCTTCCTCGCCACGGCCCTTGGGAACGAGATCGAGATAGTTGTACGCCGTGTTGAGGAGGTCGATCCCGCGGGCGTATGCCGAGTAGGTGTGGAAGACGCCCCCGGCGGGATCCCTCGAGAAGACGCTGACGCCCTCGCGCTCGGTGTTGCTCACCCTCTGCGACCCATAGTTGTACTCGGCCTCGTCCGTGAACGAGACGCCGTAGTCGGCGTTGAAGTCGCTGCCGGCCGACGAGTACCACCGGAAGCTCCACCCCATCCGTTCCCGGTACGCGGCGAGCTTCGGGTACGGGGCGAGCGAGACCGCGACCAGCGTCACGTCCTGGGCCCGCAAGTGGACGACGTTCGGGTCGAAGCTGTCCGCCCAGAACGAGCAGCTCGTGCAGCCGGCGTCCCAGCTCGGGTCGAACATGAAGTGATAGACGACGAGCTGGCTGCTGCCGTCGAAGAGCTCCGAGAGCGTTCGACGCCCGTCCGCACCTTCGAAGACGTACTCCTTCTCGACACGCTCCCACGGGAGCCCGCGGCGGTCGCGGGTGAGCTCGTCGCGGAGGCGCGTGAACTCCTTCTCCTTCGCCAGCAGCTCCTTTCGCCTCGCCAGCCACTCGTCGTGTCCGACCACGTTCATCTCGACCTCCAAAGTTAAGTTGCTTCTTTCGTAAGTTTTTGCTTACACTACCAGTCGATGGAGGCCGCGCTCAAAGCGATCGCCGCGCCGACACGGAGGCGCATCCTCACGCTCGTCCGCGACGGCGAGCTCACGGCGGGCGAGATCGCGTCTCACTTCGACGTCACGCGGCCGGCGATCTCGCAGCACCTCAACGTGCTCAAGGAGGCTGGGCTCGTGAGCGAACGGCGCAACGGAACGCGGCGGCTCTACCGCGCCCGGCCCGAACGGCTGGACGAGCTGAAGGAGTTTCTGGAGGAGCTCTGGGGCGTCAGGCTCCAGGCGCTCAAACGCGAAGCAGAGAAGGAAGAGAGGTCGAAGCATGGACGCGACAACTGAGGCCACCACGGTCGAGCGGACGATCTCGATCGCCGCAGCGCCCGAGACGGTCTGGGCGTTCCTCGTCGACCCGGACAAGATGACGCGCTGGATGGGCATGCAAGCCGAGCTCGATCCTCGCCCGGGCGGCAGCTACCGCTGCGCCGTGATCCCGGGCCACACGGCGGCGGGGGAGGTCGTCGAGGTCGACCCGCCGCACCGGCTCGTCTTCACCTGGGGTTGGGAAGCGAGCGGAGACGAGGAGAGTTCTGTGCCGCCGGGATCCTCCACGATCGAGATCGAGCTGACACGCGACGGCGACGGCACGAGCCTTCGCTTCGTCCACCGCGACCTACCCAGCGCCGAGTCGGCGGAGTCACACGCGCACGGCTGGGACCACTACCTCGAGCGGCTCGGGAGCATCGCCGGCGGCGGCGATCCCGGCGAGGATCCCTGGCTGACGCAGCCGATGAGCTAGAGCCTGGCCGCGGCGAAGGAGCGCATCGCGTCCTCGTCGGCGAACTGCACGATCGCGCCCTCGGCGCCGGCGGCGAGCATCGCGTCGACGTTGTCCGCGGACGTCCGGGGGACGACCCGCAGCTCCGGGTGCTGCTCCTTCACGCTGCGGACGTGATCGGCGTCCGAGCCGCGCGACGGGTGCCAGGCGTCGCCGAGCTCGCGCGCCCGGCGCAGCGCACGCGCCGAGCTGCCGCCGACCCAGATCTCCGGCTGCCTCGACGGCAGCGGCTCAGACGTCGCGCCGTGGAACGACCAGTGCTCGCCCTCGAAGTCGTGCTCGCCGCTCCAGAGCGCACGCATCAGCCGGATCGCCTCGTCGGCGCGGCGGCCGCGGCCGGCGAACTCGACCCCCATGAAGTCGTACT
>Ga0207693_10002614_pt1 | contig 15647 bp, 17 predicted proteins | sample LARL81metaG_FD_184347 | JGI IMG/M metagenome (GOLD analysis project Ga0207693, IMG submission 184347) | Corn, switchgrass and miscanthus rhizosphere microbial communities from Kellogg Biological Station, Michigan, USA - LAR L8-1 metaG... | ecosystem: Host-associated > Plants > Roots >...
GCCGATGAACGACCGGTTGTCACGGACGATGCCCGCTATGTCCGGCGACGCCTCGAGCAGCAGCTTGGCCGCCTCCCGGTCGACGGCGAAGTTGTCCTTACCGCCGAGCAGGTAGTCGTAAATCCTGGCGACATTCGGCCGGGTCGTGTCGATATCGCCCGGGACCGGATTCCGGGTAGTCAATGGCACCATCACTCTCGATCAATCTGATGGATGGTACCAGCGCGGCTGCATACGCTTAGGGATCATGATCACCAGGGTGGCCGGGGTGTTGCTCGCTGCGGGGGAAGGCTCCCGGTTCGGCCAGCCGAAGGCGCTGGTCACACTGGAGGGGCAGACCCTGGCTGAGCGCGGCGCCCGCCTGCTGCGAGCCGGCGGCGCAGCCCCGGTCCTGATCGTCGCCGGCGCGGCGCCGGTAGCGGTCGGCGACGTACGGACGGTGTACAACCCCGACTGGCGTACCGGCATGGGGTCCTCCCTCCGCGCCGCCCTGCGCGCCCTGGCCGGTGCCGACGCGGGGGCGGCCGTGATCGCGCTGGCCGACCAGCCGCTGGTTGGCCGGGAGGCGGTCGCCCGGCTGATCGCCGCGTACCAGGCGGGTGCCACCGTGGCGGTCGCCGCCTACGAGGGCAGGCCTCGCAATCCCGTTCTCCTGGCCCGCGAGCACTGGCCCGAGGTCATCGAGACGGCCACCGGGGACCAGGGCGCCCGGGCCTTCCTGCGTGCCCATCCCGACCTGGTGACGCTGGTTGAGTGCGGCGACACCGGCCGCCCTGACGACATCGACACCCGAGCCGACCTGGAGCGCATCGCGGGCCGCGACCTCAGAAGGCCTGGATCCCCCAGCTGTGAGTGACCCGCTCGCCCGGCTCGAGGACCAGCAGGTCATCGGCCGTCACGAAGGCATTAGGCGGGCAGGTCATCGGCTCGATGGCCACCGCCTTGCGGCGGCGGTCAGGGCCAAGCGGATCACCGGTGAACACCTGCAGCCAGGCGTAGCCCTCACCCGCCCACAGGCCCGCCCGGGGACCGTTTCCGCTGGCCGCCAGGTAGGACCAGGCCCGGCCGTCGCCGTCGCGGCTCAGCCCGGTGAGCGCGTGATCGAGCCGGGTGCCGCCGATAGCCCTGGGCTGGCGGAAGTCGTATTCGGTGCCGTCGACCGGCTCCGGTGGCCCCGACGGGATGCCGCGGTCGTCCATCGGCAGCCAGGACGCGGCCGGCAGCGTCAGCTCGCATCCGTCGACCGAGGGCGTCCTGACCGTCAGGTACGGATGCGAGCCGGTGCCGTAGGGCGCGGCGCGGCTGCCCCGGTTGCGCGCGGTCACGGCCACCCGGAGCCCGGCGTCCGGATCCAGGCGGTACTCGGCCTCGATCTCCACGCAGAACGGGTAACCCTGCTGGCCGTGCGGGGCGCTGCGCAGCCGGACCGAGCTGGCGTCCTGCTGGACGGCCGTCCATGCCATCCAGCGGGTAAGACCGTGGATGGCGTTCTCCCGGGCGGGCTCGGTCAGGGCCAGCTGGTACTCGGTGCCGCCGAAGACATACCGGCCGCCGTCGACCCGGTTGGGCCAGGGCGCCAGCAGCTGGCCGGCCCCGGCCGGCGGCAGCTCGTCGGCCTCGTAGCCGGCGATCACCGGCTGGCCGCGGAAGGTCAGCTCGCGCAGCCCGGCACCGAGCTCGGTCACCGTGGCGCGGTAGTGGCCGCCTTCGATCTCGTATTGCACTCCGGTCAGCGGAATGATCACACGGCTCAGGATACGGACGAAATCGGCGCTCAGGAAACGGACAGAAGAAGAGCCGCGCGGCAGCCTGCCACCAGACCCCAGGCGAGATCGACGCCCTGGACCGAGGCGAGCAGCCGGGACGCGGCCGGCTCCAGCGGTTCCTGGCCCGCCATCCCGAGCAGCACGGCCGATACCTCGGCCGCGGCCTGCCCCTTGGCCGCGCAGTGCAGCAGCGACGCCGCCAAGGTCGTCGTCCGCTGGGCCGCGTCGCTGGTCACCGCCGCGCTGAGCCAGTTCGCCAGCCAGACCGCGCGGGTGCCGCCGGAGATGGCCCCGCCCAGCAGCCGCAGCGCGAGCAGCAGGCCGCTGACCACGCTGTCGCCGCTCGGCACCAGGCCGGGGCCCAGGCCCACCAGGTGCTCGGCGGCCTCGACCGCGCCGGCCAGGTCACCGCTCGCGCAGCACGCCGCCAGCTGCCCGGGACCGTCCTGGCCCGCCAGGCCAGGAGCGTGCTCCGCCGCGGCGTAAAGCCTGGCCAGGACGCCCGAGCCGTGGTCGAGCCGGGCCCGGGAGAGCGGCCCGAACACCGGCGAGGGATCCCACCAGCGGACGATCCTGATATCGAGGCCCGCGGCCAGCACCCGGCTCCCGCCGGCCCAGCATTCCGCGGATCCGGGCGCGGGAACCCCGGGCCGGGGGTCCCACGGGCCGGCGATGATCGCGTTCGGCAGCCTGATGGCGTCAGGCGGCGAGACCGTGATCACCCGCGGCTCGGGTACCGGATCGGCGAACTCCAGGTAGATGGCCTGCGGCAAGGCCGCGAGCACCCGGCCGTCGCGGCGGATACCGCGCAGCAGGTCCCGGACGGCCAGGCTGGCTACCCCCGCGGTCACCGCGGGCTCGGCGTTCGCCTCGGCCACGTCCGCCACAGTACCGGGACTGCCCGGGCACCGGAAAACTAACGGGTCTGAAGTGAAGGAAATTGGCGCGTGTCACATATTGAAAACGGGATTTTTACGTGGTGCTAAATCCCATTGAGAACGCCCGGTAGGAGGCCGACGGGGCTGCTTGGGGAGCGGGGGACCGTCAGCCCCGCCGGCTAATTAACCATAACTGGAGGAGGTAGGGATTTGGGTAACTTCTTGCTCGGTAAGTACTTCGAAATGTTTTCCGTCGGGGGCGACGGTGCCCGGTGACCGCGGGAGCCGTTGACGTGCCCGTTGACCGGGCCAGACTGGCCGGGCTGGAGCCGCCCGCTGCGCACCGCCTCGGCTGCCAGCACGCCGAACAGGTAGAAGTACGCCGCCTCCTCGTCCTCGAAGAAGCGGACATCAAGCCGCGCGTCGTCGGTCCGGCTGAACACCTCGAAGCCGCCATCGGCCTTGACCAGGCACATCGCGCCCGGCACCTCCTCGTCGACCGCGTAGGCCGAGTGCGGGATGGCGGCCAGGCTCAGCAGTTCGCCGAAGACCGACTGCGGCACCCGGTCCCGCCGGCCCGACCGCCGCCCGGACGGCGGGGCGGGCGGCATCGGCCGCGGCTCGGGGCCGCCGCCCGCCGGCCTCGGCTCGGACCGCGCCTCGGGCCGTGCTTCGGGCCGTGCCTCGGGTCGCGGCCAGGGCTCGGCCCGGAACTCCCGCCGCGGCTCTGGCCGCGGCGCAGACCGGGGATCGGAGCGCGGATCCAGCCTGGGTTCTGAGCGCTCAAGCCTAGGTTCTGAGCGCTCAAGCCTGGGGTCTGAGCGCGGATCGAGCCTGGGCTCCGAGCGCGGCTCTGAGCGGGGCTCCGAGCGCGGCTCGGGCCGCGGCGGCGGCGGAGGCGGCGGAAGAGGCTCGGACCAGGGCTCGGTCTCGGGCGAGCCGTGCCAGGCCGCCGCCCGGTCCGGGGTGCGCCGCGCGCGGTCCGCCTCGGCGTACCCGCCCGGCTCGGACAAGCCTGCGGGCTCCCGCTGGCCTGCGGCCTCGCGGTACCCGCCCGGCGGGCGCGCCGCGGGCTCCGGGACGGGGGCGGGCTGCGGGCCAGGCCGCGGCACCACCCGCAGCGGGCTCGTCCGCTCGGCCGCGGGGGGCATGGCGGGGCCGGCCGAGGACATGCCGCCGGGCGCCTGCCCGCCGCGGCCGTGGGCCTCCGGCCGGGCCGGCGTGCCCGGATCCCGGTTCGACGGCGGGAACATGGCCGACGACAGCGGGAAATCCACCCGGTCCTCGATCAGGCCGGTGACGTCGGGACGCGCCACCACGACCTCGAAGACCTCGCGGTCGATCTCCCAGTAGCCCAGCTGCCTGGCCCGGGCCGAATCGCGTCCCTGGTAGGCGATGTGCAGCCGGTCACCGAGGTCGTCGAGGACCAGGCAGGGCTCGCCGCGGTAATCGCCGCTCAGCCGCGACTGCCACAGCGCGTCGAGGTCGGGCAGGCTGACCTGCTTGCGCCACAGGCCGCCCGCGGGCGCGAAGCCCAGCTCGTCCGGCGGCGGGGCGGGGGAGAACAGCGTCGCCTCGTTGCCGTCGGGGCCGAGCCCGACGTAGTAAGGGACGCCCAGGTAGGTGGCCATGAGCCGGTATCGCATGGCTTACGGCTCCATTCGCTGCCAGGCCAGCCCGTCGTAGCGGGCCACGAGCTGCTCGCCGTCCTGGCCGAGGCGGCACATGCCCGCCCCGACCGGTATGGCCATGGGCTCGATGTAGAACTCGGGAACGCCGTGACCGGTGGCGGGCACGTAGCCGTCCATCGGCCGGGCCAGCCAGGCGACCAGGTAGATCTCGCTCATGTGCGGCGTGAACTCCGAGTCCTCCCAGCCCAGGCTCAGCGCGAGGTAGGCCTCGGCGGGATTGTGGAAGCGGACGTCCTGGGCGCGGTAGACATACCCGGCCAGCACCGTGCGCTGCCCGGTCAGGTACGGGCCGACCAGGCGCGGTGGCACGGCCTTCCACATCGGCGTGCCCGGTGCGATCGCGGCCAGTCGCTCGGGCTGGGTCACCCAGGCTCCTTTCCGTGCGCGTGCGCATACGCGCAGCTACCCCACTACCCCGGCTCCATCCGATTGTGCCGAGTTCGTGACGATCATTAGCCGGAAAGCGTCTCATTCAGAGAATTCATTACTCTCCGTGATCAAAAACTGACCATTTGGCGTAACCGCTGCCGGGTGGTGACCGGCCAGCCAGTGCCATGGCGTAGGGGCGGTGGCATAGGGTCGGTGGGGTGTCCGGGCATCTGAACCCAGGCGGGCAGCAGTTCCGCCACGACCACGGCGACGCCGACCCGCGGGTGACCGAGGCCCTGGCCACCTACCAGGCCGGGAAGGGCAGCGAGCAGGCGGCGCTGACCGCCCTGGCCGGAGCCCGGCTGCTCATCCCGGTGGTCGCGGTCCTGGCCGACGGCCCTGCCGACCAGGGTGACGGGCCCGCTGCGGGCGACAAGAACAGCGAGATGGTGCTGCCCACGCTGATCGGGAACGACGGCAGGCCCGCCGTGCTGGCGTTCACCGGCGTCGAGTCCCTGACCCGGTGGCGCCGCAACGCCCGCCCGGTCCCGGCCGAGGCCGCCCGGGTCTGGCGCGCCGCCGTGACCGACGGCTGCGCGGTGGTGATCGACGTGGCCGGCCCGGTACCGCTCGCGGTCGAGGGCGCGCGGCTGGCGGCCCTCGCCGCCGGGCAGCCGGTCCCGCCGGCCCACGAGGACCCGGACGTGCGCGCCGAGGTCGAGGCGGCCGTGGCCGCCGAGCCCCTGATCACCGGCTTCGGTCTCGCGGCGGGAACGGAAGAAGGCGCCGGAGCCGCCGACCTCGCCGTGCGCCTGCACCTGGCCCCCGACGACTGGCAGCCGGCCGACTGGCAGCCGGCCGTGAATCGCGCCGCCAACCGGATCGCGAGCCGGCTGGCGGGCCGGCTGCGCCGCGGCGTCGAATTCAGCGTCGCACGCCACCCCCAATAAGATCGTGACCATGTTCCGCTGGCTGACCGCAGGTGAATCACACGGGCGCGCGCTGGTCGCGATCTGCGAGGGCGTGCCCGCCGGAGTGCGGGTCAGCACCGAGGACGTGGCCGCCGCGCTGGCCCGCAGGCGGGCCGGGTACGGCCGCGGCGCGCGGATGAGCTTCGAGCAGGACGAGGTGGAGCTCACCGGCGGCGTCAGGCACGGCCGCACCCTCGGCGGCCCGGTCGCGATCCGCGTCGCCAACACCGAGTGGCCCAAATGGGAGACGGTCATGTCACCCGACCCGGTCGATCAGGCGATCCTGGACGGGCAGGCCAGGAACGCGCCGCTGACCAGGCCGCGCCCCGGCCACGCCGACCTCGCCGGGATGCAGAAGTACGGCCACGCCGACGCCCGCCCCGTGCTCGAGCGGGCCAGCGCCCGCGAGACAGCCGCCCGCGTCGCGCTGGGCGAGATCGCCAGGCGCCTGCTCAGCCAGGTCCTCGGCGTCGAGATCCTCAGCCACGTGGTCGCGCTGGGCGAGGTACGGGCGCCGGCCGACGTCCTGCCCGGTCCCGGTGACGCCGCCGCCATCGACGCCGACCCCGTACGGTGCGCGGACCCGGCGACCAGCCAGGCCATGGTGGCCGAGATAGACGCGGCCAAGAAGGCGGGCGACACCCTGGGCGGCGTCGTCGAGGTGCTGGCCTTCGGGCTGCCGCCGGGCCTGGGCAGCTTCACCCACTGGGACCGGCGGCTCGACGCCCGGCTGGCCGGCGCGCTGATGTCGATCCAGGCCATCAAGGGCGTCGAGGTCGGCGACGGCTTCACCACCGCTGCCCGGCGCGGCTCGGTAGCCCATGACGAGATCGAGGCCACCGACCAGGGCGTGGGCAGGCGCACTAACCGGGCCGGCGGCATCGAGGGCGGGATGAGCACCGGCGAGGTGATCCGGCTGCGGGTGGCGATGAAGCCGATCTCCACCGTCCCGCGCGCGCTGGACACCATCGACGTCAGCACCGGCGAGCCGGCCAAGGCGATCAACCAGCGCAGCGACGCGACCGCGGTACCCGCGGCGGGCGTGGTCGCCGAGGCGATGACGGCGCTGGTGCTGGCCGAGGCCGCGGTGGAGAAGTTCGGCGGCGACTCGGCCGACGAGATGCGCCGCAATGCGGAGAGCTATCTCAAGGCGCTGGTGATCTCGTGACCGCTCCGGTCGTCGTGCTGATCGGGCCGCCCGGGTCGGGCAAGTCCGCGGTCGGGCCGCTGCTGGCGGACCGGCTGGGGGTGGAGTTCCGTGACACCGACGCCGACATCGGCGCGGCCGCGGGCAAGCCGGTCGGCGACATCTTCATCGAAGACGGCGAGGACGCCTTCCGCGAGCTGGAGCGGGCCGCGGTCACGCAGGCCCTCGGCGATCAGGCCGCGCTGCGCGCCCGCGGCGGGGTGCTGGCCCTCGGCAGCGGCGCGGTCCTGGACCCGGGCATCGGGGCCCTGCTCGACGGCCTGCCCGTGGTGTACCTGTCCGCGGAGTTCGGCACCGTCGCCCGGCGCATCGGGCTCGACCGTCCCCGGGTCGTGGTCCCCGGCAACCCCCGCGGCCGGCTGCGCGCCTTGCTGGACGAACGTGACCCCGTCTACGCCGGGCTCGCCGCGGTCACCGTCCCCACCGACGACCTGGACCCGGACGAGCTCGCCGACCAGATCGCAGCCGAGATCACGCAGAAATGACCGCTACCAGGATCGACGTCACGCCGTCCGACGGCAGCCGCCCGTACCAGGTGATCGTCGGGGTCGGCGTGCTCAGCGAGCTGCCCGGCCTGATCCCCGACGGCACCCGCACCGTCGTCGTCATCCACGCCGAGGGCCTCGGCGAGCTCGCCCGTCCCGCCTGCGGCGCGCTCACCGCGGCCGGCTACCAGGTCCACGCCGAGCCCGTGCCCGACGGCGAGGCGGCCAAGACCGCCGCGGTCGCGGCGGGCCTGTGGTCCAGGCTCGCGCAGCACAACGTGACCCGGTCGGACTGCATCGTCGGCCTCGGCGGGGGAGCGACCACCGACCTGGCCGGCTTCGTCGCCGCGACCTGGCTGCGCGGCGTCCGGGTCGTCCTGGTCCCGACCACGCTGCTCGGCATGGCCGACGCCGCGGTGGGCGGGAAGACCGCGATCGACATCGACGAGGGCAAGAACCTGGTCGGCGCGTTCCACTCGCCAGCCGGGGTGCTGGCCGACCTGGTCACGCTCGAGACGCTGCCGCGCGACGACTACATCAGCGGCCTGGCCGAGGTCATCAAGACCGGCTTCATCGCCGACCCGGTCATCCTCGACCTGGTGAACGCCGACCCCGGGGGGGCCACCGTCCCGCACGGCACGCACGCGCGCGAGCTGATCGAGCGCGCCATCGCCGTCAAGGCCGAGGTGGTCTCCAAGGACCTGAACGAGACGGGCCTGCGGGAGATCCTGAACTACGGGCACACGCTCGGCCACGCCATCGAGCGGGTCGAGGGATACCGGTTCAAGCACGGCCACGCAGTGGCCATCGGCATGGTCTACGTCGCCGAGCTGGCCCGGCTGGCCGGCCGCCTCGATCCGCGGGTCGCGGCACTGCACCGGGAGGTCCTGGCCAGCGTCGGGCTGCCGACCGCGTACCCGGCCGGGACCTGGCCGTCGCTGCGTGAGGCCATGTCCGTGGACAAGAAGGCCAGGGGCGCCCGGCTGCGGCTGGTGGTCCTCGACGGCCTGGGCCGCCCGGGCATCCTCGACGACCCGTCCGAGGACCTCCTGCGCGAGGCCTACCGCGCCGTAGCCGCCGATTAGGCCGAACGGGTCATTACTTCGCGCCCCGGTACTGGCGGGTAGCCGCGCGGCGGTTACGCTCCCTACATGCGGATAGGGATGTTTCTCAGCTACGCGGGCGGCTTCGCCGAGACCGTGGAAGAACTCGCCGACTTCGAGAAGGCCGGAGTCGACATCGTGTTCGTGCCCGAGGCCTACAGCTTCGACGCGGTCAGCCAGCTCGGCTTCATCGCGGCGAAGACGCAGCGGATGCAGCTCGCCTCCGGGATCTTCCAGCTGTACTCGCGCACGCCCGCGCTGACCGCGATGACCGCGGCCGGGCTCGACTACGTGTCGGGCGGCCGGTTCATGCTGGGCCTGGGCGCCTCAGGCCCGCAGGTGATCGAGGGCTGGCACGGGGTGCCGTACGACGCGCCCATCGGCCGGGCCCGCGAGGTCATCGAGATCTGCCGGATGGTCTGGCGCCGCGAGCGGCTGTCCTACCAGGGCAAGCACTACACGCTGCCGCTGGAGGGCGGCACCGGCCTGGGCAAGCCGCTGAAGCTGATCAACCACCCGGTCCGTGAGCGGATCCCGATCGCGCTGGCCGCCATCGGCCCGAAGAACGTGGCCCTCGCGGCCGAGCTGGCCGAGTCCTGGATGCCCATCTTCTACCTGCCGGAGAAGGCGGCCGACGTGTGGGGCGGCGCCGTGGCCGAGGGCACGGCCAGGCGCGATCCCTCGCTCGGCGCGCTCGACGTGATCGCCAGCGCCGGCCTGGCCATCGGCGACGACGTGGCGCACCTGCGCGACCACGGCCGCCCCCAGCTCGCCCTGTACATCGGCGGGATGGGCGCGCGGGGCCGCAACTTCTACAACGACCTGGCCTGCCGGTTCGGCTACGAGGCCGAGGCCAAGGCGATCCAGGACGCCTACCTGGACGGCCGCAAGGACGAGGCCGCCGCCCTGGTGCCCGCGGAACTGGTCGAGCACACCTCGCTGATCGGGCCGGAATCCTACGTAGCCGAGCGCATCGCCGCGTACCGCGCGGCCGGGGTGAGCACCCTGCTGATCACCCCCATGGCGCCCGACCACGAGGGCCGGGTCCGCCTCATCGAGCGGTTCCGGGCCCTCGCGGACGCGGCCGGCTAGCGGGCCTCCGGCTAGCGGCCCTTGTCTGGCGGGTAGCGTGGCCGGATGACTGATCTGACTGGCCGGGTGGCCCTGGTGACCGGCGCGTCGAGGGGGATCGGGGCCGCGATCGCGATCAGGCTGGCCGAGGCGGGCGCCGACGTGGCCGTCGGCTGCGGGCAGCACCGCGAGGCCGCGGAGGAGGTCGCCGGGAAGATCTCCGGGCTGGGCCGGCGCGCCGTGGTGGTGCCGGGCGACCTGGCCGGCCCGGACGTGCCGCGGCGGGTCGTGGCCGACACCTCCGAGCGCCTCGGGCCGGTCGACATATTGGTCGCCAACGCGGGCGTCGGCACCAGGGGAGACCTGGACGGCGTGGACGCGGCGGCCTGGGACCACGTCATGGCCGTCAACGTGCGCGCGCCGTTCCTGCTGGCTCAGGCGGCCGTGCCGCACATGCGCGAGCAGCGCTTCGGGCGCATCGTGTTCCTGTCCTCGGTGGCCGCGTTTCTCGGCGGTATCCTCTCCCCGCAGTACACGGCGTCCAAGGCGGCCCTGATCGGCCTGACGCACAACCTGGCCGCCACGCTGGCGCCGCACGGAATCACGGTCAACGCGATCTCTCCCGGCCTGATCGCGACCGACATGCTGACCGGTGACCCGAGGCTGGACGCGCTCGAGCGCAGCGTCCCCGTCGGCCGCCTGGGCCAGCCCGCCGAGGTCGCGGACCTGACCGTAGCCGTGATCGGGAACGCGTACATGACCGCGCAGACCGTCTCCGTCGACGGCGGCCGGTACCCGCGCTGAGCCGGGCGCGGGACGCGTAGAGTTCTGGCCATGCCCGAGATTCACGCCGCCCGGCGTCGCCGCGCCCAGGAGAAGATCACCGAGGCCGGCGCCGACGCGGCGCTGATCACCTCCGGACCCAACGTCCGCTACCTCACCGGCCTGGCCAGCTCCAACGCGGCGCTGCTGCTGGCCGCCGACGGCACGGCGGTGCTGGCCACGGACTCGCGGTACACGCTGGCCGCCCGGCGGGACTGCCCCGACCTCGAACTGCTCACCGAGCGCTTCATCGAGGCCCGGCTGGCCGCCGAGCTGACCGCTCGCGGGCTGCGCACGGTGGCGTTCGAGGCGCACGAGATGTCCGTCGAACGCCACGCCGAGCTGGTGGCCAAGACCGAGGGCGTGACGGTCATCCCGTTCGGCCGGAAGATCGAGGAGCTGCGGACGGTCAAGGATCCGTCCGAGATCGAGCTGCTCGCCACCGCCTGCCGGATTACCTGCCAGGCCATCGCGGACACCTTCTCCATGATCAGGCCCGGCCTGACCGAACGCCAGCTGGCGGCGGCGCTGGACGCGCGGATGGCCGCGCTCGGGGCCGAGCGGCCGGCCTTCGACACCATCGTGGCCAGCGGGCCGAACGGTGCCATCCCCCACCACGCGCCGACCGACCGGCCGCTGCGCCGCGGCGACCTGATCACGATGGACTTCGGCGCGCTGTACGCCGGCTACCACGCGGACATGACCAGGACCGTGGCGCTCGGCGAGCCGGCCGGCTGGCAGCGCGAGATCTACGAACTGGTCGCGGCCGCGCAGCGGTCCGGCCTGGAGGCGGCCAGGCCGGACGCCGACGTAGCCGATGTGGACGCGGCCGCCCGCGACCTGATCCGCGACGCCGGGCACGGCGACCATTTCCAGCACGGCCTCGGTCACGGCGTCGGGCTAGAGATCCACGAGGCGCCGGCGATCGGGTACGGCAGAACGGGTAAACTCGGCTCCCGGGTCCCAGTCACCGTCGAGCCTGGTGTCTACCTACCCGGCCGGGGCGGTGTCCGGATCGAGGACGTCCTGGTCGTAGGAGCCGGCGGGACGGGCCTGCTCACGACGACGACCCGGGAACTTCTCGTTCTCTGACCTTGGAGATACAACGTGGCGACCACGAACGACCTGAAGAACGGCATGACGCTGAACCTCGACGGCCAGCTCTGGACCGTTGTCGAGTTCCAGCATGTCAAGCCGGGCAAGGGCGGCGCCTTCGTGCGCAGCAAGCTGAAGAACATCATGTCGGGCAAGGTCGTCGACCGCACCTTCAACGCCGGCGTCAAGGTGGACGTGGCCAATGTCGACCGGCGCGAGATGCAGTACCTGTACCGCGAGGGCGCCGACTTCGTCTTCATGGACATGCAGGACTACGACCAGCCGCGGGTTCCCGCGTCCGTGGTCGGTGACGCGGCCAGCTACCTGCTCGAGGAGCAGACCGTCACGGTGGCGTTCAACGACAGCACCCCGCTGTACGTCGACCTGCCGGCCGCGGTCGAGCTCACCATCAGCCAGACCGACCCCGGCGTCCAGGGCGACCGGTCCACCGGCGGCACCAAGCCGGCCACCCTCGAGACCGGCGCCACCATCCAGGTGCCGCTGTTCATCTCGACCGGGGAGAAGGTCAAGGTCGACACCAGGACCGGCCAGTACCTCGGCCGGGCGTAAGGTGCCGCCTGCCCGCAGCAAGGCCCGCAAGCGGGCCCTGGACATCCTCTTCGAGGCCGAACTGCGCGACGCGCCCGTCCTCGACCTGCTCGCCGAGCGGATTACCCAGGGCAGCCCGCCCGTCTCCCCCTACGCCGCGGACCTGGTCCGCGGTGTCACGGCGCACAAGGTCAGGATCGACAAGCTGATCGAGGAGTTCGCCGAGGGCTGGACCCTGGACCGGATGCCCGCGGTGGACCGCAACGTGCTCAGGATCGGCATCTACGAACTGCTGTGGGCGGACGACGTCCCCGACGGCGTGGCCATCAGCGAAGCCGTGCTGCTGGCCCGTGACCTGTCCACCGACGCCTCACCCGCCTTCGTCAACGGCCTCCTGGCCGGCCTCGCCGAGGTGAAGCCCTCCCTCCAGCCCCAGCCCGTCCCCGGTCAGCCCGCCCCCGACGAGCCTGAGTCCGCTCCCGACGAGCCTCGGTCCGCCCCCGACCAGGCCTGACCCGGAGCCCCGGGCGAAGCTGAGCGGGGATCAGGCCTGGGCGAAGCGGACGCGGAGGCCGGAGCGGCGCAGCACGCGGACGAACCAGACCGCCGACAGGAACGAGCCGGCGACCACGCCGCCGATCGTGACGGCGGTGGTGAGTAGCAGGAAGACCTTGACGGTCTCGGTGTACATCAGCACGGCCAGGCCCACCGTGGACACGAAGAAGATGCCCGCCCACAGCCAGGTCGCGCCCTGAAAGAAGCGGTGCAGCCCGGGGTGGTGGGCCGACGGCTGGCGGAGCGCCACGACCTCGGCGGCGAGCTGGGCGACCAGCGGCTTGCGGGTCGGCGCGGTCCGCGCGAACAGGACGCACAGGCCCAGGTTGGCCAGCGGGAACTGGAGCAGGAAGAAGAGCATGCTGCCGGTGACGATCACCACGGCCGTCTGCAGCGTGAGCACCAGGGCCGAGATCGTGAGCAGGCCGGGAACGGTGCGGGTGAAGATCTTGCGGCCGAGCGCGGTCAGCCACACCACGGCGGTCGCGGCCACCATGCCGGCGCCTCTGCCGCCCAGCTGGGCGCCGATGTAGTACCCGGCGACGGGCAGAGCCAGGCTTTCCGCCAGGTTCCAGCCTGCTGTCAGCATCAGCCGCCAGGGGCGCGGCAGCTCGAGGTGCTCAGCCATGGCGAAGAGCATACGGTGGCCGGCTGGAGCCGCGCTGGAATTGCCGGCAGGTGGCGCAAAGAAGAATCTGAGAGTTCCGCACGGCCTGTATAACGTAGGTCCGGTCACCGAAGTTCACTTACCTAAAACGCAAAGTAATCGGCGTTACCGGGAGTAGCGGGCGCCGCTGTCGGTGGCCGGCACTAGATTGGATGCTGAAGAAGGAGGCTCGCGTGGCGGCAGACTTCAGGCGCGACGGCGTCCGCTTCTCGCTGGTCTGGGACGTGCTGCGGGACGTCGTCGCCGCCCGGGCGGCGGAGGCCGGCCGGGCATCGCTGGACATCGTCGACGTGGGCGGGGGGACCGGCGGGCTCGCGGTGCCGTTCGCCGCCCTCGGGCATAACGTCACCGTGATCGACCCGAGCCCGGACGCGCTCGCGGCCGCGCAGCGGCGGGCCGCCGAGGCGGGCGCCAGGCTGACCGCCGTCCAGGGCGAGGCGGCCAGCCTGGACAGCGTGGTCGGCCCGAAATCCGCGGACCTCGTCATCTGCCACAACGTGCTCGAGTACGTGGACTCGCCGGCCGACGCGATGACCGCGATCGCCGCGGTGCTCCGGCCGTCCGCCACGGTGAGCGTGCTGGCGGCCAACACCGTGGCCGCGGTGCTGCACCGGGCCCTGGCCGGGCGGTTCACCGAGGCGCGCCAGCTGCTCGGAGGCGAGGCGGCGGGGGCGGCGGGGGCGGCGGGGGCGCCCGCCGCGGCGGGCGCCGGCGCGGGGCAGCCGCGGCGGTTCACCCTGCCCGAGCTGACCGCGCTGATCGAGGCGGCCGGGCTGCGGGCGGGGGAGTCGCACGGGCTGCGCATCTTCAGCGGCCTGGTCCCCGGCGCCCTGCTCGACGCGGACCCCGGCGGGACCGAGGCGCTGCGCGCCCTCGAGGCGGCCGCGGCGGCCGCCCCGCCGCTGCGGGATATCGCCGCGCAGCTGCACCTGCTCGGTCACCGCTGACGCCGCCATGAAAGACACCGCCATGAAGGCAGTGTTATGCAGGAACTGGGCAGCCCGGATCCGGACGACACCGGCTGCCACATCCTGCACGTGGACATGGACGCGTTCTACGCGAGTGTGGAGGTCAGGGAACGCCCGGAGCTCGCGGGCCTGCCGGTCATCGTGGGCGGGACCAGCGGCCGCGGCGTGGTGCTCTCGGCTACCTACCAGGCCCGGGCGTTCGGCGTCCGGTCGGCGATGCCGGTCGGCCGGGCGGCGCGGCTGTGCCCGCGGGCGATATTCGTCCCGCCCCAGCACCGGCTGTACGCCGCCGTGTCCAAGGAGGTCATGGCGATCTTCGGCACGGTCACGCCCGAGGTGGAGCCGCTCGCCCTCGACGAGGCCTTCCTCGACGTCTCGGGCGCGCTCAGGCGCCTCGGGCCGCCCGCCGCCATCGCCAGGCACATCCGGGCTGAGGTCGCCGCCCAGCAGGGCATCACCTGCTCGGTCGGGGTCGCGCCGACCAAGTTCGTGGCCAAGATCGCGTCCGCGGGCTGCAAGCCGGACGGGCTGCTCGTGGTGCCGCGCGCGGACGTGCTCCGCTTCCTGCACGCCCTGCCCGTCTCAGCGCTGTGGGGGGTGGGGGAGCGGACCGGGGAGGCGCTGGCCCGGCTGGGCCTGCGCACGGTGGCGGACATCGCGCACACCCCGCTGGCCACGCTCCAGAACGAGCTCGGCGTCGCCCACGGCTCGCACCTGGCCGCGCTGGCCAGCGGCCGGGACGAGCGCCGGGTGACCCCGCATACCGCGGAGAAGAGCATCGGCGCCGAGGAGACCTTCGCCACCGACATCGACGACCCCGGACGGATCAGGCGGGAGCTGCTCAAGCTGTCCGGGCGGACCGCGCACAGCCTGCGCGCGAGCGGCTACGCGGCCCGCACGATATCGGTCAAGCTGCGGCTGGCCAGCTTCAAGACGCTGACGCGCTCGCGGACGCTCGCGTACCCGACCGACGTAGCCCATGAGATTTACGCCACAGCCTGCGCCCTGTACCAGTCGGCCGGTCTCGACCGTGGTGCGGCGCTTCGCCTGGTCGGTGTCCGGGTATCCGGGCTGGTCCCGGCGTCGGGGGCGAATGCCCAGCTGACGTTCGATGACCGGCCTGTCGGCTGGCGCGAGGCGGAGCGGGCGATGGACAAGATCACGAACCGGTTCGGGGCCAGCGCGGTGCGGCCGGCGGCCCTGGTAGAGGACCCGGACCGCCCAGCTGAGGGTGGTTTCTGACCTGCTGCGGGGTCCACCCTACCCAGCGGCGTGTCAACGCTCGTATTCTGGAAATTGAACCGGGTATGTGAGGTGAAGACCACCGCACACGTGCCGGGCGCAAGGTTTTTATGGGAGGCGTCGTGCCGCTCTCTGAACACGAGCAGCGCCAGCTGGAACAGATCGAGCAAGCGCTCTACAGACAGGACCCGAAGTTCGGGCGTCTCGT
>Ga0207693_10002615_pt1 | contig 15643 bp, 11 predicted proteins | sample LARL81metaG_FD_184347 | JGI IMG/M metagenome (GOLD analysis project Ga0207693, IMG submission 184347) | Corn, switchgrass and miscanthus rhizosphere microbial communities from Kellogg Biological Station, Michigan, USA - LAR L8-1 metaG... | ecosystem: Host-associated > Plants > Roots >...
AAGCGCGACGATCGCGCCGGCGATTGCGCCGAGCACCGCGGTGGCAGGCATTCCAGCGCCGCGAGAGTGGTTGACACCGAGGAATGTAGCGATCGCAGACACAACCATCGCCGACCAGACCGTGACGAGCACCAGCGCGACCGGGAATGGGCGCCGCGTCACGAGCAGTGGAAGGACCACGGCGGCGGCCCCCCAAACCAGGGCGCAGGCGATCATTCCGGAGCTCACGAGCGGCGTCAGAACGTGATCGGCGGCCTGCTGCAGCGACGTCATCCACGCCGACGCGGGCGGCGTAGAGGCCGGCGGGGGCGCGTACAGATCGGCGTCTGTCAGCGCCGAAGCGACCGCCAGCCAGACCCAGCCGGTGATGCCCAGCACCGCACGCCGCCACGGGGTGCCAGCCCGCGCCGCGATCGCCGGCCAGGCCCCTGCGAGGCTGATCGCGCCCAGCGCCGGGGCGGCCGCTGACAGCGGCCACGTCGTCGGGCTACGCGGCAGCAGCACGACGGGTAACAGCCCCGCGCAGAGCAGCACCAAGGCGCCGCCGGCACGGCCCTGGGCCACCAGGATGCCGGCGCCGAGCAGCGCGAGCGCGACCCAGCCCAGGCGGGGCAGCGCCGCCACGGACAGTGCGGCAACGACGGCGGCGGCCGCGGGAGCGAGCGCGTCCGGGGCAAAGACGTGCGATGCCAGCCACGCCGCCAGGATCGCGCTGGCGGCTGCCGCCGCGGCCCGTGCCGGCCATGGGTCCGAAGGTGTGGGCTCCGGGCGCTCGGGCTCGGCTGCCTGACGATCGCGCTCGCGCGTCCAATCAGATGACAGGCGATCGCGCCACCGGGACTCGTCGGGCAGGTCATCGCGCGAGCGCGCGGGGCGCGTGCGCTTGGGCCAGGGGCTGGCGACGACTCCGGGAGCGTCGCCTACCTGGATCAGGGACATCGAAAGCGCCCGTGCCAGCTCGCCGACGGTGCCCCGCTCGCGCGCACGAGGACGTAGGGCGAGATCGATGCCCTGGCCTAGCTCCCGCGGGAGGTCACGACGCTGGCGTCGCAATGGAGGCAGGTACGCGGCCAGGCGCCTCGCACGCTGGGCGACGGGCCCGGTCGCAACCGGGTTGACGCCGGTCAGCGCCTCGTAGAGCACCAACGCCAGCGAATAGAGGTCGGCCTCGACGCCCGCGACCCTGCCCTCCGCCTGCTCGGGGGCCATGTACGCCGCCGTGCCGATCACGTCGCCGGTGAGGGTCAGGCGGTCCTCGCCGATCAGCCGGGCGACGCCGAAGTCGGTGAGCTTGACGAGCCCGGCGTCGCTCGTCGGGGAGTCGGGGAGGAGCACGTTGGAAGGCTTGATGTCGCGGTGCACGACGCCGTGGGCGTGGGCATGGGCGAGCGCATCGCACAGGGCGCTCCCGATGCGCACGATGTCGCGGTCCGACAGCCGCCCGTCCTCGAGCGCGACGGCGAGGGTGTCGCCGCGGACCAGCTCGGAGACCAGGTAGGCGCCCTCGTCGTCGATGGCGGCCTCATACAGGGTCACGATCCCCGGGTGCGACAGCTGCGCGGCCGCCCTGGCCTCGCGCTCGAAGCGGCCTTCGGAGATTCGCTCGCGCGGCACGATCTTGACCGCGACGTCGCGATCGAGGCGCTCGTCGCGCGCCAGCCAGACGGTGCCGAAGGCCCCGGAACCAAGGCGCCGGCGAAGTCCATAGCGGCCGAGCACGACCGGGCCCGCATCCCGCGCGGCAGGGCGGGGATCAGCCTGAGTCCCGGTGATCCGGACAGTGGGGAGCCTGCTCGCGCCGATGGGGCGCTTTTCCACGCCGACGGGGCCGTCCCTTTACATTTGGATGCCCGGCGCACAACCGAAGCCGACCGTCATCACCGCTGCACGAACGCGTGCACAGCCGCTTGTGTAGTTGCGTTTGCCGCCGTCGTGATGGTCATACTGCGCCTTTCCGGATCCCCGAAGGAGCCAACGCGTGTCGTTCTTCGACGAGGCGGACGAGCCTCGCACAGAGCCCACAGCTCAGCGTCGACGCCGGGCCTCAGGGGGCGGTCGACGCCCGCCGAGCGAGGAGCAGGCGATCCGCGTCCGCCGCGGCGTGGCGATCGTCATCGTCCTGATCGTGGTGATCCTGATCGTCGTGGGGGTCCACAGCTGCCAGGTCAGTGCTCGCAACAACTCGCTGCGCGACTACAACAACAACGTCTCCACGATCATCACCGAGTCCAACCAGACCGGCCAGGAGGTGTTCGACGCGCTCGCGAACACCGGCGGCTCCGGCGGGGCGGTGGGTGTGCAGAGCAAGATCGCGGCGGCCGCCAACAGGGCCACCAACGAGCTCAACCAGGCCAAGAAGCTGAGCGTCCCCGACGAGGTTAAGAAGGCCCAGCAGTACTTCGAATGGGTGATGCAGGCTCGCAGCGACGGCATCTCCGGGATCGCCAACCAGGTGCAGCCGGCGCTCAGCAACGCGACGAGCAAGGACGCGGTCAACCAGATCGCCGCGGAGATGGCCAAGTTCTATGCGTCCGACGTCCTTTACAAGAGCTATTCGCTGCCGCTGATCGCAGGCGCGCTCAAGCAGGCGGGCATCGCCACCAGCGGACCGAACGCGCAGTCGTTCAACGGTGACCAGTTCCTCCCCGACGTGCAGTGGCTGAGCTCATCGTTCGTCGCGGACAAGCTTCACGTGTCGATCGCCACGCCGGGCGGCAAGCCGACGCCGGGGTTGCACGGGCACTCACTGGACTCGGTCAGCGTCGGCGGCACCACGCTCCAGACCGGCTCGACCAACACGCTCCCAGCCAGTCCGCCGCCGCAGTTCACGCTGAGCTTCACCAACGGCGGCACCAACACCGAGCACAACGTCAGCTGCAAGGTCACCGTCAGCAACACCAGCATCACCGGCAAGACGACCGTGCCGCAGACCACGCCGGGTCAGCACGCCACCTGCACGGTCACGCTCAACGCCTCGCCGCCCGCCGGGAACTACACCGTGACCGCCACGATCGGCAAGGTCCCGGGCGAGAAGACCATCACCAACAACACGCTGACGTTCCCGGTCACCTTCCAGTAGGCGCGGTGCGGGGCCGGGGCCGCGGGCGGTCCGCCGACCCGGGTCCTTATCCTTCCAGCGGTGCATGATCTGAACAGCACCGCTGGGATCGTCGCGATCGCGGCCGGGGCCGTCGCGGTGGTGGCACTGCTCGGCTGCATAGTCCTGGCGGTGCGGCTGCGCCGCCTGCGAGCCGACCAGCGCATGCTCCTGGGGTCCGGCGAGGAGGATGTCGTCGCTCACGCGGCAGCGCTGGCCCGCCAGTTCTCGGCACTGCACGACTACGTCGCCGAGGTTGCCGACGGCCTGGACCGGCGCGTGGCGACCGCAGAGCAGCGCCTCGACGGCGCCGTCGCCTACCGCGCCCTGGTCCGCTACGACGCCTACGGCGAGATGTCGGGCCGCCAGTCGACCTCGATTGCGCTGCTTGACTCCAAGCGCTCGGGACTGGTCCTGTCCTCGATCCATCACCGCGATCAGGCCCGGCTGTACGCCAAGCAGCTGTATGAGGGACAGGCCGAGCTCGAGCTCTCGCCCGAGGAGGACGAGGCGGTTCGGCTCGCGCTCGAGGGTGACCGCCGCCCCGCCGGCCCGGCGTAGTCGCGCAGGACAGGCAGATGCGCGCCGGCTACCTCGGCCCCGAGGGCACGTTCACGCATGAGGCGCTGATCGACATGGCCCCGGGCGACGACATCGAGCTCGTCCCGCTGCCCACGATCTATGACACCGTGATGGCCGTCCACTCCGGCCTGGTGGAGCGCGCTCTGGTCCCGATCGAGAACTCGCTCGAGGGTTCGGTCAACGCGACGCTCGACGCGCTCGCGATGGAGACCGAAGACGTGGCGATCCTCGGCGAGGTCGTGCGCCCGATCGAGCACTGCCTGATTGCGCGCGACGCGATCGACCTGGGGGACATCGAGACGGTCGTCTCGCACCCTCAGGCCAGCGCCCAGTGCGCGCGCTTCATCCGCACGCGGCTGCCGCGCGCGCGGGTGCTGTCGGGAAGCTCGACCGCCGAGGCGGTGCGGATGGTGGCCGACCACGACGGCCCGTGGGCGGCGCTCGGCACCCGGACCGCCGCCGCGCGCTACCACTGCCAGGTGCTCCGGGCCGGGGTCGAGGATGTGGCCGATAACGAGACCAGATTCGCCTGGCTCGGGCGGGCGGGAGCGCCGTCGGGGGGCCCGGGCGCCACCGGACGCGCGAGCGGCCCGTGGAAGACTGCGATCGTGTTCTGGGGACTCGGCTCCGAGGAACCGGGCTGGCTGGTCGGCTGCCTGGGGGAGTTCGCCGACCGGGATGTGAACCTGACGCGGATCGAATCGAGACCGCGCAAGCAGGGCCTCGGCCGCTACATGTTCTTCCTCGATCTCGAGGGTCGCGACGTCGACCCTCACGTTATGGAGGCCCTCGATGGGCTTCGCGCGCGCGTCGAGGTGCTGCGCGTGCTGGGATCATTCCCGGCGGCCTGATGCGGCTGATCCAGCGAGCGGCATCGGTACACTGCCGCGCAAGCCCATGGCCACTTCAGTACCTGCGCCAACGTGGTCCGCGCCGCAACCAGAGCACCAGCGGCGCGGGCGTGAGGTTGGCCGGGTGCTCGTGTTGAACGCGACGTACGAACCGATCAACGTCTGCACGGTGCGAAGGGCGGTCGTGTTGCTGCTCAAGGAGAAGGCCGAGGTCATCGAACACGGCGAGTTGCAGCTGCACTCGGCGACCCACACGATGACCCGCCCGGTGGTGATCCGCCTGGTGTCCTACGTGCGGATCCCGCGCGACACACACCGCCGAAAGATCACGCGGCGCGCGGTGTTCGCACGCGACGACTGGACGTGCCAGTACTGCGGTTCTCGCTCCAACCTCACCGTCGACCACGTGATCCCGCGCTCCAAGGGCGGCGCCTCGAGCTGGGACAACATCGTCGCCTCGTGCGCTCCTTGCAACCGGCGCAAGGGCAACCGGCTTCCGCGGCAGGTGGGAATGCGGCTCTCCAGAGAGCCGCGAATGCCGAACCCGACGGTGTTCATCCACGTCGCCAGCCCGACGATCCCCGTTGCGTGGCAGCAGTACCTCGCGGCTTAAGCCTGCACGCTTTCGAGCACGTTCTCGGTCATCCAGCTGACGAACGCGTCGCGGTCGCGGCTCATCTCGTCCCAGAAGCGGTAGAAGTCGTTGTCGCGGTCGGTGATGTCGAGGCTGTAGGACGGGCGCGAGCCACCGGGGCAATGCGCGACGACGTCGATCACCCAGCCGGGGATCACGATGCCCCCGGGCCGCAGCGCGATGTCCTCGACGATCTGCTCGACGGTCACGAGCGATCGTTTCGCGGCGAGGATCGCCTCCTTCTGGACGCCGGGTATTCCCCACAGCTGCACATTGCCGTGGCGGTCGGCCTCCTGTGCATGCACGATCGTGACGTCGGGGCGAAGCGCCGGCACCGCCGTCAGCTCCTCACCGGTGAACGGGCAGATCACGGTCGCGACGTTGGTGTGCGACACCAGATCGGTGCCCCTGTAGCCACGCATCAGCGTGCACGGCAGGTTCGCTGCGCCGGCGACGTAGCGGTTGGCCATCCCAGCGTGGCTGTGCTCCTCGATCTCGACCGCGTGCGGCCAGTCGTGCTCGATCGCGTCGCGGAAGCGGTGCAGCGACCCAACGCCGGGGTTGCCGCCATAGGAGAACACCAGACGTCGCGCCGCACCCATCCCGATCAGCTGGTCGTACAGCAGGTCAGGCGTCATCCGGATCAGCTCGAGGTCGCGGCGACCCTGGCGCAACACCTCGTGGCCCGCGGCGAACGGGATAAGGTGCGTAAAGCCCTCCAGCGCGACGCTGTCGCCGTCACTGACAAGCGTGGCGATCGCTTCCTGGAGTGTGACGATCTCAGCCATCGGCAACCTCAGTCATGGTGACTCATCCCCGGAACACGCACAAGCACGCGTGCGCTATCCGAACACCGGGGCACTATACGCACAGCGTATATGCTTGGCGCCGACCCAACGCCGTTGCGCTCGGCGCCGAGGAGGAGGACTAGCTGCGAACTCAGGTTGGCATCGTCGGCGCCGGGCCCGCCGGGCTCACGCTCGCACTCCTGCTGCAGCGCGACGGCATCGAGTCGGTGATCATCGAGGACCGCCCGCGCGAGTACCTCGAGCGCCGCGTCCGAGCGGGGCTGCTCGAGCAGAACACGGTCGACCTCCTACGCCAGCTCGACGTGGGCGAGCGGCTGGATCGCGAAGGCCTCGTCCACGACGGGATCTACCTGCGGCGTGAGGGCCGCACACAGCACATCGAGATCGCAAAGCTGACCGGCCGCCACGTGACGATCTACGGCCAGCAGGAGGTGGTCAAGGACCTGATCGCGGCGCGTCTGCAGCGCGGTGGCGAGCTGCATTTCGAGGTCTCCGACGTCAGCGTTCACGACGTCGAGTCCGAGCGCCCGCGGATCAGCTACTCAGCCGGCGGCTCAGAGCACGAGCTCGAGTGCGACTTCATCGCGGGATGCGACGGCTTTCACGGCATCTGCCGGCCGTCGATTCCGTCCAACCTGCGCACGGAGTACGAGTACACGTATCCGTTCGGGTGGCTCGGGATCCTGGCGGAGGCGGCGCCGGCCACCGACGAGCTGATCTACGCGTGGCACGAGCACGGGTTCGCGCTGTACACGATGCGCTCGTCGAAGATCAGCCGCCTGTACCTCCAGGTGCCCGTCGACGAGGAGCTCGAGCGCTGGTCCGACGAGCGGATCTGGGCTGAGCTCCAGGTGCGGCTCGCGAGCGAGGGCTGGCGCGTCAACGAGGGGCCGATCCTCGAGAAGGGGATCACCCCGATGCGCACGTTTGTGTGTGAGCCGATGCGCCACGGCAGGCTGTTCCTCGCCGGCGACGCCGCGCACATCGTGCCCCCGACCGGCGCCAAGGGGCTAAATCTCGCGGTCAACGACGTGCGGCTGCTCGCCGCCGCGTTCGCGGCGTGGTACCGGAACGGATCCGCGGCTGGCCTCGACCGCTACTCCGATACGGCGCTGCGGCGCGTGTGGCGCGCGCAGGACTTCTCGAACTACATGACCCAGCTCCTGCACGACCTCGGGGGTGGGGCCTACGAGAGCCGACTGCAGCTCGCGCGGCTCGAGTATCTGTCGCTCTCCGAGGCGGCCGCCACCAGCCTCGCCGAGAACTACGCCGGTCTGCCGGCCCGGGACGACTTCTAACGGTATGACCATCGCCTACGAGAAGGGTCTGCACGAGCTCGGCGACGGCCTCTATGCGTACCTGCAGCCCGACGGCGGCTGGGGCTGGAGCAACGCCGGCCTGATCACCGCCGACGGCACGTCGCTGCTGGTCGACACGCTCTATGACCTGCACCTGACGCGCGAGATGCTCGCGGCGATGGCGGCGATCGTGGAACACAACCCGATCGACGCCGCGATGAACACGCATTCCAATCCCGACCACTGCTTCGGCAACGAGCTGCTGCCGACGGCGGCCGAGATCTACGCGTCGCGTGCGACCGCCGAGGAGATGCAGGAGCTGTCGCCGCAGATGCTGCACGCGCTGAAGTCCGCGCCCGGGATGCCTGACGATGTGCGCGACTTCGTCCGGCACGCATTCGGGCCCTTTGACTACGAGGGCATCACGGTGCGCCAGCCGTCGCAGACGTTCGAGGGGCGGCTGGACCTTCGGGTGGGCGACCGCGACGTCTCGCTGATCGAGCTTGGGCCGGCACACACCGGCGGCGACACGATCGTCCACGTCCCGGGGAGCGCGACGGTGTTCACCGGGGACCTGCTGTTCATCGACGGCACGCCGATCGTGTGGGCGAGCCTCAGCAACTGGCTGACGGCGTGCGAGCGCATCCTCGAGCTGGGCGCCGACGTGCTCGTGCCCGGTCACGGGCCGGTCACCGATGCGTCGGGCGTGCGCGACGTGCGGCGGTACCTGACGTACGTCCGCGATCAGGCGCGCGAGCGCTTCGACGCCGGCCTCGATCCCCAAGCCGCGGCCGACGACCTCGACATCACAGACTTCGCCGACTGGGGCGACCCGGAGCGGCTTGCCGCCAACGTCGTCGCCGCCTACCGCGAGTTCGATGCCTCGCTACCGGCGCCCAGCCCACCTGAGCTGTTCGTCGCGATGGCCGGCTGGCGCGCGCGCCACTAGCTGCCGCCGGCGTCGCCGTTGGCGGCGGGCTTGCGGGTCACCTCGAGCAGGTAGGTGACCATCACGTCGGAGCGTCCGAGCGTGAAGTGGTAGGCGTCGGAGCGCTCCTCGACGCGCTTGATCTGCTCGTTGCGCTCGGCGAACAGACCGCTGAACTCAAAGAAGCCGAAGTCCACTACCCGCGCCTGGAACCCGAGGCTGTCGAGCAGCTGCGTGGTGCGCCGCTCGCCGATGATCGACAGCTGCATGAGATACGCGACGCCGTCGTCGGCGAGCGCCTCGGGCAGCAGCCGCATCAGGTGATCGAGCAGGTTGCGCCCCCAGTAGTCGAGCGGCCGGTGCGTCGTGACCTGCTCGAACGGGTCAACCGGCATCTGGTAGAGGCTTGCCACGATCACGTCGTAGCGCTCCTCCGGAACCCACGGGTAGAGGTCCTGCGCGGAGGCGCTCACGCGGTCTGAGAGGCCGTTGCGAAACGCGTTGGTCATGGTGTTCTTGACCGCCGCCTCGTCGATGTCGATGGCGTGCACATGCGCCGCGCCGTTGCGCGCCAACTGCACCGTCAGCAGACCCGACCCACAGCCGATGTCCAGGCACCGCTGGTGGGCGCCGATCCCTTCCCGGTATAGGTACTTCCACATCAGCAGGCTGCCCTGGGTGGGTTCGAACACGCCCGGGTCGCATGTGATCTCGGGGAAGTCCAGCGGGAACATCTCGCGGCCTCGCAGGTCTGACCAGTGCTGCGCGGTGCGACCGTTGGCGCGTGACGGGAGGGGGCCTTCGTCGGGCAGCGCCGCGGGCCGTTTGTGCCCCGCCTTGGTGCCCTGCAGTGCGGCGCTTGCCGCCGCGAGGTGCTCCGGGCCGACGCCGCAACAACCGCCGATCAGCTGCGCGCCCTCGTCGCGCCAGCTCAGCGCGAGCTTGGCGTACTCGTCGCCGCCGATGCTGAGCTCGTGGCGCCAGCCGGCGGCCGACAGGTAGCCGAGGTTCGGATACGCGCCAAGCGGCAGGTCGGTGAAGTCGCGCAGCCATGACAGCATCCCGGTCACGTGGTCGGGCGGGACGCAGTTGATCGCCAGCGCGCCCACTCCCATCTCCTCAAAGCGCCGCGCCGCGCGACCGAACGCGTCGCCCTCGGGCCCGCCCCAATGCTCGCCGTACACGCCGCACACCCCGTGCCGACACCGGCGGAAGCTTAACCAGACGGGCAAGCCGGAGCCGAGCAGCGCCTCGACCGTCGCGTAGGTCGAACTGCGCACCAGCGACAACGTCTCGACGAGGATCAGGTCGGGCCGGTCCTCCTCGAAAGCGCGGGCCAGCAGCCGGATCGTCTCGCGGCCGTCGGGGGTGTCGACGTCGCCGTTGATGCTGAACGCGACGGCGACCTCGTCCTCACGGCCGGCGTCCCTTGCGGCAGTTCGGGCCAGCCGGACTGCGCGTCGGGCGACGTCCATCCAGTGCACCGGCTCGGAGGGATCCATCAGCTCGACGCCGCCGTGGCGCAACGCGGTCGGCAGGCCCCAAGTGTTGGTGGAGATCACGTCGCAGCCCGTCTCGACGTAGCGGCGGTGCACCGCGAGCACGTCGTCGGGCGAATCCAGGAGAGCCGTCAGCCCCCACAGGTGCTCCTCGACCTCGGGGCGCTTGCCGCTGACGCCGATCAGCTCGGTTCCGGTTGCGCCGTCGAGGATCACGCACTGGTCCGTCGCGATCAGGCCCATGAGGCGTCCGTAGCGCGTGACCGCCAGCGCACGATCCGCCGCCGGATCGGCGTGCGCCTGACGTGCCGTGCTCACTCGCGGGTTCAACCTATCTCCCTCAGATTTCTTCGACCTGCGTGCGGCTCCCGCAAGCTTGTCGCGCGAGCCGACGGACCGCCACTCCCACATTCCCGGGATGACCTGGCCATACGAGTAGGGTAGCTCGGTGACGGCGGCGTCCCGGATAGGCGACGTCCCGGCGGATCGCGGGCGTGCGCCAGGCCCCCTCTCGACCGGCCAGGGAACTTCGGCCAAAGGAGCAGGGTAAGCGGCCCAACCCGGCAGTAGGGTGCCGGTTCAGTGTCGATCTTGGCTCCAGCGGAGGGCGGCTCTTCATCGCTCGAGGCCGTGCTGCGCAAGGCAGGCGCAGTTTTCGCTAACCACGAAGGACGCTCGGCGGCGATCCACTACGGCTCCGCCGCGGGCGAGCTGGCGGTATGCGTGAGCGCGGTCGGGCTCGTTGATCGGTCCGACCTCACGACGCTCGCGCTCGAGGCCCCCAGCGCCCAGCTCGCTCAGCTCACCTCGCGCCTGGCAGGCGGCGAGATTGCTCCCGGTGGTGCGCTCGACGCCGCCGGCGCGTGGTGGTGCGCTGCGGCGCCGGACACGCTGGTGGTCGTGTGCCGCCCCGACGTGCGCAGGAGGCTGATAGACCGGCTGCGGGTTCACGCAGCGCATCAGGTCTCGCTCCGCGTGCTGTCGGTCGAGTTTGCCGCCCTCGGGCTGCTCGGCCCCCGGACCCCGGAACTGCTGCGTGCGCTCGGCGTCTACGGTGCCGACGGCGATCCACGCGCCGTGGCGCCGTTCGGTCGCGGGACGATCGCGGGCGCCGGCGCCTGGTGGTTGCTCGAGTCCGACCGAAGCGCGCTGCTGCTGGTCGACCGCGAGCGCGCCGGCGAGATGTGGCGCGCGATCGAGCACGCCGGCCGTCAGCTCGGGCTCAGCTGCGTCGGCCAGGAAGCCGCCGGGCGATACGCCCTGCTCGAGCGCACGCGCAGCCGCGCGGCGCTCGTCGGCTAGCCCTTCACGCCCGGGGCGAGTCGACCCGGGCCTATATTTCGCCTCCTGGTGGCGCTTGCCGATACCACCGGCGATCAACAGCCGGATGCCCGGGAGCTCGAGCGAATCCTCTCCGAGCTACTTGCGCTGGAGCGAGAGGTCGTCGAGGTCGCATACGTGCGCCGCTCCGACTCGCTCGAGCGCGCGCGTGAAGCCGTGCGGCAACTCGGCGAGGTCGGCTCGCCACAGGGCATTCTCAGCCGCGCGCCCGAGGAGCTCGGCGCCGCGTCGCAGTTTGACCGCGTGCTGATCAGCGAGGTCGGCGACCGCTCGCTGCGCGCCAGCGCGATCTGGTCGCGTGAGGACCACCCGGGGAGCGAGGCCGCCCTGGCCGCATTGCGCCGCCGGCCGCTGGCGCTCGAGTACCCCCTGATCGAAGCCGAGATTGCCGCCCGCCGCCGGGTCGAGATCGTCGACGTCGCGCGCTCGGGCGCTCGCGCCGCACCCGGCTTGACCGCGGTGCTGGGCTGGAGCTCCTACGTCGTGGCGTCGCTCGCCGTCCACGGCCAGACCGTGGGGCTGCTCCATGCCGACGCCGGCGCCACCGGGCGCGCGCTCGACGCGCTCGACGCCGAGATCGCGGGAAGCTTTGCCGAGGGCCTGTCGGGCGTGTTCGAGCGCGCCGTCCTGCGCGAGACGCTGCGCCTGCACCGCCAGGAGCTGCAGTCGGCCGTCCAGTGGATGAGCGGGCGACTCGGGCAGCTGACCGCGGAGGCCTCCGACTCGGGGCCTCCTCCGACATCCGGAGCGGGCCCCGCCGCCAGCGAGACGCTGACCGCGCGCGAGCTCGACGTGATGCGGTTGCTGGCGCGCGGGCACACCAACTTGGCGATCGCCAACGAGCTCGTCGTGCGCGAGGGCACGGTCAAGTACCACGTCAAGAACATCCTGCGAAAGCTCGGCGCCACGAGTCGCGCTGACGCGGTCTCCAGGTTTGTGCGTGCTTCGGGGGCGAGTGACCCGCGATGAGCGCCGCGCCCCCCGACGTGCTCCCCGGGCCGATCGAGCAGCAGCTGCAGCGCCGGCTCGAGCTCGCCCTGTCCGAGGCGGGCACGACCGTCGGTGTCGCGGTCCCGCTCGAGGCGGGTTACCAGCTCCAGTCGCTGCGGACGCTGATCGACGCCGTCGGCGAGCGGCTGGCGGCCGGGGGGTCGGCGGACGCCGGCCGGCTGCGCGCCGAACATGACGCGGCGCTGGCGCGATTGCAGCACCGGTTTGAGGCGCGCTTCGACGCGCTTGGGCGCGTGCAGGCGGCGGTTGGCGAGTTGCGCAGGCTTACCTCGCCGACCGAGATGCTCTCGATGGGCCCGGCCGCGCTCTGCAACGGCTCAACCCTTAAGCGAGCTGTGCTGAGCCTGGTGTCCGGCGGCCGGATGATCGCCCACGCGGCGCATTTCGATGGCGATCCGAAAGGTGCCGCCGCGGCCCTGCAATCCGTCCGCGCGCATCCACCGCTGCTCGAGCACCCGCTGATCGAGACCGAGCTGCTGCGCCGCCGGCGCGCCACGATCGTCGTCGATGCCCACGTCCATCCGCGCGTCGACCGGCACCTGGTGCAGACGATGGGATGGAGGTCTTACGCCGCCGCGCCGCTCGTCGTCGGCTCCCACGTGATCGGCGTCGTCCACGCCGACCGCGGCCCCGACCAGACCCTGGACGTGCTCGAGCGCGACGTGCTGTGGGAGTTCGCAAGCGGCCTGGCGCAGGCCTACGAGAGCGCCGGGCTGCGGCGCACGCTGCGGCGCGAGCGCGACCAGATGCGGCAGTTCCTCGAGTGGCTCGACGCCCGCTCGGGTGAGCTCACCGACGCCCCGGTCACGCTCACCGGTGGCGACCGGGTGCCACTGCCGCCGCCCGAGCCGCTCGATCAGCCGATCCCGGCGGCGGGTCGCGACGACCGCGTCGTGTTCGAGGGCCTGCTCACGCGCCGCGAGCTCGACGTCCTACGGCTGCTGGCGGAGGGCAAGACCAACAAGGCGATCGCCGACGCACTGGTGATCTCAAACGGCACTGTCAAGTTCCACGTCAACAGCATCCTGCGCAAGCTGCGCGCGGCCAACCGCGCCGAAGCGGTGTCGCGGTACCTGCGGCTGCTCGGGATGCGAGCGCCGTAGCGGCCCCGGCACTCCCGCTTACAAGACGAAGGGCGCCGTCGACACGGCGCCCTTCGCAACTACCTTGACTGGCTTAACCGCAGTGGGTTGATCGATGCCGGAGGGACTAATCCCGGCGGCCACCACGACGGTGTCTCGGGGGGACTCCGCTAAGCGGGGTCAGCCTCCGACCTAGCGGCCGGACACCTCCAGGGTCCCACAAGAACATTCAGACAGGCGGACCACCTCCTTTCTCTGGTACGGCCAGGATAGCGAAGCAACCGGCCGACAGAAAGGGCTGGCTACTCGCTGTCGGGGGCTGCCTCGTCGTCGGGCGGCGCGGCCGGGTCGTCGCCGGGCGCCGGCGTCTCATCAATCAACGCCGTCGGCTCCCCGGCAACCGATGCGGCGCCGTTGTCACCGTTGTCACCGTTGTCGCCGATCACCTGGGCCGCGGTCTGGGCCTCGGACTCGACCACCAGCGCGACCGCGCTGACCTTGTCCTCATCGCGAATGTTCATCACGCGGACGCCGGTGGCGGCCCGGCCCTGTTGGCTGATCCCGCGCACCGCCGTGCGCTGGACCATGCCCTCCTGGGAAATGAACACCAGCTCCTGGTGATCGCGGACCACCAGCGCGCCGCCGAGCGCGCCCTTGCTCTCAGTGAGCTTGATCGTCATGACACCCTTGGCGCCGCGCGACGTCTTGCGGTACTGGTCGATCCGGGTCCGCTTGCCGTAGCCGTTCTCGGTGACGACGAGCAGCTCCTGGTCGTCGCGGGCGACGTCCATCGCGATCACCTCTCCGTCATCGCCAACGTCCATGCCGCGGACCCCGCTGGTGTCGCGGCCCATCGCGCGGGCGTCGGACTCGGCGAACCGAACCGTGAGTCCCGCCCGCGACACCATGATCACCTCGTCACCGTCATCGACACGGCGCACGGCGATCAGCTCGTCGTCGTCGCGGATGTTGATAGCGATGATGCCGTCGGCCTTGATCGGCGTGTTGTAGGCGGTGAACTCGGTCTTCTTGATCTGACCGTCACGGGTCGCGAACACGAGGTACTTACCTTCGGTGAAGTCGCGCGTCGACAGCACCGACTGGACCCGCTCGCCTTCGCGCAGCGGCAGCAGATTGACGAGCGCGCGCCCCTTCGCGGTGCGCGACGCCTCGGGCAGCTCATAGACCTTGAGCCGGTAGACCTTCCCCCGGTTGGTGAAGAACAGCAGGTAGTCGTGGGTCGAGGAGACGAACAAGTGCTCGATGTAGTCGTCGTCCTTCATGTCCATACCCGTGACACCGACCCCGCCGCGGCGCTGCTGGCGGTAGGTCGACAACGGCAGTGACTTGATGTAGCCGGAGTGGGTGATCGAGATCACCATCTGCTGGTCGGCGATCAGGTCCTCGATGTCGATCTCGCCCTCGGCGTGCGTGATCTCAGTCCGCCGGTCGTCGCCGTAGGTATCGGCGATCTCCTGCAGCTCCTCCTTGATCAGCGAGTAGACCTTGTCCTCGTCGCCGAGGATCTCGCGCAGCTCCTTGATCCGCTCGGTCAGGTCGGCGTGCTCCTGCTGGATCTTGTCGGCCTCGAGCGCGGTCAGCCGCGACAGCGTCAGCTGCAGCACCGCCTGCGCCTGCACGACCGTCAGCCCGAAGCGCTCGACCAGTCCGGTGCGCGCCTCCTCTGAGTCGCGCGAGCCACGGATCATGGCGATGACCTCGTCGAGGTTGTCGAGCGCGATCAGTAGGCCCTCAAGGACATGCGCGCGCTCCTCGGCGCGCCGCAGCTCGTACTTCGTGCGCCGCACGATGATGTCGCGCTGGTGGTCGACGTAGTAGCCGATCGCCTCGCGCAGCGACAGCGTCCGCGGGACGTTGTCGACGAGCGCGACCATGTTGACGCCGAACGTGGTCTGCATCGGCGTGTGCTTGTAGAGCTTGTTGAGCACGACCTTCGGAATCGCGTCGCGCTTGAGCTCGATCACGATCCGCATCCCGTGGCGGTCTGATTCGTCGCGCAGGTCGCTGATCTCGGGCAGCTTCTTTTCGAGCACGAGGTCGCGGATCTTCAGGATCAGGCCACCCTCGCCGCCCTTTCGCACCTGGTAGGGAAGCTCGGTGACGATGATCGCCTCCTTGCCCTGCCCGATCGGCTCGATGTGCGCCTTGGCCTGCACGCGGACGCGGCCGCGGCCGGTGGCGTACGCGTCGCGGATCCCCTCGCGGCCGAGGATCGTGCCGGCGGTCGGGAAGTCCGGGCCCTTGATGTGGCGCATCAGCCCCTCGACCTCAATTGTCGGGTCGTCGATGTAGGCGATCGTCGCCTTGATCACCTCGCGCAGGTTGTGCGGGGGGATGTTCGTCGCCATCCCGACAGCGATCCCCGAGCCGCCGTTGACCAGCAGGTTCGGGAAGCGCGACGGCAGGGCCAGCGGCTCCTGGCGTGTCCCGTCGTAGGTGGGGGCGAAGTCGACGGTGTCGGCGTCGATGTCGCGCAGCATTTCCTCGGCG
>Ga0207693_10002616_pt1 | contig 15639 bp, 15 predicted proteins | sample LARL81metaG_FD_184347 | JGI IMG/M metagenome (GOLD analysis project Ga0207693, IMG submission 184347) | Corn, switchgrass and miscanthus rhizosphere microbial communities from Kellogg Biological Station, Michigan, USA - LAR L8-1 metaG... | ecosystem: Host-associated > Plants > Roots >...
CGGGCCAACCGGAACCGGGGCGGCGGTGCTCGTCTGGTGCCAGAGCACGATCTTGCCCTTCCGGACGCGAACGATCGCGGTCGCTTTCTGCCCAGGCCCGTCGCACTTGTGCTCGGGCCGGTCGCCCAGGACGAAGGTTGCGCGCGTAGTGTCGCCGCTCGTCGTGATCGAGACGATCCGGCCGGAACAGGGGAGCGCAGCGTTCCAGGCGACCGCCTGGGCCTGGGTTTCGAGGCGCAGCGTCGTTCCCGCCTGGACGATCTCGGCGCCGCGTGCGAAAAGCTTGGCGGCGTCGTCGTTGTCGCCGGTGTTGAGTTCCTGACTCCAGGCGCGGACGACGCTCTCCGGTGACGGCGGAGTCGAGCCGCAGCCGGCGAGAACGACAGCGAAAAGAAGCGCAAGCGTGAGCTGAGGCCGCATCGAAGGCCCGACTAATATCACGCTCGTGACGCCATGCAGCCTCGCCGGATCTCGGGAGCCCTAGCCTGGACTTCGAGTTGAATCCTGAGCAGCGCGAGATTCAGGCGCTCGCGCGCGATTTCGGTGCCGAGAAGATCGAGCCCAACGCTGCCGAGTGGGATCGCGACCACCGCTTCCCGCGCGAGCTGTTCGGCGAGCTCGCCGAGCTCGGGTTGATGGGAGTCTGCGTGCCCGAGGAATACGGCGGCGCCGGAGCCGACTTCCTCTCCTACGTCCTCGTGCTGGAGGAGCTCTCGCGCGCGGACGCCGGCGTCGGCGTCACGGTCGCGGTTCACACGAGCGCGGTGACGCTGCCGATCCTCACGTTCGGCACCGACGAGCAACGTTCACGCTTCGTCCCACCGCTCGCGCGAGGTGAGCACCTCGGGTCGTTCGCGTTGACCGAAGCGGAGGCCGGCTCCGACGCTGGATCGCTCCGGACGCGAGCCGAGCCCGACGGCGACGGCTGGCGGATCACGGGGGCGAAGCAGTGGATCACGAATGCCCGTTACGCCGGAACCGTGCTGCTCTTCGCACGCACCGATCCCGAGATACACGGAGCCGCCGGGGTCAGTGCTTTCATCCTCGACGGCGAGCAGGTCCGCGTCACCCGGGATGAGGAAAAGCTCGGTCTCAACTCGTCGATCACGAACGACATCGTCGTCGAGGGCGCGACCGTCGAGCGCGACCGGCTGCTTCACGAGGAGGGAAAGGGGTTCCGGGTAGCGATGGCGACGCTCGACGGCGGCCGGATCGGCATCGCTGCCCAGGCTCTCGGCATCGCCCAGGCGGCCTACGACGCAGCGCGCGTCTATGCCCTCGAGCGACGGCAGTTCGGCAAGCGGATCGCCGACTTCCAGGCGATCCAGTGGAAGCTGGCCGACATGGCAACCGAGATCGACGCTGCACGCCTGCTCGTCTACCGGGCTGCCGAGCTGAAACAGCGAGGCGAGCCGCACACCGAGGCGGGGGCGAAGGCGAAGCTGTTCGCCTCGGAGATGGCCAGGCGCCAGACAGCCGAGGCGATCCAGATCTTCGGCGGCTACGGCTATACAAAGGAGTTCCCGGTCGAGCGCTACTACCGTGACGCAAAGATCACCGAGATCTACGAAGGGACGAGCGAGATCCAGCGGCTCGTGATAGCGCGGTCGATCCTCGGCCTGACGGAGCGGGCCCTTGCCCAGGGCTAGCGAGCTCAGGATGTACACGCGCGTCACTCCGGGTCCCACCGCGCCCTCCCGTAGCGATCCTATTTTCGAATTTCGCGCGTGTCTGTGACGAAGCCGGTACAAGCCAGCGACGAAACCGGATGAGCCGCAAGCGCGACGAGCCCGTTCGGCTGACCCGCATCTACACGCGCGGTGGCGATCACGGCGAGACGAGCCTCGGCGACGGAACCCGCGTCTCGAAGCGGGACCCTCGTGTCGACGCCTATGGCGAGGTCGACGAGCTGAACTCGGTTCTCGGTTGGGCAGCCGCAGTGGAAGGCTCGCCGAGACTTCTGCAACGGATCCAGAACGAGCTCTTCGACCTGGGCGCCGATCTCGCCACGCCTGACCAAGACGGGAGGGAGCGTTTGCGGGTGACCCAGGAGCAGGTCGACCGCCTCGAGCGAGAGTGTGACGCGGCCAACGCAGAGCTCGAGCCGCTCAAGTCGTTCGTTCTGCCCGGCGGCACGGAGCTTGCTGCCCGCCTCTACCTGGCGCGGGCCGTCTGCCGCAGGGCGGAGCGCCGGGTCCTGGGCGTCGACGGTGCCAGCCCGTTGGTCGCCGTCTATCTAAACCGTCTCTCCGACCTGCTGTTCATCCTCGCGCGTGCGGCGAACGCGGGGGCCCAAGAGACGCTCTGGCAGCCCGGCGCCTCGGGCGCGTAGCCGGACGTCGCCAGCTGAACCGGCCCATACGGCGGTCGTGCCCTGTGTCGATGAGAAGTCGCAGATCCAGGCGCTCGACCCTCACAGATTACGCCCATCGCCGTAGGCACTTGGTCCACGCTGCTGGATCAAAAGGCAGCGCTACCCAGCAGGATCCCTGCACGCTGGCCCTAAGATGGGCGCGGTGGCGACGACCGGAGATCGGCCAGGGATCGAGAGCGAGGCAGAGGAGTGGCGGCGCGAGCTCTACGACGCCGCGCCCGAGCGGCAGGGCGAGCTCTTCTCGACCATCTCCGGCCTGGAGAACGAACCGCTCTACACGCCTGACACCGTGGAGACCGACTACGACCGCGACCTCGGGTATCCGGGCGTCTACCCCTTCACCCGCGGCGTCTACCCGTCGATGTACCGAGGCCGCCTCTGGACGATGAGGCAGTTCGCCGGCTTCGGCACTGCCGAGGAGACGAACGAGCGCTTCCGCTACCTGCTCGACCACGGCCAAACCGGGCTCTCGACCGCGTTCGACATGCCGACGCTGATGGGCTACGACTCCGACCATCCGCGGTCGCTCGGTGAGGTGGGGCGGGAGGGTGTCGCGATCGACTCGCTCGCCGACGTCGAGACTCTGTTCGAGGGGATCCCGCTGGCCGACGTCTCGACCTCGATGACGATCAACGCCCCGGCGGCGATGCTCCTCGCGTTCTACGCCTGCGTCGGCGAGCAGCAGGGAGCCTCGCCTGCCGAGCTCCGAGGGACGATCCAGACGGACATCCTCAAGGAGTACATCGCCCAAAAGGAATGGATCTTCCCGCCCGAGCCGTCGATGCGGCTCGTCACCGACATGGTCGAGTTCTGCGCGCGGGAGATGCCGAAGTGGCATCCGATCTCGATCTCCGGCTACCACATCCGCGAGGCGGGCTCGAACGCGATCCAGGAGCTCGCCTTCACGCTTGCGGACGGCTTCGCCTACGTCGACGCCGCGATCGAGCGCGGGCTCGACGTCGACGACTTCGCGCCGCGGCTTTCCTTCTTCTTCAACGCCCACGTCGACTTCTTCGAGGAGATCGCGAAGTACCGCGCCGCCCGCCGGATCTGGGCGCGCGAGCTACGTGACCGCTACGGCGCCAAGAACCCGCGCTCCTGGCTGATGCGCTTTCACACCCAGACCGCGGGCGTCTCGCTGACTGCGCAGCAGCCCGAGGTGAACATCGTGCGGACGGCGCTCGAGGCGATGGCGGCGGTGCTTGGCGGCACCCAGTCGCTGCACACGAACTCCTTCGACGAGGCGCTGGCGCTCCCGACCGAGGACGCGGTTCGAATCGCCCTCCGGACGCAGCAGGTGATCGCCCACGAGACCGGCGCGGTCAACACGATCGACCCGCTCGGCGGCTCCTACTACGTCGAGGACCTCACCAACAGGCTCGAGGCCGAGGCCTACGACTACTTCGACCGGATCGAGAAGCTCGGCGGCGTCATTCCTGCGATCAAGGAGAACTTCTTCCAGCGCGAGATCGCTGACGCGTCCTTCCGCTACCAGCACGAGGTCGAGCAGAAGCAAAGAATCATCGTCGGCGTCAACCGCTACGAGCTGGAGGACGAGCCCGAGGTCGAGATCCTGCGCATCGACCCGGCCCTCGAGCGCAAGCAGATCCAGCGCGTCCAGGCTCTTCGCGGCCGGCGCGACTCGGTCACCGTCGAGACGGCGCTTGCGCGCCTGAAGCAGGCCGCTGCCCGAGACGACGACAACCTGATGCCCCCGCTCGTCGAGGCCTCGAAGGCCTACGTCACGCTTGGTGAGATGTGCGAGGCGCTGAGGGAGGTCTGGGGCACGTGGACCGAAACGCCAGTCTTTTAGCTAAACCCGCCCCAGACGCGAACGAAATCCCGTGCCAGGCTGAAGCCTGGCACGAGCGACATGGCCCTAACCGAACGCCGATTTCAGCGTCTACGATCACGATGGCCGTGAATGTCGTCCAGAGTGCGCTGTCGTCCCGACGCTTCAATCGCTGGTTGCTCGTGCTCGGTGCCGTCGTGCTCGCGGCCGGCATCGTCGCCATCCTCGCCACGCAGATCGGTAACAGCAACGGCAGCACCGAGAACGCAAACCCGACCGGTCCGGCGATCTCCGACTCCCCGAAGCCCCAGAAGAGCATTCGCTTCCCGGCGCCTGCCTGGAAGGTGGCGCGGGAGTTCATCATGAACGCGACTCAGCGCACGAACCTCGCGAGAACCTACGCGCTCGCGGATGCGAACGCGAGGGGCGGCCTGACGCTCGAGCAGTGGAAGAGCGGCAATATTCCCGTCCCCTTTTTCCCGACCGCGAAGATCATTCGTTACAACTACAAGAACACGAATTTCGCGCATCCCCGCGATGCGGCGGTCAATCTGATTCTGGTCCCGAAGAAGAACTCCGGAGCGCGCACGACGCCGTTCCAGGTCGAGGTCGTCAAGGTCGGCAACGGCGCGAATGCGCACTGGGTCGTCGACTACTTCGGCTCCATGCAGGGCGTACCGGTCCCCCACGAATAGGGCGAAATTCGCCCTTGAGGTGGCCATGGCAGGCGCTATCCTCAGTCCAAGGTGAAGCGGGTTCTCGCGTCGTACCGCTGGCGACGACGCCTGATCTGGTTGACGGTGACCGCGGGCGTCGTTGGTGGCGCGCTCGCGATTGGATTCATCTGGCCCAACACGGCGCCGCCCGAGCACACGGAGCCCACCGGCGGGCCCGTCAAGATCGCCGCGACGCCCAAGAAGATCCCGCTCAAGCTCCGTGACCGAGCCGCGGCACTCGTCGTCGCCTCGAGGTTCATCGACTCAGCGGTCGCCCGTAACAACGTCGACCGCGCGTGGGGGCTCGTCACACCGACGATGCGGGCGGGCTATACGCGCAAGCAGTGGGACACGGCGAACCTGCCCGGGATTTCGCCCTTCCCTGTCGCCTCGGCGAGATGGCGGCTGCAATTTTCGGACGAAAAAGGGATCGGGTTCACGATGGCGCTCTTCCCGACCAAGGCCTCGCATCAGCAGGCACAGGTCTTCATGATCGGCCTCCACAAGGTCGGTGCCGCAAGGCACCGCCACTGGCTCGTCGACAACTGGCAGGCGGCGCCGACGACCGGGGGCCTGACCGCGAGCGGAGGCGGCTCGGATGGCGGCGCGGTGCTCGACCAGCTCACGCCGCGGGTGACTACCACCTCGGCCAAGGCGAAGGAGAGCCCGATCTGGCTCCTCATCCCGGTCGGCCTGCTCAGCCTCGCGCTTTTGATTCCCGCCGGGATCGCGGGGACGAACTGGTATCGCAACCGCCGCGCCCGGGCGCTCTTCGGGGACTAGGAGGGTTCGGCGAAATAAAGTCTGTGCCGCCGGAGCACGCTGCTCGCCCCCTGGCAGCGTCCTCGGTCGCGCCCATATCTATGGATATGGACGCTCCCTGCGTCCTCCCCAGGGAACGACCAGCGCACCCCGGCGACGAGCGTTATTCCGCCGAACCCTCCTAGGACTTACTTAACCTCGAGCTCCATACCGTCGTGCGCCTGCTCCAAGGTCGAGTCGAGCGGGCGCTCCCGCGGGCGATGAGTGATCAGCAGCCTCTTCGCGCCCGCGGCCTCGAAGGCCTCGACCGCCTCGTCCGAGGCGAGATGGCCCCTCGTGCCCCCCTCCGGGTTCGGCGCCAGCAGGGTCGCCTCACAGACGAAGAGGTCGGCGTCCTCGGCGAGCCGTGGCAAGGCGTCGCTCGGGCCCGAGTCCCCCGAGTAGGCGAGAACGCTTCCGTTGGCAGATGCGCGGAAGCCAAAGGCCAGCAGCTCGTAGTGCAGCACCCGCTCGGCCGTTACCTCGAAACCCGCCGCCTCGAACGGCTCGCCGTCTACGTACTCGTGCAAATCGAACGTTCCGGCGAACATGTCCGGAAAGCCTAGGCGGGAGCCGATCCCCTCGAGCATCTCGATGCCGCCGGGCGGGATCCAGAGCTCCGGTCTCTTCGTCTCCTCGCCGGGCCCGAACAGGCGCCCCCAGACCCAGGGAACGAGATCGCCCCAGTGGTCGAGGTGCCAGTGCGTGATCGCGATCGCGTCGAGCTCGGGCCACGGTTCCCGCTCGCGGAGCCGCGCAAGCACACCCGGTCCGCAGTCCAGCAGGATGCGCCGGCCTTCGCTCTCGAGGAGGTATCCGGACTGGGCCCCGCCGGGGTTCGGCCAGGCCGGGGAACACCCAGCTACGACGAGTTTCATGCCAGCATCATCGCCATATACTTGCCGCCCGTGGCGCGCAAGATCCGAGTCGTGATCGCAAAACCCGGTCTTGACGGACACGATCGCGGAGCCAAGATCATCGCACGCGCATTACGCGATGCGGGGATGGAGGTGATCTACACCGGCCTCCACCAGACGCCGGAGCAGATCGTCGAGACCGCGATCCAGGAAGATGCGGACGCGGTCGGGATCTCGATCCTTTCCGGCGCTCACATGACGCTCGTGCCCCGGATCCTGGAGGGCCTCAAGGAGAACGGAGCCGAGGACGTGCTCGTCGTTCTCGGGGGGACGATCCCGACTGAAGATGCAGTCGAGCTGAAGGAACAAGGGGTCGCCGAGGTGTTCACGCCGGGGGCGCCTACGAGTCAGATCGTCGACTTCTTGAAAGCCAAGGTGGCGGCCTGAGCGTTGCTGTAGCGCTCGACGGCGGGGTCGCCGTCGTCACGATCGATCGCCAGGAGGCGCTGAACGCGCTCGATCTACCAACGCTCAGCGAGCTCCGCGACCGTCTCCGGGAGCTCGCCGAGAACCAGGAAGCACGCGTGGTCGTTCTGACCGGCGCGGGCGAAAAGGCCTTCGCGGCCGGCGCGGACATCAAGTACATGAGTGGGCTCGACGTCGGCGAGGCGAAGGAGTGGGGAGCGCTCGGCCACGAGGCCGGCCGTCTCCTCGAGACGATGCCGAAGCCGACGATCGCGGCCGTCAACGGGTTCGCCCTCGGCGGCGGCTGCGAGCTCGCGCTCGCGTGCGACCTCCGCTATGCAGCCCGGTCGGCGAAGCTCGGCCAGCCCGAGATCACCCTGGGAATCATCCCGGGCTGGGGCGGCACGCAACGCCTTGCGCGGGCGACCACGCTCGGCTACGCGAAGGAGTTGATCTTCACCGGCCGCGTGATCGACGCGGAGGAGGCCGAGCGGCACGGGCTCGTGAACGCAGTCTTCGAGCCCGAGGAGCTGCTCGAGAAGACGATGGAGGTCGCGAGCCTGCTGGCCTCCAAGAGCCCCGTCGCTCTGGCCGCAGCCAAAGCGGCCTGCAACCGAGCGCTCCAAGGTGCGCACAGCGCGAATCTCGACGACGAGGCCGAGAGCTTTGGCGACCTGTTCGGCTCCGAGGACGCCAGGGAGGGCATGACGGCCTTCGTCGAGAAGCGCGAGCCGGTTTTCAAGGGTCGCTGAACCTGCGAAGCCTCCGTTTTCGTGATGAGGGCGGACGATCGAGCGTCCGCGAGATCATGCCGCGCTAGCCCGTTTTCAGTAACACCAGCGCGGCGTCGAGGGAGAGGTCGTCGCCCCGCTCGGTCTTCAGGCTGGCCGTCGCAGGCATCGTCCAGACCTTGACGGTCTGCCCGACGCGGGCCGTGAGGATTGTCGTTCTACGGGTGGACGAACCTCTTGTCGACTGGACGATGGCGGTGTCCGGGACATTCAACAGCAACGGCCGCCGGAGCTTGGTCTGGTGCTGTCCCATCGGCCAGGCGTGGACGGTGTTGAGCTTCACCTGCAGGGTCAAGGCAGCGGGCTTCAGCACGGTTCCGTCGAGCTCGAGCGTGAATGGCTTGCCCTTCGGCGCCGTGAAGAGCAGGTGCTGCGCGGTCTGGAGGTACGGGTAGCCGTCGACGGCCTTGCCGCCCCCAGGGTGCACCTCGAAGTGAAGGTGGGAATGGGCTCCGTCGGCGTCCCCCGAGTTGCCGACAAAGCCGACCGGCTGGCCGGCCGCGACCCTCGCGCCGTTCTTGAGCCCCGTCGCGTACGCGGTCCCGGCAACGCAATTGCCGCGGTTGTCGTCCCCGCGCGTGAGGTCGTTGTTCAGGTGGATGTAGTAGTAGGTCGTGCCGCTCGCGCCGTAGAGGTAGAGCATGCAACCGGCTGTTGCCGAGGTCGTCCAGAACTTGACCTTTCCTGCCTCGGCAGCAAGCGCGAGCGATTTCTTGGCGGCCAGGATGTCGATCCCCTGATGTGGTCCGCCCGGGCGCGGGTCGCCGAAATCGTCGACGTAGTGAGCCGCGCCGAGGACCGGGAAGACGATCGGCTTCGTCGTGCCCTCGGACCGGGCGGCCGTCGTCCCGGCCAATAGGCCGGCGACGAATAGGAGGAAGAGGGCTCCTCGGGCTGTCGGCCGGTGGCGTCGCATGAGCTCCGATGCACGCTCAACGGCGTCGCTTGCGATGCCGTCCAAGAGGCCGCGCGATTCACTCGCGCGGCCGCTAATCCCCTTTTCCTGCGACAGGGCCAGCTCTTTTCGCGCTCGACGATGGGGCGAAGTCGCGCACCCTAACAAGCTGACCGGCCTTCGCACGCCGCCGATAGAGTCCGGCGCCGGGATGAAGATCGCTGTTTGCGCAAAGGTCGTCCCGGAGCAGGCGCGCCGCATCGATCCGGAGACGAAGCGCCTCGACCGCTCCGGCGAACAGACGCTGAACCCGTTCGACGCGAACGCCGTCGAGGAGGCGCTGCGCCTGAGGGGTGATGGCGCCGATGCGGAGGTCGTGCTCGTCTCGTTCGGACCCGAGCGCTCGCTCGACCCTCTGCGAAAGGCCCTGGCGATGGGCGCCGACCGCGTCGTGCTCGTCTCCGACGACGCCGCGGCAGGCTCCGATCTCGTCGCGTCGAGCTACGCGCTCGCGCAAGCGCTCGATCGGGAGCAGGCCGAGCTCGTCCTCTTCGGCCAGCAGGCGAACGACTCCGACGGCGCGGTCATGTGGGCAGCCGTGGCGGACCGGCTCCGGCGTCCGCTGATCTCCCAGGTCGCCGAGCTGACCGTGTCCGATGGGTCGGTGAGGGGCAAGCGCCAGACGGAGTTCGGCTACGACGTGATCGAAGCGCCGCTCCCGGCCGTGGTCGCCGTCTCGGACGCGATCAACGAGCCGCGCTACCCGTCTCTGAAGGGGATCATGGGCGCGAAGAAGAAGCCGCAGGAGACCGTCTCGCTCGCCGACCTGGGGGTCGAAGCCGACCGCGCCGGTGAGGCCGGCTCGCGCACCGAGGTCTACGCAATCGGTGAGCCGCCGCCGCGTGGGGAGACGGAGCGGATCGACGACGACGGCTCGGGCGCAGAGAAGATCGTCGAGTTCCTGCTCGAACGGAAGGCGTTGTGAGCACGCTCGTCTTCCTCGAGCACCACGAAGGCGAGCTGCAGAAGGACTCGCTGGGCGTGCTCGGCAAGGCGGCTCAGCTCGGTGGAGAGGTCTCGGCGCTGATCGCCGGTTCCGGCGTCGAAGGCCTGGCTGCGCAAGCTGGTCGGTTCGGCGCAGCAAAGGTCTACGTCGCGGATGACCCCGCGCTGGAGGCGCCGCTGCCGCAGCCCCGCGTGGACGTGTCCGCGGACCTGGTCCGCAGATATGGCTTCGACACCGTTCTCTTCGGCGCCACGGTCTTGACCGCAGACGTCGCGGCCGGGTTGGCTGCTCGGCTAGACGCCGGCCTGAACTGGGATCTCGTTGACCTGACGCAGGAAAACGGAAAGCTCGTAGGCAAGCGGCCGGCCCTCGATGACACTGTCTACGTCGACGTCGGCTGGAAGCGCGAGCCGCGTCTCGCTCTGATCCGCACCGGCACCTTCGAGCCCGTCGAGAGCGGGGGCGACGCCGAGGTCGAGCAGGCCGAGGTCCAGCTCGAGGAGTTCTCCACCCGGGCGAAGATGATCGAGCAGGCACACGAGGAGAGCGAGGGGCCCTCGATCGAGGACGCCGACGTGATCGTGGCCGGCGGCCGCGGTCTCGGCGGCCCCGAGAACTTCGCGCTGGTCGAGGAGCTCGCGAAGGCGCTAGGCGGCGCGGTCGCCGCGACGCGCGCGGTCGTGGACGCGGGCTGGTACCCGTACTCGACCCAGGTCGGCCAGACCGGCAAGACCGTCGCGCCGAGGCTCTACATCGCCGTCGGGATCTCCGGCGCGATCCAGCACAAGGTCGGCATGCAGGGCTCGAACGTGATCGTCGCGATCAACAAGGACCCGAACGCGCCGATCTTCGAGTACGCCGACCTCGCCGTCGTCGGCGACCTGCACGAGATCGTCCCCAAGCTGACCGAGCTCGTTAACGCGAAAAAAGCTGCGCTTTTTCCGCGGGGCTAGTTTGGTACGCCCCTTCGCTCGTACTGAATGAGACCGTCTGATTTTCCGCCGCCTTTCTCAACTGACGAGGTCGTCGGCCCGCCGACCGACGCTGAGGACGAGCGGATCGAGGTGGGAGTCGCGATCGTCGGCGCGGGCCCTGCCGGACTCGCCTGTGCGATCCGGCTCGGGCAGCTACTGGAGGACGCACCTGCCGTTGCCGAGCGGCTCGGGGAGGTGCCGGTGGCGGTGATCGAGAAAGGCAAGCAGCCCGGCTCGCATCTGCTCTCCGGCGCCGTCGTCAACCCCCGTGCGTTACAGCGGCTCTTCGCCGGTCGCAAGCGACTGGACGAGCTGCCCTTCTACGGGCCGGTCGAGCAGGAGTCGGTCTACTTCCTTACCAGCAGCCGCGCCGTTCGGATCCCGACCCCGCCGACGATGAAGAACCACGGCAACCGTGTCGCCTCGCTGTCGCAGCTCGGCCGCTGGCTGGCCGAGGAGGCCGAGCAGGCCGGCGCGCTGGTCCTGCCCGAGACTGCCGCCACGAAGCTGCTCGTCGACCACGGCCGGGTCCGCGGCATCCGCACAGGCGACAAAGGCCGCGGCCGAAACGGCGAGGAGCTGCCCAACTTCGAGCCGGGCTCCGACGTCGTCGCGCGCATCACCGTGCTGGCGGAAGGGACGCAGGGCCATCTGACCGGCGCGGCCATCGAGCGGTTCGCGCTCGAGGGCGAGAACCCGCAGGTCTGGGCGCTGGGCGTCAAAGAGGTCTGGCGGGTCGCCGAGCCGCTTCGCCGGGTGATCCACACGCTGGGCTGGCCGCTTCGGCCCGGAGCCAAGTACCGGGAGTTCGGCGGCTCCTTCATCTACCCGATGGGTGACGACATGCTCACACTCGGGATGGTGGTCGGGCTCGACTACCGCGATGTCGAGCTCTCGGTCCACGACCTGCTGCAGGAGCTGAAGACGCACCGGCTCGTCCGCCGGCTGCTCGAGGGCGGCGAGCGGATCGCCTGGGGCGCGAAGACGATCCCCGAGGGCGGCTTCCTCTCGCTTCCCAGACGCTTGCACGCCCCGGGCCTGCTGCTCGCGGGCGACGGCCCGGGCTTCGTCAACGTGCCGGCGCTCAAGGGGATCCACTACGCGATCGAGACGGGAGCGCTCGCGGCCGAGGCCGCGTTCGCGGCGCTCCAGCGAGGCGAGGCCGTCGGACGCCGCGGCGCATTGGCCTCCTACGACGATGCGGTCCGGCAGAGCTTCGTCTGGCGCGATCTCGAGCAGGTACGGAACATGCGCCAGGCCTTCGGCCGCGGCTTCTGGCTCGGTGGGGCGATGGCCGGCGCGATGACGGCGAGCCGCGGCAAGTTCCCGCCCGGCGATTCGGGCACCGAGCCCGACGCCGACCAGGCGCTGATCCGCACCGACCGCGCCCGGCGCTACCCGGCGCCCGATGGAAAGCTCACGTTCGACAAGCTCTCGTCGGTCTTCCTGAGCGGAAACAAGACGCGCGACGACGCGCCGAGTCACATCCGCGTCCAGACCGAGGTGCCGTACGAGCTGGCGGAGCTGTGGACGCGGATGTGCCCGGCGCAGGTCTACGAGCCCAAGGAGGGTGGAGTCGTCGTGACCGCTTCGAACTGCGTGCAGTGCGGAGCGATCACGGCGAAGGGCGGCCGGCTGACGCCGCCCGAGGGCGGCTCGGGCCCCGAGTACACGCTTACCTGACGACGAGCGCGGGGCTGAACGTGTCGTCCAGCAGCGACCAGATTCGAAACCTCGAGCCCCGGGTGGCGTAGGCGACCCGCGTGAAAAAGCCGGCACGGCCGGTCACCGCGATGCTGCCGACCGGTAGCCACCTGCCCCGAGACCAGTGCTGCAGCAGGTAGGGCTGCGGACCGAAGCGCGGGCGCACCTGTCCCCAGAGGGTCGTCGCGCCTCCGTGCCGGTTGACCTCTGCGAGGGGGAGCATGAACGAAAAGAAGGACGGCTTGACCACCTCGCGCGCGGTGAAGAAACCGCTCGACCAGCGTCCGACGACGGGCTCGTCGCGGATCAGGAAGTTGATCAGCAGGTCGACCCGAGGAGCCTGGTAGACGCGCCGCGCCGCCTCGGCCAGATAGCGCGCCTGGAGCGCGGGTGAGACGCCCCGGTAGCGGTCGGGAGGATCCGTCTTGTACGCGTACTCGGTCAGCCAGACGTGCTTCGGCCCGAAATTCCGGGATACGTCGCGCAGCAGGCACTGGAGGCTGGCCATCGTCAGCCAGCGCGTGCAGGGAAGCGTCTGCAGCGGCGTCTCCGGCCGGCCGCGCCCGAACCAACGCGGGTACGGGTGGTGCGAGTAGACGTCGAACCTCGCGCCCGCCCGCCGCATTCCGCTCATGAACGCGACCGCGGAGAGCGCGGTGCGTGTCGCCCTTGGCGAGGTCGCGCCGCCGGCGACGACGTTGCGTGGGTCGGCCGCGTGCAGCGCCGCCACGGCCGGATTCAAAAGCCGCCGCACATAGAGCCCGGGGGAGTTCGGGTCGAGACCGCCGAGCTGATTCGGCTCGTTCCAGATCTCCCATTTGTGCACCCAGGGGTACCGCTTCGCCGCGGCGGTCGCGAACAAGGCCACGGCTGACGGGCTCTTCGGCGCCCAGTTCGGCTTCCGCCCACCGTTCGCCCAGGGAGGCGTCCCCCAGATCGTCACCAGGACGTCGATCCCGTGTGCCTGTAGGCCGGCGAGCAGCGCGTCGGCGGAGCTCCAGTCGTAGGCGGGGTCGTCGGGATCGGCCACCTTCTTTGGCCGGCTTGGCGCGACGTGGTCCCAGCGGAGCGTGTAGCGGACGACGTCGACGCCGAGCTCGTCGAGCGTCGACAGCCGCTCCTCGAGCGCGGGCCATTTGGTCGTACCGACCTCGAGCCAGGCGTCGTCCTGGACGCCGTACTGCGCTTTCGACGATGCGGAGGCGGTCGCAGCCGTCGCGACGAGCGCGATCACCGCGAGCCCGGCGACGAGAGCGGAGCGGAGAACCTTCACAGGCACTCCTTCGGAGTGAAACACCAATTTCTCAAGAGGAAGTAAGGGCTAAGGTCGGCTTATCGGCCCCCTTCCGGTCAGCCGGCAAGACGTGCTCGCGGCCCGCGAGACGATCGCCGGGCGTGTTCACCGAACGCCGACGCTGACCTCGGCCTCGCTGGCACACGAGCTCGGCGTGCCGGTCTACCTGAAGGCCGAGCTCTTTCAGCGCACCGGCTCGTTCAAGCCCCGCGGCGTGCTCAACAAGCTCGCAGCGCTCTCGTCGGAGGAGAAGGAGCGCGGCGTGCTCGGGATCTCAGCGGGCAACCACGCGCAGGCGCTAGCCTACGGCGCCGCGCTCGACGGGGTCGACGCCCTGATCGTGATGTGGCAGGGCGTCAGCGAACAGAAGCTCGCCGCGACCAGGGCCTACGGAGGCACGGTCGACCTCGAGGCTTCCGATCCGATGTCCGCCTTCGAACGTCTCGACACCCTGCTTGCCGAGACGGGTCGTACGCTCGTTCACGGATTCAACGACCCGGACGCGATCGCCGGACACGGAACGATCGCGCTCGAGTTGGAGGAAGAAGCACCGGACGCCGACGTGATCGTCGTCCCGGCCGGAGGCGGGGGGCTCGTCAGCGGGATCGCAGCGGCCGCCGAGGGGCGCGTGATCGCTGTCGAGCCCGAGGGCTCGCGCGCCCTGCACGAGGGTCTACGCGCCGGGCATCCGGTGACCGTGCACCCGGAATCGATCGCGGACGGCCTTAGCGCCCCCTTCGCCGGCGAGAACTGCATCGCGATCTGTCAGGCCCGTGGGGTGGAGTCGGTGCTCGTGAGCGAGGACGAGATCGAGGCCGGCTTTCGCTTCCTCTATGGCCGGGCAAAGCTCGCCTGTGAGCCGGCCGGAGCGTTGGGAGTTGCCGCCCTCCTGGCCGGAAAAGTCCCGCTGAACGGCGTAACGGCTGTCGCCGTTGTCGTCTCAGGAGGCAACGTAGTGCCCGAGACGGCGGCTGCTATCCTGGCCGGGCGATGAAGGCTGGCATCCATCCTGAGTATGTGCTCGCAACCGTGCATTGCGCGTGCGGAAACGAGTTTCAGACTCGTTCGACGAAGCCGGAGCTCCACGTCGAGATCTGCTCGAACTGCCATCCGTTCTACACGGGCAAGCAGAAGCTCGTCGACACCGGCGGCCGGGTCGAGCGCTTCCAACGCCGGCTCGAGCGGGCGCAGGCCGCGAAGTCGACCTAGCCGAGACATGAGCTCGCTGATCGGAGGACAGGCCGTCCTCGAGGGGGTCATGATGCGCGGCCCCTCGAACTGGTCGGTCGCGGTCCGCAAGCCCGACGGCGACATCGCGCACGTTTCCAAGCCGGTCGTCTCTCCGATGACCCGCCACTGGGTGCTGCGCTTGCCGGTGATCCGCGGCGTTGTCGCCCTCGGGGAGTCGCTGGCGATCGGCTTCCGCGCGCTCGCAATCTCGGCGAACTACGCCGCCCAGGAGGAGGGAGAAGACGGGGAGGTCACGACCGAGCTGACGCGGGGTCAACTGATCTTCGCATTCGCGATCGCGATCGGTTTCGCCCTCCTGCTCTTCAAGGTCGGGCCGGCGCTGCTGACGGACTGGATCGGAATCAACGCGGGCTGGTTCGTGATCGTCGAGGGAGCGATCCGGGTCACCGTTTTTGTGCTCTACCTGGCGCTGATCTCGCTGCTCCCTGACTTGCGGCGCGTCTTCCAGTACCACGCGGCCGAGCACAAGGCGATCAACGCCTACGAGGCCGGCGAGGAGCTCGAGCCGCGCGTCGTTCAACGCTTCTCGCTGATCCACCCGCGCTGCGGGACGGCGTTCCTGCTCTGGGTGATGGTGATCGCGATCTTCGTCTTCGCCTTCTTCGGGCGCCCTGTCTGGTACTGGCTGATCGCGAGCCGGATCCTGCTATTGCCGGTGATCGCCGGGATCGCGTATGAGCTGATCCGCTTCGCAGGCAGGCACACTGACAACCGGATCC
>Ga0207693_10002617_pt1 | contig 15636 bp, 10 predicted proteins | sample LARL81metaG_FD_184347 | JGI IMG/M metagenome (GOLD analysis project Ga0207693, IMG submission 184347) | Corn, switchgrass and miscanthus rhizosphere microbial communities from Kellogg Biological Station, Michigan, USA - LAR L8-1 metaG... | ecosystem: Host-associated > Plants > Roots >...
GACGACAAGTGAGCGTCGACCGGGCGGCCCTGCTCAAGGCGTTGGGTGTTGACCTGCCCGACGAACTGCTGACCATCGCGTTGACGCACCGCAGCTACTCCTACGAGAACGGCGGGCTGCCCACCAACGAGCGCCTGGAGTTCCTCGGCGACGCTGTGCTCGGGCTGACCATCACCGAGGAGCTCTACCACCGACACCCCGACCGCACCGAGGGCGACCTGGCCAAGCTGCGCGCCAGCATCGTCAACACCCATGCACTGGCCGACGTCGGCAGGCACCTGTCCGAAGACGGTCTCGGTGCCTACCTGCTGCTGGGCAAGGGTGAGGAGCACTCCGGCGGCGCCGACAAGTCGAGCATCCTGGCCGACGGAGTTGAATCCCTGCTGGGCGCAATCTATTTGGAGCACGGCATCGTGGTGGCCCGCGAGGTGATCATGCGGCTGTTCAACGCGCTGCTGGACACCGCGCCGACGCTGGGTGCTGGGCTGGACTGGAAGAGCAGCCTGCAGGAACTGACGGCTTCGCGCGGCATGGGAGCGCCATCGTATCTGGTGACCTCGACCGGCCCCGACCACGACAAGGAATTCACGGCGACGGTCATCGTCACCGACGTCGAGTACGGCAAGGGCGTCGGCCGGACGAAGAAAGAGGCGGAGCTGAGGGCCGCCGCCGCCGCGTGGAACGCGCTAGCCCCTGGTGTTGATGCCTGAGCTGCCCGAAGTCGAGGTCGTCCGACGCGGACTGGCGGCCCACGTGACGGGTCGAACCATCAGCGCCGTGCGGGTGCACCACCCGCGCGCGGTGCGTCGTCACGAAGCGGGTCCCGCCGACCTGACCGCACGGCTGCTCGATGCGCGGATCACCGGCACCGGCCGGCGCGGGAAGTACCTGTGGCTGACGTTGGACGACGGCGATGAGCCTCTCGGGCGAAGAGCAGACGACGGCGATGAGCCTCTCGGGCGAAGAGCAGAAGGCAGCGATGAGCCTCTCGGGCGAAGAGCAGAAGGCAGCGTCGCTCTCGTCGTGCATCTGGGGATGAGCGGGCAGATGTTGCTCGGTGAGGTGCCGAACGCGAATCACTTGCGTATTGCGACGCTCCTCGACGACGGCACCGCGCTGAGCTTCGTCGACCAGCGCACGTTCGGTGGCTGGATGCTCGCCGATCTGGTGACGGTCGACGGCACCGACGTGCCGCTGCCCGTCGCGCATCTCGCCCGCGATCCGCTCGACCCGAAGTTCAATCGTGACGGTGTCGTTACGCTGTTGCGGCACAAGCACTCTGAGATCAAGCGCCAGCTGCTGGACCAGACGGTGGTGTCGGGCATCGGCAACATCTACGCAGACGAGGCGCTGTGGCGAGCCAAGATCAACGGCGCGCGGCTCGCGTCGTCGCTGACCCGCGCGAAGCTGGGCGAGCTGCTCGACGCCGCCGCCGACGTGATGAGTGATGCGCTGGGCCAGGGCGGCACGTCGTTCGACTCGCTGTACGTCAACGTCAACGGCGAGTCCGGCTACTTCGACCGGTCCTTGGATGCCTACGGCCGCGAGGGTGAGCCGTGCCGACGGTGCGGCGCGGTGATGCAGCGGGAGAAGTTTATGAACCGGTCGTCGTTCTACTGCCCGAAATGCCAACCGCGCCCACGGGTCCGGCGCTCGTAATCACGCCGAGATCGACATTCTGGCGCGTTCCACTCGCACTTTTCCGCCCGTTTGTCCGTTTGGGCGAAGATGGGAGCCATGACCGAACTATGGGTTGAGCGCACCGGTGTGCGCTGCTACACCGGGCGCAGCTCACGCGGGGCGGAGGTGCTCGTCGGCAACGAAGACGTCGAAGGCGTCTTCACGCCTGGCGAGCTGATGAAGATCGCGCTGGCGGCATGCAGCGGGATGAGCAGCGACCAGCCGCTGCGGCGGCGCCTCGGCGACGACTACAAGACGACGATCAAGGTGTCGGGTCCCGCCGATCGCGAGCAGGAGGGCTACCCGCTGCTCGAGGAACGCATGGAGGTGGACCTGTCTGGGCTCTCCGAGGACGAGGTCGCGCGGCTGCTGACCGTCGTGGAGCGCGCCGTCGATCAGGTCTGCACGGTCGGCCGAACGCTGAAGTCCGGTACCAAAGTGACGTTTGAGGTTGTTGATGCAGGAGTTAGCTAACGTCCGGCTAACCGCCTGGGTGCACGGTTACGTCCAAGGCGTGGGATTCCGGTGGTGGACCCGGTCCCGGGCTCTGGAGCTCGGGCTGACCGGATACGCCTCGAACAGGCCCGATGGCCGGGTTCAGGTGGTCGCGCAGGGCTCGCGCGACGCCTGCGAGCGGTTGCTTGACCTGCTACAAAGTGGGAGCACGCCCGGTCATGTCGACAAAGTCATCGCCGATTGGTCAGAAGTCGGCGACGCGCTCCCGGGGTTCACCGAGCGTTAGCCTGCGCGACGGTAGTGTGGCACGTCGTGCACCTGAAGAGTCTGACGCTGAAGGGCTTCAAGTCCTTTGCCGCACCGACGACTCTGCGCTTCGAGCCGGGCATCACCTGCGTCGTCGGCCCCAACGGTTCGGGCAAGTCCAATGTCGTCGATGCGCTTACCTGGGTGATGGGTGAGCACAGCGCCAAGACCCTGCGCGGCGGCAAGATGGAAGACGTCATCTTCGCGGGTACGTCGTCCCGGGCGCCGCTGGGCCGCGCCGAAGTCACCGTGACGATCGACAACTCCGACAACGCGCTGCCGATCGAGTACTCCGAGGTGTCGATCACCCGCCGGATGTTCCGCGACGGCGCGAGCGAGTACGAAATCAACGGCACCAGTTGCCGTTTGATGGATGTGCAGGAACTGCTCTCCGACTCGGGCATCGGCCGCGAGATGCACGTCATCGTCGGCCAGGGCAAGCTCGCCGAGATCCTTGAATCACGGCCGGAGGACCGGCGCGCGTTCATCGAGGAGGCCGCCGGCGTGCTCAAGCACCGCAAGCGCAAGGAAAAGGCGGTCCGCAAGCTCGACTCGATGTCGGCCAACCTCGCCCGGCTGACCGACCTGACCACCGAGCTGCGCCGCCAGCTCAAGCCGTTGGGCCGCCAAGCCGAGATGGCCCGTCGCGCCCAGACCATCCAGGCCGACCTGCGTGACGCACGGCTTCGCCTGGCCGCAGACGATCTGGTGACCCGCAAGGCCGAGTTCGACAACACCGACCAGGCCGAGACCACCCTGCGCCGCGAACACGACGAGTTGACGACCCGCCTCGAGGCCAAGATCGTCGAACTGAACGCGCACGAATCGGCGGTCAATACCCTCAGCGAGCGCGCCGAGGCCGCCCAGCACACCTGGTTCCGGCTGTCGGCACTGGCCGAACGGGTCAGCGCGACGGTGCGCATCGCCAGCGAGCGCGCCCAGCATCTCGACGCCGAGCCCGAGGCGTCCAGCGGCCCCGACCCCGAAGCCCTCGAGGCGCAGGCTGAGGAGGTCGCGACCCAGGAGCGGCAACTGCTCGACGAGCTGGCCCAGTCCCGCACGCGATTGGAGGCGGCGCGCACCGAGCTCACCGAACGTGAGCGCGTCGCTGCGGAGGCCGAATGCGCCCACCTGGCCGCCGCTCGCGCTGAAGCCGACCGCCGTGAAGGCCTGGCACGGCTGGCCGGACAGGTCGACACCATGCGCACCCGCGTCGAGTCCATCGACGAGACCGTGGCCCGCATGTCGGTCGGCATCGAGGAAGCGGCGGCCAAGGCCCAGCAGATGCAGGCCGAGTTCGAGACCATCCAGGGTCGGGTCGGTGAACTCGACGCCGGCGAGGTCGGCCTCGACGAGCATCACGACCGCACCGTAGCCGCGTTGCGGCTGGCCGACGAACGCGTCTCCGAACTGCAGGCGGCCGAGCGCGGGGCCGAGCGTCAAGTGGCCTCGCTGCGGGCGCGCATCGAGGCGTTGTCGGTCGGACTGGATCGCAAGGACGGCGCGGCGTGGTTGCAGAGGAACCACGGCGGCGCAGGACTTTTCGGCTCGATCGCCAATCTTCTGAAGGTGCGGCCCGGCTATGAAGCCGCAGTGGCGGCCGTCCTTGGCGCGGCTGCAGACGCCGTCGCGGCGGAGAACTTCGGCGCCGCCCGGTCGGCGGTCGCGGCGCTGAAGGAATCCGACGGCGGCCGTGCGGCAATCGTGCTGGGCGACTGGCCGCACCGCGCGACGCCACCGACGGAACAACTGCCCTACGGCGCGACATGGGCGGTGCACCTGGTCGAGGCACCCTCGCGGCTGCAGGGCGCGATCACGGCCATGCTGTCCGGCGTGGCAGTGGTGCCGGACCTGACCGCCGCGCTGGATCTCGTCGCGGCGCGTCCGGCGCTTCGCGCGGTTACCACCGACGGTGATCTCGTCGGTGCGGGTTGGGTCAGCGGCGGCTCGGACCGCAAGCCCAGCACGCTGGAGATCACCTCAGAGGTCGAGAAGGCGCGCGCCGAACTGGCCGATTCTGAGAAGCAGGCAGGCGAGCTGTCCGCCGCATTGTCCGGTGCGCTGGTGGAGCAGGCGTCCCGCCAGGACGCCGCCGAGCAGGCACTTGCCGCGCTCAACGAATCCGATGCCGCGATCTCGGCCATCTACGAGCGACTCGGCAGGCTCGGGCAGGACGCCCGCGCCGCCGACGACGAGTGGCAGCGGCTCATCCAGCAGCGCAACGAGCTGGAGGCGGGCCGCAACCAAACCGTCGAGGAACTCGCCCAACTCGAGCAGCGGCTGCACAACGCCCAGCAGGAGCCGACGTTCGAAGCGCAACCCGTCGACCGCCAGGCGTCGATGGCCGCCGCAGAACAGGCCCGAGCAGCCGAGGTGGAGGCGCGGCTGGCTGTGCGCACGGCCGAAGAACGCGCGAATGCCGTTCGCGGGCGGGCAGATTCGCTGCGACGGGCGGCGGCGGCCGAACGCGAGGCCCGGCTGCGTGCGCAGCGCGCGCGCGAGGCACGCGAACACGCCGCGGCGGTCGCGGCCGCGGTAGCCGAGTCAGGACGCCTTGTCGCGCAGCGGCTGAGCGCGGCGGTGGCCGTCGCATCCCGCGCCCGCGACCAGGTCGCCGCCGAACGCCAGCACCGGGCAGGCGCGCTGACGAAGGCGCGTGAAGCGGTCAGCGAGCTGTCCGCCAAAATCGCTGCGATCACCGACTCGCTGCACCGCGACGAAGTCGCCAAAGCGCAAGCGGCACTTCGCATTGAGCAGCTCGAGGAGCACGTCCTCGAGCAGTTCGGCATGGCGACCGCCGACCTGATCGCTGAGTACGGTCCCGACGTGGCATTGCCACCGCCGGAGCTAGAGATGGCGGAATACGAGCAGGCGCGCGAACGCGGCGAACAGGTCACCGCGCCCGCGCCGATGCCGTTCGACCGGCCCACCCAGGAGCGTCGCGCCAAGAAGGCCGAACGCGAGCTCAACGAGTTGGGCCGCGTCAATCCTCTTGCGCTGGAAGAGTTCGCCGCGTTGGAGGAGCGCTACAACTTCCTGTCGACTCAGCTCGAGGACGTCAAGGCGGCTCGCAAGGGCCTGCTCGACGTCATCGCCGACGTCGATGAGCGCATCCTGCAGGTGTTCACGGAGGCGTACGCCGACGTGGAACGCGAATTCCGCGATGTGTTTTCGGCGTTGTTCCCCGGTGGCGAGGGCAGACTGCTGCTCACCGACCCCGACGACATGCTCACTACCGGCATCGAGGTCGAGGCCCGTCCGCCCGGCAAGAAGATCAAACGGCTGTCACTCTTGTCCGGCGGCGAGAAGTCGCTGACCGCGGTGGCCATGCTTGTGGCGATCTTCCGCGCGCGGCCGTCGCCGTTCTATGTGATGGACGAGGTCGAGGCCGCCCTCGACGACGTGAACCTGCGCCGGCTGCTTGGGCTGTTCGAACAGTTGCGGTCGCAGTCGCAGTTGATCGTCATCACGCACCAGAAGCCGACGATGGAGGTCGCGGACGCCCTCTACGGCGTGACAATGCGCGACGACGGCATCACCCATGTGATTTCGCAGCGCATGCGCGGCCAGGAGTTGGTCGGCGCCGCTCACTAATTTGCGGCTTGTGTGCGTTTCGGAGCGGTGAGCGCTCCAGTATGCACACAAATCACCGGATTTCGGTTACGCCGCGACGCCGCAGTGCTGCCAGATTCGCCGCGCCGCAGCCGTGCAGGCACACCAACAGCTCGGCGATGAACCGTTGCAACCAATCCACAACGGCGGCAGGCGATTCAATCGCGGGTGCCAGCAGCGGCCGCGCCACCGCCACCGCGTCGGCACCCATCGCCAGCACCTTGGCGGCGTCCATACCGGTGCGGATGCCGCCCGACGCGACGATCGACACGTCGGGCAGCGTGTGCCGCACTTCCAGCAGGGCCTCCGCGGTCGGGATGCCCCACTCGGCCAGCGCCGGGTGGCGGATCTCGCCGTACCGGACGAACTGTTCGACCCGTGCCCACGACGTGCCGCCCGCGCCCGCAACGTCGACGGCTGCGATCGGGCAGTCGACCAATTCCGCGGCGGCCGCCGCACCGATGCCGTGGCCGACCTCCTTCAGAATCACCGGATAGCCGATCGACCCTGCGATGTCACGCAACCGCGAGATGGAGCCGGAGAAGTCGGTGTCACCCTCGTGCTGCATCGCCTCCTGCAGCGGATTCGTATGCACCGCAAGGGCATTGGCGCCGACGTGGTCGAGCGCCTTGACCAGATCGGGCACGACGACCTCGTCGAGCTGCGCCAACCCGATGTTCCCGATCAGCAGCACGTCCGGTGCCACGTCGCGGACGCTGAACGAGCTCGAGGCCGAGCCGTTGTCGAGCATGATGCGCTGCGAGCCGAGCATCATGCCGACGCCGAGCTCCTGGGCCGCCGCGGCCAGGTTGCGGTTGATGGTCCCCGACAGCTCGGCCCCACCGGTCATCGCGCCGATCAACACCGGCGCACGCAACCGCGCGCCAAGAAAGTCGGTGGCCAGGTCGACGCTGCTCAGATCGGTCTGGGTGAGCGCGTTGTAAGGCAACCGATAGCGCTCGAGGCCGGTGGTGACCGTCTGATAGTCGACGGCCTCGGACAGACACACGTCGATGTGACGCCGTTTGCGGGTTTCCATGCCACCAGGGTCGAGCGTCACCGACTATCCGCCCTGAGACAATGGCGTCGTGTCGGAAGCTCTGTGGATCGCAATCGCGGTCATCGCCGTTCTGGTCGTGGTTGTGCTGGTCGTCGGGCTGGTGCGGTACCGGCGTCGACGGATCAGCCTGTCCTCTGCAGACACTGCCACTCCGATCGACCGCTCCGGCGGATATACCGCGTCTTCAGGCATCACGTTCACCCAGTCAGCGCCTGCGGAGCCGGTCGAACGCATCGATACCAGCGGGCTACCCGCCGTCGGCGATGATGCCACCGTCCCCCGGGACGCGCCTAAACGGACCGTCGCCGACATCCAACTGCCCGAACCGCGCCTCGAGCCCACCGAACCTCCGCCGGCCCCGATCGAAGAGGTTGCGCCGGTCGCGCCTGATATCGGCGCTGCTGCGCCCGACGTCGGGGCCATCGCGCCCACAGCGCCCGATGTCGGCACCATTGCGCCTCCTGAGGGCCGGCTGGACCGACTGCGCGGGCGGCTGGCCAAATCGCAGAACACGCTGGGCCGCGGCATGCTCGGCCTGCTCGGCGGCGGCGACCTAGACGAAGAGTCCTGGGAGGCCGTCGAGGACACGCTGCTGATCGCGGACCTGGGGCCCGTCGTCACCGAATCGGTCGTGTCCGCGCTGCGGTCACGGATGGCCAGTAGCGGCGTGCGCACCGAGGCCGACGCCCGCGCCGTGGTTCGCGACGTGCTCATCGCGGAACTGCGGCCTGACCTCGACCGCTCGATCAAGGCGCTGCCGCACGACAACAAGCCGTCCGTGCTGCTGGTTGTCGGCGTCAACGGCACCGGCAAGACGACGACCGTCGGCAAGCTGGCCCGCGTCCTGGTGGCCGACGGCCGCCGTGTGGTGCTCGGCGCCGCCGACACCTTCCGCGCCGCCGCGGCCGACCAGCTGCAGACCTGGGCCTCCCGGGTGGGTGCGGAGGTGGTGCGCGGGGCCGAGGGCGCCGACCCGGCGTCGGTCGCGTTCGACGCCGTCGACAAGGGCATCGAGTCGGGCGCCGACGTGGTGGTGATCGACACCGCCGGCCGGCTGCACACCAAGACCGGCCTGATGGACGAACTCGGCAAGGTCAAGCGGGTGGTCAGCAGGCGCGCGGAGGTCGACGAGGTGTTGCTGGTGCTCGATGCCACGATCGGGCAGAACGGGCTGCCTCAGGCCCGGGTGTTTGCCGAAGTCGTCGACATCACCGGCGTCGCGTTGACCAAACTCGACGGCACGGCAAAGGGTGGGATCGTCTTCCGCGTGCAGCAGGAATTGGGTGTTCCGGTCAAGCTGGTCGGTCTCGGTGAAGGCCCCGACGACCTCGCGCCGTTCGAGCCCGCGGCGTTCGTCGATGCGCTGCTCGGGTAACAAACGGTTGCCAAGAAACGCGTGATGTAACACCGCCGAAACGTCGGTCGCCCATCCGTTCACACGAGCGAAACACCACAGCGTCGTATAGGAAACAACCACTCAGCATTGTCTTGGACCAGGTGACGGTCGCGCCCCGTGCGGCCGGACCATGGCCAAAGGAGGAAACTGCGAGTGGATGGCTTCCCGATAATGGGTATCCCCGACACCGGGGATACGGCGTGGATGCTGGCAAGCTCCGCGCTGGTGCTGTTGATGACGCCCGGTCTGGCGTTCTTCTACGGCGGCATGGTTCGCGCCAAGGGCGTGCTCAACATGCTGATGATGAGCATCAGCGCCATGGGCGTTGTCACGGTGTTGTGGGTGCTGTACGGCTACTCGCTATCCTTCGGCAACGACAAGTTCGACCTGTTCGGCGACCCGACGCAGTACTGGGGACTGAAGGGTCTCATCGGCGGTAACGCAAAAGCCGCGGTTGCCGCGGATCCGAGCACCGGGACTGTCGCGGCCGATGCGGTGAATATCCCGCTGGCAGGCACGATCCCGCAACTCGTTTTCGTGATGTTCCAGCTGATGTTCGCGATCATCACGGTCGCGCTGGTATCGGGCGCGGTCGCCGACCGGCTGAAGTTCGGCGCCTGGCTGGTTTTCGCGGGCCTGTGGGCGACATTCGTCTACTTCCCGGTCGCACACTGGGTCTTCGCCTTCGACGGCTTCACCGGTGAGCACGGCGGCTGGATTGCGAACAAACTCAAGGCAATCGACTTCGCGGGTGGTACCGCGGTGCACATCAACTCGGGTGCCGCCGGCTTGGCGTTGGCCATCGTTCTCGGCAAGCGCAACGGTTGGCCGGGGACTCCGATGCGGCCGCACAACCTGCCGTTCGTGATGTTGGGTGCTGGTCTGCTGTGGTTTGGCTGGTACGGGTTCAACGCCGGTTCGGCGCTGAGTTCTGGTGGTATCGCGGCGTCGACGTTCGTGACGACTACCGTGGCTACCGCTACTGCCATGCTGGCGTGGTTGCTCGTCGAGAAGATCCGCGACGGGCACCCCACCTCCTTGGGTGCCGCGTCGGGCATCGTGGCAGGTCTGGTCGCGATCACGCCGTCCTGTTCGTCGGTCAACGTCCTCGGCGCGCTGGTGGTCGGTTTCCTTGGCGGCGCGATTTGTGCGCTGGCGGTGGGGCTGAAGTTCAAGTTCGGCTTCGACGATGCCCTCGACGTGGTCGGGGTGCACATGATCGGTGGTCTCACGGGCACCTTGCTGATCGGTTTCCTCGCGACTCCTGAGGCGCCCGCTGCCGTGAAGGGATTGTTCTACGGCGGCGGAGTCGATCAACTGTGGCGCCAGGCAGTCGGCGCGTTCGCGGTTCTCGCATACTCGTTCATTGTTACGACTATCTTGGCGTTGATCCTTAAGTTCACGATTGGCCTACGCCTCGGTGAAGAGGATGAGGACGGCGGCATTGACGAGGCCGAACACGCCGAGACTGGTTACGATTTCGTGCCAGTTGGCGGTAGCTCGGTGCTCGCCCGTCACGGCGCGGAGGTATGAGGAATATGAAGCTGATTACTGCGATCGTCAAGCCGTTCACGCTCGAGGACGTCAAGACCGGCCTCGAACAGACGGGCATTCTCGGAATGACCGTCAGCGAGGTTCAGGGCTACGGCCGTCAAAAGGGTCACACCGAGGTGTACCGAGGCGCCGAGTACTCCGTCGACTTCGTGCCGAAGGTGCGGGTAGAGGTCGTGGTCGATGATTCCGCCGTCGACAAGGTCGTGGATGTCATCGTCCAGGCCGCACGAACCGGAAAGATCGGCGACGGCAAGGTGTGGGTCAGCCCCGTCGACACCGTGGTCCGGGTACGCACCGGGGAGCGGGGGGCAGACGCCCTTTGAGCCGCATCTGAAATGAGACGTCGTCTCCCGGACGTGCACCGTGAGCGTCTATACGTAAGGACCCGGGGGAGGACTCGAAATGACAGAGCAGACACCAGATCCCGAGCGCTTGCGCGAGGAGCAGACGACCGCCGCCGGGGCTTCTCGACGGGTGGGCCCCCAGCCTGCTAGGGGAGCCCCCCCAGTCGCCGGCCCAGCGGCTCCGGGAGGCTCGTTACGCCCGGCGACCGATTTGGCGGCCGCATCCGAACAGTTGCTCTCCGGTAGTGCGCGTCAGCTGGATTCGGCCGCGCTGCGCGAGGCGCTGCTGGACTTGCATGATTTCTGGCTCACCACAAAGGCCGCCGAGATCGGCATCACCGCCACCAGTGGGTTCGCGATCGTCGCCACCGGTGGTCTGGGACGCGGGGAGCTGCTGCCGTACTCGGACCTCGATCTGATGTTGCTGCACGACAACATGCCTCACGACATCGTCGGCCAGGTCGCGGAATTCCTGTGGTATCCGTTGTGGGACGCGAACATTCGCATCGACCACAGCGTGCGCACGGTGCCCGAGGCGCTGAAGGTCGCGGGCGAGGACATCTCCGCGGGCCTGGCCATGCTCGAGGCGCGGCACATTGTGGGCGACTCCGACCTGTCGTCATTGCTTATCGGCGGGGCGCGTCGGCAGTGGCGCACCGGAATCGCTTCGCGTTTCGATGAACTCGTCGAGCACACCGAGGCGCGGTGGCGGCGCAGCGGCCAGATCGCGCACCGCGCCGAGCCCGAACTGAAATGCGGCCGCGGCGGCCTTCGCGACGTCCAACTGCTCAACGCGCTGGCGATCGCGCAACTCGCCGACGTCTATCCGAGCCGTTCGTTGGCCTCGCCGACCGGCACGCTGGGCGAGGCGCATCTGGCGCTGCTCAACGTGCGCACCGAATTGCACCGGGTGTCCGGCCGCGGTCGGGAACTGCTGCTGGCCCAGCACGCCGATGAGATCGGCGCTGCGCTGCACATCGGTGACCGATTCGACTTGGCGCGCATGCTCTCTGACGCCGCCCGCACGGTGAGCTACTACGTCGACGCCGGGTTGCGTACCGCGGCCAACGCGCTGCCACGCCGTGGGCTTGCCGCCTTCAAGCGGCCCGTGCGCCGTCCCCTCGACGAAGGCGTCATCGAATTCGCAGGCGAGGTGATCCTGGCCCGCGACGCCCGTCCGGAACGCGACCCCGGCCTGATCCTGCGGGTGGCCGCCGCCTCTGCCACCACCGGGCTGCCGATGGCGGTGTCGACCCTTGCCCGGCTCACCGAAACCGCTCCGGAGCTGCGCACGCCGTGGCCACGCCAGGCGCTCAAGGATCTGTTGGTGATGTTGGCCGCCGGTCCGGCGGCGGTATCCACGATCGAGGCGCTGGACCGAACCGGGTTGTGGGGCAGGCTGTTCCCGGAGTGGGGCGCAGTGCGCGACCTACCTCCGCGCGACGTGGTGCACATCTGGACCGTCGACCGCCATCTGGTCGAAACCGTCTCGCGGGCAAGCGCGTTCACCACCCGGGTATCCCGGCCCGACCTGCTGCTGCTGGGTGCGCTGTGCCATGACATCGGCAAAGGCCGCGGCGGGGACCACAGCGTCATTGGGTCTGAATTAGCCACCCAGATCGGCACTCGGCTGGGTCTGTGGCCATCGGATGTCGAACTGCTGTCGAAGGTGGTGCGCCATCATCTGCTGTTGCCGCACACCGCAACGCGCCGCGATCTGCAGGACCCGAAGACGATCGCGACGGTAGTCGACGCGCTCGACGGTGATCCCGTCGTGCTCGAGCTGCTGCACGTGCTGGCCGAGGCGGACTCCCTTGCCACCGGTCCCGGTGTGTGGGGCGACTGGAAGGCCTCGCTGATCGGCGATCTGGTGCGGCGCTGCCGGTTGGTGATGGCGGGTGAGCCGCTGCCACAGCCCGATCCCATTGACCCGCGCTATCTTTCGTTGGCCTCCGATGTCGGCGTGCACGTCGAGATGACCCCCGGCGACAGCCCGCACGTCTACAACGTCACGATGATCGCGCCGGATCGTCGGGGCCTGCTGTCCAAGGCGGCCGGTGTGCTGGCGCTCAATTCGCTACGCGTGCACTCGGCGTCGGTGAACGCTCATGAGGGCTCGGCCATCAACATCTTCGTGGTGTCACCGCATTTCGGTTCACCGCCGGCCGCCGAGCTGTTGCGCCAGCAGTTCATCCTTGCCCTCGATGGCGAACTGGACGTGCTTGCGTCGTTGGACAAACGCGACCGCGACGCGGCGCAGCACGGCACCACCCGAGCCGGCGAGGTGCCGGACGCGGTGCCGATCAATCACGCGGCGGCACCGCCGAAGATCTTGTGGGCGGAGGGCCCCGAGCCGGGCGAACTCGTGGTGCAGATCCGCGCCACCGACCGAGCCGGCATGCTGGCGAGGCTGACAGCGGTGTTCGAACGTGACGGCGTGGACATCGCATGGGCGAAGGTCACCACGCTGGGATCCTCGGTCGTCGACGTGTTCGGCATCACCGCCGCCGGCGACGGCGATTCGGCCGGAGCCCCGACTCAGGCGACCGGCTCGATCCGCGATGAGCTCGAGCGAGACCTGTACGCCGTGCTGCCTGCGCCCGCACCTGCGAAGCCGGTCTCCGAAGCCAGCTAGGCTGAACGGCGTGTTTGAATCGCTCTCCGACCGGTTGACCGGCGCCCTGCAGGGGCTGCGCGGCAAGGGCCGGCTGACGGACGCCGACATCGACGCGACCGCCCGCGAGATCCGGCTGGCGCTGCTGGAAGCCGACGTTTCGCTGCCCGTGGTGCGCGACTTCGTCGCCCGCATCAAGGACCGCGCCAAGGGCGCCGACGTGTCTGGAGCGCTCAACCCGGCCCAGCAGGTCGTCAAGATAGTCAACGAGGAGCTGATCGGCATCCTCGGCGGCGAAACCCGCCGACTGGCGTTCGCCAAGACGCCACCGACGGTGATCATGCTCGCCGGCCTGCAAGGGTCCGGTAAGACCACGCTGGCCGGCAAGCTCGCCAAATGGCTTCGAGACCAAGGACATACGCCGCTATTGGTCGCCTGCGACCTGCAACGGCCCGGAGCGGTCAACCAGCTGCAGATCGTCGGCGAACGCGCAGGCGTGCAGGTGTTCGCGCCGCACCCGGGGGTTGGGCCTGAAGGCGACGAAAATGAGGCGGCGGCCGGCCCCGGCGATCCGGTCGCGGTCGCCTCTGCCGGCCTGGCCGAGGCCAAGGCGAAGCATTACGACGTCGTCGTTGTCGATACCGCAGGCCGGCTCGGCATCGACGAGGAGCTGATGGTCCAGGCGGCGGCGATCCGCGAGGCCGTCGACCCCGACGAAGTGATCTTCGTGCTTGACGCCATGATCGGCCAGGACGCCGTCACCACGGCCGAAGCGTTCCGCGAGGGCGTCGGCTTCACCGGCGTGGTGCTGACCAAGCTCGATGGCGACGCCCGCGGTGGCGCGGCGCTGTCGGTGCGCGAGGTCACCGGGATGCCGATCCTGTTCGCATCCGCCGGCGAGAAGCTCGAGGACTTCGACGTCTTCCACCCCGACCGGATGGCCAGCCGCATTCTCGGCATGGGCGATGTGCTCACGCTCATCGAGCAGGCCGAGCAGGTCTTCGATGCAGAGCAGGCCGAAGCCGCGGCCGCCAAGATCGGCTCGGGTGAGCTGACGCTGGAGGACTTCCTCGAGCAGATGCTGGCCATCCGCAAGATGGGTCCGATCGGCAACCTGCTGGGCATGCTGCCCGGCGCGGGCCAGATGAAGGACGCGCTGGCCGCTGTCGATGACAGCCAGCTCGACCGGGTGCAGGCGATCATCCGCGGCATGACTCCGGCCGAGCGGGCCGACCCGAAGATCATCAACGGCTCCCGCCGGCTCCGCATCGCCAACGGGTCGGGTGTGACGGTCGGCGAGGTCAATCAGCTCGTCGACCGGTTCTTCGAGGCCCGCAAGATGATGTCGCAGATGGCCGGCCAGATGGGAATGCCGTTCGGCCGCAAAGGTTCTGCCCGCAAGGCCGCCAAGAACAAGAAGAAGGGGCAAAAGGGCCGTAAAAAGGTGGGCGGGCCGACTCCGCCGAAGACGCGCAACCCGCTTGCCGCGGGTATGCCCGCCGGCTTCCCGGATCTGTCCAACATGCCGAAGGGCCTCGACGAACTGCCGCCCGGCCTGGCCGACATCGACTTGTCGAAGCTGAAGTTCCCGGGCAACAAGTAGTTGCGGCGATGAGCGCTTGCGCGAAGAGCAGATGACGCTGCACGTGCGCGGCCGCGGGCTGCCCGACGGGCAGTCCACGGAGTGGTGGATCGTCGACGGCACGCTGAGTGCCGAACCGGTCAAAGACGCGCAGACGGTGTTCGATGGTGGCTGGATCGTGCCCGGCCTGGTCGACGCGCATTGCCACGTCGGCCTGGGCCAGCGCGGCGCCGTCGAACTCGACGAGGCGATCGCGCAAGCCGAAACCGAGCGTGACGTCGGCGCACTCTTGCTGCGCGACGCCGGCTCACCGACCGACACCCGAAGCTTCGACGACCGCGATGATCTGCCCCGCATCATCCGCGCGGGCCGGCATCTGGCCAGGCCGAAGCGTTACCAGCGCGGGTTCGCCATCGAGTTGGAGGATGAATCGCAGCTGCCCGACGCGGTGGCCGAACAGGCCCGCTGGGGTGACGGCTGGATCAAGCTGGTCGGCGACTGGATCGACCGCGATACCGGCGACCTGGCGCCGCTGTGGTCCGACGAGATCCTCAAGCAGGCGATCGACGCTGCGCATGACAACGGCGCGCGGGTCACCGCGCACGTGTTCAGCGAGGACGCGCTGCCCGGCCTGATCAACGCAGGCATCGACTGCATCGAGCACGGCACCGGTTTGACCGACGACACCATCGAGCTGATGGTCGAGCACGGGACCGCGCTGGTGCCCACGCTGATCAACATCGAGAACTTCCCCGGCATCGCCGACGGGGCGGAGAAGTATCCGAGCTACGCACGACACATGAGGGACCTCTATGCGACGTGCTATCCGCGGACTGGCGCCGCTCGCGAAGCCGGCATACCGATCTATGCGGGCACCGACGCGGGCAGCACGGTCGCGCATGGCAGGATCGCCGACGAGATCGAGGCACTCAAGGGGATCGGGATGAGTCCGACCGACGCGCTCGGCGCGGCCAGCTGGGTCGCACGGGAGTGGTTGGGGCGACCCGGCCTGGAGCACGGTGCCAGTGCCGA
>Ga0207693_10002620_pt1 | contig 15633 bp, 14 predicted proteins | sample LARL81metaG_FD_184347 | JGI IMG/M metagenome (GOLD analysis project Ga0207693, IMG submission 184347) | Corn, switchgrass and miscanthus rhizosphere microbial communities from Kellogg Biological Station, Michigan, USA - LAR L8-1 metaG... | ecosystem: Host-associated > Plants > Roots >...
CGCTTGGCCGATTGTAGCGACGTTTACACCTTTTGCAGCGACGGCGATTTGATGGAGGGCGTGGCGAGCGAGGCGGCGTCGCTTGCCGGACATCTGCAGCTCTCCAACCTGTGCTGGATCTACGACAACAACACCGTGACCATCGAAGGTCACACCGATCTCGCTTTCAGCGAGGATGTCGCGACGCGCTTCAAAGCCTATCGCTGGAACGTCGTGCGGCTCCAAGATGCCAATGACACTGCGGGCTTTGCCCGCGCGGTTGAGATCTTTCGCGCCACCAAGGATCGGCCCACACTCATTATCGTCGACAGCATCATCGGCTACGGCGCGCCGCACAAGCAGAATACCGCGGCCGCGCATAGCGATGCGCTTGGCGCAGAGGAAGTAAAGCTCGCCAAACGGTTTTACGGCTGGCCGGAAGATGCGCAATTCCTCGTGCCCGATGGCGTCTACGAGTCGTTTCGCGATGGAATCGGCCGCCGCGGCCGGGCGCTACGCGACGACTGGAGCAAAACTTTTTCCGCCTACAAAAGCCTCGACGCGCAGGCGGCGCGCGAAGTGGAAACGCTCCTGCAAGGCAAATTGCCGGAGCAATGGGATCGTGAACTGCCGAACTTCCCGGCGGAGGAGAAAGGCCCCGCCACCCGCGACGCTTCCGGCAAGGTGCTCGATGCGATCGCCAAAACCGTTCCATGGCTGATGGGCGGCGCCGGCGATCTCGCCCCCTCGACCAAAACCGCATTCCCCGGCGCCAAAGCGCTTGAGGCCGACGATCCGGGCGGCCGCGTCATGCATTTTGGCGTGCGCGAACACGCCATGGGCGCCATCGTCAATGGCCTGGTTTTGTCAAAGCTGCGCGCTTTCGGCGCGACTTTCCTCACCTTCAGCGACTATATGCGCCCTGCGATCCGGCTTGCCGCGCTGATGGAAATACCGGTCTTCCACGTCTTCACCCACGATTCGATCGGTCTTGGCGAAGACGGGCCGACGCACCAGCCGATCGAGCAGCTTGTCGCGCTGCGCGCAATCCCCAATATCGTGGTGCTGCGGCCGGCCGATGCCAACGAAGTGCGCGAGGCCTATAAAGTGATCATGGCGCTGACCGACCGCCCGGCTTGCCTCGTGCTCAGCCGCCAGAAGCTTCCGACTTTCGACCGCAACCGCTACGCCGCCGCGGACGGCCTTGCCCGCGGCGCTTATGTGATGGCGGGTTAGGACAACCCGCAAGTGATCCTGATTGGGAGCGGCAGCGAAGTGCAGCTTTGTATTTCGGCCTACGAAGCGCTCAAACAGGAGGGAATTGCTGGGCGGGTCGTGAGCATGCCAAGCTGGGAGCTGTTCGAACAGCAGGATCGGCATTATCGCGAGGAGATCCTTCCGCCGAGCGTCAAAGCCCGCGTCACGGTCGAAGCCGGCGCCGTGATCGGCTGGGACCGCTATGCCGGTCCCGACGGGACGATCATCGGTATGCATTCATTCGGCGACTCGGCGCCCGGGACTGCCGTGATGCGGAAATTCGGATTTGTTGCCGAGCGAGTATTACAGGCCGCCAAAGATCAGATTGCCAAGCACCGTTGAAACTGGAAGGACGCCTTCGCAATGAACCCGGTGAAAGCACTGCAAGATCATCGCCAGGCGGTATGGCTTGATTTTCTGTCCCGCGGCTTCATCGCCGATGGCGGCTTGAAGAAGCTGGTCGACGACGACGGCTTGCGCGGGGTGACGTCAAATCCCTCGATTTTCGAGAATGCCATCGGCAAAACTAATGAATATGACGACGCCATCAGACAGATGCTGCAGAGCCATGACTATTCGCCGGGGCAAATCTTCGAGAAGCTGGAGGTCGAGGATATTCGCAGTGCGACCGACGTGCTGCGTCCCGTTTTCGACGCCACGCATGGCGCCGACGGCTTTGTCAGTATTGAAGTGTCGCCGTATCTCGCAACCGACACGCAAGGAACCATCGAGGAGGCCAAGCGGCTGTGGCGGGAAGTCGATCGGCGCAATCTGATGATCAAGGTCCCGGCGACATCCGAGGGCTTGCCGGCCATTCATGACCTAACCGCCGACGGCATCAATGTGAACATCACATTATTGTTTGCCCAACAGGTCTACGAACAGGTGGTCGAGGCCTATCAGTCCGGGCTGGAAGCGCTTGCCGCCAAAGGCGGCGAGATTTCGCGGATCGCAAGTGTGGCGAGCTTCTTTGTCAGCCGCATCGATACCGAGGTCGACAAGCAGCTCGATGAAAAGTTCGCGCGCGCCAACGATCCTGACGAAAAAGCCCGGCTTGCCGCACTCAAAGGCAAGATCGCGATCGCCAATGCCAAGCTTGCTTATCAGCGTTATCTGCGTTTGTTCGCGGGTGAGCGCTGGCACGCGCTGGCGGCGAACGGCGCGAAACCGCAGCGGCTGTTATGGGCCTCCACGGGCACCAAGAACAAAGCTTACAGCGACGTTCTTTACGTCGAAGAGCTCATTGGGCCTGACACGATCAACACCATGCCTTTGGCGACGATCGAGGCGTTCCGCGATCATGGCAAGTTGCGCGACACGCTCCAGGCCGACATCGCCGAAGCGCAGCGGCTCCTTGGCGAACTCGACCGTGCCGGCGTTTCGCTGCAAGCGGTCACCGATAAGCTTATTCGCGATGGGGTGCGGCTGTTTGCCGACGCCGCCGACAAGCTTCTTGGCGCGGTCGCACACAAGAGAACCGAAATCCTCGGCGATACCGTCGACCGGCAGAGGCTCGCTCTGGACCAGCAGCTCAAAAAGCGCTTTGACGACGTCGCCGACGAATGGCGCACGCACGGCAATGTGCGGCGGCTTTGGCAGCGCGACAAATCGCTGTGGACCAATAGCGATGAAGATCGCTGGCTCGGTTGGCTCGACTCCGTCGGCGAGGCGCAGATCGCCGAATACGCCGCCTTTGCCGGCGAGATCAAGCAAGAGAACTTCAAAGATGCCGTACTTCTCGGCATGGGCGGTTCGAGCCTCGGGCCGCAAGTACTGGCGGAAACTTTCGGCCAACAAAACGGCTGGCCGCGATTGCGCATCCTCGATTCCACCGTGCCCGCGCAGATCAAGGCGCTCGAAGCCGGGCTCGATCTTGGCCGGACATTATTCATTGTCTCCTCAAAATCCGGCGGCACCACCGAGCCCAATATTTTGAAGGATTATTTCTTCGCCAAGGTTGCCGAGAAGGTCGGTGATCAGGCGGGCAAGCAGTTCATCGCGATCACCGACCCAGGTTCGTCGCTGGAGCGGCACGCCAAGGACCAGGGCTTCCGCCGGATCTTTCACGGCGTTCCCTCGATCGGCGGACGCTATTCGGTCCTCTCCCCGTTCGGCCTCGTGCCCGCGGCCATCGCCGGTCTGAACGCTGCAGAAATAGTGGAGCTGTCACGGACCATGATCCGCTCGTGCGGCCCCGACGTGCCGCCGAGCGAAAACCCGGCGGTGGCGCTTGGCATTACGCTCGGCGTTGCGGCGACCCGCGGCCGCGACAAGATCACGATGTTGACTTCGCCCGCGCTTGCCAGCTTCGGCGCCTGGGGCGAGCAGCTATTCGCCGAATCCACCGGCAAAAAGGGCAAAGGCTTGATCCCGATCGACGGCGAGCCCCTCGGCCGACCCGAAGTCTATGGCGACGATCGGCTCTTTATCGATCTCGCGCTCAAAGGCCAAAACGATGCCGAGCACGAGGCCAAACTGAAGAAACTCGAAACGGCGGATCATCCCGTCATTCGCATCACGCAGAATTCGCTCGCGCATATCGTCCAGGAATTCGTTCGTTTCGAAATCGCGACCGCGGTCGCCGGCGCCGTCATCGGCATCAATCCGTTCGACCAGCCCGACGTGGAGGCCAGCAAGGTTAAAACCCGCGATTTGACGAGCGCCTTCGAAAAGTCCGGCGAATTGCCGCGCGAGACGCCGGTCGTTTCCGAACAGTCGCTCGCGGTCTTTACCGACGGGGCGAATGCGGCCGCATTGCGCAAGGCCGGAGCCGGGGACGACGTTGTGAGCTGGCTTGCGGCGCATTTTGCCCGCATCGGAAACGGCGACTATTTCGCAATGCTGGCCTATCTTGCGCGCAACGCAGAGAACACATCCGCGCTGCAGGACTTGCGCCTGGCGCTTCGCGACCGCCGTCACGTTGCCACCTGCCTCGAATTCGGCCCACGCTTTCTGCATTCGACCGGCCAGGCTTACAAAGGCGGTCCCGACAGCGGCGTGTTTCTGCAGATCACCGCCGACGACGGCGAGGACCTCGCCATTCCCGGACATCGCGCCAGTTTCGGCGTGGTGAAGAACGCGCAGGCGCGCGGTGACTTTGATGTTCTGCTCGAACGCGGCCGGCGCGCGCTGCGCATCCATATCAAGGGCGAGCTCGCGGCGGGGCTAAAAGCACTGCACGCGGCTTTCGAACGCGCGCTCGCCTGAGCGGGGTTGTCACATGCAGATCGGCGTGATCGGTCTCGGGCGCATGGGCGGCACTATCACGCGCCGCTTGATGCAAAACGGCCACGAAGCTGTCGTCTTCGATCATGACGCCAACGCCGTCGCCGCCCTGGGCCGCGACGGCGCGATTGGCGCGAAGGGTTTGGACACACTTGTTCGCCAATTGCGTGCACCGCGCGCGATCTGGGTGATGCTGCCGGCCGGCGAGATTACCGAGGACACGATTGTCGAGCTCGCCAAGCTGCTGGCGCGGGATGACATTATTATCGATGGCGGCAATACGTTTTGGAAAGACGACGTCCGGCGCGCCAAAATGCTCAAGGAGCGCGCCATCCATTACGTCGATGTCGGCACCAGCGGCGGCGTCTGGGGCCTTGAGTACGGCTACTGCATGATGATTGGCGGGCCGAAAGCGATCGTCGATCGGCTCGACCCCTTATTCAAGGCGCTCGCTCCCGGGCTCGGCAATGTGCCGCGCACTCCGGGCCGCGACGCCCGCGCGGAGTTCGGCTACCTTCATTGCGGCCCGAGCGGCGCCGGTCATTTCGTCAAGATCCATAATGGCATCGAATATGGTCTGATGCAGGCTTTCGCCGAGGGCTTCGACATTTTGAAGAATGCCGGCAGTCAGGTTTTGCCCGACGACGCGCGTTTTGATTTCGACCTGGCCGATATCGCCGAGGTGTGGCGCCGTGGCAGCGTCGTCAGTTCATGGCTGCTCGATCTGACCGCCAGCGCGCTCGCGTCCGATCCGAAACTCTCAGGCTTTGAGGGCGTGGTCGAGGATTCCGGCGAGGGCCGCTGGACGGTCATGGCCGCGATCGAAGAAGCGGTGCCCGCCGATGTGCTGTCTGCCGCGCTCTATACCCGCTTCCGCTCGCGCCGCGACCACACCTTTGCGGAAAAAATCCTTTCCGCCATGCGCAAGGGTTTTGGCGCACATGTCGAACCCAAAGACCGCAAGGCCAAGCCGTCATGACACCGAAGACGGGCGCTACGACGGCGCGCCCCGCCGATCCCTGCTGCCTCGTTATTTTCGGCGCCTCGGGCGACCTGACGCATCGTTTGCTGGTGCCAGCGCTCTACAATCTCGCCGCGGCCGGCTTGCTGCCGCAAGCGTTCGGGTTGATCGGCGTCGCCCGCAGTCCATCGTCGAACGAAGCCTTTCGCGAGGATCTTGCGAAGAGCCTGCCGCAATTCGCCGGCCGGCCGATCGATCAAAACGTTCTCAAGCAGGTTCTCGGCTGCGTCGCCTATGTGCAAGGCGAACCCGACGATGACTCGACCTATACGAAGATCGGTCAGGAACTGGCGCGCATCGAACGCGAACGCTCAACGCGCGGCAATCGTCTGTTTTATCTTGCCACGCCGCCCGCCGGCTTCGCGCCGATCGGCCGTCATCTCGGTGAATCCGGCCTGGCGCGGGAAAACGGCTCGGGTAAAGGCGCGGGCGCGGACAAAGGCCCGTGGCGGCGCGTCATCATCGAAAAGCCGTTCGGCACCGACCTGGCGAGTGCACATGCGCTGAATGAAAAGCTGCTCGGCATTCTCAAAGAGGACCAGATCTTCCGCATCGATCACTATCTCGGCAAGGAGACGGTGCAGAACATCATGGTGCTGCGCTTTGCCAACGGGCTTTTTGAGCCGATCTGGAATCGCAATCACATCGACCACGTCCAGATCACGGTGGCCGAATCACTGACCGTCGGCCGCCGCGGCAATTACTACGATGCGACCGGCGCGCTGCGCGACATGGTGCCGAACCATCTGTTCCAGTTGTTGTCGCTGATCGCCATGGAGCCCCCGTCGCGCTTTGCCGCCGACGCGGTGCGCGCCGAAAAGGCGCAGGTCCTCGAAGCCGTGCAGATACCGACCACCGACGAGGCGCTGCACAATTCAGTGCGCGCGCAATACGACAATGGCTTTGTCGAAAACCAGCCGGTCGAGCCTTACCGCAAGACCAAAGATGTCGACCCGCACAGCACGACCGAAACCTATGTCGCGCTCAAGCTGATGATCGATAATTGGCGTTGGGCCGACGTGCCGTTTTATTTGCGGACCGGAAAAGCGCTGCGCGGCAAGCAGACCGAAGTCGCGATAAAATTCAAACAGGCGCCGATCGCGATGTTCCGCGATACGCCGGTCGACCGTCTCGCCGAGAATTTCCTGGTGATCGGCATTCAACCCAATGAATGCATCGGTCTCGAATTCAATGCCAAGGTTCCGGGACCTTCGATCGCGCTCGGCGGCGTGAGCATGACATTCCGCTATGACGATTATTTCGAAGCCGCCCCAAGCACCGGCTATGAAACTCTCATTTATGACTGCATGACCGGCGACGCCATTCTTTATCCGCGCGCCGACGGCATCGAGGCGGGCTGGCGCGTGGTGCAGCCGTTCCTTGACGCGTTTCGCAACGCTCGAGATCGGCAATTGGCGAAATATCGCGCCGGAAGCGAGGGTCCGAAAGAGGCAGACGAATTGCTCGCGCGAGACGGACGCCGCTGGCGGCCGATCGGTTGAAATTCGCGAGGTTGAGTTCGCCAAGTTGAGTGCGCCATGACCACAGCAAGCAAGACCGCAGCAACCGATCCGCAGCTCGTCGTCGTTGCCGATGCCGCCGCTTTGGCGCAAGCCGCGGCCCGGCGGCTCATCGACCGCACCAGGCGCGGCAATCGCGCGGCGGTGTGCCTGACCGGAGGTTCCAGCCCGCTCGGGCTTTACCGCCTGCTCGCGGAGGATCCCCTGCGCAGCGAAGTGCCCTGGACGCGCGTGCATTGGTTCATGGGCGACGATCGCTTCGTTCCCGAGCGCGACCCGTTGAGCAATATGGGCGCCGCCAGGCGGGCATTTCTCGATCCCGTCTCGGCGCCGGCGCAAAACATCCACGCGATTGCGACCACGGCGAACGATCCCGCAGACGCCGCACGCCGCTACGAAGATGGACTCAAACAATTCTACGGCGCCGATCGCCTCGATCCGGGCCGGCCGCTGTTCGATTTGGTGCTCATGGGACTGGGTCCGGACGGCCATACGGCGTCGCTGTTCCCGCATTCCCCGGCGCTGGAAGAGAAGCAACACTGGGTCATCGGCGTTCCGAAAGCGGGTATGGAGCCGTTCGTGCCGCGGGTAACGCTGACATTCCCGGCACTGGCGTCAACGCGCGAAATGTTGTTCTTGGTGGACAGCGCCGACAAGCGCCAGATTCTTGGCCGCGTTCTCGCCGGCGAAGACCTGCCCGCGCACCGGGCCTATGCGCAAGGCGATCTGGTCTGGCTCATAACTCGGGCTGCTGCGCCGGAGCGATGAAATGAATCCGAAACCGCCTGCGAATGACACAAGTGCCATCGTGGTCATGGGCGTATCCGGCTCCGGCAAAAGCACCATCGCTTCGATGTTGGCGCAGCGGCTGCATTGGGTTTACGAGGACGGCGACTGGTTTCACCCGAAGTCGAATATCGAGAAGATGCACCATGGCGAGCCGCTTAACGACGAAGACCGCTGGCCATGGCTGCGCGCCATTGCGGAGTGGATCGATGCGACCCGACGCGGCGGCGGACACGGCGTCGTGGCCTGCTCCGCGCTTAAGCGAGCCTACCGCGACGTCCTGATCGGCGACCGGCGTGACGTGCGCCTGGTCTTTCTTAAAGGCGACCGCGATTTGATCGCCCGGCGCGTTGCCGCGCGCGCCGATCATTTCATGCCGACGACGCTGCTCGACAGCCAGTTCGCCGCCCTGCAGGAACCGCAAACCGATGAACGCCCGATCGTGGTCTCGATCGCGCCGCACCCCCGCGAAATCGTCGAGACGATCGTCAAGGACCTCGGCATCGAATCTGTGGCGGCTGAAACGAGCCAGGCGAGCCGGTAGCGATCGCCGATGGCGGATGCCCCACCGACCGAGGCCCGCGACGAGCCGTCAATGTCGGCGACCGGCATGGCGTCGGACACGGACGCTGGTGCCGTCAAGCGCCTCTTGTTGTTTTTTGCTCTGGTCTATGTCGTCGAGGGTTTGGGTCAGATCGTCGGGCTGATCTCGCAACCGCTCAACTATTATCTGAAGGAGGTGCATGGCTGGAGCCCGCTCCAGGTCACCGCCTTTGTCACCCTGTTCAATTTGCCCTGGATCATCAAACCGGTCTACGGACTGGTATCCGATTTCCTGCCGCTGTTCGGCTATCGGCGCAAAAGCTATCTGATCATCGCCAATATCGCGGCAACCGTCGGCTATCTCTGGGTCACCCAGCTCAACGCGCCGGGCGATCTTGCCTTGGCATTGATGCTGACCGCTTACGCGATGGCAATCTCGTCGACGCTGTGCGGCGGCGTATTGGTGGAGAACGGCCAGCGCCTCAAAGAGAGCGGGGCTTTTGTCAACCAGCAATGGCTTTGGTTCAACATCGCCGCGATGATCGCGGCCGTCGCCGGCGGCCAGCTCGTGCAGCATCTGACGCCGTCAAATGCCTTGCATGCGGCGGCTGCCATCATCGCGGTGGCGCCCTGCGCCGTGATCGTCGGCGCGCTTTATCTGGTTCCGGAGAAAAAGACCCGAATCGATCTGGCTGGAATGAAAAATACGCTTCGCGGCTTGTCGACCGCCTTCCACCGCCGCGAGCTATGGATCGTCGCGATATTTATTTTTCTCTACTATTTCAGCCCGGGCTTGAGCACGCCTCTGTACTATTACATGACCGACGATCTTGGCTTCTCGCAAGCCTATATCGGAATATTGGGATCGATCAGCGCCGCGGGTTGGGTCGTCGGCGCGCTCCTTTATCGCCGATTTTTTGGAAATCTTACCCTTAAGAACCTCCTCAATCTCAGTATTGCCTTCGGCACCACCGCGGGCCTCGCCTATCTTTTCCTTTGGAACGAGACCGCCGCGGCGATCATCAGCTTCGGCGGCGGATTTGCCGGCATGCTCACGACGGTAGCGACCTTGACGCTTGCGGCTGATTATTGCCCGCCGCGCGCGGAGGGATTTTCGTTTGCGGTGCTGATGTCGATCATCAACCTGGCCAACACGCTTGCCGACAATGTCGGCTCGTTCCTGTACACGCATGCTTTCCACAGGACATTGCCGCCGCTGATCCTGATTTCAGCGGCGTTTACCGCTTTCGCCTTTATACTGGTCCCGCTGTTGCGCCTCGGCAACAAACGGCAGGGCGAGCCCGCAAATACGGGCAAGCAGCTGGAACCCGCCGGCATGGCTGCGCGTTAGTACGCGCTAATTTGGCCTCTCATTTCAGGTGCCGGATCATGAAAAAGGTCGGCGCTCTTCTCGCAATTGCAGCATTCGCGTTAATTGCGTTCGCTTCTCCACCGGCCGCAGCGTCCGGTTTGCGGCTCGGGCCGTTTCATCTCGGCGTGCCGTCGTTCGGGCATCGGCATCACCATCACCCATTATATATGCACGGCAATACCAATGATGTTGGCCGTCATGAAAATCAGCACGAAAACCCACCCGGCCCGCAACAGCGCCCGGTGAGTCTGGCCCTGTTGTATCCGGCGCGCGCCCTGCCCCCGATTTTCCAGAACGTCTTCTGGCCGGCATTTTCCTCGCCGTGGCCGTTTGGCTACGACACTATTTTCAAGACCGCCTTTGCCGCGGCGCCTGCGGATCGGAACGACAACGATTGCCGGCAATTGGTCGACGCCAATGCCATCGTCGAGCGCCTGCACGCGCAAATCGGACCGAATGCGGAGCAACTGGTGCGCCTGCAGCGGCTTGGCGGCGCTATCAACGCCGCGGCTGATTATCTCGTCAAATCGTGTCCGACTGACATCCCGCAGCAACCGACCGCGCGCTTGCAACTGATGGATTCGCAGATTGAAGTGCTCACAATGGCCGTCGACATCATCCATCAGCCGCTGCAGCAGTTTGAGCAATCTCTGACCGACGAACAGCGCGCCAAGTTCTTTGGTGAAGCAGCGGACAAGAGCGCGCGCTCGGCGCGCAACGATAAAACCAACCCGCGCGCATGTGGCGCCTATTCAACGGCAATCGATTGGTCGATCGACCAAATCGACAAATCCGTTCAACCGACGGAGCAGCAGCGCACCGCGCTCACGGATGTGCAGCAGGCCTTTGGCAAGGCGGCAAGCGATCTTGAAGCCCACTGCCCGACTTCGGTGCCGCGATCCGCGGTCGCGCGCCTGGAGGCCATCGAGGCGCGCTTTGATGCGACCTGGCGCGCGGTCTTGTCGATTCAAGTGGCGCTGCAGGATTTCGAAAGCAAGCTGAGCGACGAGCAGAAGAATCGCTTGCAGACGATGACTTTCGCCGCGCAATAAGTCGATTCAGGGCGGGGCAACGCCTGCCCTGCCGGACCCTCTCGAGTTCAGGTTGATTTGGCAGCCGACCTGGCCGAAATCGGTGGCGGCGGCGGCTCGTTTCACCGGTTGTATACTTTTCCAGTGTTGGATGCGGTCGATTCTTTCTTCACGAAGAGGAGTACCGTTATGAAGAAGATCGCGCTGGCACTGGCTGCCGTGCTGGGTCTGATGAGCATGGCCGGCTGCGCGCAAGATTATATCGGCAAGGGCAAGGCTCCGCCGCCGGTCGTTACCAAGGGCTAAATAGCGGTCTCTGCAAGACGCTGCAGGGACCGGCCATTCTGCGCGCCCTTCTGATTCGCGCTCAACCCTTCGACAGAAGGCCCCGGCCGGTTGCCGGGGCCAAGTATGCACATGCCCACAATGGCGCTGCCTCATCCCTCCCCCAAGGGGCGGCAGCACACGAAGATGCTCGTTCCGATATGTGGCCAATTTACGTGAACTCTGTGCAATTATCGCGACCAAGACTCCAAACAAAAACGGTCAGGTCACTCTACTGACGTTGCGTCTTTCAACGCGAGATATGTGTCAGGCCCGACTCAAGCTACAAAAATGTAGCAAACAAACAACAAACAAATAAGTTTATCTGTTCGTTCCTAACCAAACAAAAAGTTCCCTGACATCCAAAAATGCAAGGCTCGACCAAAAAGAGCCCCGAAGTCGTCACATTCTTATGGGGTCCTGAGGCGCCTCGAGACGAGGTTTGTGAGGGGTGTGTCATGAAGAGTGTTACGCCGAACGGATCTGCAGAAGCCGCCAAACCGTCAGAACACGAGCTAACAGCCGCCAACGATCCCTTTCCACAAGGCGATGGCGACATGGCAGCCGACGGTCTCGGTAGCCTCGTGCGCCGGGTATCCGATGCCTCCCGGCGCGAAATTAGAAATCTCGTCGGCGAGCTCCAGACACTGGACAAGAAGCTACAGAACGACGGCGATCGCATTCAAAACTACATCGAGGAATACGCCGGATTAAATCAGCAGATCATGCAGCTGACGACGATTATCTCCGATAGCGTGAAGAAGATTCCGGACAGCCGCGGCGTCCATTGACTGACGGTGGCTGGCGGGGGCCAAAACCTCGCAGCTGTCGGTGGGTTATCTGCAAACGCGTCAACGGCTATTTGCTCATGCCGGTAACTTTTGCGCGCGCCGCGCGGTAGCAACCCGTCGCGCGCCTTGGTCGGCGAGCGGGCGGCAATGCAACGATGAGCCGCGCGCTCCGGTCGGCTAATTGATGTGGAGCGACACTTATTCCACCTGATTTAATAACGAGCCAAAATTCCATACGCCGGTTCCACTGTTAGCCTTATGGTTTAGCGGCCGCTTCACTAAAAATGCGCCAAACAGCTCCAACCCGCCCAAATAGACCGTCACTGGGCTGCGTATGTCCGCTTTGGGTCGAAATGCGAAACGGTCATCCCGCCAGGCCTATGTTAGTTGAAACAATGTACGCGACCGTCAGATCTGATAACCAAGCAGAATAATTAGTGATTTCGCGTTTTATGACGACGGGATAAGCGCGGAAAGAGCCCGTTGTGGCAATTACGCAACAAACAACCAAATTCCGCATCTCAGAGCCAAACGAACCCAACTCAAAGCCGAGAGTTGGCCTAAACTTTTGAGCGTGGGGCATGCTTACCGAGACATATCGGTGCCTCGGAGCGACTGATGGGGGTGGTCTCATGAAAAATGGGAACGCGACGCATACTCTCTCTCGCGAGTACTTTGTCCTTCAAATCAATGGCCGACCTGATTCGATCCATCGACGCTATGAGGATGCAGTGAGAGCGGGCTTGCTACTCAAAAATCAGTTTCCGCAAATCGACATCAAAGTGTGCGAGATAGACTCTGTCGAAGAAGGATTGCAGGGAACTGTTTTGCATTGACTTTAAGATCAGCGACGGGTTGCGCTAATCGTCGCACGGCTCGACACTTGCCCACGGCATAAGCTTGGATGCGGTGGGTCTCTGGTTGCATTTTGCTAGTCGAAGCCGCTTAACGGGATCCCCCGCGTTGCGCGGGGAGGACCCGATCCGGCCATCCACGTTCCACAACAAGGCCCCGACACGAGCGATCGGGGCCCAACAATCTCGCGGGCGTCTATCGACCCTGCGGAAGCGCCGAGGGCAGTACCAGCAGCTCGATATTTCGCCGCCACACGGTCCCGTTATCAAACTGAATTGTCATTCCATCGGGAGAATAGACCGCGCCTTCGTTCCAACTTTGCGCCCAGATATGCCCCGGCCAGTCTATCCAGGCTCGCGTGGGTTGGCCCATTTCATTGACAAGATTGAGATCCCATCGATTTTGCGTGACAAACACGGGACCGGGTTGCCCTCCTGCGCATCCCTCTACGCACTGAAATTGGCCCGAGAGATTGAGCACTTGCCCTGGCGCGGGCGGAGGAGCTTGCGTGATGACAACCGGCGCAACAACCCTTTGCACCGCCGGCGCCGGCGGCACGTAATTATAGAGCGATCGCGAAGAGCCGGCTGCGGCGACGCGGTGGACGGTCGTGCGATGACTTGCCACGATTTGCCGGCGTACAGCCGGCCGCACCACCTGCACTGTCTGGATGGTTTGGACCGTTTGCACCGGCTGGAGAACTCCTGCCGATACAGCGACCAGCGGCACTGGTCCAGTGAGCGTTCCACTTGGCTGGACAACGAAAACCTCGGAAAGCGAAGTAACCAGCGATTGGGCATTCGCCGCTGAAGCACCCGCAACAAGGGCAACGCCGAAAGTGGCCCAGGTAAGATATGTTCTCATTGGTTTGCTTCCTTTGTTAGTATTTGAACACAGCGGTTCATCTCGATCACCGAACTTCCTGTCAGCAGGCGGTTCTCGGCGGCAGTGCGGCCTCACGAGCCGCGACGTTCAGCCGTCCACGTGCCCGAGCACGAACCTCCATTCCAGGAACCGCTTCCTAGGTTGCCGGAAAGCCGCCCGAGACCGCTCGCACTGGCACTGCCGTGGCTTACGGTGACTCGGATAAGACCGGTCGGGCCGACGCTGCCGGCGATGGTGAAGGCGGTAGCCCCGGCATTACTGAGCACGCCGCGGCTGATCCTGATTGGATAGCGGTAACCACGGTCGCAATCACCTTTCTCAGTTACGATCGACACGCTCCATAGGCCATCATATGCCGGCAGCGCTCTCGCTGGCGTTGCCGTCAGACTGAAACAGGCCACGAAAACGGCAACGCCGTGAAGTATCCAGTGGTCGAGGCGTTTACCGAAAGCGGTCATTCTTGGCATCACGGGCGAAGCTCCTTCGAGCGTTGAAGGAACGCTGATGGTCAAGTCACGCAGTAGTTGAGCACATCGGGCCGTCCCGGATTAGTGAAGGGACTGAACGCCGCCTCGCAACCGACCGGTGTGCGTTTGGAAGAAATCGTGTTTTTAGCGGGCACGGAATTACGCGCTGCCTGTTGGGTGATCACCAATCGATCGGTCTTGCCGCTGCGATTGACCGCGTTGGCAATAACGCGAGCACCGTCGCTAATGGCTGGATTGGCTGACGCGCAAATCGCGCTGGCGATCAACCAGCTTAGCAGGCAGGCTGCAACTCCATTCTCGAATCTGGATATTTTGCGCATCACAATTTCCTTTCCGGCTTAACATCTCAAAAAGGAAATGCGACGAGTATCAGTGTGCCAACAACTATTGCCGGCAGCCACAAGTTAAGAACCTCGATTACAATCCGATCGTTCATGGCCTTCTTCCTTCGCGGTCTGCTTTGGATGGTTTAATCGCTTTTCTTCAGTTGCTTGGCACTCATGCGCGTTCTTGCTTGCGAGTTTGCCGTCGCCAATTCATCGGAATTGGCGGCTGCGGTTGACGGGCCAATTCTGCTTTCAGGTGCATAGAGCCTACGATCGATTGCAGATGTCGCGCTTCGTGTTCGAGGCCGATCCAGCGCAGTTTGAGCACCAGGTGCCGCCATTGCGCTAAATCTCCAGGAGTCGCGCCGTTCATCATGTGCTTCACCGCACCGTTGGAATATCTTTGGTCGAGAGGTTCACGGGCTTGCCGCCTTTGCTCACTACCGGAGCGTCCCCGTTAATGCCGAAGCTTCTCGCGTTAATTCCAACCGCCACCACCACAATGGCAGCGAGCAATGAGACGACCACAATCTTGATGTGAGTCATTGGGTCAGCGGATCGGATCGAACTTTGTGACATTCTTCTTCGGTGTCGTAGTTGGCTGTGCTGGTCTCTGGTCTGCCTGATCTCAATTGAGCCCGCGCGCACGACCGGAATTGACTGCCAACTTTTCGCGCGGCTGCATGGCGTTCTGCTGGGTAACAAATCTGTCCATCCTGCCGCCCTGGACGATGACCTTGGTGCCGATGCTTACGCGTGCGTACAGATCGCTGACGTCGGTATTGAGCATGCGGATACACCCGCTCGACACGTGCTTGCCGATTGTCGACGGATCGTTGGTGCCGTGAATGCGGTATACCGTGCCGCCGAAATAGAGAGCTCGGGCGCCCAACGGATTGCCGGGTCCCCCGGCCACGAAGCGAGGTAAATACGGCTGTCGAGCAAGCATCTCAGCCGGCGGAAACCAATCCGGCCATTCCACCTTGCGCTCGATCGTTTTGACGCCTGACCAGGTGAAGCCCTCGCGGCCAACGCCGATGCCGTAGCGAATGGCTTTACCGCCGCTGAGTATGAGATAAAGGTGAGTGTTCGCCGTATCGATTATGATCGTTCCCGGCGCCTCATGTGTCGAATAGTCAATGACCTGGCGCCGCAGGTTCGGTGTGAGTTCGGAGGGATTTGCCTCATCTGCAGAAGTTGCGGCGCTCGGAAAACTCTGCGGCAGGAGCC
>Ga0207693_10002621_pt1 | contig 15631 bp, 16 predicted proteins | sample LARL81metaG_FD_184347 | JGI IMG/M metagenome (GOLD analysis project Ga0207693, IMG submission 184347) | Corn, switchgrass and miscanthus rhizosphere microbial communities from Kellogg Biological Station, Michigan, USA - LAR L8-1 metaG... | ecosystem: Host-associated > Plants > Roots >...
CGGGATCTTCACGGTCGGCATGGGTGGGGAATCCTATGCGCCGAGGTGTCGGCCGCGCCGCTAGGCGCGAAGCACCGGCTCGCCTGCGCAGAAGGCCTCGTAGTCGGGGAACTTGCCCATCTCCGACTCCGGGATCTCGGGCGCGTGGTCGCCGCAGATCGGGCAGTCCGGATCGCGCTTGACCTTGAGCTCGGTGAATCGCGTTCCGAGCGAGTCGTAGAGAAGCAGTCGCCCGATCAGCGGCTCGCCGATGCCGGCCACGAGCTTGATGACCTCGTTCGCCTGGAGCAGGCCCATGACGCCGGCCATGACGCCGAGCACTCCGGCCGCGCCGCAGCTCGGCGCCATTTCCGGCGGCGGCGGCACGGGATAGAGGCACCGGTAGCAGGGGCCCTCGTAGGGGACGAAGGTCGAGATCTGGCCGTCGAACGCCAGGATTGACGCCGAGACCACCGGCTTGCGGAGCCTCACCGAGGCGTCGTTAAGGAGGTAGCGGGTGGGGAAGTTGTCCGCCCCGTCGACGAGAACGTCGTAGTCGGAGATGATGTCGAGAATGTTCTCGGCGTTCAGGCGGGTCCGGTGCTCGACCACCTTGACGTCGGGGTTCAGCGCCTCGATCGATGCCTTGGCCGACGCCGTCTTGGGCATCCCCACGCGGTCGGTCGTGTGGATCACCTGGCGCTGCAGATTCGACTCGTCGACGACGTCGTCGTCGACGATCCCGATGGTGCCGACCCCAGCCGCCGCCAGGTACAACGCGGACGGCGCGCCGAGCCCGCCGGCGCCGATCAGCAGGACCTTGGAATTGAGCAGCTTCACCTGACCCTCGACCCCGACCTCCGGCAGCAGCGTGTGCCGCGAGTACCGCATCCGCTGGTCGGAGGTGAGCCCCTTCGCCGCGACGACGGGGAGGCCGTCCTCCTGCCAGTCGACGATCCCGCCCTCCATCACGGAGACGTTGTCGTAGCCGAGGTCCCGGAGCGCGTCGGCCGCGCGCGTGGAACGGTTGTCGGTGCGGCAGTAGAGGACGATCCGCTCGGAGTGATCCGGCGCGACCTCGTCGATCCGGTCGAGGAGCTCGCCCTGGGGAACGTGAATCGCGCCCTCCAGGTGCGCTTCGTCCCACTCGTGCGGCTCGCGGACGTCGATCAGCTTCGCGCCCGCCTCGACCTCCTCCCGCGCCTTGGTGTTCGCGATGAGGTCGATCCTCTCCTTGACCTGCTCGATCGGCTCGGCCGCAGCCGCCATCAATACTCCTGAATCTCGATCCGGATTTACTTCAAAAAGTATAGCCCGCTCGGCGACGGAGGTTCAGGGGACTGCAGGACGGCGCTATGGCCTAGTGACGGTGCCCGTGATGGCCGCCCTTGCCCTGCATCTTCGCGAAGTGCTTGAACTGCGTGTACGACGCCTTGGGCGTCCGGTTGCTCTTGAGGAGCCCGGCGGACGGACAGAAGCTGCAGCCCACTGGGCCACCCTTCGGCGGATCGCGCCAGTCGAACCAGAGCAGCCGATCGATCCCCCACTTTTTCCGCTTCTCGAGGGTCACCTTGAACGACTGCTTGAGCAGCTTCGCCTGGCCGCTCTTGCCCTTGTTCAGGTTGCCGTGACCGTGCTTGGATCCCCAGCCGACCTCGGTCAGCCAGATCGGCTTCTTCTTCGCGCCGTTCTTGTTCATTGCCTCGCGGAAGCTCGAGATCCGTGACTCGTACTTCGAGATCTTCGGCGCGTAAGGGTGCAGCGCGGCCGCGCTGAAGCGCTTGGTGATCTTCTTGGTCTTGAGGAACTTCTTGATGAACGTGTTGGGCGCGAGCTTCTTCTTCTTCACCTTGCTGCTGAGCCCGGCGAGGATCACCTTGCCGTGCTTGTCGGCCTTCCCGATCGCCTGATCGGAGGACTTGACGAGCTTCGCGTAGGACTTGGCCGTCTTCGGCACCGACCTGGGCGGGTCTGTCCCGGCCTTCGCGAAGTACTTGGGGAGGTTCGGCTCGTTCCAGATCTGCCACGACTCGACCGGTTCGGCCTGTAGGTCGGGGTTGTCTTGCCAGTACACGCCGCCATTCTTGTAGCGCTCCACCGCGGTCTTGAGGAACGACTTCCAGGCCTGCTCAGCCTTGCTCTTCAGGGGAGGAACCCCCGGGTTGACGCTGCCGGTCGCCCACTCAGGCGCTCCCCAGATCATCAGGATCGGAGTGATCCCGTTCTTGGCGAGCGCGCTCACTTGAGCGTCGACCCCGCCCCACTGGTAGACCCCCCGCTGGGGCTCGACACCCTTCCAGAAGACCCAGACGCGGGAGGTCTCGATCTTGGTCTTCCGCATCTTCTTGTAGTCCTTGGAGTCGAGATGCACGACGCCGGGGGCGATACCGAAGAAGCCCTTGGGCACCTTCTTCGCCTCTGCTGGGCTCGTGAGCGCAAGGGCCGTCAGAAGAAGAGCGAGGCAGAGGAGGACGGCCGCCGAGGCGCCGCGACGCGGCGTCCTGGACGAGGGCGCAGCGGTGTGGTCAACGTGAAACATCAGTAGGCGAACTCCTCGTGGTTGCGGCCGATCGCATCCCTCCGAGCACCGTCCTCACGTTTCATTTCTTCGGCTTCGGCGGCCGGGCGCTCGAGGCCGCGGCGCCAGCGGAGGAGTGGTGCGAATGCGCGGGTGCGAACGCGCGATGGTAGCTGATGCTCGCCGTCCGCGCACACGTTGCTCCATGATCCCCGCCACCCGATGAGCGGCCCCCAGAGAGACGAGCCTCCCGAGGCCCCCGACCGGCCCCCGCGGGTCCCGCAAAGGCGCCGTGCACTGCTCGCCGCAGCGGCCGCCCTGGCCCTCGGCGGGGGGGTAGCGCTCGCCGTTGTGCTGGTCCAGGGAGGGGAACAGCCGACCCCGGCACCGCGGCCGCCCGCCCCGGCGCCGAACCGGCGGGTCAGCGTCCCGAAACGAAACCCGGTCCAGTCCCCGCCGTGGGGTTTCACGGGAAGCGGCTGGCAGGACGTCTGCTACGGACCGGTGGCCACACCCGGAGCGAGCAGGGCGCCGCGGGTGCCTGACGGGCGCCCATGCCGCCCCGGCAGCACGCGGATCACAGGTTCCACCCAGATCGCGCTGACGGCGCGAGCCGGAGCGGACACGGACCGGATCGAGGCCCTCTGGAGCTCGATCGAGCCGCTCGCGCCGTCCGACGCGGCGGCCAGGGGGGTGCCGCGCTTCAACTGGGCGCCGGTGGTCAGCCGGTACCGGACGATGATCCGCGACGGCATCCGGCCGGTCGTGGTCGCATTCGGGGCACCCGAGTGGGCGCGGGCGCCGGGCTGGAATCGGCACGGCGGCTGCGAGGGATGCTCGTTCCCCCCGGCCCCGGAACACATCGGCGAATGGCGAACCTTCCTGCGGAGCCTGATCGCTCACCTGCCCAGGATGAGCGCCCTGGAGGTCTGGAACGAGCCCAACTTCAGGATCTTCTTCGCCCCGCAAGCGGATCCTGGGCTGTACGCCCGGTTGCTGGAGGCCGCGGACGAAGCGGCGGGCGAATCCGGGTTTCACGGTCCCATCCTGACCGGGGGACTCTCGCCGGCGTCGCCGGCGCGCGGGAAGATGCCGCCGTCCCGGTTCCTGTCCCGCGTCTATGAGATCGCCGGCAAGGGGTCGTTCGACGGGATCGGAGCCCACCCGTACCCCGCCGGACCGCCGTGGACGGCCGGAATGACCGCGAACCTCCAGCAGCTCCGAAGGGTCAGCGAGCGGTTCAACGACGGATCGAAGCCGCTGTGGATCACCGAGGTGGGGATCGGCGGCACCAAGAGTGGCTCGGGACATTTCGACGTTTCCCTCGACCGACAGGGCCCCGTGCTGGCCCGTATGTACCGCGCGGCTCAGGGAATGAACGTTCGCTCGTTCCTCATCTACACCCTCTCCGACCTCGGCGGCTCACCCAGCCGGTTCGCCACCTACGGAGTCATGACCCCGGCGCTCAGGCCGAAACCGGCGTACTGCTATCTCGCGCAGCACGTCGGCCACATGCGCGCGTGCCCGGTCCCCCGGCTGGCCCCCGCGCCCTAGGAGAGGGTCGGCCGCATCTGGCGGAGCCGGCGAACCCGCTCCTCGATCGGCGGGTGCGTCGAGAACAGACTGGCGATGCCGCCGCCCTCAAACGGCTTCACGATGTAGAGCGGCTCGGTCGCCTGGTTGACCTGCATCGGCGCCGCCTTGACGCCCTCCTCCAGCCGCAGCAGGGCCGAGGCGAGCGACTCCGGGTTGCCGCAGATCTCGGCCCCGGTCGCATCCGCCGAGTACTCGCGCTGGCGCGAGATCGCGAGCTGGATGAGCGTCGCCGAGATCGGCGCGAGGATGAACAGCGCCAGATTGGCGATCAGGCCGAGCGGTGACTGGTCGTCGCCCCCGAACCACAGGAGTAGGTAGGCGATCCACGTGATCATCGCGCCGATCGCCGAGGCGATCGATGTGGTGAGGATGTCGCGGTTGCGTACGTGCGCAAGCTCGTGTGACAGGACTCCGCGGAGCTCGTCCTCGGAGAGCAGCTTGGTGATTCCCGACGTGACGGCGACCGCCGCATGCTTGGGGTTGCGCCCCGTCGCGAATGCGTTCGCCTGCTCGCTCGGGATGACGTAGAGCTTCGGCATCGGGAGCTTGGCGCGCGTCGTCAGGTCACGGACGATCTGATAGAGGCGCGGCGCCTCCGCCTCGGAGACGGGCTTGGCGCCGGCGCTCGCGATCGCGATCTTGTCGCTGAACCAGTAGGCGACGAAGTTCATCACCAGCGCGATGCCCAGGAAGACGCTCGCGACCTTGATGCCGCCGATCGCGAAGCCGATGACGACCAGCAGGCCGCCAAGCGCGGCCATCAGGATGACCGTGCGGAGGCCGGCGACGAAGTTTGATCTACCTGTGGTGGTCATTCGAGGGGCGAGCTCCTAGGCGATGGACTCGAACGGTCGTCCAATGGTGGCACAAAGATGCCCCGATTCCGGTGGGGTCAGCCACCTGACTTGACTAGGGGCTAGCCCCTAGTCCTTCCGGGGCGACGGAAGCGTCCCCGGGCTACGACGCACGCTCGGGAGGCCGATACTTAGATGCAGATGCGTCGCAGGAACCTCCTCACCCAGGTGCTCGTCGCCAACCTGCTGCTGATCATCGTCGCGGTCGTGGTGACGGCGGTCGTGGGAAATCCGGACTCCAACGTCGCCGGGCACGGCGGTCTGCTGGTCATCCTGGGTCTCGCGGTGGTGCTGACGATCCTCGTCAACGTGATGATGCTCCAGCGGCGCTTCCGTCCGCTCGAGCGCCTTGTCGACGAGATGGAGCGGGCCGACCTGTCCCGGCCGGGCGCCAACCTGCAGGCGCCGGAGGACGACCGCGGAGCGCCGGAGGAGGTCGTGCGCCTGAACCGGGCGTTCAGGCGCATGCTCGAGCGCCTCGATGCGGAGCGGCGACGCACCTCCAGCACCGCGCTGGCCGCGCAGGAGGAGGAGCGCGCTCGAGTGGCCCGCGACCTCCACGACGAGGTGAACCAGTCGCTCACGGCGCTGCTCCTGCGCCTGGAGGCGGCCCGCGTCAAGGCGCCGGTGGAGCTCGCGCACGAGCTCGCCGAGACGAAGGCCCTCGCAAACCGGGCGATGGAGGAGCTCCTCATGCTCGCCCGCCAGCTGCGGCCGACCGCTCTCGATGACCTCGGACTGCATGCGGCGCTCGCCGGCCACGTGAAAGAGCTCGGCCGCCGCGGCAAGGTCAACGCGACATTCGAGTCAAGCGGCGACTTCTCGGGGCTGCCGACGGACGTGCAGCTCGTCGTCTACCGGGTGGCGCAGGAGGCCATGTCCAACGCCGCGCAACACTCGGGTGCCGAGCGCGTCGATGTGAAACTGGCGCGCCAGGGCGATCGCGTGGAGCTCACGGTCGCCGACGACGGCTCGGGCTTCACCTTCGACCAGGCGGCCAGGGGCCTCGGCATCGCCGGCATGCGCGAGCGGGCGCTGCTCGTGGGCGGCGACATGCAGGTCGAGTCGCGGTTGGATTCAGGCACGCGGGTACGGCTAACGGTGCCCCTGGAGCCGGCCGATAGGAGTCGGGAGTGGAAGCGCAACGGGCATATGCCGAGCCAGTCCTCCAAGGAGACCCCCCCACAGCGATGAAGGTCCTGATCGCTGACGACCACGGGATCGTCCGCTCGGGGCTGCGGATGCTCCTCGAGCGGCAGACGGACATCGAGGTCGTCGGCGAGGCCTCCGACGGGGCGGAGGCCAGGGACATGGCGATCCGCGACCGGCCCGACCTGGCAATTCTCGACGTGAAGATGCCCAAGCTCACTGGCCTCCAGGCGACGCGCGAGATCCGCGCGCAGGCGCCCGACGTCTCGATCCTGATCCTGTCGATGTACGACGACGAGCGTTACCTGTTCGAGGCGCTCAAAGCGGGCGCGTCCGGCTACGTGCTGAAGGCCCAGGCCGATTCGGACCTGATCGACGCGGTCCGGGCCGTCGAGCGCGGCGAGCCATTCCTGACGCCGGAGGCCCAGCGGGCGCTGATCCAGGACGTGCTCGGCGAGGGCTCCAACCGGGAGGACGAGCTCACCCCGCGCGAGCAGGAGGTCGTGAAGCTCGTCGCGGAGGCGCACACCAACCGCGAGATCGCGGAGATCCTCCACCTCTCGGAAAAGACGGTGGAGAACCATCGCTCGAATGCCATGAAGAAGCTCGGCATGCGCGACCGCGTCGAGCTGGTGCGCTACGCGATCCGCAAGGGCCTGATCGAGCCGTAACGCAGCGCTCCGCTCGGTAGCCTCGGGGACGGCATGGATGCCAGGTTCACCAGGCGCCGGCTGGTGATTGCCAGCGCCGCAGGCGCAGCCGCCGTGATCGCCGGGCCGGACCTGATCTCGGCCGCGTCGCCGCGTGATCACCTCGCTACGGTAGGCGCGTGCCAGCGGGCGACGTGATCGAAAACCCCGCGGCCCGGATGAATCTGTTGCTCGTCCAGACCGCCGCGGAGACGGACGGCGAGCTGCTGGAGATGGAGGCGACGTACGAGCCGGGCTCGGTCGAGCCGCCCGAGCACTTCCATCCCAAGCAGGACGAGCGCTTCGAGATCCTCGCCGGAACGATGGAGGCGCGGATCGGGGGCGAGAGCAAGCTCCTTAAGACCGGCGAGGAGGTCTTTATCCCGGCCGGCACTCCGCACGCGATGTGGAACGGCGGCAGCGAGACGGCGCGAGTCGCGTGGGAGACGCGCCCGGCCATGCGCACCGAGGAGTTCTTCAGCGCGGTGGCCAGGGTTGCCGCGGCGGCGATGTCGGGAGAGCCTCAATCCGACGATGCACCGCCCGGCGAGGCGCTGTTGCGTGAGTTCCGCAATGAGTTCCAGTTGGCGTAGACGGCGGCGCCGCTTATCCGACCTGTCGAGTAGGATTTAGGTCCCATGCTGTTTTCGACGAAGGCTGAGTACGGCGTGCGCCTCATGGTCGAGCTCGGCCGCCGCGCACCGGACGACCCCGAGGGCGGCGGCGGGCCGGTTGCGCTGAGCACAGTCGCCGAGGCCGAGACGCTTCCGCTCTCCTACCTCGAGCACCTGGTAGCGAAGCTGCGCGAGGCGGGCCTGGTGACGTCCGTTCGGGGCGCACACGGCGGCTACAGGCTGGCGCGGCCCGCGTCGGAGATCGAGATGCTGGACGTCGTCCAGGCGCTCGAGGGGCCGATCGCCCCGATGGAATGCTTCAACGACATGCGCGAGGGCCGGGTGCTGTGCTCACACGAGTCGGACGGCGACCGCGCCTGCGCAACCAAGCTTCTGTGGACCCGGGTTCACGGCGGGATCACGAAGGCCCTGGCCGGGACCACGCTGGCGGACCTGGTCGAGTTCGCCGATCAGCACACGGCCCGAGAGCCGCTTGCCGGCCAGGCCGCGTAGCCGCGTCTTCCTGACAACCCAAGACAACGGAGAAAGATGGCCGATCTGGAGATCAGCAACCTGCACGTAAGCGCCGAGGACAAGCAGATCCTCAAGGGCCTCGACCTCGAGGTCTCGAAGGGCGAGATCCACGCGCTCATGGGCCCGAACGGGTCCGGGAAGTCCACACTTGCCAACGCGATCATGGGCCACCCGGGCCTCGAGGTGACGGACGGCGACATCCGCTTCGCGGGCAAGGACATCACGGAGGAGGCGCCCGAGGACCGCGCCCGGGCGGGGCTCTTCATGGCATTTCAGTATCCGGTCGCCGTACCGGGCGTGACTGTCGCCAAGTACCTGCGGATGATCGTCAACGCCCACCGCGAGGCCCAGGGCGAGCCCGAGATCAAGCTGAAGGACTTCCGAAAGGAGGCCGAAGCCGCGATGGAGCTCGTCAACATCCCGCGCGACTTCTCCAGCCGGTACCTCAACGAGGGGTTCTCGGGCGGCGAGAAGAAGCGCATGGAGATCCTGCAACTGGCGATGCTCCAGCCGAAGCTCGCGGTCCTCGACGAGACTGACTCCGGGCTCGACATCGACGCGCTCCGGACGGTCGCCGAGGGCGTGAACAAGTTCGCCGGGCCCGACATGGGCGTCCTGATCATCACCCACTACCAGCGCATCCTGCACCTCGTGAAGCCGGACTTCGTGCACGTGATGTTCGAGGGGCGCATCGTCAAGCAGGGCGGCCCCGAGCTCGTCGCGACGCTCGAGGAGCGCGGCTACGGCTGGATCCGCGAGGAGGTCGAGGCGGCCGCGTAGGCGCGGCGGAGTTCCCGATGGCAACCGCTTCGGTGACATCGCCGGCAGGCTCCCGCTCGATCGACGAGATCCGCGCGGAGTTCCCGATCCTGGAGCGGCGCGTGAACGGGCAGCCGCTCGCGTATCTCGACAACGGCGCGACCGCTCAAACCCCCCTCCAGGTCCTCGAGGCGATGGACCGGTACTGGACCGAGCACAACGCGAACGTCCACCGCGGCGTCCACACCCTCTCCGAGGAGGCGACGAACCTCTACGAGGGCGCGCGGGCGACGATCGCGCGCCATCTGGGGGCGAATCCCCGGGACGTCATCTTCACCAGGAACGTCACCGGGGCGCTCAACTTGGTCGCCCACGCGTGGGGCCGTGCCAACGTCGGCGAGGGCGACCGGATCCTGCTGACGGAGATGGAGCACCACTCGAACATCGTCCCGTGGTACCTGCTGGCCAAAGAGGTCGGCGCGGAGCTCGACTGGGTGCCCGTGGACGACGAAGGGCGCCTCGACATAGCGGCCCTCGAGGGTGCGCTGGAGCGCGGTCCGAAGCTGATCGCCGTCGCCCACATCTCGAACGTCCTGGGAACCGTCAACCCAATCGCGGACATCGTCCGGCTCGCCCACGACGCGGGCGCGATCGCTGTCGTCGACGGGGCGCAGGCGGCGCCGAAGCTGCCGCTCGACCTGGCCGCGCTGGGCGCGGACTTCTACGGCTTCACGGGGCACAAGCTCTACGGCCCGACCGGTGTCGGCGTGCTCTACGGCCGCTCCGAGGTGCTCGAGGCCATGCCTCCGTACGAGGGTGGCGGCTCGATGATCCGCAAGGTGACCAAGGAGCGCATCACCTGGGCCGACGTGCCGGCCCGATTCGAGGCCGGGACGCCGCCCATCGCCGAGGCGATCGGCCTCGCCGCGGCCGTCGAGTGGCTCGAAGGCGTCGGCCTCGCCGCGGCCCACGCCCACGAGGCGGAGCTGGGGGCCTACGCGCTGGAGCGCCTAGCCGACGTCCCCGGGCTCCGGGTCTTCGGCCCGCCGGCGGGCGACGACCGCGTCGGCATCGTCTCCCTCGAGATGAAGGGTGTGCACGCTCACGACGTCTCGGAGATCCTCGACCGCCACGCCATCGCGGTGCGCGCCGGCCACCACTGCGCCCAGGTGCTCATGGATCGACTGGGAGTGGCCGCGACCACCCGGGCAAGCCTCGCGGTCTACAACACCCGCGAGGAGATCGACCGGCTCATCGACGCCCTGCACGACGTGCGACGAGTCTTCGAGCTCGGGTAGGCCCGGCATGGACGACCTCTACCGCGAGCAGATCCTCGAGCACTACAAGCGGCCCCACAACTTCGGGCGGCTGGAGGACGCCGACCTCGACTTCGAGGACACCAACCCGTTCTGCGGCGACGAGCAGCACCTCTTCATCAAGCTCGACGACGAGGGGCGGGTCAGCGAGGTCTCCTTCGAGGGCAAGGGCTGCGCGATCTCGACCGCCGCCACCTCGATGCTCACCGACGAGCTTCAGGGCATGAGCCGCGAGGAGCTCATCCGGCTGCCCAAGGAGTTCGTGCTCGACCTCCTGGGCATCGACATCTCGGCGACGCGCATGAAGTGCGCACTGCTCGGGCTGAAGATCGTCAAGAGCGCAAGCCTCGGATCATCGGCGGACTGGGACGACGAGGGACGGCCGGGCGACCCCTCCGAGGCGAGCACCGCCGGTATCTGAGCGGTCGCAGGCGCCCTAGTTCGAATCCCCGTCAGCCTCGGCCGGGGGCTGCGGCTTGATCACGGCGAAGGCAGCGCCGTGCGGATCGGTGACGACCGCGAATCGCCCGACGTTCGGAATCTCCGTCGGTCCGAACGCCACGTTGCCGCCGTTCTCCTTGACTTGGTCGACCGTTGCGTCGGTGTCGTCGACGGTGAAGTAGACGAGCCAATGGGGCGGGATCTCATCGGGCATGTCGCCACTCCGCATGTCGATCATGCCGCCGATCCCGGTCTCGCTCTCATCATCGTCCGTATGCCAGATGACGTAGTCCGGGCCGCCGTCCATGTCGAACTTCTCCCCGCGCCAGCCGAAGACGGCTGCGTAGAACTCCTTGGCCGCCTCGGGGTCGCGTGTGTTCAGCTCGTTCCAGCCGAAGGTGCCGGCCTCGTTCACGAGCTGGGAGCCCGGGTGCTGATTGGGCTGCCAGACGGCGAACACCGCGCCCGTCGGGTCGGCGAACACCGCCATCCGGCCCGCTTCCATGACGTCGAAGGGCTCGGCGAACACGGTCCCGCCCGCCTCCTTGACCTTCTCGGCCGTCGCGTCGGCGTCGTCGGTGGTGATGTAGGTGGTCCAGCTCGGCGGCTGCCCCTCCCCCATTAGGGGGGCGATCCCGGCGACCGTCTTCCCACGCAGGCTGGCCATGCGGTATCCGCCCGTCTCCTCCGGATCGCCGGCCTCGGCGACATCCCACCCGAAGATCGCCGAGTAGAAGTTCGCGGCGGCATCAGGGTCCGGTGCGGCGACGTCGACCCAGGACGGCGTCCCCGGTGTGTACTTGCTTCTCTCGCTCACAGGTCTCCTCCTCCGGTGCGTGATCTGGCCTGATCCGATGTTCGCACTTCGACCGCGCGGACATGGTGAAGGTCCTGATACGCCAAAAGAAAGAGCCCCGGAGCTGACGCCCCGAGGCTCTTTCCGCACCAGATACTTGACTGGTCAACAATTGGGCCAGGCGTCGTACGGCACGCTGGCCGCGGCCTGGTCCTGGACGGCCGGCGGGGCGGCCGCCGGGTTCGTCCCCTGGTAGCCGCTGGGCGCATACGCGTCCCACGTCGACTGGTCGAACTGGTACGCGCCGTAGTACCCCGCGGGGTTGACGGCGGTGTAACTGCCTCCCGACTCACATTGAGCGGTCGCTGACGAGGCCGCGGCGCCACCGGCGTAGCTGGTGGTCGTGGTCGTCGCGGCGCTCGTTGCCGTGTCCGTGGACGCCGGCTCGGGCGGGTTCAGCGAAGCCTCCATGCGATCGGAGGAGGCGACGACCTCGGCCTTGGTGGCCTGATGAACGTCGCCGTTCTTCTCGCGGAAACCGTCGCTGACGATGTCGCGTCCCGCGGCGTTCAGCCCGACGTGCTTCACGAGCTGCTTGCGCAGCTCGCGATAGCGCTTCTCGTAGGCGGGCTGGTGCTCGGGAACGACGCTCGCCGGCGACCCCTGCGCTGCCACGGGCGCGGCCAGAGCGGCGACGCTCGTGGCGATTGCTGCGATGCGCATGCGCATCGTTAGAACCACCTCCTGGCGGTACTCCCACAACCTGTGGGGTTGTTTGCCTCCTTAACGGCCGGTTCGTCCTGGGCGGGTGCGGCGACCGCTCACGCGATCAGCACCCGGGGCAGTCCGAACATCGGTTCGGCCTCGGGGTTTGGTACCCGGGCGATGGCGGAACAACCGTGACACGCCTCACACAGAGCCACGGGCTGCAACGCCGGGCCGACCGCTAAAATCCGAGTCCGGAGGTAGGAATAAAGTGACGACCGACACGAGGGAACGCGAGATCGACTCCATGGCCACAGAGGTGACTGTCTGCAGACTCGACGAGCTCCCGCCGGGCGAGATGCGCCTGGTGGAGGTCGAGGGTCGGAAGATCGGTGTGTTCCATGCCGAGGACGGTGAGCTCTACGCGATCGAGGATCGGTGCTCCCACGACGACGGCCCGCTGGCCGAGGGCGAGTTCGACGCCGCCGCCTGTACAGTGGAGTGCCCCCGGCACGGCTCGCTATTCGACCTCCGCAGCGGCAGGCCGAAGACGCTCCCGGCGTTTCAGCCGGTCGAGACATTCGACGCCCGCGTCGAGGATGGCGAAGTGAAGCTGGAGGCATAAAGAACTTCATGGCCACACCTGAGATCACAGTCCCACCCCTCTCCCCCAAGGAGCTCACCGAGCAGGAAAAGGGCCTCAAGGACATCGGCTCCGATTACGCCGAGCGCTTCGGCTTCCACGATCCGGAGACCGGTTACGCCTACAAGGCGCCGAAGGGCCTCTCCGAGCAGGTCGTCCGCGACATCTCCGAGTACAAGGCGGAGCCCGAGTGGATGCGCGAGTTCCGCCTCAAGGCGCTCGAGCACTTCCAGCAGCGCCCGACGCCCAAGTGGGGCGGCAACCTGGGCCAGATCGACTTCGACAACATCCATTACTTCGTCCGCGCCTCGGAGAAGAACAGCGTCAGCTGGGACGACGTCCCCGAGGACATCAAGAACACCTTCGACCGGCTCGGCATCCCTGAGGCGGAGCGCAAGTTCCTCTCCGGCGTCGGCGCTCAGTACGAGTCCGAGGTCGTCTACCACCAGGTCAACGAGAAGCTCGAGGCCCAGGGCGTGATCTTCACGGACATGGACACGGCGCTGCGCGAGCACGAGGACCTCGTGCGCGAGTACTGGGCGACCGTGATCCCTCCGAACGACAACAAGCTGGCGGCCCTCAACTCGGCGGTGTGGTCAGGCGGCTCGTTCGTCTACGTCCCCGCCGGCGTCAAGGTCGAGATGCCGCTCCAGGCCTACTTCCGGATCAACACGGAGAACATGGGCCAGTTCGAGCGCACGCTGATCATCGCCGAGGAGGGCTCCGACGTCCACTACGTCGAGGGCTGCACGGCGCCCGTGTACTCCACCGACTCGCTGCACTCCGCGGTCGTCGAGATCATCGCCAAGCCGGGCGCGCACGTCCGCTACACGACGGTCCAGAACTGGTCGCACAACGTCTACAACCTGGTCACCAAGCGCGCCGTCGCCCAGGAGGGCGCCACGATGGAGTGGGTCGACTGCAACCTGGGCTCGAAGCTCACGATGAAGTACCCCTCGATCTACCTGCTCGGTGAGCGCGCCCACGGCGAGATCCTCTCGATTGCCTTCGCCGGCGCCGGCCAGCACCAGGACGCAGGCGGCAAGATCATCCACGGCGCCCCCAAGACGACCTCTTCGATCTTCGCCAAGTCGATCTCCAAGGACGGCGGGCGCGGCACGTACCGCGGCCTGCTCGAGGTCGCGAAGGGCGCCACCGAGTCGAAGTCCAAGGTGGTCTGCGATGCGCTGCTCCTCGACGAGGCGTCGCGCTCCGACACCTACCCGACGATCCGCATCGACGAGAACGACGCCAACGTCGGCCACGAGGCCTCGGTCTCGAAGATCGGCGAGGAGCAGCTCTTCTACCTCCAGTCCCACGGGCTGGACGAGGAGGAGGCCTCGAAGATGATCGTGAACGGCTTCATCGAGCCGATCACCAAGGAGTTGCCGATGGAGTACGCAGTCGAGATGAACCGTCTCATCGAGCTGCAGATGGAAGGCTCGATTGGCTAGCTGGCGGACCAGGACCTCCCCTGGCGGCGTCCGGGGGCGGCGGCCGTGCGGAGCACTGTGCCCCGCCGCCGTCCTTGCCAGGAACGCTCCTGGCCTCGTCAGGTGAGCGTCGCGGTCGAGCCCCAGTGGCTCGCTGAGCGGCGCCGAAAGGGCGCCGCGCTCGCGTCTGAGCTCGACCTTCCCACCGCGAAGGACAAGGGCTGGGAGTTCACGGACCTATCGGGCCTCGACCTGGATTCCCACGCGCCCGCGGGCGGGACGGTCACGGGCGTCTCGCAGGGGACGGACTCGGACGACGGCCCGCCCGTGGTCATGCCGCTCGAGGAGGCCGCGCGGCAGCTCAGCGACATCGTGCGCGAGCGCTTCGGCTCCGTCGTTCCCGTGAGCGACCCGTTCGTGGCCCGCAACGAGGCCAACTGGCGCGACGGCGCGCTCGTCTACGTCCCCCGCGGCACCCGCCTCGAGCACCCGCTCGAGCTCTCCGTGGTGCACGACGGCGACGGCTCCGGCCTCGACTGGCGCACGCTGATCGTTCTCGAGGAAGGCGCCGACGCCGAGGTCTGGGAGCGCTACGGCTCCGCGAGCGACGAAGGCGAGGGCCTGTTCAACGGCGTCGTCGAGCTGTGGGTCGGCCCCGGCGCCAGCCTCCGCTACGTCTGCGAGCAAGAGCTCTCGGACCGGACCTGGGTCTTCGCGACGCAGCGCGCCGAGCTCGAGCGCGACGCCTCGCTGGAATGGGTGGCACTGGGGTTCGGCTCCGCCCGCGGCAAGGTGCGAATGGAGACGAAGCTGGGCGGCCCCGGCTCGTCGGCCAAGGTCACCGGTGCCTACGCGGGCGCTGGTCGCCAGCACCTGGACTTCGACACCACCCAGGAGCACGCCGCCGCGCACACGACCTCCGACCTCGCCTTCCGCGGTGTCCTGGCCGATCGCGCGACCGCGGTCTGGCGGGGCATGATCCGCGTCGACCCCGGCGCCCAGCAGACCGACGCCTTCCAGGAGAGCCGCAACCTGCTGCTCTCGAAGAACGCCCATGCGGACGCCATCCCGGGCCTGGAGATCGAGGCGAACGACGTGCGCTGCACGCACGCCGCCGCCGTCGCCCAGGTCGACCCCGAGCAGCTCTACTACCTGCGCTCTCGGGGGATGTCGGAGGCGCAGGCCAAGCGCCTGATCATCGACGGCTTCCTGCAGGAGCTCGCCGAGCGGACGGCCGAGGGGCCGCTCCGCGAAGCCCTCTCGGAGGCGCTGAACAGGCGCCTCGCCGAGATCCTCGCCGACTGACTAGTCGGGCAGAAGCGGCATGGCATCGCGAGCCCGCGGTCGGCAACCCGTGACCCTGCGCCCAACTGCAAGGTAATGATCCGCGGTGTGATAGAAACCGCCGCCGGATGTGCGCTGCGCCGGACCGAGGCGTCGCCCCAACCGCGCTTAACCTGGAGTGAGACCCTTCGCCCGAAGAGTGGTGGTACTGGCAGCCGCGGCGGCCGTCGCCGCGATGCTCGTCGCGCCGTCGACGGAGGCCCGGGCCGCCACCCCGGCGGGCTTCTTCGGGCTCAATTACGCGTTCAAGGACATCACCGG
>Ga0207693_10002624_pt1 | contig 15613 bp, 17 predicted proteins | sample LARL81metaG_FD_184347 | JGI IMG/M metagenome (GOLD analysis project Ga0207693, IMG submission 184347) | Corn, switchgrass and miscanthus rhizosphere microbial communities from Kellogg Biological Station, Michigan, USA - LAR L8-1 metaG... | ecosystem: Host-associated > Plants > Roots >...
GTAGATCCGCTCGCCGTCGGTGCCGTAGAGGAAGAGATTCTGCTGCTCCTCGGTCAGGTCTTGCCACGGTTGCTCGAGATCGATCTCGTACCGGTCGGCAATCGCCTGGACCACGGACTCGTAGAAGCCCGAGTTCCCGAGCGCCCACGGGACGAGCGCTCCCTCGCCGATCGAGAGTGTCGGGTCCGGGACGAGCAGGTCGGGGTCGATCTCCTGCTGGTGGCCGAGCCCGGTGCAGCGCGGGCACGCCCCGTGGGGGGAGTTGAAGGAGAAGATGCGCGGCTGGAGCTCCGGGAGCGAGACGCCGTGGTCCGGGCAGGCGAACTTCTCGCTGAAGGTCAGCTCCGCTCCGTCCACGATGTCGATCACGACCAGGCCGTCCGCGAGCTGCGCGGCGGTCTCGACCGACTGCGCGAGCCTCGTTCGCAAGTCGTCCTTGATCACCAGCCGGTCGACGACGACCTCGATCGTGTGCTTGAACTTCTTGTCGAGCTCGGGCACGCCCTCCTCGAGCAGGCGCTGCTCGCCGTCCACCTTGACCCGCGAGAACCCCTCGGCCTGAAGGTGCTCGAAGACGTCCTTGTACTCGCCCTTGCGGTCGCGGACGACCGGCGCGTTGACGGTGAAACGGGTCCCGGACTCGAGCTGCAGGATCTGGTCGACGATCGATTCCTGGCTCTGACCGGAGATGGGCCGCCCGCAGACCGGGCAGTGCGGCTTGCCGATCCGCGCGTAGAGCAGGCGGAGGTAGTCGTAGATCTCGGTCACCGTGCCGACGGTCGAGCGCGGGTTCCGTGAGGTCGTCTTCTGGTCGATCGAGATCGCCGGGGACAGGCCGTCGATCGAGTCGACGTCGGGTTTCTCCATCATCTGCAGGAACTGGCGCGCGTAGGCGCTCAGGCTCTCGACGTAACGCCGCTGGCCCTCCGCGTAGATCGTGTCGAAGGCAAGGCTCGACTTCCCGGATCCGGACAGTCCGGTCACGCAGATCAGCGCGTTCCGCGGCAACCGTACGGTGATGTCTTTGAGGTTGTGCTCGCGGGCGCCGTGGACGACCAGCTCGTCTGCAGCAGCCATGAACCAGCCAGTTTAGCCGTGGTCGGCCAGTCGAACAAGTGTTCTGTTTTTACGGGGACTTGCCGTAGCGGCTACCGCTCCAACGCCAGTCCTCGGCACGTTCGCACAGGCCCGCCCGTACGGGATTGAGCAGGACGTAGCGACAGGCTGCGCGAGCGTGCTCCTCCGTGGCGACGACCCAGGACGAGAAGCGGGCGCCGAAGAGGTGGCCTCGGCGCCCGCGGCGGCGATTTGCGCGCTGAGCGTGGACCCCGTTCAGCCGCTGCATTCCGGCCGACAGCTCCTCTTGCCGGGCGGCGAGGACGAGGTGGTAGTGGGTCGTCATCAGGCAATAGGCGTACGGCGTCCAGTTGTAGGCGTGGATGCACTCTGCGAACAGGCGTAGGAACGCGACGCGGTCGACATCGTCGAAAAAGGCAGGGGTCTGGTCGACCGCGACGGTTGTGACGTGAAAGAGCCCGTCGCCCAGTGTTCGTCTCAGTACCCGCGGCACGCCGTGAAGCTAGCGGGGGCGAAGCCTTGCGCCGGCGGGCCTGTGTGTTTCGGCACACCGCGGTGGCACTTTCGTTCGATCGGCCCGGTCCGGTACTGGCAGTTCGGCGGGTCAGACCCGAACAAAAGAGCCCGCCAGCGCGGTCTCGCTCAGTCGCCGCTGCTCGGGACGTCGGAGCCGATCACGACCAGGAAGCCCGCGCCGCAGAAGATGCCCACGTAGAGGAGCCCGACGACCGTCGCCGGCCAGACCGCGAGCATGTCTCTCGAGCCAGTGCCATGCGCCGCGACAACGGCCGCGAGCGCATGGCCGGGCGCGAAGCGCGAAGCGTCGCCAACAGCGCTGATGATGCCCTCGCCGATCAGCAGCCAGAGCAAGATCGCGACGATTGCACCCGTCTGCCTCCGAAACAAGGCGCCGACCCCCACCCCGATCCCGGCGGCCAGCAGCGAGGCGCCGATTGCACCCAGCAGTGGAGGAAGCGTGTTGCTTCCGACGTGGAGAGTCAGCCCGCGCCCGTGGTACCAGAGCTCGGAAATCAGCACCGTCGCCACGTCCGCAGCCAGAGCCAGCGCAAAGACGACGAGCAGCGCCGCAACCAGTTTCGCTCCGAGCAGCCTCCCCCGTACGGGCACGGCGAGAAAGCTCTGGTTGATCGTTCCGTGCGCGTACTCAGCGGTGACGAGGATCGAACCGAGGAGCACCGCAACGACGGCGGCGATGCCCCCGAAAGCGAACGTCGAGCGCTGCCTCGACAGCTCGCTCAGGCTCTCGGCGTTGTCCGTGCCGATGTGGATCGAAAGCACAAGCAGCAGGAACGCCAGTAGCCCCAGCCCGAGCCACAGCAGCAGCCGCGTGGTCACTGCCTTCAGCAGCTCTGCGCTCAGGGCGTTCATGCCTGAGGCTCCGCGGTCAGCTCGAGGAACGCCTCCTCGAGCGAGCCGGTGTCGGCAACCAGCTCGTGCAGCGGAATCCCGGCCTCGGCGGCGAGATCGCCGACTCGTTCCGGCGGTGCGTGGACGGCCAGCCGGTCACCATCCGCCTCGGCCTCGATACCAACCGACTTCAGCCGCTCCAGCAGGGCAGCGGCCCGCGGCGAGCGGACACGAGTCGCCCCCGCCGCCCGCGCGATGAGCTCAGCGACAGGCTGGTGGGCGACCAGCTTGCCGCGGTGGATGATCACCACTTCGTCGGCGAGCTGGGATACCTCCGCGAGTACGTGGCTCGAGACGAAGACCGTCCCACCGCCGTCGGCGAACGAACGCAGGAAGTTCCGCAGCCAGCGAATCCCTTCTGGATCGAGCCCGTTGGCGGGCTCGTCCAACACGAGCAGCTCGGGCTCACCGAGCAGGGCGGCGGCGACGCTCAGGCGCTGGCGCATGCCGAGCGAGTAGCCTCCGACTCTGCGCGTTGCCGCACCCGTGAGCTCGACCTGGGCCAACACCTCGTCCACCCGCGAGCCCGGAATTCCACCCGCGGCCGCCTGCACTTGTAGGTGATTCCGCCCGCTGCGCGCCGGGTGGTAGTTCGATGCCTCGAGCACCGCCCCCACCGTTTTGAGTGGCCCATCGAGCTCCCGATAGCGCTGCCCGCCGACCGTCGCCTTGCCGCCGGTGGGCAAAACAAGTCCGAGCAGTACACGAAGGGTCGTCGTCTTGCCGGCTCCGTTTGGTCCGAGGAAACCAGTGATCCTTCCGCGCGGAACATTGAAGCTGAGGTCATCGACCGCGGCGGCGCCGCGATAGCGCTTGGTGAGGTGTTCGACTTCGATCACGCCTGCGCCAAGAGCAATCTACGGTGAACGGCTTTCCACAAGGCCGTAGACGCTGCGCGGCTGCGGGACGTAGGTGACCTCGAGCGGTCCCGCGCTCAACGTGCCGTACCCGAGCACCCGGCCGAGCAGGCTCTGGTCGACCTCGACCGCGCCGACCCGGTCGAGCCGTACGGCCGCGGTTCGCCGCCGGAGCGTTCCGCGGACGACCGCGAGCCTCTCGTCCGTCATGATCACGTGGGTTCGCTCCCACTTCCACACGGCGCGGAGCGCGAGGATCGCCGCCACAGCGACCAACGCGGCGCCCGGGAGCGGGAACGGCCACGCGAGCGAGACGAGAAAGCCGCCAACGCCGGCGATCAGGAAGGCGCGGAGCAGCGCCGGCACGAGAACGATGCCGTGACGCCGGGAGTCGAGATACGTCAGCTCACCGCGATCTTTACGCACCCGCGCGGCTTCGCCGCGCCGAGGCCTGGTCCTGCCGGCTGTTTCGGCGACCTCGCAACGTGGGGATGATCAACTCGTGGGAGAAGTCGCTCGCAAAACCGCCGTCGCGACACTGGTCGTCCTCGGCATCGTCGCCCTCGCGCTCGCATTCTGGAAGCTCCGCGTCCTGCTGTCGCTCTTCTTCCTCGGACTCGTGATCGCCGCCGCGATGCGGCCGGGGATCGAATGGCTGCACGAGCGGCGCGTTCCGCGCGGCATCGGGCTCGCGATTCACTACCTCGCACTGATCGGCGTCGTCGCCTTCCTGCTCTGGCTGGTCGTCCCCCGCGCCGTCACTCAGGTCGGCGATGCGCTTGGTGGATCCGTCCCGACCTCGACCAAGGAGCTGAACACGGCGACGAGGAACTCCACGGGCATCAAGCACACAATCCTCCGCGCGGTGCAGAAGCGCTTGGAGAAGCTGCCAACAGCCGGTTCGGCAGTCCACGCCTCGTTGAGCGTGACCAAGGCGGCGTTCGAAGTCCTGATAGGAATCTTCTTCACCTTCGCAGTGGCGGCCTACTGGATCTTCGAGCGAGACAGGACGAGGCGCGTGGTCTTATCCATGCTCGCGCGCGAACGCCGCAGGACCGTGCGTGACACGTGGGATCTGATCGATGCGAAGCTCGGCGCCTTCGTCCGTGGCGAGCTGGTCTTGATCGCCTTCGTCGGGACGGTGCTCTCGCTCGCTTTCTGGGCGATCGGAGTCCCGTTCTGGCTCCTGCTCGGAATCTTCGCCGGCATCGTCGAGATCGTCCCGGTGATCGGGCCGCTCCTGGCCGGCGCGGTCGCGGTCGCAGTCGGGCTGACCGTTTCGTGGCAGGTTGCCCTCGGCGCAGGCCTTGCCGTGCTCGGCGTGCGCCTGCTCGAGGACTACATCGTCGTCCCACGCGTGCTCGGCCACGCGGTCGGCATCTCGCCGCTCGTCGTACTGGTCTCGGTGACGGCGATCGGGCTACTGCTCGGCGGCGTCTACGTGCTGCTCGCTGTGCCGATCGCCGCGGTGCTCGTCACGCTCGTCGACGTGATCGTCCGCGACAAGGACCCGGCCGAAGAAGACGTGCCGACCCTGCTCTTTCCTGCGAAGGATGCGGAAGCTTAAGCCTTACGCCATTTTCCGAACACGAGCCCGCCCAACGTAAACCCGAGCCCCTGAGGCGTCGCTTGCGACGCCGGTTAAGAGGCCGTGCCGGCCGCCCGGCACGGCCGTTCAAAAACTGAGGGCTCGAGCGACTACGCCTTACGCCATTTTCCGAACACGAGCCCGCCCAAGGTAAACCCGAGCCCGAAGGTCCCGACCCCGAACGCGCCGACCGCAGCGGCCTTGCGCCAGGTCGAGAGGCGCTGCCAGCGCCCGATCGCCTCCTGCTCGTCTTCGGTCAGTGGCTCGCCCCGCCGCTGCTTGCGCATGGCACCGCCTGCGCGCAAGCCGAGGTAGAGATCGTCGAAGATCTCAGTCGATTCGTCGGGCACGTAACTCAGTGTACTAGCCTCCTTCGCCGGTGCCCGTACGGCTCCTTCACCTCTCGGATTTGCATGTCGGAACCGTCGAGCAGCCCGAGATCGAGCGCTCCCTTGGCACGTTGATCGAGCGCGCCGACCCTCAGTTGATCGTTGTCACCGGCGACCTCACCCACCGGGGCCGGCCGGCTGAGCACGTGCGCGCGGCGGCGTTTCTGAAACGGCTCGGGCCGCCGCTGCTCGTCGTCCCCGGAAATCACGACATCCCGTGGGCCTTCCCGGCGCGGTTCACACGGCCGTTCCGCGAGTTCGAACGGCACTGGGAAACCACCGAGCCGGTCCACAGCTCGACCGGCCTGTTTGTCGCCGGGCTCAACTCGGTGCGGCCATGGCGGCACCAGTCCGGGGGCCTGCGTTCGGGTCAGCTGCAACGGGCTGCGGAGCTCCTGTCCGGGGCGCCGGAGGGTGCGCTTCGCGTTGTCGCGCTGCACCACCACCTGATCGGTGCGCCCTGGCGTTCTCGCAAGAAGCCGGTCGCGCGCCGCAGCCACGTGCTCGCTTCGCTCGTCGACGCGGGCGCCGAGTTGATTCTGGCCGGGCACATCCATCAGGCCGCCGTCAGCGAACGGCACGAGTTCGAGGTGACGCGAAACGGGCTGCGCGGCGTGACCGTCTCGGTCGCGCCGGGACTGGGGCAGCCGCGGCCGAACCGGCGCGGGGAGGCGCGAGGGCTTCATGTGTACGAGGCGCACGACGACTCGCTGGCGGTGTCGACCTACGTCTGGCGCGGGCAGGACTGGGGGCTGACGGCCGTTCGCACGTTTCCGCGAGGCAGTGAGCCTCTGGCGGCGCAGCGAATTTAGGAGGTTTAGGGCGCCGGCGGGCGCCGCGAGCCTGGGCCCCAGATCGGCCGGTGCTGGACGTAGTGCCGGTACGCGAGCAAGATCAGAAACGCGCTGGCAAAGGCAAGCGGAAACCCGCCCGCATAACCGAAGAGGAGGTTTCCGATCACGCCGCCGACGATCGAGCCTGCCAGTCCGAGCGCGATCGTCATCCAGATCGGCATCGGATCTGGGCCCGGAACAGCGAGCCGGGCCAGGCCCCCGACGACGAAGCCCCAGACCAGCAGGAAGAGGACGAATCCGATCATTGCTGCGGAAAGGCTACGCCTCGGCGGCCGCGAGCAGCTCGCGTCGGAGGTCCTTGATCTCGTCACGGAGCTTTGCCGCGTACTCGAACCGAAGCTCCTCCGCGGCCGTGAACATCTCCTCCTCGAGCGTGATCACGAGCTTCTCGAGCTCCTCGGTGCTCATGCCCTCGACCTTGCGCCCGTCGCGGCGGCGCCGGCCCGGCACAGTCGGGGACTCGAGCGAAAGAAACTCGGCGATATCGGAGACGCCCTTCTGGATCGATTCCGGCGTGATCCCGTGCTCCTCGTTGTACGCGAGTTGCTTCGCGCGGCGACGGTTGGTCTCGTCGAGCGCGCCCTTGATCGCCTCCGTCAGCTTGTCGGCGTACATCAGCACCTTGCCGTTCGTGTTCCGCGCGGCCCGGCCGATCGTCTGGACGAGCGCCGTCTTGCCGCGCAGGAAGCCCTCCTTGTCGGCGTCGAGCACCGCGACCAGGGAGACCTCGGGCAGGTCGAGCCCTTCGCGCAGTAGGTTGACCCCGACCAGCACGTCGTACTCGCCGAGCCGTAGCTCGCGGATAATCTGGATCCGCTCGAGTGTGTCCACCTCCGAATGGAGGTAGCGGGCCTTGATGCCGGACTCGAGCAGGTAGTCCGTCAAATCCTCGGCCATCTTCTTCGTCAGCGTCGTGACCAGCGTGCGCTCCCCGGCTTCCTCGCGGCGTCGGATCTCGTTCAACAGGTCGTCGATCTGGTTCTTCGTCGCGCGCAGCTCGACTTCCGGGTCGACGATTCCGGTCGGCCGGATCAGCTGCTCGGCGACACGCGTCGAGTGCCGAAGCTCGAACGGCCCGGGTGTTGCCGACATGAAGACCAGCTGCGGCACCTTCTCCAGGAACTCGTCGAAGCGAAGCGGCCGGTTGTCGAGCGCAGACGGAAGCCGGAACCCGTAGTCGACGAGCGTCTGCTTGCGCGACCGGTCGCCCTCGTACATGCCGCCGAGTTGCGGAACCGTCTGATGCGACTCGTCGACAACGATCACGAAGTCCTGCGGGAAGTAGTCGAGCAGGGTGAACGGGTGCGTACCCGGAGCCCGGCCTTCGAGAATCCGCGAGTAGTTCTCGATCCCGTTGCAGAAGCCGAGCTCCTGCAGCATCTCGAGGTCGTATTCGGTCCGCTGGCGGATCCGGTGCGCCTCGAGCAACCGGTTCTCGGACTCGAACTGCTTGACCTGCTGCTCGAGCTCGTGCCGGATCTCGTCGACGGCGCGCTCGATCGTCGGCTTCGAGGTCACGTACTCGGTCGCCGGCCAGATCGCGACGTTGTCGAGGTGCGCGTAGATCTCGCCCGTCAGCGGATCGAAATGGCTGATCTGCTCGACCTCGTCGCCGAAGAAGGAGATCCTGTACGCAGTCTCGGAGTTCGCGGGCTGTACCTCGACCACGTCGCCCTTGACGCGGAAGCGCCCTCGGCCGAGCACCGAGTCGTTGCGAACGTACTGGCTGTCGATCAGCTTCCGCAGAGCCAGATCGCGGTCGTGCTCCTCTCCCACGGTCAAGATCAGGACGCGATCTCGCCACTCCTCGGGCGAGCCGAGCCCGTAGATGCACGAGACCGAGGCGACGACGATCACGTCGCGGCGCGTGAACAACGCCGAGGTTGCAGCCAGCCGAAGCCGGGCAATGTCGTCGTTCTGGGACGAGTCCTTCTCGATGTAGAGATCCGCCTGCGGGACGTACGCCTCCGGCTGGTAGTAGTCGTAGTAGGAGACGAAGTACTCGACGGCGTTGTTCGGAAAGAACTCACGCAACTCGTTGCAGAGCTGGGCGGCAAGCGTCTTGTTGTGCGCGATCAGCAGCGCCGGCTTGCCGACCTCCTCGACGATCCACGCCATCGTCGCCGTCTTGCCCGTGCCGGTCGCACCCAGAAGCGTCTGATAGCGCTCGCCGGCGATCAGACCCTGCGAAAGGGTCTTGATCGCTTCCGGCTGGTCGCCGGTCGGCTTGTAGGCGGCGGATGTCTTGAACTCGGCCATCGAGAACAGGCTAGCGACCGTGAATGCCGTAGACGACTAGGCCGGTGAGACCGCAGGACGGAGCCGGAGCCCGACCGTCCCGGCGCCGATCCGGGCCACGGTCTGTACTGCTGCGACGACCGCGAACACGGGCCGCGCGCCGAAGGCTCCGAGCGCCGGACCGGCCGCAAGCAAGGCCAGTGGCCCGCCGACCTGCGAAAGCGTCAGCAGCGCCGACATCACCTTCCCACGAATCGCCGCCGGCGGCCTGAGCGTCAGAATCGAGTGAAGCGCCGGGTTGACGAGGCCGTTGGCGAGGCCCGAGGCGCAGAGGGCGGCGCCCACCGCGACGGCCGGCAAAGGCAACGGCAGCAGCCAGAGCGGCACGGCCTCGACGAGCAGCCCGACGCTCGCCCAGGTCAGCGAGTCGAAGCGGCGCAGCGTCCTATAGGCGATCACGTTTCCGGCCAGCGCCCCCGCCCCGAAAGCGCCGATCAGCCAGCCGGCAATCGCCGCATGACGGCCGTACTCGTCGAATACGAGTACAGGCACGGCCGCGAACAGCACGAGCCAGGAGGCGTCGATCACGACCATCATCGAGCCCCAGGCCCGAAGCAGCGGATCACGGCGGATGTAGGCGAGCCCGGCGAAAACACCGCCGCTCGATTCCGCTCGCACGACCGGCCGGGTGCGCGGGAGGAAGCTTGCAATGAGAACGAACGAAACCGCGAAGCTCGCCGCGTCGATCACCAGGACAGTCGCTGCACCGACAACGCCGATCAGGACACCGGCGGCCGCCGGACCGAGAACGAGCGTGATCCGCGTCGCACCTTGCAACAGCGCGTTCGCCCGGCCGACGACCTCCTCGCCCTCGCCGAGCAGCTCCGGTACGACGACCCGCTGTGCAGCGAAGTACGGACCGAAGAACGCGCTTTCGGCAAACACGATCGCGAGCAGCAGCGGATATGAGAGGACGCCTGTCCAATGCAGCACCGGCACGGCCAGGACGAGTGGCGCTCGACAGGCGTCGGCGATCAGCATCGTCTGGCGCGCTCCAACTCTTGCGAGCAAGGCTCCGCCGGGAAGCCCAAACAGCGCCGCTCCGGCAACGCCGGCCGCCACGACGAAGCCCATGCGGGTCGGGGACCCCGTGGTCGCGAGCACAAACCACGGCACGGCCAGCCAGGTCATCTCGGAGCCGCTCGTCGAGACGGTCTCGGCGCACAGCAAAGCCAGGATCCGACGATCGCGCAGCATGCTTCCGGTTACTGGTTGAGGTTGCCCGCGGGCGCGCGGACGACCTTGACGTCGCCGCTCATCGAGGTTGCCCGCAGCTCCACGAGTGGGGCGTCGTCTACCGGTGCCTCGTCGTCGAGCTCGAGCTCGGAGCTCAGGTCACCACTCATCGCGCGAGCATCGACCCAGACGTTCGACCCCTGGCGGATACCCACCTTGATGTCGCCCGAGGCGGACTGAAGCTCGACGCTGCCCGCGGTCACGGCGGCGATCCGCTGATCACCGGACGCGGTCTGCACCTTCACTCGACTACCCGCTTCCTCGACTGCCACGTCGCCTGAGGCGGTCTTGACAGAGAGCTCTCCGTCGATTTGGCCGAGCTCGACATCGCCCGAGGCGGTGTTGACTGTCGCCGCCCCACCGACGGACTGAAGGCTCACGTCCCCGCTGGCTGCGCTCGCCTTCGCCTCGGCTGCGACCTGATCGAATTCGACGTCTCCAGAGGCGGCCTTGGCCTCCACCGAGCCGAAGCGGCCCCGGCCTCGAAGGTCCGCCGAAGCAACTTCCGCGCGGACGTTCGCGCCCTCGGGAGCTCGGATCGACAGGCGGACGTCGACCTTGCGCCAGAATCCGAAGCCGACCCTGCGGCGATCGCCGACGTGGACGATCACCTCGTGCCCGGCGCGCAGCTCGCGCAGCTCGATCCGAGCGTCCTCCAGCAGCTCGCGCACCTCGTCGTCGTTTCCGCGGGCGTCGAGCTCGACCTCCGTGGCGGTCGAGCCGGCCGCGGTCTCGAGCTCGACAGTGCCTTCCGGCAACCTGACGTCGAGAGTGACCTCGCCCGGCGTCTCGAATGATTCGAACCTCATGACCGTCGGCCGCGGGTGCGGCGAATGACTTCGAGGGCCGAGACAGCGCCGTTCTTGCGCGGATCGCGCGAGTCGACGCGTACCTCTGTGTGTCCGAACGGCAGATGGAAGAACATCTCCCCTCCTTAGCTCCGGCCGAAGCCGGTGAGTCGATTTCCGGGGCCTCGACGCCCGCCGCTGCCGGCACCGGAGCTGATGAGGCGCCCAAGCGAACGGACCAACCACGTGTTGACCGAGACGCCTTCTCGCGCGGCGGCCGCTTCGACCGCGGACTTCAAAGCCTCGGGCAGGCGAAGCGAGATACGCGCGACCAGGACCTCGTCGCCCGCGGGAGGCGCCGGGGCTTCGCCCTCGTCCTCCACGTAAACGAGCGCCGGATCTTGCCCGGACAGGCGGATCTCAACATGCCCGGCAGGAAGCTGGTTCGAAAGCTCGAGCGCCGCTTCGCTCAGGGCATCGAGCAGGCGCAGGCCCGCGGAGGCCCCGAGGGCCGAGATCAGCCTACGAGCGGCCTCGGCGACGGCATCGTCGCCCACGGCGGCGAGACCTTCGAGATCGGCCTGGAGACCTTCGATGAACGGGCGTAGCTCCACGGTGATGTCATTATGACATCACTTCGATGTATGTCAAGCATCACTGTGGCGTCGTGCCCAGTTCCTTCCCGTAACCGCGTCGGTACAGGGTTTTCAGGCGCTCGACGCGGTTCACGTAGTGCCTGGTCTCGGAGAATGCGATCCCACGGCCTGCGCGCCGCCACTCGTCGACGTTCTCCTGGCCGGCGTTGTAGGCGGCAAGCGCGGCACGCTCGTCCCCGTACTTGTCCAGCAGGTGACGCAGGTACCAGGCGCCGTAGCGGATGTTGATCTCGGGGTTGTAGAGATCCTGGACCCGGAACTGCGTGCCCCCGGTGTGGACGGCGATTCCCTTCGCCGTGTCGGGGAGCAACTGCATCAGGCCGACCGCACCGGAGCTCGACTTCACGTCCGCGCGAAACTTGCTTTCCTGCTCGATCACGGCGGCGAGGAGGGCGGGATCCAGGTGGTAGTTCCGAGCGTGGCCCCGGACGATCGACTGGTACTTGAGCGGGTACCAGAGGCGCACCCACCAACCGGGCTCGGTCGCGTGAACGTAGCCCACGCCCGCGACGGCCAGGCCGAGCGCGGCGAGGAGGACAACGGCCCGCCTCACTTGCGCCGGCGGGCTTCGAGAGCGAGCATCGTCTCGGCGACGAAATCGTCGAGCTGCTGCCGGGTGCCGTCGTTCACGTACGTGAAGTCGGCGCGGGCAGCCTTCTCCTCGTCTGGAAGCAACCGCCCCTCGCGCTCCTCGGCGGCGACGCGCGCCCGGGCGCGCCGCACATCGTCCGGCGCGGTGATCACGACGACCGAATCGAACCGTTCGGCGCCCCCGACCTCGTAGAGGAGCGGCACCTCGGTGACGTTGACCGCGGGCGGATCGGCCAGCCCAGAGAGGCCTTCTCGCCACGCGAGGTATTCCGCCACCACACGTGGGTGGAGGAGCGCCTCCAGCCAGGCGAGCTCTTGCGGGTTGTCGAAGACGATCCGGGAGATGGCGGCGCGATCCGGGTTGCCGGCATCGTCGAGGATGCCGGTGCCGAAGTGTTTCAGCAGCGCTGCACGTACTTCGTCGTCCTCCCTCAGGAGCCGGTGAACGATGTCGTCGCTGGAGATCGTCGCCGCACCGTGGCGCGCGAACGCGTTGAGCGCTTCGGTCTTGCCGGCGCCGATGCCGCCGGTGATCGCGACCGCGACCGATCGCGATGGTGATCCGCCTTCGGGTCGCAAGCGACCGCCTTGGCGGCTACTCCTGTTCGGCTTCGGGGGGAGCCGCGGGAGACTCGCCCTCGGAGTCGCCGGGACCCGGCTCGTCCGGGGACTGGGCGTCTGCCTCGATGCTCTCGTCGACGAGCTCTTGCGGCAGGTCGGGCACGGCGGTCTCCGCGGACTCGTCGCTCGGCGCTTCCTCGTCCTGGACCTCGGGTTCGACGGCCGCCATCGCCGGCTGAGCCTCTTCTTCACCTGTCACGCCGTCGGCTGCCTCGCCCTCGCCAAGAGGAGCCTGCGTCTCTGGGAAAACCTCCTCGGAGAGGTCGAGGTCCGGTGTTCCCTCGATCGGCTCCGCATCGTCGGCGCGCGAGACGACTCCGCCGCCCTCGACGCGCTTCAGCGAGAGCGAGAGGCGGCGTCGCTCGCCGTCGACCTCGATGATCTTGGCCTTCACCTCGTCCCCCTGCGAGACGACCTCGCGCGGGTTCTCGACGTGATGCTGCGCCAGCTCGGAGATATGGACCAACCCTTCGACTCCCGGCAGGATCTCGACGAAGGCGCCGAAGGTGACGACCTTCGTCACCTTCCCCTCGACCTCGTCGCCCTCGCTGTAGGTGTCCAGCACCTGCTGCCAGGGGTCGGACTGCGTCTGCTTGAGGCCGAGCGAGATGCGCTGTCGCTCGCGGTCGATGTCGAGCACCTTCACCTTCACGTCCTGGCCGATCTCGAGCACCTCGGACGGATGGTTGACATGACTCCACGAGAGCTCGCTGATGTGGATGAGACCGTCCATCCCGTCCAGATCGACGAAGGCGCCGAAGTCCACGATGTTCGAGATCTGGCCGTCGACCACGTCGCCGGGGTTGAGCCGGTCGAGAATCTGCTGCCGCTGCTCCTTGCGCTCGTCCTCGAGCACTGCGCGTCGCGAGAGCACGACGTTGTTCCGCGAGCGGTTGAGCTCGATCACCTTCGCGCGCAGCTCCTGGCCGAGGAACTCGTCGAGATCCTGGACGCGGCGGATGTCGACGAGCGAGGCCGGCAGGAAGCCGCGGACGCCGAGATCGAGGATCAGGCCGCCTTTGACGACCTCGATCACCCTGCCCACCACGGGCTCACCGGACTCGGCCGCTGCCTCGATCCGCTTCCATGCGAGCTCGAAGCGCGCCCGCTTCTTGGAGAGGATCAGCCGTCCTTCGGCGTCCTCTTTCGTCAGCACGAGGGCGTCGATCTCCTCGCCGACGTGCACCTCGTCCTCGGGGTTGACCGAGCGGCGGATCGATAGCTCTGCGACCGGGATCACGCCTTCCGACTTGTAACCGATGTCGACGAGCACCTCGTCCTTGTCGACGCGGACGACCGTGCCGTGCACGACCTCGCCCTCGTTGATCGTGGGGAAAGTGGCGTCGTAGTTCGGAACGAGCTCGCCCTCGGGGCCGGTCGTCCAGAACGCGGAGTCGTCGAGCGGAGGCGGTGGCGCCTGGGGCTCTGTGGTCGCGGTTTCGGGGTTGACTGTGTCGTTCGCCAAAGCGGCGGTCAGTATAGCCTCGGCAGTTCTGCCTCCTTAGGGGCCCCGAGCCAGGAAGTTCCGCACCGCCGCCAGGTAACGATCGGTCTGCTCGACGAGGGTCATGTGACCCGCCTCTGGGATCACGACGAGCTCGCTGCCCTGGATTCCTTCGTGGAGCACGCGCGAGGCTCGCGGGGTCGTCGTCCGATCATGCTCGCCGACGATGATCAGCGTCGGTTTGACGACGTCCTTCAGCTTCAGGCGATAGTCGAACCCGCCGTAGCCCATGTTCGCGAAGTAGCGGAGGACTTCCGGTGAGCCCACGGTGTCCTCGGCGTAGCCCGGTGGCGGGTCGCCGTGGAAGTGGAACGGCATCTGGTCGCGTAGGAGTTGTTTCAACTGCTCCTCGGACTCGACGGTCTTTTCGGCCTCCCAGGAGGCGGCGATCGTCTTGCCGTCGTCTCCAAGTGCCTCGAGCGACGCCTGCACATCGGCGTCCAGCGCTTCGCTCGAGTCGCTGCCACTGGAGATCACGTAGGCGTCGGCCGTCCCGAGCTCGGTCGCGTGGTAGGTCGCGATGATCGCGCCGAAGGAATGGCCGAGCAGAGCAAAGCCGTCGAGCTCGAGCGCCGCCGCGAGTAGGTCGACGTCGCGGGCGAAGACCTCGAGCGACAGGGTCGATGGATCGACGCGGTCGGAGCGGCCCTGTCCACGCTCGTCGACGTACAGCAGGCGGTACTGATCGCCGAGGGCGTCGAGGTAAGGCCGAAACATGGAGTGGTCCAGGCCGGGCCCGCCGTGGAGGACGATCAGTGGAAAGCCGCTGCCAACCTCTTCGACGTTGAGGTTGTAGCCGTCAGGCAGCGCCACCAGCACCGGAAAACCATAAACGCGAGCGAATCGTCACGCTTTTGTGGCGAAGGACGTGGCCGTTCTGGCAGTTCGCCCGGGTCAGACCCGAACGAACTGCGGGTACGCCGGCGCCGCGAGCCGCCGACGCTACGACTTCGCTTCGTTCCAGTCGTCGCCGGAACCGACGTCAACCGCCAGCGGCGGGTCGAGGTCGTAGGCGGCGATCATCTCTTCGCGGACGAGTTCCTTCACGGCCGAGACCTCGTTCTCCGGCGCCTCGAGCAGCAGCTCGTCGTGGATCTGCAGGACAAGCCTCGCGGCGCGGCCTTCCTCTCGCAGCCGGCGATTGATGTCGATCATCGCCACCTTGATGATGTCCGCGTTGGAGCCCTGCATGACGAAGTTGACCGCCAGTCGCTCCCCGAGCGAGCGCGTCTGCCGGTTCGACGCACGCAGCTCGGGAACCGGGCGGCGCCGGCCGAGCAGCGACGTCGTGTAGCCGTCCTCCCTCGCCTGCTCGATCGTGCGCTGGATGAAGTCCTGCACGTGCGGAAACCGCGCAAGGTACGCGTCGATGTACGCCTGCGCCTCCTCGCGCGGGATCTCCAGGTTCTCGGAAAGCCCGAACGCCGAGATCCCGTAGACGATCCCGAAGTTGATCATCTTTGCGATCGAGCGCTGACCGGTCGTCAGCTCCGCGGGATCGACGCCAAGAACCTCGGCCGCGGTCGCCCGATGGATGTCCTCGCCGCGCGCGAAGGCCTCGCGGAGCTTCGGCTCGCCGGAAACATGAGCGAGGATCCGTAGCTCGATCTGCGAGTAGTCGGCGGAAACGAGCTTCCACCCCGCCTCGGCGACAAACGCGGAGCGGATCTCACGGCCGAGCTCGGTGCGGATCGGGATCGCCTGCAGATTCGGGTTGGACGTCGAC
>Ga0207693_10002625_pt1 | contig 15606 bp, 8 predicted proteins | sample LARL81metaG_FD_184347 | JGI IMG/M metagenome (GOLD analysis project Ga0207693, IMG submission 184347) | Corn, switchgrass and miscanthus rhizosphere microbial communities from Kellogg Biological Station, Michigan, USA - LAR L8-1 metaG... | ecosystem: Host-associated > Plants > Roots >...
GGATATGCACCGCGCCGGTGCCGGCCCAATCAAACACCTGCTCGGAGAGATAGTTCTGGCGCATGCGTGGCGTGGGCGCGTCGGGCGAAGACTGCAACATGACCAGATTGACCAGCCGCGAGACGCCGGCCTCGCGCGCGGCCAGCGCCATCGCAGCGGTTGCGTCCATGAGTCCGTCCTGGACCGGATATGCGAAATAGATCGACGAGGTGCCTTGGGCAGCACGCTGGACCGCGCGAATATCGAGAAAGTCGCCCTGGACGATCTCGGCGCCGAGTGCGCGCAGGCGCTCGGAGCGCTCATCGATGGTGCGGACGAAGGCGCGCACCGGGACGCCGCGGGCGAGCAGCATTTCGGAGACATGGCGGCCGGTCTTGCCTTGCCTGCCGCCGGACGCGGATGTAACGAGCACGGGTTTTGTCATGACGAACACCTCTTGGATGAAATGGTACCGTACGGTACCAACATGACTCAATGTGTGGTACCAGTAGGTACCAAGTCAAGGGTGCGGAATGGCGGCTAAAGAAGTTGTGAAGTCGGGCGTGGCAGATACCGACGAAGCGCCTATGCGTCAGCGCATTCTCGAAGCGGCATTCTCGGCCTTCATGGAGCGGGGCTTTGCCGAGACCAGCACACTGGAGATCGCAACGCGGGCGAAAGCTTCCAAGCGCGAGCTCTATGCGCAGTTCGGCAGCAAGCAGGACATCCTGGCCGCCTGCATCGCCGCACGCGCGCGCCGCCTGCGGCTGCCTTCGGATCTGCCCGCGCCGCGCGATCGCGAAACGCTGGCGCAGGCGTTGACGGCCTTCGGCGCCAATCTGCTCAAGGAGATCAGCGATCCCGCCGTCATCGGCGTATTCCGGCTCGCGATCGCCGAAGCCGTCCGTGCACCCGACGTTGCGAAGGCGCTGAACGATGTCGGCGTCGCAGCCAGCCGCACCGCGTTGCGCGACCTGATCACGCGGGCTCGCGCGGCCGGGGTGATCGGCGGCGAGCCCGCGCAGATGGCCGAGCATTTCGCAGGCCTGTTGTGGGGCAATCAGATGATGGGCCTGCTGCTCGGTGTCGCCGATCGCCCAAACCAGCGTGAGATTGCCCGGCGCGCGGAAGCGGCAACGGCCGCATTCCTGCGCGTCTATCCGCCGCCGTGATCATTCGAGCTTCAGGCGATAGAAGTCCGTCGCGGTCTTCGAGAACAGCGCGGTCTTCTCGGCCTCCGAATATTGCGCGGCGATGCGTTTGAAGGCATTGAAGATCACTTGGTAGCTGCACTGGCCTTTGTCCGGCGGGAAATTGCTCTCGAACATGCAGCGGTTCGGGCCGAACGCCTCGATGCAGGTTTCGATATAGGGCCGCCAGGCCGCGGCCGCTTCCTCCGACGTCGGAGGCTCCGGCCGCAGATGGAAATCATAGCCGAGCAGGCACATCGCAAGGCCGCCGAGCTTGACCACGACGTTTGGGCATTTCGCGGCTTCCTGGATCGACGCCTTCCAGATCGGGAAAATCTCCTCGCGGCGGCCGGCATAGTTGCCGGTGCCGACCGGGCCGCCGCAATGATCGAGACAGATCCGGGTGTCGGGAAAGGCGCGGGCGAGGTCGACGAAATCGTTCAATTGCGGATGAAACAGCCAGGCATCGAAGCTCAGGCCGAGCGGCGCGAGACAAGCAAAGCCTTTGCGGAAAGTGGAGTCGAGCAGCAATCCCTTCGGCCGCGTGGCATACATGTGGGCGACGTTGGGGTCGGCGTCCCACGCCGAGGAATGCCGGATGCCGCGGAAGCGGCCATTGCCTGCCGCGATCTCGGCTTCGAGCACGGCCTTGGCGCTGTCACCAAGCATCATGCTGACGTGGCTGACGATGCCGGCGCAAATCAGGGTCTTGCCATAGGCGCCGCTCGCGGCCATCGCCGCAACGCCATTGGCGAACTCGACCTCGCCGACGGGGCGGAATGCTTCCGGCCCCGAGGCGCGGTACATCGAACGGCAGTCGACATAGACGGTTGCGAGGATGTTGTGGCCGGAGGCGACGTCGTCGGCCATGTCCTCGAACATGTAGCGCAGGCCGCCGCGATCCCAGAGGTGGTGATGCGGATCGACGATGGGGCGGGCGGGATCGATGATCGCTTCGGTGTGCTGCGCAAGCCAGTCTTCGCGCGGATCGGCATAGAGCCCGCTGCTCGAGGCGGGCGCGGTGCTGACGGCCATGGATGTCTGCTCCCTGATTGTTCTTCTTTGTTTGGTCGTTGTCCGGGTCGCGGCGTATCGCCGTCAAACCCCGTCCAGGATAATGACGGTCGGTGTGGTCGGCAATGTCTCTCGGGAAATCCGAAGCGTCCGTTCACTGCGGCGGTCGATCTCGAACTGCTTGCCGATGCGTTCCATGAACTCCTCGAGCGGCGTGGCGAAGCGATGCATCGGCAGCACGACGGAGGCGCGCAGGCGGCGCGTGATATCGGAAATGCCTTCCAGCGACATCGTGTATGTGCCGTCGATCGGCACCATCAGGATGTCGAGCCGGCCGATCGCGGCAAAATGCGTGTCGTCAAGGTGGTGATGGAGATGCCCGAGATGCCCGATGCACAGTCCTGCGACCTCGAAGATGAAGATCGAGTTGCCGTCCTTGATCATGTCGACGCCGGAATAGTCGCCATAGAAGCGGCGGATATCGGTCGTAACATTGCGGATGAGGACGTCGCCGATGCGCTCGTTGATCTTGGCCGGCTGGCCGTTCTCACCCCAGCCATGCAGCACGTGCGGAATCCTGGGATCGGGGAACAGCGAATAATGCGTGGAATGGGCTCGGTTCATCGTGACGACGTCGGGCAGCCGGCCGGTCTGGTAGGCGCCGCTATAGTCGGTCGCGATCCTCACGCCGCCGGGCGTGTCGATGAAATAGGTGGAGTGGCCGACATAGGTGATGGCGACTTCGTCGGTGCCGGCCGCGGCCCGGCGAAGGCTGACGGGAACGGCGCGCGGCGATGCGTTCGCCATCGCCAGGCACTCGCTGCGCGGCGCATCCTCCGCCAACGCAGGCGCGATCAGCAAGCTGAACAGACCGAGGATCGTCGAGGCGGCGCGGAGCATGTCAGGGCCCTTCCAGCAATGACGGCGTTGAGTGTATCGTCGAACAGGTGGCGGCACTATCACTGAAGCATCAAGAGCGTGTCACCGTTTGAGCATATCGGGAGTTGCAGCCATGGTTTCTCGCGCAGCATCAACGCAGCCGCTGGAACCGCTCCGCCACATCGATGCGGGCGTCCTGAATATCGCCTATTACGAGGCGGGACCGGCCGACGGCCCGGCCGTGATGCTGCTGCACGGCTTCCCCTACGATATCCACTCCTATGTCGATGTCGCGCCGATGCTGGCGGTGCAGGGATGCCGCGTCATCGTGCCTTATCTTCGCGGCTATGGCCCGACGCGCTTTCGCGATCCCACAACGTTCCGCTCCGGCGAGCAGGCCGCGATGGGTGCGGACCTGATGGCGCTGATGGATGCCTTGTCGATTTCGCGCGCGGTGTTCGCGGGCTATGATTGGGGCGGCCGCGCGGCATGCGTTGGCGCTGCGCTGTGGCCGGAGCGCTGCATCGGCCTGGTCTGCGTGAACTCGTATCTCATTCAGAACATTGCGAAGGCCATGGCGCCGGCGAAAGCGGCGCAGGAGGTCGCGCTCTGGTATCAATATTATTTCCAGCTCGAACGCGGTCGCGCCGGGCTTGCGGCGAACCGGCGCGACATCGCGAAAATCCTGTGGAAGCAGTGGTCGCCGAACTGGCAATTCGACGAGGCCTGCTTCGAACGGACCGCTGCTGCGCATGACAATCCCGATTACGTGGACGTCGTCATCCACAGCTACCGACACCGCTTCGGCCTCGCCGACGGCGATCCGCGTTATGCCGATATCCAGCGTCGCCTCGCTGCACTACCGGCGATCACGGTGCCGGCGATCACACTCGACGGCGACGGAGATGGCGTTGCGCCCGCGACCGACGGAACGGCGAGTGCGGCGAAATTCGCCGGGCCTCGCAGCCACCGCGTCATCCCGCGCGCCGGCCACAATCTGCCGCAGGAAGAGCCCGAGGCATTCGCGGCGGCGGTGATGGAAGTGATAAGGAACATAGCGACGTCAGACATCCCTAAGCGCAACGACGATTCAACCTGATCTCGTCGCGCTTTAGTCCCGCCGTGGGCTGAGCTTCCATGTCGCGGCGACGATGGCCGCGGTCATCAGGCCGGTGACAACAGCGCCGACGGGAATGGCGAGGGCCAGTGCCGCTGTCGCCGCCCACCCGATCGAGGAGAACGCCTCCGCAAACGTTGCGAGACGCGACGAGGTCTGGCGGCGGCGGAATTGGGTGCGCTTGGCTTGAACGCGGAACCAGAGCTGGATCGCGGTCGCCGAGATGGTCGCGACGCCAATACCCATCATCGTCACAACTGCCTGCAGTGGCGCCAGAACGGCCAGCGGCGCGACCAATGGCGCAAACAAGACGGCAACCGCGATCAGCACCACCTCGATCTTGGCCCGGATGATAGAGGAGGGCGACAGCGGCGCTGTGGCGACGAGCTCGGCTGCGTCTTCGCCGGAAATCGTCAGCCAGGCGAGACCACCGGCGAGCTGGCCCGCTGCCATCACGATGACCGGCGTGATGAGGATGATTGCGGTCGAGTGATCGGAAAAGCTGCGCCACAGTAGCAACGCCGGCGGCACCAGATAAAGGAGCTGCATCAGGGTCTGCGACGCCAGCCATGGATCGCGCCGTAGCAGCAGAAATTCCTTGCGCCGCAGCGCCTGCTGGCGCGAGCCGCCACGAAAGGTTGTGGTGCGGGCGCCCTGGCGGCTCGAGATCGCCTGTGCGGATGCGCTCAGCGCGGTGTCGGCGAAACGCGATGAGAAGATCGCCATGACGGTGCCAAGCAGCAGGAGACCTAGAGACAACAGCGACAGCAGGGCCGTGACGTCACCGAGTGCTGCGCGGGCCGGCCACCACAGCAGGCTGTCATCACCGGGAGCAAACGCGGCAGCCGCGTCAGAGGTGAGAACCGCAAATCGGGACAGTGTACCGTAGGACAGGATCGCCGCCACCTGCAGCGCGATGACAAAGCCCGCACCAACGATTGCAGCAAGAATCTGCGCGGTCAGCCGCGTCCGCGCCGGGCCGATCAGGCGAAACAGCGCGATGGTGACGGCTATGGCGATGGCCGCCGCCGACAGGCCGACCGCGATCACGACACCGAAGGCCGCGAGCCATCTGACGCCGCCGCCGAACACCAACACGTCGATGAACGGCGCCGACAACAACAGCGCCATCACGGTCACCGACAGCGCGATGGAAGCGATGCGCACCGAAAATATCTGAGCGAGCTGGGTCGGCGAGGACATGATCAGGTCGAGGTCGGCGCGGGCGTAGAATACGCGCGTCACCGACTCGATCGCTTGCGACAGCATCAGCGCCCAGGCCAGCAGGATCGTCGCTGTGATGACGATCAGCGAGGACTTGTCGAGCGGGGCTTGCAGTTCGGCATAGCGGCCGATCACCGCCCAGGCCGGCAGGTGCATGACCGCGCCGAAAATCACGAGACCAGTGATCGCCGTGCGCGTCCGCCGGCGCCGGCCCGCGGTCAGCATCGCGAGCCACTCGCGCCATGTCAGCCGGAGCTCATGCCGCGCGAACCAGGTCAACGCCGCGGTCGCGCTCATGCCGCGGCGGCCTCGACATTGACGAGCGCAATGAACAGATCTTCCAGGCTGGTATCGGTGTGGCCGTTCTGCTGCCGAAGCTCGGCCAGCGTGCCCTCGGCCACCAGGCGTCCCGCCGCGATGACACCGATCCGGTCCGCCATGCGCTCGGCGACCTCGAGAATATGCGTGGTCATGATGATTGTGCAGCCGGCACGGACCCGGTCGGCCAGAAGGCCCTTCACATGGCGCGCGGACACCGCATCAAGCCCGGTGAGCGGCTCGTCCAGGATGATCAGGCGCGGCTCGTGCACCAGCGCGCCGGCCAGCGCCACCTTCTGCCGCATGCCCTTGGAAAAGCCTTCGCAGCGCTCATGCAGATGCGCAGCCAGGCCGAGAGAGACCAGAAGTTCGTGCGCCGATGTTTGCGAGGTCTTGGGGTCGATGCCCCAGAGCCCGGCGACGAATTCAAGATATTCGAGGGGCGTGAGCTTGTCGTAGATCATCGGCTCATCGGAGACCCAGGCCATGATCTGCTTGGCCGCGACCGGTTCCTGCAGCGCATCGATGCCAAAGATGCCGACCGAGCCGGCGTCGGGCCGCAACAGGCCCGCGACCATCCGCAGCGTAGTGGTCTTGCCGGCGCCATTCGGCCCGACCAGCGCATAAAATTCGCCGGCGCGAACGGTAAGGTCGAGCGCATCGACCGCGAGGCGGTCAAAACGCTTCGTTAACCCTTGCACCTGAAGCGCCGAATGTTGTGACGTCATGACGGACGCACCATTCCCTGTTTTTGCAGCGGAACCATGAACGCAAGATATTTCGGCGCAGTGAATCGCGAAACCCAAATTCCGCGGACTGGAACGACATTTACGGGGCGAGGCGTCGAGGCGGCCGGTCCCGACAAAGCCCAAGCTCTCCCGCAAGTAAAACTATCCCAAAAGTAACACTCTCCCCAAAGTAAAACTCTTGTCCAAGTCCGAAGGAAGTACGATCAGCGAAAAATCGATTAAGGATGCCGAACGGGCGCGGGGCCGAGACTTCGCCCGTAGCCACACCCTGTCGGGAGATTCAGCCGCTTATCGGGGGCGGATCTGATCGGCGGTGCCCTGGATGAAAGCCTGAATCTTCGCGATGTCCGTATCGGTCAGCTTGCCGGTGAAATCCGGCATACCCTTGTCGCGGAAAGGGCCTGCAAATACGAATTTCTTCAGGTTCGTAATTTCGGACGCGGGAACATATCCGAGATTTCTGATCGCGCCGCCATTGTGCACGCCCGGAACGCCATGGCAGCTTGCACAAGCGGCGACATAGATTGCGGCGCCTTCAGGAATATCTTTCGGATCATATTTGACGCCTTGCAACAGGTCCTCGGTCTGATATTTCGCAAACTCGGGCAGCGCGGCTTTGCCGCCCAGAGCAAAAGTATAGACCGTCCCTGGAGCCTGCTGTTCAGTCGCGCGCTCATAGATGCCCAATGTGCCACCCCAGCCGACTGCGACGGAGACATATTGCACGCCGTCGACCATGTAAGTCGCGGGGGCGGCGAGGACGCCCGTGCCGGTCGCGGTCTCCCACAATTTTTTGCCCGAGGTGGCGTCATAAGCGAAGAAGCGTCCGTCGGCGGTTCCCTCGAACACGAGATTGCCTGCGGTGGTCAGCGTGCCGCCATTCCAGGGCCCGGGATATTCCACGCGCCAGGCTTCCTTTTGCCTCACCGGATCCCATGCGAGCAGACGGCCGAAGGACGGCGCCTCTGGCGTCGTGCCGTTCAGGACAAAGCCGAGATTCCAGCCGGTCGTGCCGCCGAACTTGCCTGGCGTCGCCGCGTTGTGCGTGAACGCCTTCTCCGGAGTGAGGTTGAACGGCACGTTCTGCGCAGGCAGATAGACCAGCCCTGTCTGTGGATTGAACGACATCGGCTGCCAGTTGTGCGCGCCCACCGGACCAGGCACGCTGTCAAACGGCGTGTCGCCACGCGCCGCCGGCACTTCGATCGGGCGGCCGTTGGCGTCGTAGCCGGTCGCCCAGTTCACATCGACGAAGTTCTTCGCCGAGATGAGCTTGCCGTTGGTGCGGTCGATGACGAAAAAGAAGCCGTTCTTCGGCGCATGCAAGATGACTTTGCGGGGTGAGCCATCGATTGCGATGTCGGCAAGGATCATCGGCTGGGTCGAGGTGTAGTCCCAGCTATCGCCCGGCGTCTCCTGATAGTGCCACATGTATTTGCCGGTGTCGGCGTTCAGCGCCACGATTGACGCGAGGTAGAGATTGTCGCCGCCGGCAGGGCTGCGGAGCTTGCGATTCCAGGGGCCGCCATTTCCGGTCCCGATATAGACCATGTTGAGATCGGGATCGAAGATGATGGCATCCCACGGCGTTCCGCCACCGCCGTTGATCCAGTATTTTCCAGACGGATCCCACGTCTTAGCCGCCGCTTCCATCGAAGCGTCCTCGAACGGTTTTGAGGGATCGCCCGGCACGGTGAACCAGCGCCAGAGCTGCCTGCCGGTGTCGGCGTCGTAAGCCGTGACGTAACCACGCGCGCCAAATTCCGCGCCGCCCTGGCCGATCACGACCTTGCCGTTGAAGGCGCGCGGCGCGCCAGTGATGGTGTAGGAATGGTCGTGATCGATCAGCGTATCCGTTTCCCATAGCTTCGCGCCGGTCGCTGCGTCCAGAGCGATCAGCCGTCCATCATAGGCCGCGACGAAGACCTTGCCCTGGTACAGCGCGACGCCGCGATTGACGGCATCGCAGCAGCCCCTGTATCCCTCGCCGCGGTTGACGCCCGGGTCGAAGGTCCAGATCTTCTTGCCGGTACGTGCATCGATTGCGTGCACAACGCTCCAGGATGCCGTCTGATACATGATGCCGTCGACGACGACCGGCGTCGCTTCGACGCCCCGATCGGAATCCAGGCTGTAACTCCACACGAGCCCCAAATCTCCGACATTGTCGGACGTGATTTGGCGAAGCTTGGAATAACGCGTCTCGGCGTAGTCGAGGCCGACTGTAGGCCAGTCGCGCGACGTCGCCGTGTTCGCCTTGATCGTGGTGCTGTCGATCGCCGAAGTGACCGATCGGATGCGGTCTGGCGATGTCGTTGCAAGCTCCGCGGCGACAGAACGGCTCGATGGAACTGCAAAATTGAGCAAGATCGCGACGGCCGGCGCAACTACGCGGACAGCACAGATAGGCAAGAAGCGCTTCATTGATTTCCCTCGATGACCCGGGCCGGCGGTGTCGCCGTCCGTCTCGATGGGGTCAATCGGGAGTTGATCTACCACGCTGGAAAGTGAAGATCCGCTGCGCGAGTCATTCATTCGCGTGAGGAGGCACTGGGCAATCCGAGTTGGATCGCACTCTTGCTATTCGGACAAATCGCCTTGGCGTCGAGTGTCCAGCGTCATTGTGCGACGACCCTATTCGAGGCGGTCGCTGGCGCGGGGTCCTGATCCGGCAGGGCCGCAACGTTTGGAGCGTGCAGATATTTCATGACCGCGGTTTCGTCGATGACGAACAGCGGCCGGTAGTTCCTGACATGGGCATCGTCCATCATCGCCATTCGCCGGTTGTCCAGCATCAGCCAGTGCCCGTCCAGCCGCGCCGCGGCGACGGCGTGATCCTCATTCTGCAGCACGTCGTGCAGAACCACGATTCGCAGATCTTCCGCAGCGACGCCGGCCAGGCGCAGCGCGACGAATTTCGCGATCGCATAGTCCTCGCAGTCGCCAGTACCGCGATCGAAGGTTGCAAGCGGCGAGCTCCAGACGTCGATCTCGCCATATTGGGTCAGGTCGCTCATCGGATGGATGGCGAGATTGATGGCGCGGTTGATCTGGCCAAGCCTGGTGCGGCCGTCGCTGGCTCTGCCTTCGTCGACGATGGCAAGCAGCTTCAGCGCGGCCTCCGAGGCGCAATGGTCGCGGTCGCCGTCGCAGAGCGCGAGCTGCACGCGCTCGTCGTCGATCTTGCGGGCGGCGCCCAGCCATTTCGCACGCAGACCACCGCCGGACAGCGCCAAGGCAGGCAACCCGAACGGCTCGCCCGAAGCGCTCGCAATGTCGAGGCTGCCGGCAGGCTCTGGGGTATCCGCGCGTACGTTTGCTGCGGCTGCGAAGAAGACCATACCGGCAGCGAGAAGGGCGCCGCGCCACGCGCGCGCCTCACCGAAAAACCCCATCTGACACCCCTTGTCCGGGCATCGGCCGGGTCTTTGCGCCCGCGCGTGGTCCGGATCGTTTGGGGGCGATGATGGGAAGTGGGACTTTTCGCCGGCTTAAAGGCCTGCGCTCAAGGCTGGAAAGCGCGAAAAAGGGTGAAGCTCGGGTTTCGCCGGGCTGGACAGTTTTATGATGTCAAACTGCCACAACCGCCTGCAGAATCACCGCGAACAACTGTAGAATACATGCGGGAGTTGCCGGGGCGGAGGCTTCTTCGGCGCATGGCTAACGCGGCTTCTTTCGCCATTTTGTTATTGGTTGGGCCGGAAACTGGCGCAGTATCGTGCAGGCAAGCGCTGGAGCAAGCTTACCCGAATATATGCGGGTAAATATATACTTAAAATAATGAGGAGTGAACCGGAAGATCTTGCGCGATACTCATCAATACTTCAGTTGATCGCAGGACTGACTTCGATGTGCCACAAAACTGACTCGGCAGTTCTTCGAATGTGCGGCTGTCGCTCCAAGGTCACACAAGCTCAAGATGGTTTCGCATCCAACCTGTCGATGATATGCAAGCTTAGAACATTATTTATTATGTAATCGTTAACCATTTCTGGTGGCCCATTGAATTACGCTGGCAAATTTGACGCCACGCTTTCCCACGATGGCTCGGCCGCGCCGTCTCTCAAGTCGATTCACCTCGACCATTCGCACCCGCATGCCCCGGCGGATGCGATTGTTGTTCCCGATGCGCATTTTCTGTTCAACGCGGACTTCAAGCGGTCCGGTGTCGACCTGATCCTGTCAGGGGACAACCGCGAGCTTGTCCTGCACGACTACTTCAAGGGTGAGAAGCGCGCCGCGCTGGCTTCGCCCGATGGCGCGCATCTGACCGGCGACGTCGTCACCGCGCTGACCGGTCATGTCGAGATCAGTCAGGCCGGAACCGGTCTGGCCGCGGGGCAGGTCATCGGGCATCTCACCAAGTTGCAGGGTACCGCGACGGCGGTCCGCAACGGCGTCTCGATCATCCTGAACAACGGGGACAATGTCGAGAAAGGCGATGTCGTCGAGGCAGGTTCGAACTCGACCGTCGGCATCACCTTCATCGACGGCACCGTGTTCGGCTTGTCGTCGAACGCACGCATGGTGCTCAACGAGATGGTCTACGACCCGAACGGGTCGAGCAACTCCACGCTGTTCAATCTGGTGTCGGGCACGATCTCCTTCGTCGCGGGGCAGACCGCCAAGCACGGCGACATGAAGATCGATACGCCGGTTGCCACCATGGGCATCCGCGGCACCGCCGTTCTGGTGCAGATCGATTTCAGCATTCCCGGGCAGGCCGGCGTGCCGAACGCGAGCTTCCAGGTCCTGGTCGAACCGGACGGCACGACCGGCTCCTACGTGCTGTTCGACAAGACCACGCTGCAGCCGATCGCAACGGTCAATACGGCCGGGCAGCAGATCAACATCAACAACGGCGTCATCAGCCAAAGCAATGCGCCGCTCTCGCCGGATGTGCAGAAGCTCATCCAGGACGTGTTCACGCAGAAATTCACCGACAATTCGAACACGAAGCAGAGCTCGCCGTTCAACGACACGCTCAATCCGCTGCAGCAGGGGTCGTTCATCAAGCTGGCGGACGGCTCGACCGCCATTCCGAACTACGTGCTTCTGAAAGTCGGCGGCGATCCCAGCATCCAGAATTCGAACGGACCGTCGACTAACCTCCAGCATATTTCTGGACCGCCGACTGTCGTCGTCGCGGATACGGTTGGCGCGCTGACGAGTACGTTCGCGTTTGGCGAACTCACCGGAAAGACCGGCGACATCACCGATCTCGATGTGGTGCAGGGCGTCGTCCGGTTTGTCGACGTCAATGCCGGCGATCTGCCAACGGTGAAGGTTGCCTTCAACTCGTTCAGCTATCAGAGCGCCAACCAGGCGGACGTCACGGCAAATCTGTCGCCATTGCAACTGGCTGACATCGCGGCGACCCAGATCGAAATCTCGGTGGTTCCCGATCCCGGCAACAAGAACACCGGATCGGCGACCTGGACCTACAGTGTTGCCGACAAGGCTTTCGACTTCCTCGCGGCCGGTGAGCAGTTGACGCTGACCTACATGGTCCGCGTCGACAACAATTACGCGCCGGCCAACGAGACGAAGTTCGTGCCGATCACGATCACGATCACCGGCACCAACGACACGCCAGTCATCACGACGTCGAGTCAGAGCATTTCGTTTACCGGCGGCACCAGCGTGCCCGGCGGCACAATGGAATCTGCAGATCCCACTTCGGGGACACTGTCGTTCGGGGATGCCGATCTGACCGATACACATACGGTCTCGACCGAGCTGACGAGCGCGGTTCTCGAAGGCGGATCGGAGGTTCCTCCCGGTCCGCTCGCGCTGTTCGAAAAGGCGTTAACGGCGTCGATCGAAACGGACTCGACCGGAACGGGCAATGGACTCATCGACTGGAAGCTCGCGCAGCTTCCGGTCTATCTCGCGGATTTCATCCCGAAGGGTAAGACGCTGACGTTGACCTACACGGTCACCGTGACGGACTCGCAGGGCGCGACCGCCGAGCAGAGGGTCACCGTCACTCTTACCGGCACGGACAATGCGGCCTTCGTCTGGATCGCCACCACGGTGCCGGGCCAGGCATCAGGCGGATTTTGGGGCGATGGGGCGAACTGGGAAACCGGCACGGTCCCGACCGCGAATGACGATGCCATCATCATCACCGATCAACTGAGGGGACTGACGCCGTCCTTTCCCGTGAGGGTCGATGCGCCCGCGGAAGCCAAGTCGATCACGATGAACGACTTCGGCGACTCGCCGCCGAAGTTGATCAATTTGAGTAGTCTCGACGTTGGATCCGGCGGGCTCCATCTCGGCGCGGATTCGATCTTGCACAATTCGGGGACCATCAACGTCACTGGCGCGATCGAGATTCTCGATCACAGCGTGGTGGTCAATTCGGGGATGCTCAATCTCGCGGGCGGCGGCCACTTCGCCGATGAGAGCAGCATCACCAATTGCGAGACCGGCACGGTCGAGATATCGGGCGGCACGCTCAATGTGTCGGTCGACATTGCCAACTCCGGTCAGATCAAGGTCGATCAGGGCGCGGTGCTCGCGCTCAATGCAGGCGCAATCGACGGCGGCACGGTTACGGTGCATGGGACCCTGCAGCTCGAAGGCCAGAGCTTTTTGCAGAACGGCTCGCTCGTCAATGTCGGAGAAGTCGATGTCAGCGGCAGCGGCAATGTGCTGGACGGCGAAATCGTCACCAATTTCGGCGGGCTGATCGATGTTGCGGGCGACCAGACGTTCGGCACCGGTAGCTCGCAGCCCTCGGCCAGGCTGACGCTCAAGAACGGCACGGCAATCCAGGGCGGTCTGCTGACTATCGGCATCGCCGGCATCCTGGAAATATCGACCGATTTCGGCGCCTCCCTTTCCAGCGTCGACGTCGACAATTCCGGCGCCATCCAGATCGACAAGGATTCTCTGCTCGCCCTGAGCCAGACTACGATCACCGGCGGCACGCTGGCCGATCTCGGCACGATCCACGTGACCGGCAACAGCGCGATCGACAAGACCGCGGTGACCGGCGGCGAATTGATCATCGATCAAGGCAAGACGCTGACGCTCGATGGAACATCACTGACGAACACGACCATTGCCGACTACGGCGAGATCAAGGTCGATGCCGGCAAGAGCCTCACGTTGGATGGCGTAACGCTGACCGGAGGTCAGGTCGACAATCTCGGCACGGTCAAGATCGTCGGCGACAGCTCGATCGTCCAGGATTCGTTCGGCAACACGCAATTGACGGTCGATGCGGCCACGACGCTGACGATCGAGGATACGACGATCACCGGTGGCGCGATCACTGTATCCGGCACGCTGGACTCGACCGGCACCGGCGATATCGGCGGTGCCAATATCACTGTCGCCGAAGGCGGTGTCCTGGAGGTGACCAGCGGAAAGCTGACGATCGAAAGCGCGGGCGCGAATGTCGGCGTCACCAACGATGGGACGATCAAGGTCAACGCGGGCGAGCTCGACATTGTTCATGAGACCGTCACCAACACCGACGGTGCGGTGTCGGTCGCCGCGGGCTCGACGCTCGAGCTCGTGAACTCCATCATCAGCGGCGGCGCCGTTGGCATTGACGGCACGCTGAAGGCGATCGGCCACAGCGCCATCGACGGCGCGACGGTCGATGTCGCGGACAGCGGCGTGGTGTCTGTCGGGCTGACGTCGACGCTCGATCTGGTGGATGCCATCATCAAGGGCGGAACGATCAATGTTGCCGGCACGCTCGACGCGAGCGGCAACAGCGAGATCGACGGCGCGACCATCTGCAATACCGGCCTGTTGGAGGTCACGGGCGGAACGCTCACTATCGACGCGGCGAGTACCATCGACAACAAGGGGATCGTCGAGGCGAACGGCGGCAATCTGATCATCGACACCGGGCTGTCCGGCAACGCCGAGATTGCCGGCACGTCGACGCTCGAGCTTGGCGCAAGCTCCAAGGACGCCTATTCGGGCCTGGAAATCCGCTTCGCGAATGATTCCAGCGCTACCTTGAAGCTCGATCACGCCGAGTCCTTTGCCGGAGAGATTTCGAACTTCGACGACGATGACTCGATCGATCTCGCCGATATCGCCTTGAAGCCCGGTGCAACGGTCAGTTTCTCCGGCGATGCGAATGGCGGCACGCTGACCGTCACCAGCAATGGCGAGGTCTCGCACATCAAGCTCGAAGGCGATTATCTCGGCTCGAGCTGGAGCCTCGCCGATGACGGCTCGGGCGGCGTCAAGCTCACGGAAGTGCCGGGCGTGCTGAGCGGGCTCGATTCGCATAACAACGCGGTCGAAGGCAAGGCCATCACGGTGTCGATCACCGACGGCGGCGCGCCGGTGACGGATCCCACCTATACTTTCGAGACCTCGAGCAACGGCAAGGATTGGACGCCGGTGCAGAGCGGTTCGAGCAACTGCTACACGCCGACCGAGGCGGACGAGGGCAAGCAGCTCAAGGTCGTGATGTCGTTCACGGACCACGAGGGCCACCACGACACCAGCTCGATCTCCGCCGGCACGGTGCAGGAGAGCCCGAACGCGCATCCCGTCATCCTTGGCGAAACCGATCCGGCGACGCAGACGATCATTCTGTCGGAATCGCCGATCGTGCTGCCGCAGGGCGTGTTTGAGAATTCGCTTGGTTTGCATACCGAGAATTTCGACAATACGCCTGCCGGCTCCAAAGGCTTCAGTCATGGTGATTTTTCCAGTTCTGCGCTCGATGCGTCCTTCAGCGCATCGGGCTCCGCTGGCGTCTCCACCGGCTCGTCATCGGTCAGCGCGGCCCCGTTTATCGGACCCTTGCCGGGTCAACAGGATGCAACGCACTATCTGAGCATCGGCGCGAATGGTGCGGAGACGATTTCATTCGCCAACGAGCAGAATGCGTTCGGACTCTATTGGGGCTCGGTCGACCCGTCCAACAAGATCGATTTCTACAACGGAAACACGCTCGTTGCGTCCTATTCGGGCTCGGAGATCAGCCCGCTGCTGGCGAGCGGCGGTCAGGGATCCTTCGCGTCGAACGGATATGTCGAGTTCAAGGATCTCGCGCCGTTCAACAAGGTCGTGCTGAGCAGCGCCACGAACTCCTTCGAACTCGACAATGTGTCCGCGGGCCACATCTCGGATTCGCACATCCATCTGGCCG
>Ga0207693_10002626_pt1 | contig 15605 bp, 11 predicted proteins | sample LARL81metaG_FD_184347 | JGI IMG/M metagenome (GOLD analysis project Ga0207693, IMG submission 184347) | Corn, switchgrass and miscanthus rhizosphere microbial communities from Kellogg Biological Station, Michigan, USA - LAR L8-1 metaG... | ecosystem: Host-associated > Plants > Roots >...
GTTCACACGAATTACACGGTGCCGTTGCCGGATGGCCATGGTTGTTTCGCAGCTATCTCAAATGGGTTAGCTTCCGGAAACACTCTGATCGAAGCTATCAGCCAGGGAATCTGCGAAGTCATCGAACGGCACGCTACGAGCCTGTGGAAGTGTCGGCAGGGATTCGACGAGGACCGCCTTGACTTAACGAGCATAGACGACCCGATTTCGCAGGAGATTATTGGGAAATTTGAGTCGGCTGGACTGCTCGTAGCTATCTGGGACGTTACAACCGACATCAGAATTGCTGCTTTTAATTGCTTAATAATGCCACGGAATGAGGGTATGTGGCATTGTGCGGCAGCTGCGGGTTACGGATGCCATCCGGCTCGTCGGATCGCATTGCTGAGAGCTTTGACCGAGGCTGCGCAAACTCGGCTAACTGTGATATCCGGATTGCGCGATGATTTCCGCGGCGATACGTATGAACAATTGCAGGACCTGGAAGTGGTGAGGGCAATTCGGGATCACATCACCGCTTCGAGAGCGACACGCCGCTTTTCCGATGTCCCCAACTGGGACGCAGACACGTTTGAAGATGATGTGGAATGGGAACTGAAGTGTCTCAGGCAGGCTGGCGTTCGGCGAGTCGTCGCGGTTGATCTCACGAAACCGGAATTTGATTTGCCCGTCGTTCGCATCATCATACCTGGACTCGAGGCGATGCTTGAATCGGGCTCTGTTCCAAGCGCGGCAACGCAATCGGCAATTGCGGGCAGGCCGTGAACGTGTTCATCTTCACGGGGCCTACGATTTCCCCCGCAGAAGCGAGTGCGGAACTAAAGGTAGTATATCTACCGCCTGCCGCTGAAGGCGACGTGTATCGCGTGGCGCTGCATCGCCCGCAGGCGATCGGAATTATTGATGGCTACTTCCAGTCGGTGCCCACCGTGCGACATAAGGAGATCCTGTGGGCAATGAGTTGTGGAATCCACGTATTCGGTAGCGCCAGTATGGGCGCGCTTCGCGCAGCCGAATTACTTCCCTTTGGAATGGAAGGTGTAGGCGCTGTGTTTGAACTCTACCGCGATGGAATTTTCGAAGACGATGATGAGGTTGCTGTGGCTCATGGGCCTGCCGAAACGGGATTTGTGTCTGCATCCGAAGCCATGGTTAACATTCGGCAAACTCTGCGAGAAGCGGAGCGACTCGGTATTATTTCAACAGAGTTGCGCGTGAGCCTGGAAAAGATCGGAAAAGAACTGTTTTATCCCGACCGCAACTATTCAATGGTGCTCCGGCACGCGTTGGAGAACGGATCATCGCAAGCTGAATTAACGAGGTTGCAACAATGGTTGCCAAACCATCGCGTAAATCAAAAACGCGATGATGCCCTTCTTATGCTGCGAGTGATCCGCGATCAACTCGAACAGGGGCTGCGCCGAAAAACCGTTTCATACTTTTTTGAGCAGACTGTCATGTGGCAATCTGCCCAGCGTCAAGCCGGCGAACTTCGGTTCGATTCAAATGGACACGGCGACTCAGTAACACTGGAGTCGCTGCTAGATGAGCTCAGACTCGAAGGACCAAAATACACAGAGCACCGCAACGAGGCGCTCCGACGGTTTTTCGCTCTGCGAGAGGCGGAGCGCCTCCGATTGAATGTGGACGCCCAGCGTAAAAGGACAACCGAGGCGGAATTTCGTCAGGAGCGCGATTTGGTGGACACTGCTGCGTTGAAACATTGGATGACTAACAATGATTTAAGCTGCCACCAGTTCGACACATTGATGATCGACGAGACGCGCGTGAAATGGATTCAGAAGCTCGCTGAAGTTGCAGCGCGCAACTGCCTGCCTGAACAACTCCGGCTTTCCGGCGACTATCCCCGGTTAGTCGCTCGCGCTGCCCACAAAAACGGCCTGCTGCACTCCATGCAGATGCGAAATCCGCGTCTTGAAAGTGTCGGCCTGACTTACGGAGAACTATTACAGTGGTATTTCGAGAAAGTTTTGGGTCACACAGTGCCTGCCGATATCGACAAATACGCACGAGATCTGGGATTTGCCAGCCCGGATGCCTTCCGCCGCGCCTTGCTGAAGGAATATCTTTACCAGCGATACGAGCGCCGCAATGAGACTTCGTCCGAACGATTTGGATGAGCAAAGCGTCTTCACGTTCTCCCAGGTAATCCGGTTCGCTGTCCGGCGTCGCTGGCTCACTCGTGCGGGTACGCGCCCACGAGTTTTTGGAACCGCGGATCATTTCGAAGCGCATCGAACATTGGATCGAGCCGAAGAAGCGCGGGCGTGAGCGGCATGCCTGAAGCGAGCGCCCCAGTTTGCGGTATCGACAGGAGTTTCTGCAACCCGCCGATCGCGCGATCGTGATCTCCCCTTAGCGCGGCACAGCGAGCGACAATATCCAACGCGGTGCTTCCATTGATTGCGTCCTTCTCGAGTGGGAAAGTGGCTGCCGCCCGCTCCGCAAGCGCCAATGCAGCGGATGGATCGCCGAGGGCCAGGTTCGTCCATGTGAGATCTGCAATAATGCTAATGTTGTCCGGCTGTTTATTAAGAAACGATTCGAGTTCGCTGCGTGCCTGGCGCCAACTTTGTTGTGCAGCGGCTTTGTCCCCTGCAACTTCTTGTGCCCAACCCAACCAAAAGTAGAGTTCGCCGTTGATGTAGCCCAAGGATGGGTCAGGGCTGGCTAAAATTTCCGTTAGTCGCCGGATCATCGGTGCGGGCTGCCGTTTCAAAATCGCTTGGTAAACCTGCGTTTCCAACGACTCGTTCTGGTCGGCAGTTGGACGCAGCCCGTCCAGTATGGCGGAGGCCCGTGGGAGATCGCCCTCGGCTTGTGCCACAGCCGCCTTATACGCGAGCGTGTCCACGTCGCCTGGGGTGATGTCGAGAATGTAGTCAAGCTTTCGCAGCGCCAGCGAAAAATTGCGGCGCTCGATATCTAAAAGGGCGTGCTGGGTAAAAAGATTTGCGTTTCGTGGATCCAGCCGCTCGGCTTCGTTGAAATAGGCGTCGCTTCGATCCCACTGGCCCCGTCTGCGAGCGACATAGGCTAGCGCTTCAGGAATCTTGCTACTATTGGGCAGGAGAGGACGTGCTCGTTCAAAATAGCCCACGGCCGTGTCGTAATCCTTCAAGAATGCGTAGTAATAGTATCCTTCCGCTAGCATGGCCTCGCCCAGGTCCGGCTGAAGAGTCAGGGCCGTTTCAGCCGCCTGTCGCGCCTCCTCGCGGAGAGCAGTTGTTCGCTCGACAGGGAACGAAAGATAGCTGAAAGAGTCAACGTAAGAGAGCCACGCCCAACAAAGAGCGAACGTTGCATCTAATGCCACCGCTTCCCTAAGATGCTTCTGCGCGCCCAGGGTGTTGGCGACCGTTGTTCCAGGTTTCAATGTATAAGCCAAGCCGCGCAGATAGGCGTCATACGCCTCAGGGTTGTTCGTCGGCTTGGGCTCGAGGACCTGCTTTTCTTGCCCCGTCAGATGGACCCGCAATTGATCGGCGATGGCTTTCGCGACCTCGCTTTCGACGGAAAAAATATCGGTTAGTCTGCGGTCAAAAGTGTCGGCCCAGAGGTGCGAGTCGGTGGCAGCCTTGACCAGCTGCACGTTCACGCGAACTGAGTCGCCGCTTTTCTGCACACTGCCCTCCAAAATGTTCGCGACACCGAGCTCCCGCGCGATGGCCGGCAGATTTTCCGGCGTGCTCTTGTAATGCCGCGTAGACGTACGCGAGATTACTTTCAGGTCGGCAATTTTCGAGAGTCGCGTCAGAATCTCGTCCTGGATGCCATCGGTGAGATAAGCATTGGCTTTGTCTTCGCTGCGGTTTTCAAAGGGAAGCACAGCGATGCTCTTTTCGGGCACCAAAGTCGCCGGCTTAGAGAGGAGTGTTATCGATCCACGTCGGAAGAAGAGAAAAAAACTCATGGCCAAGGCAAGGGCAGACAGGAGTAAAGTGAGGAATAGTAATGATTTTGGCCAACGCGCAGCGCTGATTGGTCGAACCGAGCCGTCGGTGCTTTGCTTCCACCTTTTTCCGCGTTTCAGCTTTTCGGGAAGAGCCGAATTGCCCAGACCATCTTTGTAGAGATTAACAAGGTGAAGTCGTAATCCGTGTTTGACCTCACATTCACCGAGATCGTGTAAGTAAGGCTGCCATTGTCGATATTGCGCCAAATCTTCCGCCAAATGCTTTGATAAGAGAATATGTCCGGCATCACCGCAATCCAGGACGCGCTGTGCCACATTGAATCCGGTTCCAGCGACGTTCACTCTATCGTTAACGTCACGCACCTGATTAATCGGGCCGCTATGAACTCCCATTCGTAATTGAATGCGTGGCGAATCCTTTAATGCTTTGCTGATTTCGAGCGCACATCGGACCGGCTCTTCCAGGCTGCGAAAAAAAACCAGCGCCATCCCGTCTCCAGTTGGGACTCGAATTAGTTTATCGCTCTTTTCCGCCGCCTGAAAACATTCCGTGTTTCGCACGATTTGAGTCAGATCGTGCATTAATTCGATCTGTTCGTTAACTATGAGCTTGGAATAACCGACCACATCGATTAACAGCAAATGTGCTATCTCGAGCGGGAGATCCGGCTTTAGCTCAGCCGACATGTTGCGTGCGCAAATATCCTCCTTTGCGATCCCGAATATCGCAATGCTACCGTTGTTGGTCGAGAGAAATTTACATAGGCAAGACGAATCGCCGAACCCTATATGTTAATTATCGAGTGGCCTGCTCTTACAACCGAACAGCGTTTTCAATGTCCGGTTAGTCACAGGACAATGATCTCGAAGTCGCTCATCCAATCTCTCCCAGCATGATCGACCGGATTCATATTGAGCAGCTCGAAATTCATGCGCGCGTGGGCGTGGCGGATTCTGAGCGGGCTCAACCGCAACGCCTGACCTTGAATGTGACTTTCTGGCCAAACAGAGCGGGGCCACACGATAATATCGCTGATACGGTTAATTATTCCGAAGTCGCGGCGTCGCTGAAACAATTCGTCGTTCAACGGGATTATCGATTGATCGAAACACTCGCCGAAGAAACGGCTGGGCATTTGCTCAGGCGTTTTCCCCTGCGCAAGGTCGCAGTCGAAGTGCGTAAATTTGTTTTACCTGACGCGGACCATGTTTCCGTGACAGCCATTCGCGAGCAATGATCCAATCGACACGATCATGAGAACCGAACGATTTTCGTCCCCTGCGGCCGAGATTGCTCAACGTTATAGCGAATCGGTTTCGTTCGATCGACGGCTTTATCGACACGATATTGCCGGATCCATCGCGCATGCCTCCGCTCTCGCTGCCGCCGGAATTCTCACGGCTAACGAGTTCGAAGTGATCGCGCGCGGTTTGCGCGAGATCGAAACTGAAATCACGAACGGTAAATTCGTTTGGGACCAGTCGCTCGAAGATGTCCACATGAACATCGAGGCGACGCTGACGAAACGGATCGGGCCGGCCGGGGCAAAATTGCACACCGCCCGCAGCCGCAACGATCAGATCGCGCTCGACCTTCGCCTCTACGTGCGCGAGGAAATTGACAAAATCGTCATCCGCCTGCGAGCTCTGCAAAACGCCCTTCTTCTCCTCGCGCAAAAGCATTCCGACATCATTATGCCGGGTTACACCCACATGCAGCGCGCGCAGCCGATTTACTTCGCGCACTACCTACTCGCTCAACTCAAAGCGCTCGAGCGCGACCACGAGCGATTGCGAGATGCGCGCCGCCGCGCTGATGTCATGCCACTTGGTTCGGGTGCGCTCGCCGGATCAACCATCGCACTCGATCGCGAAGCCATCGCAAAAACTCTTGGATTTGAACGCGTCTCGCAAAATAGCATCGACGCAGTAAGTGACCGCGATTTCGTCACTGATTTGCTCTACAGCCTCGCCATGCTCGGAATTCATCTTTCCCGTTTCAGCGAAGACCTAATCGTCTGGAGCACGACCGAATTTGGGTTCATCGAGTTCAGCGATGCCTTTGCCACCGGCTCCAGCCTGATGCCGCAGAAAAAAAATCCGGACATGGCCGAGTTGACTCGCGGCAAATCAGGACGGCTCATCGGAAATTTGATGAGTTTGCTGGTCACGCTGAAAGGCTTGCCGACTGCCTACAATCGCGATCTTCAGGAGGACAAGGAAGCGCTCTTCGATTCGGTCGATACCGCGCGCGCCGCACTCGAAGTTTTCACCGCGATGCTGCCGGAGTTGAAGGTCAATCGAGAACGGATGGAATCGGCAGCGGCCGATCCGCAACTATTGGCAACCGATCTGGCTGAGTATCTCGTCGGGAAAGGCATGCCATTCCGCGAAGCCCACGCCATCGTCGGCAGGCTCGCTGCCAGTGGTAAGGCCCTCACTGCTCTTTCGGATGAAGAGTTTCGCGCCGCCTCAAATGTATTTGGTGAAGATGTGCGAGAAATCTTTGATGTGCGCAAAGCACTCGGGCGCCGCACCACCACTGGTTCGCCTTCACTGGAGAACATCGAGCGCCAGATCGCCCGCTGGCGCGAACTGCTTCTGTAGCGACGGGCTAAAACCCCCGAGCACCGGCGAATAAATCGACGGTCACAGACCACCGCTACAGTGAATATAAGAAGGATTCGCTTTTCGCGCGGCGACGTTATTTATTTCCCGCATGGAGGAGCACGAAAATTGGATAACCATCTCCAGCGATGCGCATTTCATCGACGATCATTTGTCCGTCGTGACCGAGCACGTGCGCACGCCGCACCGGACCGATGCGCATGCCTGGACAATTGTGCGGCGTAAGTCAGCGGTCGTGGTCGCGGCGATGACAGCCGAAGGAAATTTTGTACTCATCCAGCAGGAGCGTATCCCGATTCGCAAAGCGATTTGGGAAATGCCTGCCGGGCAGGTCGATCAACTATGCGGTTTCGGCTCATTTCGCGATGTGGCGCTACGTGAATTGCGCGAGGAAACCGGCTACGAGCTCGCGCCGGATGGCGAAACTATTTTTCTCGGCGACTTCTTTTCCTCGCCGGGGTTCACTGACGAACGGGAGTTCTTATTTCTTGCCCGGCCCGTGCAGCGCGCCGTTCAAGCGCACACCTATGTCGATGCCGAAATGATTCTGGATTGCCGCGAATTTTCGCCAGCGCAAATCACCGCCATGATTGCGGACGACACCATTCGCGACGCCAATACGCTGAGCATGTGGGCGCGTCTGATCGCGAAAGGAATCATCCAGCTGCCGGCCCGGTAACATGGCGCTGCGCGACATCTTCAAATTTCGCGAGCTGCCGGAGAGTGAAACCTCCAAGCCATTTCTCGAACATCTCGAGGACCTGCGCTGGACGATCGTGAAAATGGCGATCACGCTGATCGTAACCATGCTCTTATGTTTCGCCTTTCGCGGAACGCTGGTGCGCGTCATGCAGGCCCCGCTGCACGAGGTAGATCCGAATGTCGGCGTGCTGCGCGCCCTCGGCATTACCGACTCGATTGTGATTTCGTTTCACCTCGCCTTTTATGCCGGGATCGTCGTTTCCTTTCCCCTGCTTCTTTTTTTTGCAGCCGAATTCGTCCTCCCGGCGTTAACCGTGCTGGAGAAAAAAATCCTGTTCCCAGCCATTGCCGTTAGCTTCGCTCTGTTTCTTACCGGCGTTCTGACCTGTTATTTCTGGCTCTTGCCGAAAACGATCCTGTTCTTTTTTCGCGACACCCAGTCGCTCGGCTGGGCTCCGACCTGGACGGTGCAGCAATATTACTCCTTCGTGACGCGTTTCACGATTGGGTTTGGTCTGGCCTTTGAGTTACCCGTGGTGGTGCTGGTGCTCGTCCGCTTTGGGTTACTTACCTACGAATTCATGGCGCGAACCCGGCCTTACGCGATCGTACTGATCTTGATTCTCGCCACGATTATCACACCGACGCCAGATGTGCTTACCCTCGTCGCGATGAGTCTGCCGATGGTCTTTCTTTACGAAAGCTGTATCTGGATCGCGTGGTTCATGAAGCGCAGGGCAGCGAGAACGGCATGAGAGATTATCTCAAGCAAGCGCATCATCCAATAAAGCATGGGCGACTTCGAAATCGCCCCTCCCAGTTAACGGATAACTGATAACTGGGTAATGATCTACGAACGCCTCTTCAGCGCGATTGCGTTTGTGCTCGGCGCTTGTGTGGGCTCATTTCTGAACGTTTGCATCTATCGGCTGCCGTTGAATCTCTCCGTCAACCAGCCGCGGCGTTCGTTTTGTCCATCGTGTAAAACTCAAATTCCATGGCACCAAAATCTGCCTCTCGTTAGCTGGCTACTGTTACGCGGACGCTGCGCCAAGTGCGGCGCGCGCATCGCCTTCCGCTATTTTGCAGTCGAACTGCTCACCGCTCTTTTCTTCCTCATCATTTGGAAATGTTTCCCATGGCAGATCGCGATCGCTTACTGGGTTTTCATCGCGCTCGTTATCGCGGCCACCTTCATCGATTTCGAGCATTTCATCATCCCGGACGAAATCACCATCGGCGGAACAGTTGCGGGGCTGATCGGCTCGATTGCAGTGCCGCAATTGATGAATACCGATCGCCGCCTGATGGCGCTCCTGATCTCCGTGGGTTCAGCTGCACTGGGTTACGCACTGCTCTGGCTTGTCCTCGAAGGCGGGAAGATTATTTTCGGCAAAAAGCGAATCCGGCTCGAAAAACCAACCGCGTTCACTTGGACACGTCACGGTGACGACGCCGATTTTGTCGTCGGTGATGAGAAAAGTTTGTGGAGCGATTTCTTCGCCCGCGAGAAGGACCAACTCTTATTGCATTGTTCGAGCGCCAAAATCGCCGATCACGAATATGCCAACATGATTTTGCGGTTTCACTACAACCGCGTCCAGATCGGTTCGGACAATTTTGAGCTCGATCATCTCGACGAAATCAGCGGAACAGCTAACGAGATCGAGATCCCGCGCGAAGCCATGGGCCGAGGCGATCTGAAATTTCTCGCCTGCATCGGCGCTTTTCTCGGCTGGCGTGCCGTTCTCTTCGCCATCTTCGCCGGCTCGCTTTACGGTTCCGCCATCGGCCTCGTCACCCTAATCCTCGGCAAACGCGTCTGGTCGCTCAAACTCCCCTTCGGTCCCTACCTCGCCCTCGGCGCTATCACCTGGATGTTCTGCGGCGATTCAATCGTGCGCTGGTACCAAACATTGTTGCGTCCGTACTAAGCCCAATACCCAACGGACTGGCCAGGATCGACCCGATTAACAGGATTGGGAATCATAAAAACTCGCCTCTGCTGCAATCGAGTTAATCCTGTAAATCTTGTTTAGTTATGCTTGGTCGTCGCATCAAGACGATCAATCACTTCGTTTTCCCCGGACCCCACAGGGCGCGGCCGGGTTTGGCGCCGGTGTGTTCGCCGTCCTTCAGGACCTGCACGCCGTTGACGAAAACGTGTTTCATTCCGACGGCGTACTTATGGGGTTTGTCGAAAGTTGCGCGGTCCGCGATTGTCGCAGGATCGAAGACGACCACGTCAGCGAACATTCCTTCCTGAATGAAACCGCGGTGATCAAGACCGAGATTCGTCGCTGGCAACGCGCTCAAGCGTCGCACTGCTTCGGGCAGGGTGAGCACTTTTCCGTCACGCGCATATTTTCCGAGCACGCGCGCGAAATTCCCGTAAGCGCGTGGATGGGGATTTGATTTCAAAAACACGCCTTCCGGCGCCTGAGAGGCTTCGTCGGAGCCCAAGGAAATCCATGGTTTGGCCAGTTCCTTGCGAACATTTTCTTCCGACATCAGGAAATACATCGCGTCGATGCGCGATTCGTCTTCGCGGAGTAAATCCATGATCGTTTCGATCGGATCTTTGCCGCGCATCTTAGCCACTTCGGCGAGTGATTTGCCGGTCAGCGGCTTGAGTTTTTCGGATTTGAATCCGGCCAGCAGAATTTTGTCCGGCGACCCGGCCGCTAGATATAAATTCTCCCAGGCATCGGAATCGATCCGCACTTCAGCCGCAATCTTCTCGCGGGTGGCCGGATCCCGCAGACGTTTGAACAACGCAGGGTAACCCCCGTCTTCCGTCCACGGCGGTAGACAGGCATCGAGTCCGGTGCCGGCGGCTGTGTAGGTGTACATGTCAGCCGTGATTTTGAGTCCTTCCTTCTGCGCGGCTTCGATTCGCGCCAGCAGTTGATCTTCTTTCGGCCAGTTTTTCTCGCCAGCCGCTTTTATGTGATAAAGCTCGGCCGGAATCCCGGTTTCGCGGCTGATTCGGATCAATTCATCGAGCGATTCGAGCAATTGATTTCCCTCGCTCCGCATGTGCGAAATGTATTTGCCGTGATATTTAGCGGCGACCTTGCACAACTCGATTAGCTCGTCGGTTTTCGCATAAAAGGCCGGAGGATAAATCAGCGATGTGCCAATGCCGAGCGCGCCCGCTTCCATTTCTTTGCGCACCAGTTCGCGCATCTGCTCGAGCTGCTCCGGGGTCGGTTGTTTGTCTTCCAACCCGATGACGTACTCACGCACCGTGGTGGCGCCGAGGAAAGAGGCGACGTTGCAGGAGACACCACGCTTTTCCAGATAGCGCAGGTATTCCGCCAGCGTGTTCCATTTGATATCGTACTTGATGTCTTTTTGTTCGCGCACATACCGCTCTTTCATCCGTTCGTTCAGCGGCCCCATCGAATTACCTTCGCCCATAATTTCGGTGGTCACCCCCTGGCGAATCTCGCTCTGCGATTTTCCATCCTGAATGAGCGATTCCGTCGACCACGAAAGCATGTTGATAAAGCCGGGCGCGACGGCGAGACCGCGCGCATCGATCGTGGTTTTGGCGGTGGCATTCGCCAAATCACCTATGCCAGCGATGCGATCGCCGCGGATGGCGATATCTGTTACTCGACCTTCGGCACCCGTGCCGTCGTAAACCGTCCCGCCCCTAATTATAACGTCGAATGGCGGACCGGCTAAGGCGATTTGCGCGAAACTGGCGATCAGGGTGAAGATTAAGTAACGGAGCCAGTTTCGCATTCGATGCATTCAGGTAGGTATCAGCGTCTTGCCGAAAAGTCGATGGAACAAAGCCAGTGTAAACACTGGCTAAAGGGTTGGGCGCCAAATCGGAGGGAAGGCTTTCAGTCAGCCAAAAGACAACAGGCAACTTGCCCCATTGGCCCCACAGGTCCGAGCCGCACTGGCGTCCGATGACCGTGTTACTGCGGCCCTCTCATCTCGGATGCCGGGATCGAGGGCTGGTAGTCTATATCATACACTCCCTTTTTCGTTTTTGCGTTCGTGTCGATCATTACCTCCGAGTTTCGACTGGAAAGGCAGCCGGAAAACGCAAACGCGCAAAGAATCGCAATTCGAAAAACTTGATTCATTCTCAAGTATTCAACCTATTTGCAAATCAACCGATTTTCCAGTTCGTAATCTGATATTCCTGTCGACGGACAACGAGGATCCCGCTCCAGTCAGCTCGCATGAGAATCGACGGGGCTACGAAGAGCCTGCCGACAAAGTAATTACTTTCCTGATTCCGTAAGCAAACGAACCAGGTCGTCCTTCCACAACGCCGCGATGGTATGGCTGCCGTGACCGCGTGTTTTCTCGCTTAACGGAATTAGCAATGCGCGCCCGTGAGGAACCCGCTTGATTTCGCGCTCGAGAATTCCGAGCTCGGGCGGATTAATGTGATCATCAGCGGAATTGATTGCGAGGAGTGGCGCGCGAATTTTCTCCAACCCCGGGCCAGGATCGTAATCACGCGAGGCTTCGAGCGCGTAAAGCACGTCATTGGCGTCATCAGCTCTCACAATATCGACGACAAATTTGTCGAGGACTTCGTCTGTTTTTGCGAGGTCGGGCGCTTCCTTTTGTCGCACCAACGGATTGCTGCTCATCAACCAAAGCATCTCAGCCGCAGTCCGCAGACTCGGTGGTTGGGTTTTGTACTCGCCACCGTTCCATGCTGGGTCGCCGCGGATCGCATCGATGATAATGCGCCGCCACGTGCGGTTACGCCCGGAAATTTGCGTCGGAAGACTCGCCAGCGGCAAGAGCGCGTCCATGAACTCGGGATACGTTTCACCCCAGAGCCACGTATGCATTCCGCCCATCGACGTCCCCATCACCAGGCGCGCGTGATTCACACCGAGGCCGTCTGTGAGTAACCGGTATTGCGCTTCGACCATGTCGCGGTAGCCGTAGCGCGGAAATTTTGCGTGCAAGCCATCGCTCGGCTTACTCGATTTCCCGTGACCAATTCCATCGGGCAAAACGATGAAAAATTTCGTCGCGTCGAGTGGCTGGCTGGGACCGAACAAATCGCCGGCAAATTCCGGGCGAAAGAATTGCCCGCCGCTGCCGGTTGTTCCATGCATGATCAAAACCGCGTTGGTGGTTTTTCCTTGCGCATCCTTCTCCGGCTTTCCCAGGGTGCGGTAATGAATACGCAACTCCGGTAGCGTCTCGCCACTGGTGAACTTAAAATCGCGAATCGTATAATCGCCTTCCGCCGGCGCAGGATAATCAGCCGCCCACACCGCTTTTGCCACGACCAGGAGAAATGCTGAGAGGTAGCGGATCATGGTGGTGATTAGCATTAGCTCGGTCGCCTTTCCAGTCAGCGTCCGAGCTCACCCCGGACCGGCCTGGCGAATGGCTGGAAGCCTACTTCCAAAAACGATGCAGCATGCTATACCCGTGACGTGGGCGAACCGGTTGGCAAGATCGACAAGCCGGAACCGCGCTGGCAAGCCTTGCTCGCGCTGCTGGCGGTCGGCGGCATTTATTTGGCTCTGCCACGATCGTTAGTTGTGGGCCCGACCTGGCTGCTGCCGGTCCTCATCCTAATTTTAACCGCGCCTACCGTAATCGCCCATCGCATGGGTCGGCGTTCACTCAATCGCGTGCTTGGAATCGCGATCAGCTCAATCATCACTCTGGCACTAATAGCCTCTGTCAGTTTGCTCGTGCTTGCGGTGCCTGCGCACAAAGAATCGCCGCTGGAGCTTCTCTGTTCCGGTGCCGAACTCTGGTTGACTAATGTTTTGGTTTTCGCTGTTTGGTACTGGCGCCTTGATGGCGGCGGACCAACGAAACGTCATGAACTTCGTGAATTCGGCAGCCGCAGTTTTGTTTTTCCGCAAATGCAGATCGAAAAAATCGAGCGCGGACGCTTTGAGTGCCAGGGGTGGCGGCCTCATTTCGTCGACTATCTTTTTATCGCTTGGACGACCAGTTCGACTTTCGGTCCGACCGACGCGCCTTTACTCGCCCGCTGGACAAAGATTTTCGCCATGGTCCAAATCGGAATCTCATTGACGATTGTGATTGTTTTGATTTCGCGTGCGGTTGGAGTCTTGTAAGGCCGTTTAGCGGTGTTGCCGTTCGGCTTGGATTTGCTTAAGGAGCTCGGTGTGAGTCCGCTCCAGATCGCGAGCGAATTTCACTGTTGCTTGCAAGGCTTCGGGATATATTTCAAAACGTTTCCGCAATTTTTTTGTCGCGGGATCGTAAAAAAAGGAAATGTTTTGGTCCAGATTCGGCACGACAAGTTCGTCGCTCAATTTTTGATAGCGCTGCAGCCGGCTTAGTCCCCAGCGAATGACCGATTCGTCGTTGCGCAACGCAGTCCGCGTTTCCAGGTCGAGCAATTCAGTCCCGCCGGATTGAAGCAGGGTCGCGAAATCGCCTGGACTATAATCGGTCGTGAAAACGAATGGACGCAAAGGCGGCATTTCCCCGGCATCGAGAGCGCGCTGAAACTTCGCCGCCTCTTGTTCCTGTTCCGCACGATTATATTTTCCGCTCTCGATTCCTTCGCTCAGCGTTCGCTCAATTGAAGCCAGGATCTGGTCGCGCCGTTCTGCATCGTGCTGATGTTGCTGAAAGTTGTTCAACCAGAATGCGGCATAAACACCGATGAAAACCAGAATCAACTCCGCCGCCCAACGGCCCAATCGCGGCCAGAATGTAGCGCGACCAGCTGTTTCGCCCATGAAGGCAATGACCTATGGGCAAGGCAGTTCAGCAAACGCAAAGAGAGACACATGAGGCCGAGGAAAACCGGGGGCCCAGGACGTGCGCCGGGCGAAAAGAAGATCTCCCACCGCACTTCGAAATAGGGATTTTTCCTATCAGCTTTCGGGACGCCGCCCGATTGTATTGCCGCGCCTGGTCCGACAAAGTTCGCTGGTGAAAATGATGTCGCCGGTTCGATTGGATCCTGCCGACCGCCTTATTCTTTTGCGCCGACTGGTTTGCAATGGCTCGTGACAGTCTGTGAGATAGGAGGTGCTCCGTACCACAGTACTTATATAGGTACCTATATAAGAAGGGTGGCGCGGGCAAGGTACCAAGCGAGGAAGCGCGCAAGCTCATCTGCCAGCAATCTATTTTATCGGTTTGAGCAGTTCGCTAATTAGATACAGCGCGCAAGGGCTGCGCGTTCTGATCGAGGGCGTGCGCGAGCACCTCTTCTACGGTTTCAACCGGGACGAAGCGGAGCTTTTGTCTGGCTTCTTCGGGGACATCGACGAGATCCTTTTCATTCAACTTCGGAATGATCACCGTAGAAATATCGGCCCGCATCGCGGCAAGACTCTTTTCTTTCAATCCGCCGATTGGCAAAACCATTCCGCGCAAGGTGATCTCACCTGTCATAGCGACATCGGAGCGTACCGGCTTGTTGCTGAACAGGGACGCCAGCGCGGTAAACATCGCCACCCCGGCCGAGGGCCCATCCTTCGGCACGGCGCCGGCGGGGACGTGCACATGAATGTCGTACTCGCGAAACTCCTCCGGCTTGACGCCGATCGCCATCCCGCGGCTTCTAACGAGACTGAGGGCAGCTTGCGCTGACTCTTTCATCACCGCGCCGATCTGCCCGGTCAGGGTAATGTTGCCCTTCCCAAGATAGCGCGTTGCTTCGACATGCAGAATTTCGCCGCCCGTAGGCGTGTAAGCGAGACCAGTGACGACACCCGGCGCGTTGGTCGTGAGCCGTTGTTCGTGCACGTAGCGTTGCGGTCCCAGCGTCTCTCGGATGAAATCGGTGGTGATCGTCATCTTATCAGTTACGCCGCGCGCAACCCGCGCCGCCACCGCACGACAGACAGCGCCGATCTGCCGCTCCAGCTCGCGCACTCCCGCCTCGTGCGTGTAATCGTTGATGAACAATCGCAACGCTTCTTCTGGCCATTCGATTTGGTCGGGTTTAAGTCCGTTTTCGGTGAGCTGACGCGGAACGAGATAACGTTTTCCGATCTCCAGTTTCTCGCGTTCGGTATATCCGGGTAGATCGATCAGCTCCATCCGATCCAAGAGCGGTCCGGGGATTCCACCAATGTAATTGGCCGTCGCGATGAAGATGACCTGCGAAAGGTCGAACGGGACATCGAGATAGCGATCGACGAAGGCCTTGTTTTGCCGTGGATCTAGCACTTCGAGCAAAGCGCTGGCGGGATCGCCGCGAAAATCGGCGCCAATCTTATCAATTTCGTCGAGCATCATGACCGGATTGCGGGTGCTGGCCCGTCGCAATTCCTGAATGATGCGGCCCGGCATCGAACCGATGTAAGTGCGGCGGTGCCCGCGAATCTCCGCTTCGTCA
>Ga0207693_10002627_pt1 | contig 15604 bp, 11 predicted proteins | sample LARL81metaG_FD_184347 | JGI IMG/M metagenome (GOLD analysis project Ga0207693, IMG submission 184347) | Corn, switchgrass and miscanthus rhizosphere microbial communities from Kellogg Biological Station, Michigan, USA - LAR L8-1 metaG... | ecosystem: Host-associated > Plants > Roots >...
ACATAGTCAAGCTGCACTGCCTCGGTGCCAACCGCGTCGGCTTCGGCACCCTGGCGATGGTCAGCCTCGGCTGCACGATCTGCCGCGGCTGCCAGCTCGACACCTGCCACGTCGGGATCGCGACCCAGATCGAGACCCCCGAAGAAGCCGAGGCCCACGGGCTGAAGAAGTTCACCCCGCAGGAGGTCGACCGCGCGGCTGAGAGCTGCGCCCGCTTCTTCGCCTCGATGGGCGAGGAGGTCAAGCAGGTTGTCGCCTCGCTCGGCTACGAGCGCGCCCAGGATCTGGTCGGCCGCTACGACCTGCTGGAGCAGGTGGCGATGAAGGACACGATCGACCTGACGCCGCTGATCGAACCGCTCGAGGAGCATCTCGACCTCGAACCGCTCGACCTGCCGGTGGCCGAGGAGGCCGAGGCGCGGGCCGAAGCGGGTCTGGTGATGGCGCGGCCGATCCGGATGGAGGCGAAGCAGGCCTCGAGCCAGATCGCCGCTCTGGCGCCGGAAGTCTGCTCGGGCAAGACGGTCAGCAGCCGCTTCCCGCGCGCGACCGACGCCAACGATCGCGTGCTTGGGACCGAGCTGGCGGGGGCGATCGCCCGCAACCGGATCTTCGACGGCGGCGCCGCGGGGAGCGACGACGACGTCCTCGCCAACCTCGAGTTCGACGGCGGCTCGGTCGCCGGCCAGGGGCTCGGGGCGTTCAACTCCTACGGGGTGAACATCCGCGTCGAGGGGGGCGCCCAGGACGGCGTCGGCAAGACGATGCTGGGGGGGACGATCTCGATCCTCAAGGGCAAGGGCGCCAAGGGCATCCGCCTCAACGGCTCAGTCGGCAAGTCCTTCGCCTACGGCGCCCAGCGCGGCAAGCTCTACGTCCAGGGCAGCGCCGATTCGCGCTTCTGCATCCGCCTCTCCGGCGCCGACGTGGTGCTGGCGGGCGAGCCCGAGGGGGACATCGACGACAGCCGCGGCACCGTCGCCAACCGCGCCAACGCCAAGGGCTTCGCCTTCGAGTACATGACCAGTGGGCGCGCCGTCGTCCTCGGCGACATCGGCCCCTGGGCCTGCGCCGGCATGACCGGCGGCCGCGTCTACGTCCGCCACAACGCCTTCGGCATCGACCGAGCGGCGATCGAACGCCGCCTCGGCAGGGGCGCCAAAGTCGAACTCAAGGACCTCGACAACGAGGCCCTCTTCGACCTCGACGACCTCCTTAACGGCTACGCATCGGAGCTCCGCGCCACCGGCCAAGACGACGAGGCCCAGCGGGTCCTCGACCTCGCCGCCGACGCCACGAGCAACTTCCTGATGATCGTGCCGCTGAAGGTCCAGGCGGATCCGAGTATCTCGACCGAGTGATCTAGAGGGCCGGAGGAGAGGGCTTCCCCTCCAGCCGGTCGGCGATCGCCCGGACCTCGCCGAGGAGCCCGTCGAGCATGCGCTCGGTGTCGGAGTGGATGCGCCATTCGGTCATGCGGCGCTCGGCGTCCATGCTTTCGAGCCGCTGCTCGAGGGCGGCGGTGCGGTCCTCGAGGCGGCCGACGCGGCGGTTGGTGCGCTTTTGGGATTTGCGGACGCGGGATTTGACGTAGCGACGGAGGTCCTCCTGCATCGTGTCGAGCTCGCGGCGCAGGTCACTGTTGAGGGGGGCGTTCTGCTCGTCGAGCATCTGCTCGACACCGCGGCGGACGCGCTCGATCTCGGCGTGGAGCTCGGCGCGGGCGCGCTCGGCCGAGGCCGAGATCGACTCCTCGCCCGGGGGGTTGCCGGGATCGTCTGGAAAGTCAGTCACCAAGCCGCATCGTAGGAGCGGGGGTGGCCGGAAAAGCCGACTGGCTCCGCGAGACCGCAAAAAGGGTTCTCCAGGAGCCCTTTCTGCGGTCTCGCGGTTAGGCCTGCAGGAGGTAGAGGCGGAAGCGGCCGATCGTCAGCTCGTCGCCGTCGTTGAGCTCGGCTACGTCGACCCGGCGCCCGTTGACCAGCATGCCGTTGAGGCTGCGGTCGTCGAGGATCCGCGGCTGCCGGTCCTCTTCGCTGCAGACGATCGCGTGGCGACGGGAGACGCTGGGGTCGTCGAGGCAGATCTCAGCTGTGCCGCAGCGGCCGATCCGGCTCCAGCCCTCGCCGAGCGCGAAGGTGGCGATCTTCTCGCCGTCGCGCATCGCCAGGTGGTATCCGGGCGCGGTCAGCTGTGCGCGGGCCTCGTCGAGCCAGGCGGGCGTCTCTCGATCGACGGAGATCGCGAATTCGACGGTGGGGGAGCCGTGCTCTTGCAACGAGGAGAAGATCGAGTCGCGGCGGAAGCGCGAGGCGCCGCAGCGGGCGCAGCGCGGCAGCGGATCGGTCTCGCGGAGCGCAACCTGGGTGCCGCAGACGAGGCAGAAATACGTCCCCTCCCCGGGCATCGAGCCGGGGGTCAGGGCCTCGCCGGCTGGGCTGGTGCCGGCAGTGTTGAAGATGGTCCTCTCCTTCCTGGACGTTCGTTCGATACTAGTCCGGCCTTCGACGAAAAGCACTCAATTTTTCCTATGCGGTGGCTCCCCACACGGCCCCATAGACTTCGCGCCCGGTGGGCCCCGTCAGCGCTGAAATCGAGATCGACGCCCGGCGCGAGCAGGTCTTCGCGGTGCTCGTCGACCTCGGCGCGCGCCCGTCCTTCACCGACCGCTTCCTCGCCGACTTCCACCTCACCCGGATCGATGGCAGCGGTGTCGGCGCCGGCGCCAGGTTCCGGGTCAAGGCGCCGTTGCGCAAGGTCTGGATGGACACCGCAATCGTCGCCATCGAGGAGCCGTTCCGGATCGTCGAGGAAGGCCGTGGCGGCCGTGGCAACCGCATCCCCAACCACACCGTCTGGGAGCTGACCGAGGGCGCCGGCGGCCTCACCGCGGTGCGTGTCTCCCACTGGACCGAGCCCGGTCCGCTCGACCGCGCCCTCGAGCTGCTCAGCGCCGGTTCCCTCTGGCAGGGACGCGGCTGGCGGCAGGCACTGCGCCGCCTGCGCGAGAAGCTCGAGTCCGACCAGCCCGCCTCCGAGCGCATCGCCGTCGCCGGCGGCAACCGGTACGCGACGGGCATCCCCTAAACGCGACGCAAGCGCTGCGCAGATATATAGACTCCGCGCCGCCGATGTCCCAGCCCCGCCGCCCAATGCTGTCGCTGCTCGCGCTCTTGGCGCTGCTCGTTCTCGCCGTCGGCGTCTCCGCCTGCGGTTACGAGAGCAACTCGAAGAGCGTCGCCGAGGGCGAGGCGGTCGAACTGGGCGACCTCAAGTACAACGTCACCTTCTCCCGCTACCTCAACCCGAACGACTCCGAGGACGAGGCCTACCTGGTCGGGCAGAAGGAACCGCCGAAAGGCGAAACCTACTTCGGCGTCTTCTTCGAAGTCCAGAACGAAAGCGACGAACCGCAGACGCTGCCCTCGACGCTGACGATCACCGACGCCGAAGACAACGAATACAAGGTGCTGCCGAGCGAAAGCATCTTCGCGCTGCCCTTCGAAGGAACGGTCGAAGCCGAAGAACAGATTCCGGTGCTCGACTCGCCCGCCCAGCAGGGGCCGATCGAGGGTTCGGTCGCGGTCTTCCTCCTCCCCGAAGAAGCCTCCGAGAACCGCCCCCTCACCCTTCACATAGAAGGCGCCGAAGAAAAGGGCGAAGTCAAGCTAGACCTCTAGAGTCCGGCTGACAGCACTTCGGCCGCGATCGGCGCCGCGACTTCGCCGCCCGCCGCTTCGGCTTCGATCAGCAGCACCCCGACCGCCAGTCGCGGCTTTTCCGCCGGCGCGAAGGCGGTGAACCAGGCGTCCTTGATCTGGACCGGGTTTTCGGAGCTCTCTTCACCGGGCTTCGGCCCCAGCTCGGCGGTGCCGGTCTTGCCGGCCACCTGCGCCTGCGGGATCGCCCCCGCGGTGCCCGTCCCTTCGACGACGACGCCGATCATCAATTCGGTCAGCTCTTCGGCGGTCTTCGCCGACATCACCTGCACCGGTTCGGCGTCGGGGCGCAGCTTCGGGTTGAGGACGAGCGCGTTGGGGAGTCGGACGCCGTCGTTGGCGACGGTCTGCGAGACGCTCGCCATCTCCAGCGGCGTCGCCAGGACTTCGCCCTGCCCGATCGCCGAGACGCCGAGGTCGACTTCTTCGCCGATCTCGGTCGGGATCGTCGATTCTTCCGGGTCGACTTCGGCGACGATCCGCGGCGCGTAGAGCGTCAGCGGCGAGTTGAAGCCGAAGGCTTCGGCGGTTTCGACCAGCTTGTCGTTGCCGACCGCCGGCCCGAGCGGGGCGAAGACCGCGTTGCAGGACTCGGCGAACGATTCGCGGAAGGTGCCGCCGCAGTACTCGCCGTTGGCGTTGTTGAGGAAGCGACCGCCGACGTTGACGCCGTTGGTGATTTCGAATTCGTCGTCGAGGCTTACCGCGCCCGCTTCCAGAGCGGCGGTGGTGGTGATGACCTTGAAGGTCGAGCCGGGGGGCTGGGGAGCGGAGAAGGCCTGGCCGGCCAGCGCCCGCACGTCGCCCTTGCGGGCGTCGAGGACGGCGACCCCGCCGGAGCGGCCGGCGAGGGCCGAGACCGCCACTTCCTGCAACTGGGGGTCGATCGTCGTCTTCACCGGCGCCCCCGCCTTCGGCTTCGACTCGGCGAGGGTGCGGACCGTGGAGCCGTCGGCGGCCACCGCCAGCAGAGATCCCCCCGGCTTACCGGCGAGGCGGTCGTTGAAGGCGCGCTCGAGGCCGCTGATCCCGACCGGGGTTTCGGGCGGGAAGCCGTGGCGGGCGAGTCGCGGCAGTTCTTCTTCGGAGGCTTCGCCGACTTCGCCGGTGACGTCGATCGCGGCGCTGCCGAGCGGGTGTTCGCGGTCTTCGGCCGGCCCTTCTGCCAGCGCGGTCCCGTCGCGGGCGAGGATCGGCGCCCGTTCGGCCAGTTCGACGTCGGCCGACAGTTCCTCGCCGGCCCGCAGGCCGGGGAAGGTGAGGCTCTCGTCCCATTCGATCCCGCCGTCGACGAAGGGGAGGTCGAGCTCGGCTTCGACCGCCCCGAAGGCGACCGTGGCGACCGTGGTCTCGACCGGGACGATCTCGGCGTCGCCGCTCTCCTTCGCGTCTCCGACCGAGCCGGCGTCGAGCGCGCGCGAGGTCGCCACCTGCTGGGCCTTGCGGTAGGCGGCTTCGAATTCCCCGCGGTCGACGCGCTGCCTCGAGGCTTCGTTCAGCTCCGCGTACATCGCTTTGAAGTTCTTTGCCTCCCAGGCCGTGACGAAGCGCTCGGCGGATTCCTTCTCGGGCGATCCCGAGGAGCCGGTGGCGATGCCGACGACGAACGCGATCAGGGCGATGACCGCGAGCGGCAGCGTGCGGGTGACGAGGCGACGGCGGCGCTCCGCCTCGGTGGCGATCGAGGGCACCCGCGAAAGGTAAAGGAGGCCCTCCCGGCATGCTTCTATTCACGGGTGACCGTTTTGGATTGGGCGATCCTCGCATTCACCGTCGCCCTCGCGCTTTGGGGATACCGGCAGGGGCTGATCGTCGGCGCGCTGACGCTGGTCGGGTTCGGGGTCGGCGCCTTTGCCGGCAGCCGGATCGGCCCGCTGCTGCTGACCAAGGGCTCGCACTCTCCCTACGCGCCGCTCTGTGCGGCGCTGGGCGCGCTGCTGGTCGGGGCGCTGATGGCGGTCACGGTCGAGAGCTTTGCCCTCGGCCTGCGGGAAAAGATCGTCCGCCGCCCCTTCCTCAGCGCCGCCGACGGCGCCGGGGGCGCCGCCCTGATCGCCTCCGTCGCCCTCGGCCTCGCCTGGGTCTTCGGCGCCGTCCTCCTCCATGCGCCCTCGACGGCGCGGCTGCGGGCAGACATCCAGCAATCGCTGATCCTGCGCAGCCTCAACCAGGTGCTGCCGCCGAGCGGGCCGCTGCTGAACGCGCTCGACCGCGTCGACCCGGCGCCGACCGTCCTCGGCCCCGCTGCCCCGGTGGCCGCTCCCAGCGCCAAGATCGCCCGCGACTCCGACGTGCTCGCCGCCGGCGAATCGGTCGTCCGGGTGCTCAGCACCGCCTGCGGGCTCGGGATCGAGGGCTCGGGCTGGGCGGTCGAGCCCGACATCGTCGTCACCAACGCCCACGTCGTCGCCGGCTCCGACGACACCACCGTCACCACCCAAGACGGGGTCGAGCTGGAAGCGACGCCGGTTTACTACGAGCCGCGCCGCGACCTGGCGCTGCTGCGGGTGGGAGCTGCGCTGCCGCCGCTGTCGATCAGCTCCAAGCGCCGGCAGGGGGAGGACGCGGCGGTGCTCGGGTATCCGGAAAACGGTCCCTACTCGCTCTCGCCGGCGCGGATCGGCGAGACCCGGGAGACGATCAGCGAGGACTCCTACGGCAACGGGCCGGTCGATCGGACGATCGTGGCGATGAGCGGCTCGGTCCGCAGCGGCAACTCCGGCGGGCCGCTCGTCGATTCGCGGGGGAACGTCGTCGGCACCGTCTTCGCCGCCACCACCAGCGGGCCACGAGGCGGCTTCGCGATCCCGGCCGAGCAGGTGCGGCAGGCGCTTCACGACACCGCCGAAGGGGTCGACACCGGCCCCTGTACCGGCTGAGTGGGGGCCCATCACTTACGTTCAGTAAGGTCGGAGACATGGAGCAGGTCAGCCCGACCGAGGTCCCGGGAGAGACGCCGGGTGCGGTCTGTCCCCACTTCCACCATGCGATCGAGCTGATCGGCAAGCGCTGGACGGGCGCCATCGTCTGCGCCCTGACCGAGCGCTCGATGCGCTACGGAGAGCTCGGCAAGGCGATCCCGGGCCTCTCCGACCGGCTGCTCTCGCAGCGGCTGCGCGAGCTCGAGGAAGAGGGGCTGGTCGAACGCGAGGTCGAAGCCGGAGCCCCGGTGCGGGTCGTCTACTCGCTGACCGAGGCGGGCCAGCAGCTCGACCCGGTCCTCAGCGAGCTCAAAGCGTGGGCCAGACGGTGGAAGAAAGCGGCGTAGCCCCGCGGGGCCAGGCGCCGCCGACCCTGCCGGGGCCGTTCGCGGTCGGGGTTTACGCGCGCAAGCTGCAGGGATGGATGCGCGAGCGGGCGCGGGTGCAGCTGATCGGCGAGGTGACCGGGGTCGGGCACAGCAAGGTCCAGGCCTACTTCGAGCTGCGCGACAGCGAGGGAGCGGTGCCCTGCGCGATCTGGCTCAACGACCTCGAGAAGGCGGGGCTGGACGGAGGGAGCCTTCGCGACGGCGCCGAAGTGGTGATCTCAGGCGGCCTCGACTACTACCCCGGCGGCGGCCAGGCCTCTCCCAACTTCTGCTTCCGCGCCACTCACGTCCGGCTGGCGGGCGAAGGCGACCTGATCGTCCGCCTCGAGGCGCTGCGCAAGCAGATGCGGGCCGAGGGGCTGTTCGAGCTGCAGAAGCAGCTGCACCGGCCGGCGCTGCCGAAGACGATCGGCGTCGTCACCGCCGAGCGCGGGGCCGCCCGGCGCGACCTCCTCGCCGGGCTCGAGCGGCGCGGCTGGCACGGCTCCGTGATCTGGGGCTTCGCGCCGGTCCAGGACCGCCATGCGGCGCCGGCGATCGGGCGGGCCCTGCAGGACCTGGCGGCGCGCCCCGAGGTCGAGGCGATCGTCGTCACCCGCGGCGGCGGCAGCCTCGCCGACCTCTGGGCCTTCTGCGACGAGACGCTCTGCCGCACGGTGGCGATGCTGCGGGTGCCGGTGATCAGCGCCGTCGGCCACGAGCGCGACAGCACCTTGATCGACGACGTCGCCGCCGTCGCCTGCTCGACCCCGACCCACGCGGCCGAGGCGGCGATTCCGCTCGACTGCCTGGCGGCTCGGCAAAGCCTCGAGCGCTGCGCGCTGGCGCTGCGGCGGGCGGGGGAGGGGGCGATCGGGACCCGCTCTCGCCATCTCGGCGCCCTCGCCCGCGGGCCGGCGCGGGCCCTCCAGCGCGAGCGCTCGAAGCTGAACCAGAAGATCCGCGAGATCCGCGCCGCAAGCGAACGCGGCTTGGTCGATCGCGCCTCCTCGCAGCGGCGGATCGGGACGCTGGTGCTGGAGCGGGCGCGGCGGCGGGCCGCGGGGGCCGATATGGAGAAACGCCGCGAGGCGCTTCGCCGGGCGGCGATCGCCCTGCGGGCCCACGAACCGGAGCGCACCCTGGAGCGCGGCTACGCCCTGGTCGAGGGGGACGGGGGCGAGCCACTGACCAGCGCCGCCGAGGCCGGCGCCGCGCAGCGCATTAGCCTTCGCTTCAGCGATGGACGAGTCTCGGCAAGACCAGAGCAGCGCGGCGGTGCCTGACTCCTACGAGGCCGCGGTCGAGCGGCTGGAGGAGATCATCGACCGGCTCGACTCCGGCCAGGCCGGCCTGCGCGAGACCCTCGACCTCTGCAAGGAGGGCAAGGAGCTGGTCACCTACTGCGCCGGCGAGCTCGACGAGGTCGGCGAGGGGCTGAAGGAGCTGCGGCTGGATGATCTGGCGACGAAACTAGACGCTTCAGAGGTCGGCTGACTCCGGACCGGAGCAGAGTCCGCGGAGCGCAGGGCAGCCGCGGCAGAGGGACCAGTCGCGTTCCTTGCGTGCGGCAGCCGGGAACTTGCCGCGGCTGATCTGCGCGATCGCCTCCTCGAGGCCTTGCCGCGCAGTTGCCATCTCGGCGACGCCGAGAGTCGTGACGGCGGGTTCGTCCGGACGCTCGAGAAAGACGTAGGCGACCTCGACCTTGGAGGCGCTAATCGCCTCGGCGACCGCGAGCGCGTAGATCGAGCGCTGCACCCCGTAGTGGGCGGCGCGCTCGGTCGGGTCGGCGCCCGCGAGGCGGTCGGTCTTGTAGTCGACGACCAGCGGCGGCGCCCCCTCGCGCTCGACCAGCAGGTCGATCGACCCGCGCAGGACGGTGCCTCCGACCCCGAGCAGCAACGGCACCTCGGCCCGCACCCTCGTCGCCTCAGCAGTTATCTGGCCTCTCAGCGCTGAGCCGATCCATCGACGCACAGGCTCCAGTAGACCGTCGAGGGGGAGTGGGGAGTGCCTCCCCGGACCCTCCCCGCTGTTGTCCGGGGAGGCACTCCCCACTCCCACCCCTGCCGCCTCGGCGTGCCGCAGCGCCAGCTCCTCGCTCGGTTCTGCCCAGCCGTTTGCCTGGCTCCACTCCAGCAGTGCATGGACCGCCGCGCCGCGGGCCGTGCCCTCGTCCTGACCATAGGCATCTGTCCCCGGTATCCGGGGAGAAATCGGTTCACCCTTCTGTATCCCGAGCACGCGCTCCAGGTAGAAGCGGTACGGGCACTCCCTGTAAGCGGAAATCGAGGTGTAGGAGAGGGGACGGCTGGGGACGATCGGCGGCCGCCGATCGACCAGCGGCGGGGGGCCGCTGCCGATCCCACGCTCGGCGGGCCCCTCGCGGCACAGGGACCGCAGCTCGACGGCCCGCTCCGGGGAAGGGAGGTTGACCCGCACCGCGATCTCCGACGGCTCGAACTCCGCCTCCAGCCCGGACCGCGGCGCCGGTGGGGCCACCGGTACCGCCGAGTCGGCGTCGCGGGGGACGCCGAGCGCCTCGACCAGGCGCTCGACCACCGGTGTGCTCGGCTTCGCCTCCCTTCCCGGCTCCGACTTGACCACACCGCTGAGGAGCAGGTGCCGCTTGGCCCGGGTGGCGGCGACGTGGAAGAGGCGCAGTCCCTCCTCGGAGTCGCGCTGCTTCGCCTCCTCGCAGAGGGCGCCGTAGTCGAAGAGGTTAACCGAGGCGGCGCCGAGGCGGCGCAGTTGCAGGCCGACCCGCGGCTGCCCCTCGCGGCCGACGACCAGCAGCGGCGCCCGGCCGCCGGCGAGGAGGCTGCGGGCAAGGTCGGGAACGGCGACGACCTCGAACTCGAGCCCCTTGGCGTTGTGGACGGTCATGATCCGCACCCCGTCGTGGCCCTCGGCGGCGGTCGCGGCTTGGGCTTCGGCATCACTCTCGGCGCGGGCGGCGAGGAAGTCGAGGAAGCCGCGCAGGTCGCGGCCCTCGCGCGCCTCGTACTCGCTCGCCAGCCGACCCATCTTGCGGACGTTGGCGAAGCGGGCCTCGCCCGCCGGCCGCGAGAGCACCGCCAAGTCGTACCCGGTCTCCGTCACCGCGGCATCGATCAGGGCCGGCAGCGCCAGCCGTGGCGCCCGCTCGCGCAGCGAGGCGATCCGGGCGACGAACGTGCGCAACAGCTCCAGCTCGCCCTCCGGGATCCCCTGCAGACGGTCCGGCTCGGTCAGCTCCGAGTCGCCGGCCCCCGTCGCCACCTCGACCGCCGGCCAGACGTGGCGGCGCTTGCCGGCCGCCGCGCGCAGGAGCCAGAGCGTATCCGGCGCCACCCCGCAGGCGGGGGAGGCAAGGGCGCCGAAGAGGGCATGGTCGTCGAGCGGGTTGGCGATCACGGCCAGCAGGGCGGCGACGTCGGCGACCTGCTGCTGGGACCAGTAGCCGCGGCCGCCGACGACGTAGGGCCGCAGGCCGGCGCGTTCGAGCGAGTTCTCGTAGGCGTCGAGGTGGGTGAAGGCGCGCAGCAGCACCACCATCTCCCCGCGCGGCACGCCCGCCTCGACCAGGTCGCGCAGGCGCGCGGCGACGAAGCGGGCCTCGGCCAGGCAGTTGAGCGGGGTGGCGCCGTCGATCGCCGGCTCCAGCTCGATCCCCTCGCCGTCCCAGCCGTCGCGGGCGGTCAGCAGCAGCTCGACCGCCGGTCTCGCAGCAGCGACTTCTCGCGCCTGCAGCGAGGGCTCTCCAGGCTCGCGACCGACCCGCAGCGGCGCGTAGGCATCGCCAAGCAGCGCCTCGCCGAAGAGGTTGACGGCGCCGATCACCTCGGGACTGGAGCGGAAATTGCCGCTGAGGCGCAGCAGCTCGGCGTCGGCGCGGCGGTCGACCTCCTCTCGCTGGCGGCGGAAGACCTCGAGGTCGGCGTGGCGAAAGCCGTAGATCGATTGCAGCTCGTCGCCGACCACGACCAGCTCCGTCTTCGGTCCTCGCAGCGCCTCGATCAGCCGCAGCTGCAGGCGGTTGGTGTCCTGGAACTCGTCGACGAGGACCTGACGGAAGCGGCTGCGGTAGTTCTCGCCGATCTCTGCCCGCTCCAGCAGCCGCGCGGCGAGGATCTGCAGGTCCTCGAAGTCGATCCCCGCCCGGCGCTCCTTCGCCGCCTCGAAGCGCTCGGAGAAGAGTGCCAGCAGCTCGGCCAGGTGCCGGTAGGCGACGCCGCCCTCCCCGGCCTCGGCGACACGGGCGATCGCGGCCTCGATCGCCTCCCTGTAAGGAGCGAGCGGCTTGGCCTTGCTGCGCGTGGCGAGCGCCAGCAGCTCGTCGAGGGCCGGCGGGGGGCCCGGGGCGGCGAGCCGCGCCAGCGCCCGCTCCAGCAGCTCGCGGTCGGCTTCGCTGCGCTTGCCGTTCTTCTCCCGCAGCTCCTCCAGGCATTCTCCCGCGGCGGCCGCGGCCCGCTTGATCGCCGCCGCGGGATCGGGCTGCGGCGGCTCCGGCGGGCTCGGCCTGGCGATCCCGCGACTGCGCAGCTCGTCGTGGACCGCGGCGATCATCCCCCGCAGCCCCTCGATGTCGAAGGCGGCGACGGTCTCCTCGCGCGAGGCGTCGCCCTGGACAGAACCGGCTTCGGTTCTGTCCGTTCTCAGGAATTCGACGAGGGCGTCGTCGAAGGCCTCGCGGGCGGCGCGTGCCGTCTCCGGCGCGTCGAGGACGCGGAAGCCAGGATCCACTCCGGCGGCGACGGGGTGGGCGGCGAGGACGCGGTTGCAGAAGCCGTGGATCGTCGTCACCCAGGCCCCGCCGATCCCTGCCAGCACCGTCGCCGCCCGCTCCGAGCCGCGCTCTGCCCGCCGCGTCAGCTCAGCCCGGATCCGCTGTCGCAGCTCCGCCGCGGCCTTGTCGGTGAAGGTGAAGGCGAGCACGGCATCGGGGGAGAGGCCGCTGTCGCAGACGAGGCGGCAGTAGCGGTCGACCATCACGCCGGTCTTGCCGGTGCCGGCACCGGCTTCGACCAGCACGTCGCCGCCGTGGGCGGCGATCGCCGCGGCCTGCTCGGGGGTGGGCTGCCGCTCGGGGATCACGCTCGCCTGCTCGGCGCTCACCTCTCGTCTCCCTCGTCGTCCTGCTCGTAGCGGGGCGAGCGGTCGCGGCGGCAGATCGGCGCGAAGGTGCACCAGGCGGGGCAGACATCGTGGCCGCGTAGGCCCGGCCGCGGCCCCGGGTCGCGGCGGATCTCGCCGCCACGCATGCGGGCGACGATCGCCCCCGCCCGCCGCCGCGATTCCTCCAGCAGCTCCTCCAGCTCCTCCGGCTCGACCACGTCGCCCGGGTAGAGGTCGTAGCCGCCGAGGTCCCCGGCAACCTCGGTGGAGACGACCCCCCGCGGGCGGCGGGCCGAGGTCCCGCGCAGCGGGTGGTAGAGGGCGCCGACCGGGTTCGCGCCCCAGTGCTCGGCCACCGCGAGCAGGTAGAGCGGCAGCTGCAGCTTCGCCCGCTCCTCGAACTTCTCACGGGGGGTCACCTGACCGGCGAGCTTGTAGTCGATGACCACGGCGCGGCCGTCGCGCGAGCGGTCGACGCGGTCGACGGCGCCGTGCAGGCCCCACCCTCCGAGGTCGAGGACCGGCCGTTCGGCGTCGGGATGCTCGCCGAAGCGGGCCTCCAGCAGCCACGGCTCGAAGCCGCCGGTCTCGCGCTCGGACTCTTCGACGAGGAAGCGATCGAGCAGCCGCTCGACCCGCCGCGCCATTGCCCGCTCCGCCGGGTGGTCCCCCAGCTCGCGCTCGGCGACGACCGCCGCCACCAGCTCGCTGCCGCGCTCGCGCCAGGCGGCAAGGCTGCTCGGCCGCGGCAGCGGGTCGCCGCCCGGTCGCTCGCCGTAGAGGCGGTCGAGCGCCTCGTGCATCAGCCCGCCCTGGACCAGGGGGTCGGGGACGGGGTCGAGCAGCTGCGGATCGAGCTCGTGGCCGGCGAACCAGCGGTAGGAGCAGAGGTCGAACTCCTCCAGGGTAGTGCCGCCATACGCAGGTATCGATGCCAGCGACTCCAGCGCCGCCGGATTCGTCAGCGGGCCGGGGGCCCGGGAGGCGGTCTCCGCCCGCCGCGCCGCATCGACCCGCGCCACCACCCGCGCTGCCAGCTCGCCCTCGACCTCAACCTCGCGCAGCAGGGCCGCGACGTCGGCAGCGGGTCCGTGCGCGGCGAGCGCCCGGGCCAGCTCGTCCTCGGAGGGCGCCTCGGCCAGCGGCGCCACCACCTGGGCGAGGTCGCGCCCGAGCGTGATCTCCTCCTCGATCGGATCGGCCCCGCCCTTCGGCGGCGCCGGCGCCAGCAGCGCCCTCACGTCGTCGAGCAGCGGTGAGCGCGCCGTCGCGGCGCCGTCCTCGTCGCTGTCGCGGTAGGAGAGGACGAGGCTGCGGCGGGGCAGGGCGAGGCAGGCGTGGAAGAGGTAGCGCTCCTCGGCCTCGTTGTCGCGCCGCGGGTCGAGCCCGAGTGTCTCTCGCTGTGCGTCGGAGAGGAACGGGTCGGCGCCGCGGTCGCGGCGGGGGAACTCGCCGTCCTGCAGAGAGCCGACGAGGACGTGGTCGAAGCGAGCGGCGCGCAGCCGGTAGGGGCTGGCGATCCGCACCCGCCCTTCGACTGGTCCCGACCAGGCCCGGAAGTCGAGCTCGGCGATGACACCGGCCAACTCGGCTGGTCGCGGCGCCAGCTCGCCGAGCTCGGCGAGCTCGGCGAGCGCCGCGGAGATCGCGGCGGCGGCGCGCAGCTCGAGCCCGTCGCCGCGCGGCAGCCTCGGCCCGTCGGCCTCGTCGCGCAGCGGCCGCGCCGCCATCGTCGCCGCCAGCGCCCCGACTTCCGCCGCCAGCGCCGCGGGCGAGCGCTCCGCCGCCTCCCGCAGGCGAACGAGGTCCCGCGGCGGCTCGCCCTCCTCGCCCTGCCAGAGCAGCAGCGCCGTCTCGGCGTCGCGGACGCGACCCCGCCGCAGCCGCCGCTCGAACCAGTCGACGCGACGGTGCGAGAAGCCGGAGGGGCCGCGCAGGTAGCGGAGGAAGTCGGCGGCCCGGCGCTCGCCGAACTCGGCCTCCAGCAGGGCGAGGAGGGCGCCGCCGACGCCGGTCCTCGCCACCGGGATCTCGGCCTCGAGCGCGGTGGCGACCCCGTTCGCCTCCAGCGCGGTGGCGATCTCCGGGCCGCGCCGGGAGGGGTCGCGGAGCGCGATCGCGATCTCGCCGTGGGAGGCGCCCCCGTGGATCAGCCGGGATACCTGTGCGGCGATCGCCTCCGCCTCGGCCCGGGTTCCCGCCGAGCGCAGCAGCGTCAGGCTGCCGTCGGCTTCGGCCCGCGCCGGCCGGCTCTGCCCGAAGGAGAGGGTGAGGTGGAATAGCAGCGGGCTGACCGTGTTGCCCGGGTTGGGCCCGAGCGCGGCCTCCGCGTCGGTTCCGATCCGCTCGCGCAGTCGGCCGAGGAGGCGGCCGCGCGCAGCGAGCGCTGCCTGCGCGTCTTCGTAAGGGAGGGCCACGGTCACCTCGGTGCACGTCGCCAGCTCCGCGACCAGCTCGAGCTGGTTCTCGGTCAGGTCGTCGAACCCGTAGAGGATGACCGATCGAGCCGCCCAGGCGGCGTGGTCGCCCTTCAGCGCGGCGATCGCGGCGCGAGCGATGCCGTGGGCGTCGACGCGACCGGTCCGCTGCCTCACCTGCTCGTAGCCGCCGTAGAGAGTCGCCAGATCGCCGAGGTAGGCCGACCCCTCGAGGGTGGCGGCGCTGGCCTCCACCTCCTCGGGCTCGACCCCGGCCGCCTGCAGCTCGTCGAACAGCCGCTCCAGGGCGGCGGCGAAGCGGGGCCGGCCGGCGGAGCGGCGCAGAGGGCGCAGCCGCTCCCGCCGTGCCTCGATCGCCACCGCGATCGCTCGCAGGCGCTGGGCGGGAGCAAGCTCGGCGCCGGGCGGAGAGCCGGTGGTGGTCAACACCGTCCGAAAGAGGGCGCCGAAGGTCATCGCCGCGCCGCCGAGGAGGGCAGAGGAGTGCGTGCCCTCAGCGCCGCAGAGCTCGCGCTCGAAATCGAAGACGTCGTCGGTGGTGGGGAGGACGAGGACGGGGTCGCGATCGAGGGCGGCCCTGAAGATGCGCAGGACCTCACCGCGCTTGCCGGAATTGGGCGGCCCGTAGATCAGTTTCAGCGGCACCCACCCGAGCCTAGGGACGGGTCCGGCGTCGACTGGCGGGCTCCGCGTGCGACGCCGCAAAATGGGGCTTAGCGGGCATCTTTTGGCGTCGTCGGCCGCCTCTACCTTTCCGGCAGCCGATGTCCCTCTGCTTCGTAGACCCAGCCGACGCCATCCGGGCCATTGCCGACTCCGTCGGCCGTGAGGCTCGCCGCCAGCTCCTCGGGGAGGCGGTGCGCGCCTGGGTGGACGAGATCCCCGAGTCCGAGCTGGAAGTCCACTACGCGAAGGCGATCTCCGAGCTCGACGAGCACGACCTCTCGATGCTCGCCGCCTGGCACGGCTCCCTCGAGGTCGGCCAGCCGGTCCCCAACCGCGACTTCCTCATGGCCGCCTTCGGCTCCCTCGGCGAGAACCGCCGCGAGGCCCTCAAG
>Ga0207693_10002628_pt1 | contig 15602 bp, 16 predicted proteins | sample LARL81metaG_FD_184347 | JGI IMG/M metagenome (GOLD analysis project Ga0207693, IMG submission 184347) | Corn, switchgrass and miscanthus rhizosphere microbial communities from Kellogg Biological Station, Michigan, USA - LAR L8-1 metaG... | ecosystem: Host-associated > Plants > Roots >...
TTCCAAAGCCATGTCGGCTGTTCAAGGAATTTGCGACGCAGATGGCACCTACGCTATTCCCGGCGCTTCCAACTTGAATCGGAATCGTGATCCGCATGGCGCACCGGCCTTTTCCTAACCCACGGCCGACCTGCGGGTGCGAGAGATACAGGTCCGTCACGGTCCATGGGACATCAAAGCTTTTCCGGCGGCCTCGCCGCGCTGCCTGTCGCCTCGCGGCTCGCCTTCGCCTGTCGCTCGGCATGGCCGAGCAGATGTTGGCCTTGCGCCCGTCATCGGTGCTGATGTTGATATAGGACTTCAGCTTGTCGAATTGCTGCCGTGACATGGTGGTGCCGATATACGCGTAGTGCTGCACCACCGCCTATGACCCAAACGTGACATGTACTACGCGGCCAACTGTAAAATTAAGCCCGCCGAAGCGGGCTGAAGTATGAACGCAGGAATTGTGGAATTGACTTTCAGACACGGGAATCTAACGAAACTCCGAGGCTAAAAGCCTTTTGTCGAGTTGCGCCTTCGGTCCTCTTAAGTGTTTGAGCGATTTTTCGCGCGGGCGTTTTCTGCCGAGCAAGAGTTTTTAGTTGGCGAACGTCCGTTCCGGTCCATTCAAAGGACCACGGCCAACCGCTCGCGTTTACTGCCTCGGCTGGAAGTTGATCGCCTTGGCGGTGGCAACGACCTTGGCGCGCTGCTCCTCGATCGCGTCAACGAATTCCTTCGGTCCGCCGACCTTGATCACCTGACCGGTGGAACCGGAACCTCGGGGGCGATGCTGCTGTCGGCGGCAGCGGCGCGGAAGTCCGCCGCGATCTTCTCTTTCAGCTCGTTCGACAGGGTCTAGGCGGAGGAGAAGCATTGAGCCCCCGCCCCCCTCATACGCTCAGGAATTTTCTTTGCATTTCCGCGTTGGACAGAAGCTCTGAACTCGTCCCCGTCCAGACAATCGTCCCTTTCTCCAGGATGTAATGCCGGTCGGCAATGCCGGCGAGCGCATGAAGATCCTTGTCGATCAGGATGAGCGAAAGCCCCATCGCCTTGAGAGCGCGCAGCCGCGTCCAGATTTCCTTACGGATCAACGGCGCCAATCCCTCGGTGGCCTCGTCGAGGATCATGAGAATGGGATTTGTCATCAGCGCGCGCCCGATGGCCAGCATCTGCTGCTCGCCGCCGGAGAGCTGGTTGCCGGCGTGGTCAAGCCGCTCCGCCAACTTTGGGAAGAGGTCGAGGACGCCGCCGAGAGTCCAGTGATTTAATTCGTTCCGACGATTGCTGTGGGCCATCACGAGATTTTCGCGGACGCTCAGGTTCGGAAAGACGCGCCGCCCCTCCGGCACCAGGCCCACGCCCATGCGGGCGATCTGATGCGGAGCATGCCCGTCGATGCGGCGGTCCAGCAGCCGGACTTCGCCCTCGTGCGGTTTGCAAAGACCCATGATCGAGTGAACCGTCGTCGTTTTGCCCATTCCGTTCCGGCCCATCAGGGTGATGACCTCGCCGGAATTGACCGATAGCGATACCCCGAACAGCACCTGGCTGAGATCGTAGGACGTCTCGATGTTGCGCACTTCGAGGAGCATCAGGGTTCGCTGGCGTGTCCGAGATAGGCGTCGCGTACGCCCTGGTCGGCCCGGATTTGATCGGGGCTTCCGGTCGCCACGTTTCTTCCGCCGACAAGGACAGTAACGCGGTCGGCAAGCGCAAAGACCGCATCCATATCGTGCTCGACCAAAAGAATGGTGCAGAACTTCTTGATCTCGGCGAGCAGGCGCTTCATTCTTGCGCTGTCCTGACCTCCCATCCCGGCCATCGGCTCGTCGAGAAGGATCAGGCGCGGCCCGCCGGCCAGCGCCATCGCAAGCTCGAGCTGGCGGCGCTCGCCATGGGACAGGTCACGCGCCAGCGCGCTTGCGCGATCCGCGAGACCGACCCTTGCGATGGTCTCGAGGGCGGGTTCGGTCAGGCTTCGGTCGCTCTCGGCAGCCCGAAAGAAGCGAAAGCTGTGACCTGCCGCAACCTGTCGCGCCAGGGCGACATTGGTGATGACGGAGAACTCGGGAAAAATCGAGGTGACCTGATAGGTCCGCGCAATCCCAAGACGCGCGCGATGCGGCGCCGAAGCGCGCGAAATATCCTGACCCCGGAAAATGATTCGCCCGCTGTCGGCGCGTAGCTCGCCCTGGATTTGGTTGATCAGCGTGGTCTTGCCTGCGCCATTGGGGCCGATGACTGCATGGGTCTCGCCCGCCGCAATTTCAAGATGGATGTCCTCCGACACGATCAGGCCGCCAAATCGCTTGGTAAGCCCGACCACGTTGAGCATCGTGCTAGCCATGGCGAGTTCTCCGGCGTGTCCATGCGGCTGCTGGGGAACCGGAGCTGATAATTCCTTCCTTCAGGAAGATGCCGACGAGGATCACGAGAATTCCAAACGGCAATTGCCAATGGATCGTCCATGAGGACAAGAGCAATTCCGCGAGGAAGAAGGCGATGGCGCCGATGACAGGCCCCCAGACCAGGGAAATCCCGCCAAGCACCACGATGATGACGAGATCGGCCGACCTTATCCAGGAGAGATCTGCCGGGCTGACGAATTTCTGGTTGGTCGCGAGCAATGCGCCCGCAATGCTCGTGACCGCGGCGGAAATCGCAAATGCCGCGATCTTGTAGCGCAGCGCGGGAACTCCAAGCGCGATGGCACGGCGCTCATTCTGGCTGATCGCGCGAAGGACGATCCCGAACCGGCTGGATATGATTTGACGTAACAGCAGCAATGACGCGCACAGCGCGCCCCAGCAGACGTAATAGAATGCTGCGCCCTTGGGAGCGGCAAACGGCCCGAAATGCAGCGGGCTGAGAATCTGCAGGCCGTCCTCGCCTCCATACCGCTCCAACGCGACAAAATAGTAGAAAATCATCTGGTTGAACGCGAGCGTGATCATGATGAAATAGATGCCGCTGGTGCGAAGGCAAACCAGCCCGGTGATGAACGCAAGCAAAACGCAACAGACCATCGCGAGCGGGATGGTTATAAGCAGGTCCGAAGTCCCGGAAATCGCAAGCGGTCCCAGCATCAATGGCGTTTCGTTGGCGTCGTGATGAGCCAAGACGCCGACAACATAGCCGCCAATGCCCATGAAGCTTGCGTGAAAGAGACTGGCAAGCCCGCCGAAGCCGAGCACAAAGTTTAGCGCCACCGCTGCGATTGCGAAAATGACAATGCGCGTGAACAGCCGCACCAGGAACGGATCGTCGAGCCGCACCGCAAGCCAGGGCAACAGCGCCAGCGCCGCCATCACGATGACGGGTAACGCGATGCCCGCAAACCGCCGATCGATGCCCGGTATGAAGGCTGGGAGATCCTTCGGCACGTCTAGGCGCGGGCCGGGAACAGCCCCTGCGGGCGGCAAGCGAGAATCACGGCCATCAGGAGAAAGATCATCATGCTGCCGATAGCGGGTGGAAACAGAATACGACCGAACGTATCGATGACGCCGACGAGCAACGCAGCGAGGAAGGCGCCGCGGATCGAGCCGATGCCTCCAATGACGGTGACGACCAGGGAGAGAATCAGGATGGGCTCGCCGATGCCGACCTGCACGGTCAGGATCGGTCCCGCCATGACGCCGGCCAGGCCCGCAAGCGCCGAGCCCATGCCGAACAGGAGGGAGAACATGAGCTCAATGTTGACGCCGATTGCGCCCGCCATGGCGCGATCGCTGGCGCCGGCGCGCACCCACATCCCTGAGCGCGTGTGCGTGATGACGACATAGAGCGCGGCGGCGACGGCGAGCCCGACGAGCAGGATGGCAAGACGGAAGGTCGGATAGGTAATTCCCGGGAGGATCTCGACCGAGCCTGCCAGGAGCGCGGGAACGGGCAGGGGAACGGGAAACGGCCCCCAAATCAATCGCGCCAACTCATTGAATACAAGAATCAGGCCGAACGTGATCAGCACATGCTGGAGATGGCTTTGCTGATACACTTTCCGCAACATGCCGATCTCAAGAAGTAGGCCGACAATTCCCGCTCCCGCCACCGCGACAAGCAGGCTGAGCATGAAATTTCCCGTCCAGGCCAGGAGCGACGACGCGATGAAGGCCCCGATCATGTAAAACGAGCCGTGCGCCAGGTTGATGAAGCTCATCATCCCGAGCACGAGCGTCAGCCCCGAGGCCATGAGAAACAGCATCAGGCCAAGCTGCACGCCGTTGAGCAATTGGACGACGATGAGCGAAAGACTCATCGGCTCTGATGGGGCCGTAAACTCGCTACGGCTTTGGCATCTTGCAGTCGTTCACGTAAACATTCGAATAGTCGCGCTGCATGGTCCCACGCGTCACCTGGATCAACTTGCCTTCGTCCGTCTTCACGACCTCGAGCAGGATATAATCCTGGATGGGAAAGTGGTTGGTATTGAACTTGAATTTGTCGCGTACGGAAGTGAAGCTCGCTTTCTCGATCGCGGCAATCAAGGCGGGTTTGTCTGCTAGGTTGCCCTTTACCTCAAGCAGCGCGGCGTGAAGCAGTTGCGCGGCATCGTAGGCGTAGGCTGAGATGAAGGTGGGACGGTAGTTGTACTTCTTGGTGAAATCCGCGACGAATTTCTTGTTGACCTCGCCGGGATTGTCGAAATTCCAGGTCGCCGCCTGATAGGTTCCAACCGCGACGTCCCCGATTGCAGGAAGCGCAATCTCCTCCAGGCTGAAGGCTGAATACAGCGGAAGCTCCTTGAGCAGCCCTGACTGGCCATATTGCTTGTGGAAGTTGATGCCAAAGGTTGACGGGTAGAAGATTGTCACCACATCGGGATTCGCGCTTTTGATCTGGGCTATCTCGGCGGCAAAATCCAGCTGGCTCAAGCCGGTATAGACTTCGCCCGCAATCCCGCCTTTGAAGGTGCGCTTGAAGCCTGTCATGTTGTCCTTGCCGGCGGGGTAGTTGGGCGCCATGAGATAGGCGCGCTTATAGCCTTTCTCGTTCAGATAGAGACCGAGTACCTCGAACGCTTCGTCGTTCTGGAACGAGGTTGCGAAGAAATACGGCGAGCACTGCTTGCCGGCAATCAGCGACGGACCGGCCACCGCGCTCAGCACGATGATCTTGCTGTCGACCATCGTGCGGTACGCGGCATTCATCACATGGGAATAGTGCGGGCCGACGATGACATCGACCTTGTCGCGCTCGATCAGTTTGTTCGCTGCCTGCAATCCCACGTCGGGCTTGAGCTGATCGTCCTCGCGGATCACCGTGGTCTTGAGACCGCCCACCTTGCCGTCCGCGGCGTCCACCCCGAGCAATAGCCCATCCAGCACCTGCTGCGCCGCCCCGGCAGCCGTTCCCGAGAACGGTCCGATGATGCCGATCTTCAGCTCACGGTCCTGCGCCCGGGAGCCGTTACCCGTGGCAATCAGCGCAAGCGCCGCAAGGAGCGCCGCCGATCCTGCTGCCTGGAAGCGCCGAATACACGTACTCAACCTCATCGGCCTCTCCTTTCGTCGGCGACTTTCAACGCGCCGCTTCCGCGATTTTCATCGCCGCCGCCACTCCCTGGCCCAGGTCAACGGGATGGCCGCAAGCGGCGAGGCTGCTTCCCAGTGCGGCGATCGCAGCCACGGCAAGCAACGGCTGCGCCGAAGGTCCCATGTGGGAGATGTGGACCACCTTGCCCAGGGTGTCTCCGGCACCTGAAGGCAGCATGATCCGGTGGTGATCGCGCAAATGCCGATAAAGCTCGTCGGCGACGACTCCCTGTGGAATGCGCACCGCGGTCGTCATCGGTGCGGCGATCGACTCGCTCACCGGCCAGAGATCGAGGCCCATGGCCCGGATGCCGGCGCGGCAAACCTTGCCGGTGAGCGCATGCCTCGCCCAAACGGCCTGCGGCCCCTCGGCGAGATACAGATCGAGCGCGGCATCGAGCGCATAGATCAGCGGAACCGAGATGTTCGACGGGAAACGGGTTTCGCGGCTCCAGGCATTCTCCCAATCCAGGAGGCTGAGATACGAGCCGCGCGGCGCATCCGGGTTTGCCTTCATTTTCTTCCAGGCGCGCTCGCTCACGGCCATCAGCGCGAGGCCCGGTGCCGCGCCAAGACACTTCTGCCCGGCTGCAACGAAAATATCAGAGTGCGACTCCTCGGGATGAATGTCCATGCCCCCGAACGACGAAACGGCATCGACAATGACATACCCGTCGCGCGCCGCGACCAGCTTGCCGATCTCCGCGAGCGGGTTGATCGTGCCCGAGGGCGTCTCGTGATGGCAGAGCGAGACGATCCGGGCGCCGGGATTATCCTTCAGCGCGCTTTCGACTCGGTTGAGATCGAATGCCTCGTCGTACGAGATCTCGACTTCGACCAGGTTCTTGCAATATCGCCTGGCCCAGCGGCTGAAGCCCTTCGAGTACACTCCGTTGACCAGATTGAGCACCGTATCTTCGGCAGCGATGAGCGATGCCGCCGCGGCTTCCACGCCCAAGGTCGGCGCGCCTTGCAGAATCACCGGCTGGTTGGACAGTCGCAGCGCGGTTCGCGCCTTTTCGTTGACGTCCTCGTACTGGGCAAGAAAGGCCGGATCGAGATCAAACAGTATCCGCCGGGAAAGAGCCCGCATCACCGCGGGATAGGCATCCACCGCGCCGTACGTCAGGGTCAGTACGGGCTCGGCAACAGCATTGTTGCGCATTGGCACCATCGTTCGCGATGACGAATTCGACCAGAGGCCAGACATCGAGTCAACCTTCGCGCTCAGCGCGACGCGAGGTTCTCCCGGGTCTCCGCCGTTTGGCGATCCTGGCCAACGTTGGCGATCCCAACACCGTGCGCGGAATGCGCGAGGTTGAGGCCGCGGCCGGCACCCTCGCCATTGAAGTCGCCAAACTTGAAATCCGGCGGGCCGAGGATATCACCCCCGCCTTCGAGGCGCTCAAGGGCGGCGCGGATGCACTTTATGTCTGCGGCCATCCCTGGGACTTTCGGCCCAGCGGCCTCGATCGTATATACTTCAGCATAAGCTCCGATCGCGGCACAGGGCCGCCAGATGCATACAACAGCGGAAATCTCAAAACTGGACGAGAGCACGAGGCTCGATCAATTTATTCCAGTTCGCAAGGAAGATCTTTTCAGCGCTCTGATAAAGCAGGGAGACTTAGCGGACCCCGCGCAACGCGAACTTTTTTGGCGTTTTGCGCGTACGCTGCGCACGATCTGTCACTACGAATATTCCGAGACGCTCGATCGGCTGCGCGATGATTATTACTATTTCAATCCTGAGGTCGCAGGCCATGCTGCGGCCGACCGGGCAAAGAGTGAATACGCCTATGACGATCTCATCCGATGTCTGGACAAAGTTCTCAAGGATGCAAATTTTGAGGAGCTGCCGCACAAGGACGTTGTAGACGCCCACCGCAAACGCACAGTACCGGTCGAAGTCAAGGCAGAGCACGACGATTTCCGCGAGGTGCGCTTTTACAAGCGCGGCCGCCATGTCGAGCAGCTTGAGGTTAGCGAGTGGTTCGGCGTGCGGCGGCGCAGGGTTGAGATCGAAGTGTTCGACGACATCGTGCTTCTGGTGGCGATGAAGACCCAGGCTGAAATCGGCTCACGCCGCGAATTGCGTATCTTGAAGCGCCGCAAGATCGTCCCCGGCTCGGTGCTGCTGAAATATTTTCGCAACATTGCGTGCGGCGATCTCTACGCGCTATTTCCCAATGCGCGCGTCGTCATGAGCAACTTCGACAAGGCCTTTCTCGGCGTGCCGGCGATTGCCGGCGGCATTCCCATCCTACTCAAGCTCTACGCCACGATTTCCGTCCTGTTCCTCGTGGCGGGAATTTACTTCGGCAGCTCTGGATCGGTTGCAGACGCCGACATGAAAACGGCACTCGCCGCCTTGATGGGAATCGTGGCACTCGGCGGCTTCGCCGTACGGCAATGGCTAAAATATCAACATCAAACCCTGAAGTACCACATGGAGCTCGCTGAAAATATCTACTTCCGCAACGTCAACAATAATGCTGGCATTTTCGATTACCTAATCGCCACTGCCGAGGACCAGGAGTGCAAGGAAGCTGTGCTCGCATACCATTTCATCCACAAGGCAGAGCCGGCGCCAACGGCAGGCGAAATCGCGGCGCGTATCGAGACCTGGCTCGCAAAAAATTTCGGGGTCAACCTTGATTTCAAGATTGCCGATGCGCTCGAGACACTCAATCGTTTTGGACTCGTGCGACGTGAGGGCGAACGGCTCTTTGTCCCCCCGCTCGAGCCGGCAATCGCCCAATTGCACCAGGTTTGGAACAATTTTTTCAAGCATTAGTCGAAAGTTGGGTTTTCGGCTTACCAGGCCCAGCTGTTCGCTAGGACCGCTCCGCAATAAAGACCGGAATCTGCCGAGCGGTGCGCTCTTGGTATTCCGCGTAAGGCGGATACGCCGCAACGGCAAGCTTCCAGAGCCGAGACCGTTCAGCCTCGTCCTCGACCTCGCGCACCCGCATCGGTCGCACGACAGTCTCATCACGGATTTCAACATCCGGATTGACGCGCAGATTGTGCACCCAAACCGGATCCGTTGGTGCTCCGCCCTGCGACCCGACGAGGACATAGCTATTGCCGTCCTTAACGCGCATCAGTGGGGTCTTACGGATTGCACCGGTCTTATTACCGATGTGGGTCACGATGATCACCGGCAGCCCTGTATCACGCAGGGTGGTGCCTTCAGTACCACCGCTACTTTCGTAAAGCTCGACCTGCTCGCGCACCCAGTCTCTGGGGCTGGGAATATAATTTGCCATGGGACCCTACCCTCCATCCAGGCTCCATCGAGGGGAGGGTAATCTACCTTCGCAAAGCATTCCAGCAGGGACCAGGCCCCCATCACACATCACGCTGCTGCTTCATCCGGCGGGGCCACTCAAATCGAACGCTGGCGCGAGAGTTGCGTACGCGTTCTTCGTCGGATCTCGTTCGAGATCCAGGCGATGGTTGCGCTGCATCTCGTACGTAATGGCTGCCGAGTCCGGAGGTTTGTGTTTCGGCAGAGTACCGGTACGCTGATCCGAGCCCAAAAGGACAACCGCGACCGGCTCTGCGCCGGTCCAGTGCGGGAGGAAATCGCCATGGTGTTGCACCGTATCGTCGTCGTCGTGTCCGCGTTCGCTGTGTCGGCCACTGCGGTGCCGGCGCAGACCCTGAGCACGGACCAGGGGCGCGAAATCCCGGCCTATACGCTGCCGGTGCCTGAGGACATCAGCCCCGAGATGCGCCCGCTGGTAGCAGCACCGCCGGCTCCGTGGGACATTCATCCCAAGAGCATCGCCGAGTGGAAGGAACTGGTCAGCAAGGTTGCGGCGCCGGCCAAGACGCTGCTCCCGGCGATGCGCGAGAAGCTCGGGGTCAAGCTCGAACAGGCGACGATCGGCGGCGTCAATGTCTTCGTCCTGACCCCGCAGACGATCGCGCCCGAGAACCAAAACCGCGTCTTCATACATTTCCACGGCGGTGCCTACGTGCTCAACCCTGGAGAGCCCGGCACCCGGGAAGGCACCCTGATGGCTGGTTTCGGGCGCGCCAAAGTGATCTCGGTCGACTATCGCACCAGTAGTGACGCGCCGTATCCGGCGGCACTCGACGACTCCGTCGCAGTCTACCGTGAGCTCCTCAAAACCATGCCGCGGCAGAGGATCGCGGTGTTCGGAACCTCGACCGGCGGCGCACTGACTATGGCGCTGGTTCTGCGCGCGCGGCAGGAAGGGTTGCCACTGCCGGCCGCAATCGCGCCAGGCTCGCCCTGGTCGGACATGACCAAGACCGGTGACACTTTCTACAGCCATAACCTGGTCGACAATTTTCAGGTTTCCTACGACGGTTATCTCAAGGACTCGGCGTATCTATATGCCAATGGGCGCGACCTGAAGGACCCCATGCTGTCGCCGATCTACGGCGACCTCAAAGGCTTTCCACCGACAATCCTGATCTCGGGCACGCGCGATTTGTTTCTGAGCCTGACGGTTCGCACCCACCGGAAGCTGCGCCGCGCCGGGGTGGAGGCCGATCTGCAGGTGTTTGAGGGCCTCTCGCACGCGCAATACACGATCAATCCTGATGCCCCGGAGACACGCGAAGCTTTTGAGGAGATCGCGCGCTTCTTCGACCGCCACATGCAGCGGTAAGGCCGGTGCCAGCCGCCCGAACATGCCATTGGACAGCTCAAGTGTAAGGACACGATGGCAATAGCGACCAGAACGGCGAGAGCATTATTGGCCTGGCACCTGGCCGCATTTTTCTTGGCCTTGGCTGGCTGCTCCCAGTTTGGAAAACCGGAGGAAAAACCGGAGCCCAATATCTATCCGGCCAACTACAAAAAGGATTTGTCGGCATATCTCCGAGAGAACTCCGATGTTCTGGTGAACGCGAGTGCCTCCTATATTTCGACCCCGGCGCTGAAACAATTCGGCCCAGAAAGTCGGTTTTTCGTTTGCCTGCGAATCGACGGTCAGAATGGGCGCAAAGAGAAATTTGTGGTCTTCTACGCCGGGCTGATCAATCAATTTGTCGACGCAACAAGCGAACAGTGTGGTGCTGCCGCGTACCAATCCTTTCCCGAGGCTTTGGCGGCGTTTAGCCCACCCAGCGGGAAGAAATAGACAAATGACATTTGGGTAGAAGGGCGTTGGCCGCGGCAATCGTGGACCTGGCATCATCAACAAAACGTAACTTATTACAGAAGCGGCGAGCAGCGCGGCCCATTGAGAGCCGCGTTCGAGGGAAAAGCCGTCCGACGTACAAATGTTTATATAAATTTGGTTCCTTCCGTCTCGAGTCAAGCTGACGCTAGACTCCTAGCGAACCAACTTCCCCGGGCGGTAAGTCTCGCCACTCCGCGCCTGCCGGACGCCCTTACTCTCAGCATGCCCTCGCGGGCAAGGTTCGCAACAGTGACACTTGCAATGCGCACGTTGGTGTCACGCGGCGATATCCACACGCCGCGCTGCTTCAAGAGAGTGCCATCTGTCAAACAAGCGATCAGAACGGCGCGTTCTGCTGCGGAAAGTGAAGCTGTTGGCGCTCGAGTTTCTTCTGGAGCGAGGGACCGCATAGACACAGATGATACCAGCTCATTGCGGAAGCGCGCGCCCGGTATCACAGCCGGGTCGACGTCGATAAAATACTTTGTCTCGTCGCGGCGTGCCGACGAACCTTTTTATTCAAAGATCAGGGAATAATCGACAATGCGTTCAGTCGGCAAGTTTCCCGTGGCAGTCATCATTCGCACCACGTCAATCCCGCTATTCGTCGGAGTCGCAACCCCCGCCCGGGGCATCGAGCCAATCCATCCTCCAAAACCAGCCAAGATCAAAGCGGTAGCGGCGAACAACCCGAATTTGTGCATTGGAATCTCCCTTTGAGCGGACCGTGTATGCGAGATTTATTTCGAGTTAGAGACCGAAAGTGGAGAACTCGATTGCGGAACAGCACATCTCACTGCGACGAAAGAACCGCTTAGTAAATCGAATGATCCTGGCCATTTTTCACTTCTCCGATTCGAGAACGGTGGAACACTAGACCCGCAGCTTCGGATGAAATGTGATGGCCATCACAAAAATGCGCATTCAATCCCTGGTTGAGGAACTTCCATGTTGCGGTTGCATCGGTGCGACCCCTCAGTGCTCGTGCGCACCGACAGGTGATTGAGCGGATTTGGACTTGCAACTTTGCGGGATTTACTGAATATGATGCGAGTATAGCCTACCTTATTGGGCTGCCTTTATACCCGATGATTTCCGTGGGACCGGGGGATTCCCTGCTGCGCAGCGGCCTCCTCGGAATCCTGGCTTTTCGTTGACACAAGTCCCACAGCGGGCGCAGTATTCGGCGCGTCTCTGCGCCCCGCGATCAACGACGTGCCGGGAATGCCGCGTAACAACAGCCTTGAACAACCAAGGAGACCAGTGTGAAATTGCTACATGGATTTCTCCTCATCATGACCTTGCTTGGGCAATTCGTCGAACCGGCGTTATCCCAGCAAGCTCAGTCCGGCGGGATCAGTGGTGTCACATCGAATACGCCAACTTCGAACGCGCCAACTTTTGCAGCGCCGGTAATAAATCCGGTCAATTCCAGCCCGGTGACGACCACGGTCTCTCCGAGCGGAGCCCGCAGAGGGGTTTCAATTTCAACTGTCACCGTATGTGATTTCACCGACTTCAGCGGTTCTTTCCCGAGCGTAGACGATGTCTGCAGTGTGGGGGGCCAGTAGGCATTGCAATTCAGTACGGCACGCCGTGTTGGCAGGCGTGGCCATGACTTTCCGCCTACTCCACGCTCACGGCGACCACATCCGAGGGTGGCCCACTTGACCTTCAAGACCGTCTATCTCGGTGCGGCCGCGCTGGTCGCTTCAGGTGCTATAATCGCCTCGTAGGCCACAATTTTTTCCGGCACCATGACGCCTCCCAGGACGATAACTTCCTGGAGCTTTGCAAGTCCCTCGCGATCGATTACCGGCGATTCCGACCATAGCGGGGCGCCGCTCTCGCGATAGCGTTTAACAACCGCCGTGCTGATCTCCAATGGGATGCCGGGAAAGAAGGGAGCAACAGTACGGGCGATCTGTTCGTCGCGCGCCGCTTTGAGCCAGAGCTGGGCCTTGGCGATTGCCTTGGTCACTTTCTGCACCGCTTCCTGGTTCTTTTCGTACCAACTCCTTTTTGCGAACAGCACGGTGTTCTCCGCACGTCCTAGCTCCTTCCCAATCGATGCCAGAACATGCGCCTGACCAGCGTGTACCAGGTTTGAAGTGCTTGGCTCATTGAAAATGCCAAACTCGCCGTCCCCTGACATCCATGCGCCTTCTCGCGCGGGAGGAGGGATGTTTGTGACAATGCTTTTGATGGCTTCTCCGTCTACGCCCTTCTGCTTGAGGACATGTTCGAAAAACAATTGTGGAGTGCTGCCGGGGCGCCAGCCGATTATCCTGCGGCCACGCAGCATCCGCCAATCGAATGGCTCGACCTTGTCGCGAGACACGAGAAAGAACCCGTCGGTCCCATTGATGCTGCAAAACATCACCGGCTTGTCCGGAGACTCGCTGTTGTAGATGTAGATCGCGACTTCCGGACCGGCCAAGCCCACGTCCGTCTGCCCGGAAATCACGGATGCACCAACACGATCGCCGCCGTTCGCAGTAACCAGCTCCAGGTCGATCCCTTCGTCTCGCATGAAGCCTTCGCTCATCGCGACATATATGGGAGCAAACAACTGGGAACGGACTACCTCGGCGACTTTCAGCTTTTGCAGCCGCTGGGCATAGATAGGACAAACCAAGATAGTCGTACCAAGAGCAAAGCTGAGCAGGATTCTGGTCATGATCATCAACATTTGGCTGCTCCTCGTCCCTCAGTGTCGGCCACGATGTGGCTCCGCCGATTTAGAGCTCCTTGAAAATCTCGATCATGAGTGACCGACTCTGTGGGCCGCTGGATCCCCCAGGGCAAGCCGAGATTGCTATCAAGCAATGGATCTCGGCAAGAAGCTCTACATAATCGCCCATCTTGGCGTCGCATGGCAGATAGAAAGGCTTGCCCTCATCGTTTAAGCCCGTCGTCATGAAGATATTGAAGGGGTCATGCACATGCTCAGGGGCTATGCCAAATTCGGCAATCGCTTCAGCCAAGTTGTCGTTGCAGTTGCGCGCGCCGGTTCGGTGGTAAACTACCTCGTACATTCTGCTATCGCAGCGGCAATACAGCAGGTCGTGCGAGCGCGCTCCGAAGGGATGCGGCGGGTGCTCCAGGGTATCCGCAACGAGGGTCAACATGGGGCGTACCCTCGGCGGCACGCTCCAGAGATGGTCACCCACCTGCAGATGACCCCCATGGATCACGCGCGTGCGTCCAGACCAGAACTTCTCTGCTCTATCATCTGCGTTAAACACGATCATATCCGCGACCTGCGGACCTTCCACGCAGGTTACGCGAACGATCTGCCCGGCAGGGAGATCGAATGCCTTGCCGGTGCGAGCCGGAATGACGAAGCTTTGCGCCAGCTTGCGCCGGTCGGGCCGCATGACAATCTCGGCATAATGCGAGGGGGCAACAGCGTCTGCCGCTCTGCGTGGAAATCCTTGAACTCCTGCCATCGAAAGCGGCGGCTCATTGCTGTTCCCGTTTACCATTTTCCGCTGCCTCCTTAATCTGACTTCAACGACAAGGCCGATATTCTGTCACTTCGAAAGTAATTGGAAAACCTCCTTTTCGGTAAGCCAATCATGTTCTGATTGGGCTGCTGCCGTCACCCCGGCGGATGGCGTTTTTCGGAAAGCGACAACTACTGCATCAAAGCAACCTTGATCGCCTCGGCTGTCCTCAGCGTGAGAGCTGCAATCGTCAAGGTCGGGTTTGCCGCTCCTGACGTTGGAAAAAGTGAGGAGCCGGCGAACCAGAGATTATGATGGTCGTGGCTTTGTCCCCTTGCGTTAGCCACCGACGTTTTTCTGTCTACTCCCATCCTGGTGGTGCCCATGATATGACCAGCCCCTTCCGCATGGGGAGCATGCCCGATGTCCGTAGCACCGATAGCAAGAAATAGCTGCTCGTGTATTTTGCGAGCCGAGGCTAGAGCCGCCGCGGTATAATCATCCAGTCGGAAGAAGACACGGGGCTTTGGGACGCCAATCGCATCACGACGGTCGAAGTCTGGTGTTATTCGGTTTTTGGGATCAGGCAATTGCTCGGTGAGCGCCACCAGGGTCATCTCTCGGGACGAGTGCGATCGGACCGCGTTCAAGAGCTCGGACCCGGAGAGCCCTGCCTCGACAAACCCCCTGGTTAGCGTCGCCAGATTGGGTCCTGCCCATTCCCAGCCTTGATTTCCGACATTCATAATGAACGCGCCATGCTCGCGGCGATGATCGCCCTCGCGCATTTCATGGATTGCGCTCACTTCTTGCGGTCCTCGGCGCTGCCATACGGGAACCGGCGATAGCGCGCGGGTCAATTGGACGGGGTGATCCATAAGATGACGACCCACCGCATCAGAGCTGTTTGCGATACCGTTAGGAAACCGGTCGCTGCGAGACATGAGCAGCAGCTTCGGCCCTTCGATCGCATTGGCAGCAATGACGATGTGGCGCGCTCCCAGCCAAGTCTCACTGCGGTCCGGTCGTCGGATCAGTACACCGCTCACAAGCCCATCAGCTTCTGCATTTACTTGCACCGCAACAGAATCGGAAAGAATGCGGGCGCCTGCGGCCTCTGCTTTCCTCAAATGTACGGTCGCATCGTATTTGGCTTGCACCGGACAGATCGGAATGCATGAAGAACTGGCGCAGCAGGCCGGCCGCCCATCAAAGGGCTGAGAATTTCGGGCCTGCGGCAATACCCGAACCTTGAAACCAAACGTGGCAGCGATCTGCTCCATCAGCCGATCCCCGAGCGTCGCTGGCAATCCCGGCATTGGATAGGGATTTTGACGTGCTGGTCCGACGACGTCATCGTTGTGGCCTGACACGCCCAGTTCGAGCTCAGCCACGTCGTACCATTTCGCGAGATCGGGATAGTCCAAAGGCCAGTCTGCCCCGACACCGTAACGGCTTTGCAGCTC
>Ga0207693_10002629_pt1 | contig 15598 bp, 14 predicted proteins | sample LARL81metaG_FD_184347 | JGI IMG/M metagenome (GOLD analysis project Ga0207693, IMG submission 184347) | Corn, switchgrass and miscanthus rhizosphere microbial communities from Kellogg Biological Station, Michigan, USA - LAR L8-1 metaG... | ecosystem: Host-associated > Plants > Roots >...
TTCCCACCCTTATTTCTCTTCAGCATCATCGGAGAAATCGTAGTCATCCAGTTATCCATCAAGCTGTGGCACTCCAGGCACTGCGTCGAAAATCCCTGCGCAATGTGATTCGGATTCTTCGCCTTCTTGAAATCGTCCATGTGACAGCTCGAGCATTCGGTCGAGAGTCCCTGCCGGTTGGACGGGCCCACCGTCCCGACCTTGTGGCACGAATAGCAATCCACCATGGCGTGCGCCCCGATCAGCGGGAAGCGATCCTGATGTTCATTGATGTTGTGGATGGATACTTGCCACCCGGTGTCGCGGTGGCACGCGTCGCACTGCGCGGTGTTCCTGCGCCTATGGATATCCGCGTGGCAGTCCTGGCACTGGTTGTGCGCCTTGGAGAAGACCAGGTCGGTATGACAATCCGCGCAGCCGACTTTCGAGTGCAGTCCGCGCAGCGGAAAGCCTGTCTTGCTGTGATTAAACTCGGGAACCGCTCGAATCGGCGTCCATCCCTGCGGCGTGTGGCAATTCTCGCAAGGGATATCCAGCTTTCCGTGTGGGCTGTGGGTCTTCTCTTGCGGCCCGGGCTTTCCGCCATCGAACGCGAACACTCCCAGATGGAGAATCACCACCAGCGCCGTGAATAGGACTCGTCGCAACAAAACTCAATCCCCGGGTTCGGAATAGACCGCGCCTGCTGCGCAAGAGAAATCCCCCTTTCTACCAGCGCTTCAGCACACCAGCTTTGTAAGCTCGCAATTTCCGCGATCGATATACAGGCATTCCATCAGGGAAAGCAGTCTTGAAACAGGTCTGGAAAGTACGGTCCCACCGGTACAGTATCAGTAGGGCAGTCGTCCGTCCGACAAATTCCAACTCAAAAGCGGTTACCGCAAATCGCTCATGTAGCGCGGGCGCCCCCGCCCGCGGCCGTTGTAGTTGTTGCTCCGCCGGCTGCCCCCCTTTCTAAACGTCGCGTCTTCGCGACGTTTAGGGAGGGATTTCTCGCCATAACTCGGCAAAACCTACTTAGCACTCCCCACCAACTTCTCCACGTCCGCCATCTCGTTCACCACACCAGAAGACAAATTCTCTGGACCCGCATCAGTAACTAGTATGGTGTCCTCCACTCGGAAGTGCATCTTCTTCTCCGGAAATTCCACGATCGGCTCCACCGTCACCACTTGCCCCGCTTTGATCGGACCCCGCGCCATCAACACGTCGTGCGTAGCAAGCCCGACAAAGTGTCCCGGAAATCCCATCCACTGCTTCTCGATCCCGGCCTTCGCAAACACCGCCTTCCCCGCGTCTGCAGCTTGCTCGTAGGTGTTCCCCGGCTTCAGCATGGCGATCACGGCCTTCTGACACTCCAGATCGACCGCATACCACTTCGCTTGCTCCTCGGTAAATTTCCCGCTCACGTTGAACGTCCGAGTAATGTCCATCGCCATGTGATCAAGGTCGGCCGCAAAATCGAACACCACCAAGTCATTCGCCTGAATCTGCCGCCGGTCGCTGAAGTAATGCCACGTATTGATGTTCTCCCCCGTCCCCACAATCGCCGGATACGCCCACCCCGAGGCCCCGCCATTCCGAAACACAAAATCCGCCTGCGCTTCAATCTGGTACTCGTACATCCCCGCCTTCGCGTGCGCGATCCCCTGCTTGATCCCCTCCGCGCTCAGTGCTCCATTTTTCCGCAGCACCGCAACTTCCTGCGGCGTCTTGATATTCCGCATTGCATCGATAAACGGAGTCACATCTTTCAAATGCGCCCCCGGATACCGCTCCGCCAATTTCTTGATCGCCGCCCGGTCTCCGGGTAACGGATCGCCATAAGGATGCGTGTACTCCTCCGCGTAATCTCCCCCAGTCTCCGGACGCGCTCCATCCGCCTTATCGGCAAACGTGAGCCGCGCCCACAATTCGGGAGACTCACTCCGCATCAACCCATACGCCAGCCCGCGATCGAGCACATCGAGCGGCAGCACGGTCTCGAACCCTAGCTTCTTGCGCTCGTCTTCCGCAAGCGACAGCAAATTCGCTCCATACACCTGCTTGGTGCGTGGCGCCTGCTGCGGCTCGAAAATCATGACGCTGCCCTTGGCACAATCCATCACCATCACCGCCCCCGGATCCGACAAGCCGGTGTAATAGAAGAAGTCATTGTCCTCGCGATAGTGCACAGCCTCGGGCAAAGTCTTCCGAGCAAACAAAATCAGATACCCAGTCTTCAACTGCTTGGCCAACTCACTCCGCCGCCGCACAAACTCCTGCGGCCCGCCGAGTTCATTCACCGCCGCCGAATCCGTGTACTGCGCAAATAGAGGAAGCGCGAAAGCTACGACCACGCACAACACAGCTACCCGCAGAATCAAAGATCGGAATGTCATAGTTTTCTCCGCGAAGGAAAAATAGATTCAGGGACCGAATATTCTAGGAGCACTGGAGGAAGAGGGCAATCGAGATCCCTACGCACGCTTGGTCTGCAACCGGGCCTCGTCCAGATCAAGCTCGCGCTCCAACTCTCGCAGCAACTCGTCACTGATTTGCCCTTGATTCCGAAGCTGAACCGCAGTCCGTCGTTGCACACGCAGCGCTTCCCACGACTCATCAATGAAGCGCTTGTAGAAATTCCGGGAGCCCCGAACGTGGGCTCTCTCATTCCCGTCAAGCACCTCCAGACGGTGCTGATAGTGCTGCACCAGGTCGGCATAGATCTCGGCAGTGTCTGCGCCGCCACCATCTCTTGCCTTTTCCAAATACGCCAGCGCCGCTTCCAGGATCGCGCGTCGTGCCTCTCGTTCCTCCGGGTGCGCTTCAGTAGCACCCGCCAAACCCAGCGCCCGGATCAGCGGAGGCAGCGTGAGCCCCTGCAAAACCAGCGTCACCAGAATCACGCTGAACGCGAGAAAGATGATCATGTTCCGTTGGGCGAACGGGCTCCCATTGGCGAGTGTCTGCGGCAGGGCGATGGCCGCCGCCAGTGAGATCACGCCCCGCATCCCGGTCCAGCCGACCACAAAAACCTGCCGCGCCCCGGGCGTCCTCTCCTTTTGATGAAAGGCACTTCTGCGAACGAAATATGCGAGGTGCGCCCCGGGAAAAGTCCAGATCAGGCGGAGCAAAATCAGAAGCACGCTGAAGGTCGCCCCATATCCAATCAATGCCCGCAGGCTATGATCCCGAATCTCTCCCAACACGTAAGGAAGTTGCAGCCCAATGAGCACAAACACCAGTCCGTTCAGGATGAAGGTCAGCGAATCCCATACCGCCCAGGCTTGCAGGCGCACGTTCGCGGAAAAAAAGTGCGAGCTCTTGCGGCTGAGATAAAGCCCGCACGCCACAACAGCCAGTACCCCCGACGCGCGAACCGAGTCGGCGGCCAGATACGCAACATACGGGGTCAGAATGCTGAGAGCAATTTCGATCGGTGCATCGTCGATGCGGTGCTCAATCTTATGTACGACTTCTCCGATAATCAGGCCAATCCCAATACCAGCCGCCGTCAGATAAAGAAGACGCATCACGCCCATGCCGAACGTGGGAGTGCGTCCTCCTACCAGCAGCGCAATTCCAAATTCCAGCGCCAGCAACGCGCTGGCATCATTGATCAGGCTTTCGCCCTCGAGAATATCGACAATCCGTTTGGGTAGCCCAATGCGCTTTGCAATTGCGCTGGCTGCGATCGCGTCCGTAGGCGCGACCACGGCGCCCAGCACAAGCCCCACCCGCCAATCAAAGCCGGGAAGCAGCCACTGTCCCGCCTCGGTCACGCATACGACCGTGAACGTCACCAGCCCGAATGCCAGCAGAAGAATACTGACGATGTTGTAGGAGAATTCCCGCCACGACGTGAGCCATGCCGCGCTGTAAAGAAGTGGCGGCAGGATAACAAAGAAAATCACGTCCGGGTTGAGAGAGATCTTCGGGATCCCCGGAATAAAACTGAGCAGCAACCCGCCCACCACCATCACGATCGGATACGGGGTTGCCAGCTTCCGCGCCAGCGCGCCGAACAGGACAACAAAAAGAAGGAGCAACAGAAACACCAACTCGACCGTATGGATCTCGCTTTGCATGGGGTGCCCCGTCTAAAAATACCGCAATTCGATGCATGCCGGGCGTCCACCTTTTACGTCCCGCTCGAGGATTTTGCGATGTTGCCGTCGTGCCCCATCCTTCCCGCGCTCCTGCGGGAGGGTGGGAATTCTTTCCTCCACCCTGCCTGCGATAAAACCGATGAACGAGCCGGAATTTCGTGCATCCGACAACCACACCACGTCCACTTGCTCCCACTCCCGCCCCCAGCTAGCCTACTTACGTGCCAAAAGAATCCCCCGCCGAACTCCTCACCATCGACGGACGCGAAGTCCGCATCACGAATCCCGACAAGCCCTATTTCACGCGCGACATCAAGCTCTCGAAACTCGACCTCGTCCGCTACTACCTTTCCGTCGCCCCCGGAGCCCTCGCCGGAATTCAGGATCGCCCCATCGTCCTGAAGCGCTTCGTCAACGGAGCCGAAGGCGAGGCCTTCTATCAGAAGCGCGCCCCTGCGGATCATCCAGACTGGCTTCGCACCATCACGCTCTCATTCCCCTCTGGCCGCACCGCCGAGGAACTTGTCATCGACGACACCCCCGGCCTCGCCTGGATCGTCAACCTGGGCTGCATCGAACTCCATCCGCACCCCGTGCGCTCCGCCGATCTCAATCACCCCGACGAGTTGCGCATCGATCTCGACCCCGGCCCCGGCGTCAGCTGGTCTGACGTCCGCACCGTCGCCCTCGAGGTGAAATCGTTCCTCGAAGAAATGAGCCTTCACGGATGGCCCAAGACCAGCGGCTCCCGCGGCATGCACGTGAACGTACGCATCCAGCCGCGCTGGACTTTTACCGAAGTTCGCCGCGCCGCGCTAGCCCTCTCGCGCGCCATCGAAAAGCGCGTCCCCGCACTCGCCAGTTCCAAATGGTGGAAAGAAGAACGCCACGGCGTCTTCCTCGACTACAACCAGAACGCGAAAGATCGCACCACTTGCTCCGCCTATTCCGTGCGTCCGCTTCCCGACGCGCGCGTCTCCACCCCGCTCGACTGGCACGAGGTCCCCGACTGCGATCCCGCCGACTTCAGCGTGCTCACCGTTCCCAAGCGCTTTGCCGACCATGGCGACCCGCACGCCGACATGAACGCCGACCCCGGCTCTTTGGAAAAATTGCTGGAACTCGCCGCCCACGACGAAGCTGCTGGACTAGGCGACGCCCCCTGGCCTCCGCACTTTCGCAAGATGGAAGGCGAAGCGCCAAGAGTCGCCCCTTCGCGAGCAAAGCCCGCGACCAAAAAAGCGCAGACAAAGAAGAAGCCCCGCGAGAAGATGCCGTTGATAGTGGTCGCCAACTCTCCCGACAAGCAAGCAGCCCTGGCAGGCCTGGAGCGATGGAAATCGAAACACGCCGACGTCGCAAAACTTCTCGCCGTCGACGACGTCCTGGTCGACTCAATGCGCGGCCGCTCCTCCACCTGGACGCGTATCCGAGTGAATCTGCGCCACGTCCCCGAAGACCTAAGACCGAAGGAAGAAACTCCCGACCCCGACGACGACCCCACCCGCGAATGGCGCGATCTGCGCGCTGCAAGAAAGAAATTGTAAGCATTGGCGAGTCGTAAAAACGAGTTTCAAGAATTAAAGGGAAGGGCTAGAAGGGAAGGGCTAGAGGGACGGATTTAAGGGAAGGGCACGACTTCAGTCGTGCCAAACTGAGACAAACGGAGTGCGGCTTTAGCCGCTGAGGTTCGCTCGTAACTACGAAAAAACTTTTCATCAAGCGCAGGTGCCCCATCCTAAATGTCGCGCGCCCTTCGCGACGTTTAGGATGGGATTCCACGACTTTCAATATCTTGGGCTTTTCACAACAATGCCGACTTATTCCAGAACCGCAAATACGACCAACCACCCGCACCCAAATACCATCGAAATTCGAACAGCAATCATCACAATAAACATACCCCGGCAAAACATTCGCGCCGCGGTGTGAAAGGAATAGAAATGGCCAAACAAGTGGCGAAGAATACGATCTGTCTCTGGTATGACAACGACGCCGAGGCTGCGGCCCGCTTCTACGCCGCAACCTTCCCCGACAGCAGCGTGGTAGCGGTACACCGCGCCCCTTCCGACTATCCCGGCGGCAAAAAGGGAGACGTGCTGACCGTCGACTTCACCGTCGTGGGCATTCCTTGCCTCGGTCTCAATGGCGGTCCAACTTTTAAGCACAACGAGGCCTTCTCGTTCCAGATTGCGACCGACAATCAGGAAGAAACGGACCGCTACTGGAACGCAATCATCGGCAACGGCGGGCAGGAAAGCCAGTGCGGATGGTGCAAAGACAAATGGGGCCTCTCGTGGCAGATCACGCCACGGGCTTTGACCGAAGCTCTGGCGACCGGTGGCGACGTGGCCAAACGCGCTTTCGAGGCAATGATGGCAATGAAGAAAATCGACGTGGCAGCCATCGACGCAGCGAAGCGAGGCTAACCGCGGCTCGGACGTCGATGCCCCCATGCCGCGCGCGTGTCCCATCCAAATGCGAGGGTGCCCCATCCTAACGTCGCGCCTTTTGCGACGTTAGGGTGGGAAACCCTCTACCGTCGCACTGATTCGAGTCCATCGCGTAGCCCGTCGCCTCATGCCCCACTGTCGCAGGGACCAAAGCAGTTCGGGGAATCCCAAGACCCACCTGACTGGATAGAGTTCCATCGCGCACCGACCATACCATGACGAGCCTGACTGGCGAAAAGTACCGAGTAGCAAAATCATCCATCGATTTCCTCGTGGAGCACCAATCACAGTTCGCGTTAACCCTCAGAGACCCTCGGAGTCAATCGCAGAACCGTGAGCACATCGACGTTGCTCAGTTGGACTAACGTCGCGATTACACTAACTAACCGCCTGGACGGTCCGGCGGTGCGAAAAAAAGGCTCCTTCATCAATCTCACCGTCCCCCAGCAAAAACCTCCATCAACTCCTGCGCCGGCACCACCTCCAGCTGAGCATACGTGCAATCACCAGGCTTCTTATCCGTCCGCCAGCGCCGGAACTGCGCCATATGTCGGAAGCGTGTCCCCTGCATGTGCTCGTAGGCCACCTCAACCACCAGCTCCGGACGCAACGGTTCCCACGACAAATCTTTCCCCTGACTCCAGCGGCTTTGCCCGCCCGGCATCCGATGCCCCGCGCCGTCCCCCGCTCCTGCCTCGGCCCAGCTTTTCCACGGATGGTTCTCCAATGCATTCTTCCGATACGGCGCAAGGAATTCCACCAGCTCTTTCCGTTTCGCGTTCGTGAAGCTGGCGCACACGCCCACATGCTGCAGCACGCCCGCGTTATCGAATAACCCAAGCAGCAGCGACCCGATCGCCTCTCCTTCACCTTTCTTATGCCAACGAAATCCGGCGACCACACAATCGCAGTCGCGCTCGTGTTTCACCTTCAACATCACGCGCTTGTCCGACTCGTAAGTCCCGGCCACCGGCTTGGCCATCACGCCGTCGAGCCCCGCACCCTCAAACCGCCGAAACCAATCCGACGCAACACTCAACTCCCGAGTTGCCGGAGTCAGATGAAGCGGCGGCGCGGCCGATGAAAGCAGCGTCTCCAATTCCCGCCGCCGGCTCTCAAACGGAACCCCGCGCAGATCCCGATCGCCCGCACAAAGCAAATCGAAGAACACCACCGACGCGGGAATCTGCTGCGACAAAAGCTTCACGCGCGAAGCCGCCGGATGAATCCTCAGCTGCAAGGCCTCAAAGTCCAAACAGCCATCCTTGGCGATCACAATCTCTCCATCGAGCACGCACCGAGCCGGCAACTGCGCGCGCAGTGGGTCGATCAATTCCGGAAAGTACCGGTTCAGCGATTTCTCATCCCGGCTTTGCAGCAAAACTTCGTCTCCATCCCGAAAAATCAAAGCACGAAACCCATCCCACTTCGGCTCGAAGATCCAGTCGGCTCCTTCGGGCAATTCTTCAATGCGCTTCGAAAGCATCGGCAACACAGGCGGGTTCACAGGCAAATTCATATTCCAATGCTATACCGGCGCGGAGACTCCATAGCGTTGTGACCGCGCCCAATTTACCTGAAGACGCGCCCCAACTTACTTGGAGACGATGGGCGGCGGGCTCCCCGCCCGCCGGACGGGCGAAAGCCCGTCTCCACGCTCGACTCCAAAAACACTCGCGGGTGCCCGATCCTAGCGCGCCTTTTGCGCTAGGGTGGGATTCCACAACGCCATCCCTATTTGGATTCTTCCGTACGAAAGCCCGAGCGTAAAAAGAAAAAGCCCCACTCTCCCGAGCAGGGCTTCTACTTCCATCAGCGCAGTCATCGTCGACTAGCTGAAGTCCGACGACTGAAGACTGACGACCGCACTACTGCTTGTCGTAAACACCCTCAGTCTTAACCTTCTTCCCCGACGGATCCGTTCCACTGGCCTGCACGGTCCGCGTCTTTCCATCCGCAGAGACGGAAACCTTCCCTTCGATTGTGACCTTCCCGCCTTTCTTGGCGGTCAACTCCAGCGTGTGGTCGTCGATCTGTTTGTACGAGCGCACATCCGACGCGGTATCCCCCGTGACCGGATAGTCTTTCCCATCGAACTTACCCGTCCATTCGTTATGCGCGGGCTTGCCTTGCCCATCGACTCCGTCCACGGTAACTTTCACACTGTCGCCAGCCGCCTCGTACACCACGGTGGTGTTCTTGGGGGCGCCGGCGGGAATTTTCGACTTCGCTTCATTCAGCTTCCAGGTCCCCATCTGCGGGCTTTGTGCAAACGACATCGTCACGCAGACCAGGAACGCCAGCACTGCCATCAAAACCGTTCTTGTTTTCATAATTTTTCTCCTAAGTGGGGAACACATAACACACTGCACAAACTGTTTGGGAGGCGCGCGCATTCTAGCCTTCCCAGAGTCTTTCGGCAACTCGATCAACAGCGCGGGTGCCCCATCCTAAACGTCGCACTCTTTGCAACGTTTAGGGTGGGATTCCACGAATTCATCCCTCATGGGATTTCCAACGAACCCGTCACCCTGACGACGATTCCCTATTCGATCGGCAACTGCGCGTTCGCCACCACCTGCCACTTGCCACCATTCTTCTGGAACACATGGAGGCTGCGGTGCGACTCGGTGACTTCCTTGCCGTCCTTCATGCCCTTGGTGGTCCCGCGATGCGTCATCACCACCACGTCGGAGCTCGCCATTTCGAACTTGTATTCATCGGGCGTGTACGTAGCATTTGTCACACCGGCAGCAGCGGTGGAGTTCGCCGCGACCAATTCCTTCTTGTCTTGCGCTTCACCCTTGGGCCCGATGGCCAGCACATGGTCACCAATAATCTTGTCGAGCTTGGTGGTATCGCCAGCCGTCTGGCCCCACTCTTTGTCGATCGCAATCAGAGCCTGTTGCACATCGTTTGGGACTTCTTTAGCCTGGCTGCCGATCACCAGGACCATCGGTACACACAACAACGCAATCGCGAGAATTCGCTTCATTCGGGGAGCTCCTTTTTACTTAAGTGATTGTTTCAGCGAGCGTCGTGCGTCCTGGGAAGACGTCGTGGATATTCAGAACCGCTCACTGATTGGGATTTATCTTCTCGCTAAGCATACACGAGAAAGCCCGGAAAGACTTAAAAGACGCGGCAGGCGAGTGCGAGGCGCGGGATGGGATGTGGGCGCGGATGGGAGTTCACGGCCGGATTCCTTTCCTAGCGCGCCGGGTGCCCCATCCTAAACGTCGCGCGTTTTGCGACGTTTAGGGTGGGATTCCACAACTCCACCACTCTTTGGATCTTCGAATTAGCTCGCCCGCCAACGACTGAGGGATCCTGCTGAAGGCTAGCGACTGACGACTAGCGACTAGTTCGCAATCGAATGTTTTCCGAGCCGCACGGCCAGCCAGATGGCGAATACCACATCGGAGGCCAGGCAAAAACCCGGCCACCAGCGCGGCACACCCGGGTTGTCGATGAAGGAGTGATGAAAAAAGTCGAACACTCCGTGACCGGCCAGGGCCACGGGGACAATCCAGAAACTTCTCTTAAACCCGAGCACGGCAGCGATCAAGAACACGCTGGCGACCACAATCTCAATCATCAGCGTACGTGCGGAAGCGCCCTCCGCTGCGAACAAAACATAATAGGAGGCAATCACGATCAGCACGGTGGGATAAAAAACACGCCCGCGGTCCAACCCGACCACCATAGCGAATCCCGCCACCGCCAACGTAAGTATCACGCCAATCAGATATTCCATCTCACCGCGCCGCCGGTGTGTCCCATCCAAAGACCGCCGGGTGCCCCATCCTGGCGCGCTCTTTGCGCTCCACGACTCTATCCCTCTAAGGATTTTCCAAATGAACTAGTCTGCGCCAACCACGCCCCGCTGACGACTGAAGACTAGCGACTGCCGGCTAGTTCTTCCCCTTCAACATTCCGAGCACCCGATCAAAATCTTCGAGCGTCGCGTACTCTAGCGTGATCTTTCCTTTCCCCTTGTGATCCCGGATCCGCACCTTCACGGCCAGAATCCGCTCCAGATCACGCTGCGCCGCGCGCACATTCGGATCCACCCAGCGCGCTCCGCCTCCACCGCCCTTCGTCTCTTTCTTCCGCGCTCCGAACATGCTCGGATCGAACAGCACAAATTTTTCGAGCTTATCGACCGACCAGTCCTCAGCCACCGCCCGCCGCGCCACTTTCAGTAACACATCCGGATCTTCCAGGTTCAGCAGCACGCGAGCATGGCTGTATTCCAGTTCGCCGTCGTTCAGAAACACCTGCACTTCGTGCGGCAGCTTCGCCAGCCGCATGTAGTTCGACACCGTTTCGCGCGCAATGCCCACGCGCTGCCCAATCTGCTCCTGCGTCATGCCAAAGTCCTGACTCAGCATGATGTAGGCGCGCGCCAGGTCAATGCAGTTCAGGTCGCGCCGCTGCAGGTTCTCGATGACCGTCATCTCGGCGGCCTGTTGTTCCGACACCACACGCACGATGGCCGGGATCGTCGTCTTGCCCGCCAGCGTAGAGGCGCGCAGGCGCCGCTCGCCCGTGATCAGGAAGTAGCGTCCGTTTTTCCCCGGACGCACCGTCACCGGCTGCAGTACGCCCTGCTCGCGGATCGAGTCAGACAGTTCTTCCAGAGAAGCGACTTCAAATCGAGTCCAGCTGCGTGTCTGGTGAGGATTGACGTCGATCGATGTAATCAAAAGATCGAGCACTTCGTGGCCATCGAGCTTGCGAGCAGCCTGCGCCTGCAACTCAGCGATCACGCCCGGCACCGGAGCGCCAGAAGAAACGCCCGCGTCCGCGGAAACCGCAGCCGCCGCGGCGCCGGCTCCTCCACTCGCGAGTCCAGAGCCCGGAGAGCCCGACGCACCCGACCCCAAGCCGCCGCCAGCCCGCGGTCCAGGCAAAAGCGACTCCAACCCGCGCCCCAAAGCCCGCCGCTTATCATGGGCAAGCAAAGGCCGCGCCGCCTCGCTACCGTGGGTCACAGTTTGTTTAGAAGAATCAGGTTGCGAGCCGCCGCCCGGCTGCGCCATCTTGTCCGTCGCGATTGTCATTCGATCTCATTCCTCCCCGGAATGAAACTTCTTCGAGAACCTTCAGTAAACATTCGAAATCATTCCGCTACAGAATCTGAGCCACAAACCGCACCGAGGGTGCCCCACCCTAGCGCGCTTTTGCGCTAGGGTGGGATTCCAAATCAGCCGCGATCCAGTCCTTGCGCTCAATCTTCAGCACGGACAGTCCGCAATTCTAATATCGATGATGATCAATATAGACATTTGTCAATCTAAGCAGTTTTTCCCATGTCATCTACCGAAGCTTCCTCCGCGCCTTCCTCGGCAGGAGTCTCCTGGTTCTCGACGCCGGCCGCCACCTCGACCGCAACTTGTTCTGTAGCTGCTTCCGCCACGCCCTGCGGAGCGTCCGCCGTCGCCTGCGCCTCAGCCGCATCGTTCTGCACGGCGATCGGTTCAACGCTCTCCACCGGCACCTCCAGAACCTCCGCCGTCGCTCTCTCTGCCTGAACCTCCGCAACTTCCGCCGGCGCACTCTCTGCCTGGGCGAAGTAATGCGCGATGATCTCCTTCGCCAGCCGTATATAACTCTCGGCCCCGCGCGATCGCACATCATAAAGAAGAGCAGGCTTCCCGTGACTGGGCGCCTCGGCCAGCCGGATGTTGCGCGGGATCGAAGTCGCGCACAATTTGTCCCCAAAGTATTTTCGAAGCTCCGCCATCACCTGCTTCGCCAAGCTTGTCCGATCGTCAAGCATCGTCAGCACGACCCCTTCAATCGACAGCTCCGGATTCAACCCAGCGCGGATCCGCTCGACAGTGTCCAGCAGCTCGCTGATGCCCTCGAGAGCAAAGTATTCCGCCTGCATCGGAATCAGAACCGAGTCAGCCGCCACCAGTGAATTCAGGGTGAGCAAGTCAAGCGCAGGAGGACAATCAAGAACAACAAACTGAAAGCGATCACGCAAAGGCGCGATCGCATCGCGCAAGCGATACTCGCGTCGCTCTCCCTCAACCAGTTCGAGGTTCGCGCCAATCAGATTCTTATGCGCAGGAATGATCCATAGCTGTTCAAGTTCAGTGGGCTGCACAGCTTCCTCGGCTGAGGCAGCTCCCATAAGAAGATGATACGTGCTGATCCGTTCGGGATCTTTGACGAGGCCCAGCCCGCTGGAGGCATTTGATTGCGGGTCGCAATCAATGAGGAGAGTGTTGACCTCAGCCGCTGCGAACGATGCGGCCAGGTTGATTGCGGTCGTGGTCTTGCCCACGCCGCCCTTCTGGTTGGCAACCGCGATTACACGTCCCATTAGATTTTTGGAGAAGCCTGAGAGCTAGTCGCAGAGTATGTCGAAGCGACCTGTGATTGCAACGACGGAATTCGGTGCAAGATACATGGCGGAGCGGACGCTTGAATCAAAACCGATTGCCCACGATTTCAACCCACATTTCAACAATGTTCCACGTGGAACACAATGAGGGTGGCGGGAACCTGCGGGTGGAGCTCTGCACAATGTTCCACGTGGAACGTTCCATGATCGAGATAGAGCTCCGGGAACGCTCAACACACCCTCGCTCCCATCTGGTGAACTTGGAGTCATTCTGGGCTCCTTTGGTGCTATGTTCCACGTGGAACGTTTTTCGCTTCAGAACCTCAATTTTTGTGTGAAGCGGGGGATGTGTTCCACGTGGAACACTTTGACATTAGCTATTGTCTCATAATGAGATATACCCTGATATTGCGGCATTCGTCCCACTTGCGGCCGCAGTATGCCTGCTAAACGTCTGTAAAAGCTAATCAAGATCGTGTATAGGCAAAATACTCTCCCACTTTTTATTAGTTTGATTCGATTGCGAGCATTTTGCACCAACTTACTTGCAGCTCAAGGGCTATGAAGCGCGTCCGATCCTAATAGCTCGACGTCATCCCACTTTACCGAGCAAAACAGCACTGCGATGGCTTTCGATCCGTGTGCTAAGACTGTAAATCCCACTTCATTGACATTTTTAAGCTTTATGGCCGACTGCCAAGATCATGGATCTAGAAGCTGGGATTGGTATTGGGTTGGGCCAGGTTAGGGTGGGGCTGAGGCCGATGGCCACTTGGAGTTGGGGGTTGCTGATTAGAAGGGCGAGGCGGCCGGATGGGGCCAGGAGGCGGATCGCAGTCGGGAGGATCTGGTTGAAGTGCTCGACGGCTCGCAGGGTGACCGTTGCCGCGAGGGCGCCGGGGAGGTCTTCGGCGCGTCTGGGCGCTACTTGGATATCGCTCAATCCAAGGGCACGGATTGCTTCGCGGAGGAACGTTACCTTCTTATTGTTCGACTCGATGAGGGTAACGGACGTGCCGGGAGACCAGATCTTAATTGGTAGGCCGGGGAATCCGGCGCCGGATCCAATGTCGGCCAGGAGCGGATGGGTTTGCGGTGCTTGAGCGGGCGTGGTGGTTGGGTTTGAGGGCGGGGCGGTTGGTGACTGGGACGCCGGGCGGCGGACAGGAGTGTCCGCCCCACATGGGAAGAGGTGACGGGCAGCGAAGAACGATTCTCCGAAGTGGCGGGTGACGATCTCGTCGGGCGTGCGGATGGCCGTCAGGTTGACGCGGGAATTCCAGCGAATTAGAAGATCGATGTACGTCGATATTTGTTCGAGCTGGACTGAGCTGAGGAACGCGCCGTCGAGAAAGGGTGCCAGCAGGGCAGCGATGCAGGCTGTTTCCATGCAGCAGAGATTGTAGAAGATCGGTTGATGGCGGGTAACTCTAGGTTGTTGGCTGTTAGTCGTTGGTCGTTGGCGAGGCCCTGGATTTTGACCTGGCGGATGGGAGTGGCGGTTCGCAAAATCACACTGGTGCTCGATCTCCTCGGCGCGCTGCAAGATCGTCGTCCACGGTCTAGCTTGCGTTTCAGGAGATACCGTGAGAGGTCATGTGCTCCGAGTAGCGCTGGTCGGTCTTCATGTGCGAGCTTAGCCAGTCCTTCAGGAAGGTCAGGACGTGACGGAACTGCCTTTGCGGGTGGCGATGTCCTGACGGGGCTGGTCGACTTTATTGATGAAGTGTTGGTGCTCGATGCGATGAGCGACGAGGGAGGGGTAGGCGGCCTTCTCGAGCAGGGCTTCCTCGGCGGAGAAGTGGAACCTGGTGTAGTCGAGGAGCTCTTTTACGATCGGGTCGAGAACGGTGGCACCCTGACCGGCGAGTATGGCCTGGTGCAGCGTGTTGGTGATGGCGAAAAGTTTCTTGTGATGATCGTCGCAGATGGCGACTTTAACGATGAAACTTGGGTCCCGCCTCACAAGCGGCATGATTGTTCTCTGTTGACTCTGTAGGGGATGGCATATATTTTCGGGTGCTCTGATTGCTATTGGAGCATGTTCTGCAGCCCTTGCGGTGCTCCCAACTTCGTTGATCGGAAGGCTACATAAGAGCGGCTCGGACGATCAAAATATCTCGTTGCTTCCGATTAAGATGCTTGGAGTCTTTGCTGCATGCTCCTATCTTTTCGCCGTGGGCCTCTACTTCGCGCCGCAGGACTGGAGACTCAGCCCACTGCCGCTTTTCTCACTCTGTCCTGCTTGTGTACTGACGGTCACTGTCGATGCTTCACTTGCCACAGTCTTGCTGATGTTGGCTCCTTTGAGCGCGGCGGTGTACGGGTCAATCGTATGACCAAGCCGTGGAGGGCGGTTGCGATTGTGTTGGCTGCAGTCGCCGCAATTGTTCTTTGTGGATGGATGGCGGCAAACTGGAGTCGATTGCGTCCGTATCACTGGCAAATTGTTGAGTCACCAGATGCGGCCTTCAGCGTCAGTTTCCCCGGAAATCCAGCGGCTTCACAGCAAAGCGAGATAGACGTGATAGATGGAAGCGAATTTGTTTCCAGTCGACTTGCTGTTTCGCCCGCTCCTCGAATTGCATACGCGGTGAGTTGGTGGGTGAGCCAGCAGCAAACAAGCAAGTCCACCGAGGGACTGTTCGCTCACTTCCGAGAATGCGACGCCAAGGTATTTCGGGGAAATGTCACAG
>Ga0207693_10002633_pt1 | contig 15590 bp, 10 predicted proteins | sample LARL81metaG_FD_184347 | JGI IMG/M metagenome (GOLD analysis project Ga0207693, IMG submission 184347) | Corn, switchgrass and miscanthus rhizosphere microbial communities from Kellogg Biological Station, Michigan, USA - LAR L8-1 metaG... | ecosystem: Host-associated > Plants > Roots >...
CTTGGTGGCGGCGGGCACGCTCGTCCGGCTCAGCCAACGCGGCATGCCGCGGCACCGTTTTCATGCCGATCGTGCCGCCGAAGTCGGTGGCGAGTTGGTCGACGTGCTCTCCAACATCTGGGTAGTCAAGGCGTTTTCGGCGCGCTCACGGGAGCGCGGCCGCTTCGAGCGGCTTCTGCGAGTCGAGCAGGACGCGCACCGCGATAGCCTAATGTATGTCGAGCGCATGCGCGTGCTGCACGATCTCGCCCTCTGGCTGATGGCCGGTGGTATGCTCGCCTGGACATTGCATCTGTGGAGCGAGGGGAGGGTCAGTCCGGGCGACGTTATCCTGACCTTGGCGATGGCGTTTCGCATCCTGCACGGGTCGCGCGATCTCGCCTTCGCGCTGGTCAATGCGACGCAATTCATCGCCCGCATTGCCGATTCTATCCAGGTAATCGGCGAGAATCACCGGGTGGTCGACGAGCCGGGAGCGCGGCCGCTGATCCATCTCGGGGGCAGTATCGAGTTCGACAACGTCGACTTCTCTTACCCCACCGGACATCAGGTGTTTGATGATTTCAACCTGAGTATCGAGCCGGGGCAACGCGTTGGTCTTGTCGGGCCCTCGGGAGCCGGTAAGTCCACCTTGATCGGCTTGGTACAGCGGTTGGCCGACGTCGACGGTGGCCGGGTTCTGATCGACAATCAGGACATTCGGGCGATGACCCAAGACAGTCTGCGCGCCGCTATTGCCGTCGTGCCGCAAGACATATTGCTATTTCATCGTTCGGCGCTGGAAAACATCCGCTACGCTAGACCCGAGGCGACGGACGAGGAAGTGTTGGCCGCCGCGAGAGCAGCGCGGTGCGACGACTTCATTCGGGCGCTGCCGGAGGGTTACGACACAATTGTCGGCGAGCGCGGCATGAAGCTCTCGGGCGGTCAGCGGCAACGTCTCGGAATTGCTCGAGCCCTCCTCAAGGATGCTCCGATCGTAGTGCTAGACGAGGCGACCTCGGCGCTCGACAGCGCCTCGGAAATCGAAATCCAGCGTGCGCTCGAAGTATTGATGTGCGGCCGCACAGTGCTGGCGATCGCCCATCGCCTATCGACGGTGTCGAAGTTCGACCGCGTCATCGTGCTGCAACAAGGTCGCATAGTCGAGGATGGCCCTCCAGCGGAGCTGCGCCGACGCCGCGGGTTTTTCGACCGTATGTGCCGGCTGCAAGAGGACAATATCGTCCAGCTCGCCGGTTGAGGGCGGGAAACGGCGACCGCCCGCAATGAGTGTTGCGGGCGGTCTTGTCGGCCGACGAGGGTGAAGCTAAGCGTGCGCGTGGTAGTAGGTGTTGCGCAAAACGCGCCCGGGGAGCGCTCCGGTGTGCTTGCCGTTCTCCATCAAGACTTCGCCGTTGACGATCGTGGCCATGATCCCGGCCGCCGGTTCCTTCATGCGCCAGCCGCCCGCCGGGAAATCATGGACGACGCTCTCCGGTAACGGCCGCACGGTCTCGGGATCGAAGATCACGATATCGGCTGCCATGCCGGGCCGAATCAGGCCACGGTCGTACAGCCCCAATGCCGAAGCGGAGTCGAAGGTCAACCGCCGGACTGCGTGCTCGAGCGTCATGACCTGCTTTTCGCGCACCCACTCACTGAGGAGCCGCGTGCTGTAGCCGTAGCCGCCGTGGAACTGAACGTGGGCGCCGCCATCCGACAATCCGACGATGGCGTTTGGATAGGTCAGGATCTTTGCCATCGCCTCGTCGTCGACATTGTTTTCCGACTGCATCAGGCCGGTGTCGAGGTTCTCTTCGACGACGAGGTCCAGGAAAGCGTCGATGACCCGCTTGTTCTGCTCCTTGGCGATCTGGCCGATGGTCTTTCCCTTCAGCCCCTGGTTCTTTTCCAGCACCGGGGTCTCGACCCACATGTAGTCATACCACTTGCGGGAATAGCCGGCGGCCGGAACCTCGACCTTATGCTCGATGACTTCATCGTGCAGTTTCTGGCGGATCGCCGGATCAGCGTAGGCCCGCAGTTTTTCTTCATCCGAAGACAAGAGGATGGGATGCCAGGTCGGTGAACCGCGGAAGATCTGGCAGTTGCGCATCGTGAAGGTCTGCGTGACGCGGTTCGGGCTGCACAGCGGATAGGCCCGGATCCCAGCCTTCGACGTTTCTTCGACCCGCGCCATGTGCTTTTTCCAGGCATCGGGCTCGCGCACGGTCTGGCCGAGATTGTTGTAAATGACCGTGCGGCCGGTGGCTTCCGACAAGCGGGCCATCAGCCCGTCCTTCAGCTCGGCGGCGCGCCCCCCGCCCGACTGGATGATGCCGGTGCCCATCTCACGCAGCACGTCGCCGAGCGCGAAGATCTCCTTCTCGTCGGCCCAGAGTGCCGGGATGTGAACGCCCTGCGGGTCGTAATGGCCTTTGTTGCGCGACACCGACAATCCGAGCGCTCCGCCCTTGATGCCGTCGCGCACGACGTCCTGCATCTTCTCGATCTCGTCGTCGGTCGCGGCGCGCTTCTGGCTTTCGTCGCCCATAACGTAATAACGCACTGTCGAATGGCCGATCAGATTGCCGACATTGACTCCTAGGTGCTGGTCGAGCCGATCCATGTATTGCGGGATCGTCTCCCAGTCGACCTCGACAGTGTTGAGGACGTCCATCGGAATCGCTTCGACATAAGAGAGGAACTCGGCGACCCGCCTCTCGGTGCCCCGCCGAACCGGAGCCAAGGCCAGCGAGCAGTTGCCGAAGACCACCGTGGTGCAGCCGTGGTCGGGCGAGAACGAGCACAGCGGGTCCCAGGTGACCTGCGCGTCGTAATGGCAGTGGTTGTCGACAAAGCCGGGTGCGACCACCTGTCCGGCGGCATCGATCGTGCGTTTGGCGGCGCCGCTCAGCTTGCCGATTTCGGCGATCTTGCCGTTCTTGATGCCGACATCGCCCCGGAAAGCGGGCATTCCTGAGCCGTCGACGATCCGGCCATTCTTTATCAGCAGATCATACGCCATTTGCTGCCCCTTTCTTGGTTCAAGTCACAACCCACCGTTTACTCGAACCAAGTGTAGCACCCTGCAACCGGCTTACCCATGCGAAATACGGCGGACCGACGGCATTCACCGCACGATTATGCATGCCGAGCGATCAGCTCAGCTGTTCGAGTTCGTCGATGAAGCCGACGACTATCGACAGGCCTCTGGACCAGAAGGCGGGGTCGGCGGCGTCGAGCCCGAACGGCGCGAGCAGCTCGCGATGCCGCAACGTGCCGCCGGAGCGCAACATTTCGAGATAGCGCTCCGCGAAGCCTTGATGCGCATCCTCGTAGACCGCGTAGAGCGAGTTCACCAGACAATCGCCGAAAGCATAGGCGTAGACGTAGAACGGCGTGTGGATAAAATGCGGGATGTAGGTCCAGTAATGGCGGTAGAGGCCGTCGAGGCGCAGCGCCGGACCGAGGCTCTCGCGCTGCACGTCGAGCCAGATCTCGGCGAGCCGGTCGGGGGTCAGCTCGGCGTCCCGCCGCTCCTCGTGCACCTTCTGCTCGAAGGTCGCAAAGGCGATCTGGCGCACGACCGTGTTAAGCATATCCTCGACTTTGCCGGCGAGCATGATTTTGCGCCGGCGCAGATCGGTTTCGCGGGCGAGCAATGCCCGAAACGTCAACATCTCGCCAAAAACGGAGGCGGTTTCGGCCAGGGTCAACGGCGTGTCGGCCATCAGATAGCCCTGGCGGTTGGCCAGCAGCTGATGGACGCCGTGGCCGAGCTCATGCGCCAAGGTCATCACATCGCGCGTCTTGCCCTGGTAGTTCAACAGGAGATAGGGATGCGCGCTCGGCACGGTCGGGTGGGCAAAAGCCCCCGACGCCTTGCCGGGCCGCAGTGGCGCATCGATCCACCGCCCAGCGAAAAAGCGCCCGCCGACCGCGGCCATCTCAGGCGAGAAGGCGCCGTAAGCCGACAGCACGGTCTGCTCCGCCTCGGACCACGAAATCGTGCGCTCTTCCTCCTCGGGCAAAGGCGCGTTGCGGTCCCAAAACGGCAGTTCCTCGACCCCGAACCAATGCGCTTTCAGCCTGTAGTAGCGGTGAGACAGACGCGGGTAGCTCTCGCGCACCGCCGCGATCAGCGCGTCGACGACCTCGTCCTCGACAAAGTTCGCAAGATTGCGCGAGGAGATCGGGCGCGGGAACCTGCGCCAGCGGTCCTCGATTTCCTTGTCCTTGGCGAGCGTATTCGTGATCAGGGCGAAGGTGCGCGTGTTGTTCCCCAACACCTCGCCGATCGTTTGCGCCGCCTCGCGCCGGATTTCCGGATCCTTGTCGGACAAGAGGTCGAGCGCTTCGGGTTCGGTCAATTGCTTGCCGCGAAACGGGAATCTGAGGTCGGCGATCGTCTGGTCGAACAGCCGCACCCAGGCGGCTCGGCCGGCGACATGTTTCTCGTGCAGTAGTTTCTCGACTTCGTCGCTGAGCTGGTGCGGGCGGAAAGCGCGTGTGTCACGCAGCCACGGCCGATAGTGGGCGAGCGCAGGGTCGGTGAGTTTCGCCTCAAGGTCGGAGTCCTCCAGGCGGTTTAGCTCGAGGGTGAAGAACAGCAAGGCCGTCGAGCCCGCGTTGGTCCGCTCCTGCATGGTCTGGTAAAAGCGGCCGATTTCCGGGTCGGAGAGATTTCCGGCGTGGACGAGCGAGGCATAGCTCACAATCCGCCCAATCCTTTCCTGGAACCGCTCATAAGCCTCGACAGCAGCGCCAAGTTCGGCCCCGGAGAGCGCGGCTAGCCGCCCCTCGCAGCGGTCGCGAAAAGCTTCAGCTTCCTCGGCAAGGGTCGAAAGGTCATGCGCCAGAGGCTCGCTGTCGGGACCGGGATAGAGATCCGACAAATCCCATTCGGGCAGCGCGCCGAGCGCCTCTTGCCGCTGTGCCGGTTCCGCCGCCGCTACTCGCACATCCATCGCCATTCTCTCGTTCGGTTGCATGGCGTGCATATAGGGCCCTGCACCAAAGCCGCCAACCGAGCGCGCTCTGCGCTCGTTGCCGGCTGAGCAGGGAGACGGTGGCTCACCGCGCCGCGCGTTCGGCGGCGCGGTGTGCCGGCGCTGCGCTTCACATCACCCAGATCGGCCGCACCTCGACAGTGCCATAGCGTGCGGCGGGGCAGCGCGCCGCCCAGGAGAGCGCGGCGTCGAGATCGGGCACGTCGATCAGGTAATAGCCGCCGAGTTGCTCCTTGGTCTCCGCGAACGGGCCGTCGAGCACCTGGGTCCGGCCATCGGCGACGCGCACCGTGGTTGCCGCCGAGGTCGGCCTCAGCCGATTGGACCCGACCCACACCTTGGCGTCGCGCAAGGCCTGGGTATAGGCCATATAAGCGTTGATGATCTCGGTCATCTGCTCGCGCGGCATGCTCTCGGCCGCCCGCTCGTCACCATACACCGCCAACATGTATTGCATCGTTTCCACTCCTTCGTCCTCGGGCACCCCGCTACGGGTCGCCCTTTCCGAATGACGTTTGAGGCAGGCCGATTTCGACAGTCCGAGCTCCGAAGGCGAATGCCGGCTATCGATACTGGGTCATGTCTCATAAGCCCAAACCGCGGCTTGGAGGGAGCAATGCTTGGGGGAAATGAGACTGAAGCCCTATATCAGCCGTCCCTCGTTCATGGCAGGGCCGGCAAATTCGTCGTTCTGTCGGGATGCTCCGGCGGAGGCAAATCAGCGCTGCTTGCCGAGCTTGGACGCCGTGGCTTCCCGATCTACGAGGAACCGGGCCGTCAAGTCGTCAAGGAACAGCTCTATATCGGGGGTGATGCAGTGCCGTGGGGAAACGTGAGCGAATTCGTCGAGCTTACGATCTCCCGATCCATGCATCACATGGTAACCGCCGCCCGCCGCGATCGATTATCGTTCTTCGACCGAGGGATCATCGATCAAGTCAGCGGCCTGGAACATCTGAAGTTGCCGATCGCGGCACATCTCTCGGCGGCAGTCAGGCGGTTTCGCTACCACGGGAAGGTATTCATGATGCCGCCGTGGCCCGAGATCTTCAGCAACGATGATGAACGAAAACATAGCTTTGAGGATGCGCTCTCAAGCTATGCGACGCTGCTGCGCACCTACGAGCGCTTTGGCTATCAGATCGTTGTCGTTCCAAAGCTCGACGTGAGTGCGCGAGCCGATTTCGTCGTGAGCCATCTGAAGGAAAGCCAGGAGTTACGCCAGCCGTAATATTGACAGACAGGCCGTCAGGGTTTACCTGACTGTCAGGATATGCCTGACGGGAGGTCAATATGTCAGAGGCAGCCGGGGACAAAGCAGAGACAGCGCCGGCGGCGGCGGGCGGCTCTTTGCCGACAAAAACCCTCTACTGTTCCTTCTGCTTTAAGTCGCAGCACGAGGTGAAGAAGCTGATTTCCGGTCCTGGGAGCATCTTCATCTGTGACGAGTGCGTAGATCTGTGCAATGAAATCATTGCTGATCGTCCACTAAACTCGAAATCCCCTTCTCCCGAAGAGTTGCCGACAGAACGTTTGCTAGAGCGACTTGGACCAATCGAGGAGACGGTGCAAGGCAAGGGTAATCAACTCCAAACGGTGGTTGACCTTCTTCGATCTCGCAAGGTGAGTTGGGCGCAAATTGGAGCCGCGTTGGGTATCTCGCGCCAATCCGCGTGGGAGCGGTTTACTTGACTGGCCCGGCTGACGAGGCAAGGCGGCGTCGAGCGGCGAACGTTTAGCCGTCACGTCGGCGAACTCTCGCGATCTTTGCCGGTGGATCCACAGCCACACAAGCGCCCGGCCAACCGAAGTAACGGAAATTTCTCGATTGATGTGCCGCCAGGCTATTCCGCCTGCTGCCCGAACACCGTAGAAATGCGTTCGGGAGATCAGGGGAAGCATGGATTACGACAGCTGCCGCAGCCTGCCGGCGATGTTTTTCGATCAGGCGGGCCGGCTCGGCAACAAACCGTTCTTGTGGGCCAAGCGCGACGGCCGTTATCGGTCTATCAGCTGGGCGGAAGCGGCACATGATGTGCGGCGGCTCGCCCTCGGCCTGCGCTCGCTCGGGGTCGGGCGCGGCGAGCGCGTCGGCTTGGTGTCCGAGAACCGGCCGGAATGGATCATCGCCGATCTGGCGATCATGACCGCCGGGGGGATTACCGTTCCAGCCTACGTGACCCATACCGTCGAGGACCATCGACACGTCCTGGCGAACAGCGGTGCGCGCGCAGTGATCGTTTCGAAGCCGCCGCTTTCCGCCCGGGTTCTCGCGGCGGCCAATCAGGTCGACACCGTGCATACTGTTATTGCGATCGAGCGGGCCGCGGGGCAGGCCAGCGCGGTCGACCTCTTGTCATGGGACGAGATTCTGGCCCGCGGCTGCGAACGGCCGGAAGATATCGGCGAGGTCGTTGCCGCGATCGAGCCCGACGATACCGCCTGCCTGATCTACACCTCGGGAACCGGCGGCATACCCAAGGGCGTCATGACCAGCCACCGCAACATCATCGCGAACTGCCGCGGCGCCTATCGGGTTCTCGAGCAACTCGGGCTCGGCGACGAGGTGTTCCTGAGCTTCCTGCCGCTGTCGCACTCTTACGAGCACACCGCGGGCGAAATGTTCCCGATCTCTATCGGCGCGCAGATCTACTTCGCCGAAGGCGCCGAGACGCTCGCCGCCAATATGCTCGAAGCGCGGCCGACGATCATGACCGCGGTGCCGCGGCTCTATGAGACATTGCACCAGCGGATCCGCCTCGGGGTCGAGCGCAAAGGCGGCATCTCGGAGAAGATGTTCGACCGGACGGTGGCGATCGGGCGCAAGCGACTGCTCGCTGAGCGCAGGAGCCTTAGCGAGCGGATCGTCGATCCGCTCCTCGACCGGGTCGTCCGTTCGAAAGTCCGCGGGCGCTTCGGCGGGCGTCTCAAGGCGATGGTCTCGGGCGGCGCTCCCCTCAACCCCGAGATCGGCCGCTTTTTTCTTTCGCTGGGCGTCACCCTATTGCAGGGCTACGGCCAAACCGAGGCCGGACCCGTGATTAGCTGCAACCTGCCGGCGCGGATCAAGATCGACACCGTCGGGCCGCCAATCGACGGCGTGCGGCTGCGCATCGCCGACGACGGCGAAATTCTGGTCGCCGGCGACAACGTCATGAAGGGCTATTGGAGGGACCCCGAGTCGACGGCGCAGGCACTCGAAGACGGCTGGCTACACACCGGCGATGTCGGGCTGATCGACCAAGACGGTTATCTCCGCATCACCGACCGCAAGCGCGACTTTATCAAGAACTCCGGGGGTGAAATGATTTCCCCCGCGCGGATCGAGGGCTACCTGACCCTGGAGCCCGAGATCTCGCAGGTCATGGTGTTCGGCGACCGCCGTCCCTATCTGGTCGCGGTCGTGGTCCCCGACCCGGAATTCGCTGCGGCCTATGCCGACGGCGAGGCTTGCGCCGATCTGAAGGCCCTTGCCGGCGACGCTGGCTTTACCAAGGCGATCGGCGCAGCGGTCAACCGGGTGAACCTGACCCTAGCGCCGAGCGAGCGGGTGCGCCGTTTTGTGGTCGCCAGGGAAGCTTTTACGATCGCCAACGGCCAGATGACGCCGACCCTCAAGATAAAGCGCCATGTGATCCGCGAGGCGTACGGCGCCACGCTCGACGCGCTCTACCACAGCAGGGAGATCGCCGCCTGAGCGCCGGCCCCGGCGGCGTACCTCGCGCCACAGGAGATCATCTGGGGAGCATCGCGAGGTATTCGGGAAAGGGCTGGCTTGCCGTCAAGAAACGCGTGAGCTGCCGTTCGGCCGGATCCGTTGGATCGTCCATGCTCGCGGAGATCGCGACAAACGCCGCCACAGGCTCGCGACCGAGCAACACGGCACGCGCCCGCAGCAATCTCGTCTCGATGAGCCCGACGGCAATCTTGCCGTCGACGATGTAGAACGACCATACCAAGCGGCGGCGCTGTCCGCTGACGATCTCGGTGCTGTCCACAACCGTCGGCTGGCCGCCCAAAATCGCCTTTGTGCGGCCGTACTCTGCGATATGCCATTGCCTGTCGTCGACGAGACGGTTCCCCGTCGTGGTCAAGGCGTTCCCGATCGCCCGCAGCCGATAGAGAGCTACGTAACGGATGACGATCCCGGAGCCCGGTTCCCCGAACGCCTCGAGGAACTCACGATCGGCCCCGTACACCGCGGGGCCCCAGTCCGCACTGACGTCGGACACAGCATGCCACGGGGCCGCTACCGGGGGCGCCTGGGCGGCCGGAAGCGGAGCGGACGGATAGAGAGCATTGAGCCGGGCCGCATAGGCCGGACCGGCCAGCGCGAGCAGGACGGCTGCCGTCATTGCTACCGCAAATCGCCATGCGACAGGTTTCGACCAGCCTGTCGTACGAACGGAAATGCACCGGTCAATTTTTTGCGCGAAGGTCATCCCGATCGCGATCAGGATGATGATGACCAAAGTGAAGAACAACCAGCCATAGAGGACGTGATCAGCTTCAACCGCCGCCGCGCTGCCCTCGATATGCGCCAGTACGATGATCCCGAGAGCCCGCAATCCATTGGCGACGATCGGCACGGCCACCGACAAGGCTATGAACACAGCTCTTCTGATCACGCTCCGGTACATGACTATCGCGAAAAAGCATCCGAAAACGATCGAGGCGATCAGAAACCGCAAGCCGGCGCAGGCTTCCGCGATCTCGAAGGCGCCTTCTGGGATTTCGATCATGAAGCCGTCGGAAAAGACTGGAATGTGCAGCAATTCCAGTCCGCTGAGACTGATCTGGGCGGTGATCTTCTGCAATGTCGGTACGAGAAAGGCGCCGCTCGGCACGAGAAAAAACAGAAACAGGAATGGGGCCAGCAACTGCCAGAAAACGCGCGGGCCCAACGCCACGAACAACGCTACGTCGAACATCGCGACCAGCAGCAATTGGCGCGCCTCTTGGATGTCGAGAATGGCGGCGATCAGCCACAGAGCCGAGAGCAGCGGCATCAGCACCAATGGCCACAGCGTCGGGCTCGGCGCCACCGATGCAATGACCGCGCGCCGCTCCCATAAGAGGTAACCGACCAGCGGGACGATCAGGAAGCAGTGATTGTATGCGGTCGAGCCGATCCAAACCTGGACTGCGCCGCTGACGTCGCGCTGGAACGCGGTGCCGAAGACCAAGGCGGCAATGCCGATAAGGATCACTGCCGGCCGCCAGCCGGGCGCTGCCGTCGAACGGGCAACGGCCTGCCCTTTTGGTGTGGAGCGAGCGACCGTCACTCCACTATCCGATCTTGCCGGCTTGATTCCCCGCCCACGTCGCGCGCTGCATGTCAGCCGATTCCTCGGACGATCAGCGGGCCGAGCCGGGTCGCTACCGCCAACGGCAAGCACTTCCAGGCCGCGATGAAGTAAGCGAGCTTCGGGTTGAGCGGGTTCAAATCCGGCATCGAGCGCCCGCGCGCCAAGCGGTATTGATAGGCGAGCGGGGTCGGCTGGAAACCCCAGTTGCATTTGAATGCGTAAGACCCTGTGCCGATTTTGCTGCGTCCGAAATCAAAGATGCGGTAGCCCCGCTCGCATGCTCTGCGCATCACTTCCCAATACATGAAGTCATTGGCGGCAAGCTGGCGCGCCGCGGCCGTACCGCCTCCGTAAAACGGTAGAACCTCGTCTCGGAAATAGAAGTTAAGCACCGCAGCGATAGCTTTGCCGCCAAATAATACCGTAACAATGTCGGATGAGGTTGAGAATTCTTCCTTAAGAATGCGAAAATAGGATCGGGCGAAGACGGGTGTTCCTAGGTTGCGAACACTCTCGGAGTATACGCGATACAAGCGATCGATGCCGTCGTCGATCTCCGAGTGCAGTTCGTTGCGTATGCCTTTGCGCACCATTGCCCGCTGCTTGCGCGGTATCGCTTTCAGATTTTGTTCGACAGCCGGATCGAGCGCGCGTCGAAATGTGGCGTAGAGGCCCGATCGGCTCGGCCAATCGCTCCGGCTCCCCGAGAAATCGCGCAATTCGAGCACCGGGACGGCGAGCATCTCCATCAGCCGGACGGCCTCGCCTTCCAGGGCGCGTCGGCTGTCGTCATCGGCTGCGATCGGCCCGCCATGCACGGCAAATGCGTTCGATATCAGCGACGAACCGAACAGCAGCGACTTCACATGGGTGAGCGGCAAGACACCGGTAACAATCCCGCCGCGCTCCGCAATCAAGTAATAGGTCGGATGGCGGAAGGCCCGTTCGAGGACCCGCTTCCATCCGGCAAGATGAAAAAACGTTCCGTCCGAGTGACCGAGCACGAACTCGTCCCAGCGCTGCTCGTCGCCGGATCGGAACGGCCTTACGGCGAGGCTTGCTTGCGATCCGTCCAAGACGTGATGACCGGGAACCGCCCTCCCCCGTCGCTCAGGAAAAGCCGATCCATGCGTGTCCAGATAAAATTCTTAAGCAAGCGATGCAGCCGTGGCTCGGTGCGATCGAGGTTCAGGTAATGGCGAAATCGCGATTTCAACGACGCTGATTGCTGACGCGGCTGCTCTGGATCGATCTCCCACGGATGCAGATAAAAAATGGCCGGCGAGCGGTTCGCTCGCCTAGCATAGCTCAAGAGCCCTCTGGTTATGGGATAGGGCAGCAGACGGAAATAGCCGCCGCCGGAGGCCGGCATGTCGATGCCTAGGATTCTGACGGCAGTCAGCGGAATTTCCAGCATGCCAGGCACCGGTGAAAACGGTGTGCGCGGCGCCTCGGGTGTGCCGTAGAGATCGTGTTTTACCGGGTAAACACTGGAACTGTAGCAGTAGCCTTCTTCCGCGAGGATAGAGTGGGCCCATCTGCTGGCGCCGCCGATCGAGAAGGTCGGGGCGCGATAGCCGCGGACCGGCACACCGCCGAGGTCTTCGAGCACCTGCCTGCTGCGGCGCACGTCCTGGCGAAATTCCTCCGGCGATTGGCGGTCGACCCGCAGATGGCTCAAGCCGTGGCTCGCCAGTTCGTGCCCCCCGGCAACCACGCGTCGCACCAGCGCCGGATGCCGCTCTGCCACCCATCCCAGCATGAAAAAAGTTGCCTCGACCCCGCTTTCGGCCAGAATCTCGAGCAGGCGTTCGGTGTTGCGGTCGACCCGGCGCGGCAGCCCTTCCCAACCGCTGCGGTCGATCACCGCGGCGAAGGCTTCAACCTGAAAATAATCCTCGACGTCGATCGTCATTGCATTGGCGATGCCGCAATACAACTCCCCGCGGAAGGATGCCTCGACTGGCCATGCGGCAGGAGCCGCAGGCTCCGTCTTCTCGTCAAGAACGCGGCGGAGTGCTTTGGTGGAGGCAGTCACGGCCGCTCGCTCTGGAAATAACTGGCCGCGATTTCGATCGCGCGCTTGATGACACGGCTGTGCCGATCGACGCTTTCCTCGAGCGCACTGAGACGTTTGGCGAACTGGGATACTGCTTCCGATTTGCCGTTGGCTTCGGCAGCAGTCGCGCCGCCTGTCGGGTCTGTCGTGACGACGGCGATTTCCTCGCGCAGGTCATTGGCCACCTTGTTCACCGCATTGGCCTGCAGCGTATGGAGCTGTTCCAAGAAGCCGAAGAGCAGCAGCCTTGAGCACAAGGTGTTGATTTGCCGAGGCACTCCTCCGGTATGCCGATAGATCAGCGGGAAGCAATCATCGGTGAATTGGGGATCGCCTTTCCAATCGGCTCGGCGCAGCCGGTGCTCGACATACGCTTTGGTCTCGGCTTCGCTCAACGGCCCCAAATGGTAGGCCGCGGTTACCCGCTGCCGTAATTGTTCGAGCCGGGGGCTGCCGAGAACAGCGCGGAACTGCGGCTGCCCGAGGAGGAAACTCTGCAACGCCATGGTCCTGTCGACCACTATGTTTGACAGCATACGCAGTTCTTCGAGAGCCTCGAAGGACAGGTTCTGTGCCTCGTCGACGATCAGCAACACGCGTCTGCCGTTGCGCTGTTGCGCCAATACGAAGTCGTTGATCCGCTGGAGCAGCGGCCCCTTCGCCAATCCTTCTTTGGCGATGCCGAAACCGCCCGCGACCAAGTGCAGCAGGTCGTCGCCGGCCAGCTGGGTCGTGACAATCTTGGCGACGACGAAGTTGCTCTGGTCGATGGTCGACAGCAGGTTGTCGACCAGGATCGTTTTGCCGGCGCCGACTTCTCCGGTGATGATGATGAAGCCTTCGGCGTGGTGCAAGCCATACACCAGATAAGCCATCGCCTGCCGGTGCACCGTGCTTTCGTAAAAGAAGCGCGCGTCCGGAGTAAGCTGGAACGGCGGTATCGCAAGTCTGTAAAATTGGGCGTACATCGTCGTCAGAACGTCTTACTTAGCAGAAGCTGCAACTGATTGGCGAAGACGTCGCCGTTGCGGCCGCCGGCGACGACTGTTCCCGTAGTTTGATACGAAAAATTGTAGATGATCGAAGCGGTCAGGTTGCGTGCCAGAACATAGTTGAGGCCAAGGGTCGCGTTCACCGTGTTGAAATTGGTTATCTGGCTAAAATTGACTATCGTCGTTCCGGGTACGACGGTCGGAGCATTGACAGAGTTGACAAAGCCGACTGAAGCATAGCCGCTGACATCCGGTCTGACGTCGCGCGTATAGATGAAATTGAGACCAAGCGACTTGGTAGGAGAGCTGGTATTCGTAGATAGCGATTCCTGCTCGTTGTAAAAGGCAAAAAGCGAATAATAGTTCGGTGGCAGTGAATCGCTGACACCGGCGTTGAACAGGTGCTGGCGAAAAACATTGTTCGACAGCCCCAAACCTGGGCTAGAAAAGGACGTTGGCAGACCGGTCGCTTGGTTGACGATGGCGCCGGCCGGGCTGAGTGTCGAGTTGGCGAGGTTGGATGCAAACAGCTGCCCTTGCGACGACACCCCCTGGACCAGGCTCGCGTTAAACACCATACTAGGCGTAATGTTGACCTGGGACGACCCGGTAAACCCGTAAGTCCCCTGCTGTTTGCCGTATTGCAGGGCGACATAGGCCGGCTGATCCGGCCCCACGGTTCCGATGCGTCCGCCGACAAGCCAGGTAGCCCCGGCGAATGTCGCCGCCGGTGCGAACGGATAGCGCAGATTCTGATAGCCGGCCCGTCCGAGCGCCGCGATCGTCGGCGTAAAGTTGTATTGGAAATCGTTGAAGCCGCTGACCTGGCTGCTTTGTGCCACGGATAAGGAATTGAGCTCGGCGGCGTCCATCGTAAACCGCGCCACCACTTTTTGAAAATCCTCGCCGGTAACGGCGATGAAGGTCCCCTCGTTCAATGTCGCGGCAGCGAGATTGTTCACGCTGGGAACTAGCGGCGATGTGCCGACGGTAGTGTTACCGCCATAATTCCACGAGCTGAAGGTGTAACGCAGCTCGGTATCGGCCACAGGGCCAAATGATTTTATCAGATACGGAGAGATGGTGTTGACGAATTGCTGAGTTTGCTGGTTTCGCGGCAATGTCGACAGATTCTGAAAGCCAAAGCCGGGCGCGGTCGTTCCCTGAGTTATCAAGCTCTGGGCATCGACATACAGCAGGTCGGGATAAACCGTGCCATGGCCGTTTCCATAAAAGCTGCCGAAAATCTGGTTCAAACTGGAGTTCGTTCCCGGCAAATAAACGTATCCGTTCGCCTGACCAGTCGCGACAGCTTGCAGCCTCGGGGTGTCTACCGAGACCGACGCGCCTCCTCCGAGCTGCGTGACAGCGGCGAATTTCCGGGGCGAATGGACATAGTTGACATTGTCGGTAAAAACCTCGCCGAGAAAGGCATTGGGCTGGATCAGGACAGCCGGAATGGTTGGATCATAAGCCTGCAGCGGCACAACCCCACCATAAGGCTGCAGCCGCAAGGTTGGAGGAGAGGTCAGTGTCGGGATTTGGTTATTGACCGAATACGGCGGCGCTGCCGGGTTCGGCAGGGCAATTCCGCTGATGGACGGAGGCGGCAACGTGTCGGGCGCCGCCCCCTGGAGCGCCGGCGCGGCCGCGGCCCCGCCGACGGGACCGGCCGGCGCGGTCGCGGCCCCACCGACAGGACCGGCTGGAGCAATCGCTGCCCCACCGCCAGGGCCGCCCGAGCCGCCCTCGGGACCCGCCCCCGATGAGCTTGGCGCTCCCCCCTCGCTAGTCTGCGCTGTTGCCGGAATTGCCGCCGCGCCGGTCAGCAATAAAAACCAGAGTGTCAGGCCAAGGTGCCGCTGCCGAAAAGCGCTAGCCGCAAAGCCGCTATGCGAGTTCGGTCCAGCGCTGCTCATCGCTCCCGCCGTCGGCGGAATGGTAATTGTATCCGTAGGAGCCAAAATGCTCGGTGGCCAGACCGTCGGTCTTGTTCAGCAGAAGGCTGATCCGGGGGCAGGCGCTGAGCGTGCTGAGCGCGGCTTCGATCTCTCCATGCTGAGTATTGTGCGCCTCTACGACAAAGACGATTTGTCCTACCAAGGGCGCCAGCGCCGCGGCGTCGCTACTTGCCATGCAGGGCGGCGTGTCGAGGATTATGTAGCGATCGCCGAGCCTCTGGGTCAACTCGTCCAATAAAGCGCCCATCTCCCGGCTCGACAGCAGCTCGGGCACG
>Ga0207693_10002635_pt1 | contig 15581 bp, 15 predicted proteins | sample LARL81metaG_FD_184347 | JGI IMG/M metagenome (GOLD analysis project Ga0207693, IMG submission 184347) | Corn, switchgrass and miscanthus rhizosphere microbial communities from Kellogg Biological Station, Michigan, USA - LAR L8-1 metaG... | ecosystem: Host-associated > Plants > Roots >...
GATGGGCTGGCAGACCCCCCCGATGCCGTGGCAGGAGCTGGAGCGCCGCCTGTCCGGCCGAGCCGAGCCTGACGACCGCGACGAGCTGGTGGGCGACGGCGGCGATTCGCCGGCCTGGTCGCGCAAACGTACCGCGTACATCCCCGCCGCGGACGCCCGTCCGATCGACGGCGGAGCGCCCCCGGTGCGGTACGCGGAGCTGCATGCGCACTCGTCGTTCAGCTTCCTCGACGGGGCCAGCTCCCCGGAAGAGATGGTCGAGGAGGCCGTCCGGCTCGGTCTCTCAGCACTCACCCTGACCGACCACGACGGCTTCTACGGGATCGTGCGGTTCTCGGAGGCAGCCGAGACTCTCGGCTTGCCGACGGTGATCGGGGCTGAGCTCTCGTTGGACGTCCCGATGCCGACCACCCAGTCCGAGCGAATGGTCGCGGCCCGGGTTGGTAAGCCCGACCCGACCGGGCACCACCTGCTCGTGCTGGCCCGCGACCCGACCGGCTATGCCAGCCTGGCTCGAGCGATCAGCACCGCCCAGCAACGTGGTGGCGTCAAGGGGCGCCCGGTATACGACGGTGATGAGCTGGCGGAGCTGGCTAACGGTCATTGGCTGGTACTCACCGGATGCCGCAAGGGCCCGGTACGCGCAGCGTTGGCAAGCGGGCTCGACCCGGCGCGACGCGCGCTGGCCGACCTGATCGACCGGTTCGGGCGGGACAACGTCGTTGTCGAACTGACCTACGCCTTGGACCCACTCGCCGATGAACGCCACGACGCGCTGACCCTGCTCGCCGAGGAAGCGGGCCTGCCGGTCGTCGCCACCACGGCCGCGCACTACCACGGTCCACCGCGGCGGCCACTGGCCACTGCCGTAGCCGCGGTACGGGCCCGCAGCAACCTCGACGAGATGGACGGGTGGCTACCCGCATTCGCCGACCAGCACTTGCGGTCCGGTGCGGAAATGGCGGCCCGATTCGCCCGCTGGCCGGGAGTGGTCGAGCGAGCGGCAGCGCTGGGCGACGAGCTGGCCTTCCCGCTACGGCTCATCGCCCCGCAGCTGCCACCCTTTCCTGTCCCGCCTGGGCACACCGAGATGACCTACCTCGCCGAGCTAGCCCGCTCCGGTGCCGTCGAGCGGTACAGCGACCGCAAGCCAGAAGAACGCGAACGCGCCGCAGCACAGATCGAACACGAACTCGCCATCATCGACGAGCTCGGGTTCCCGGGCTACTTCCTCGTCGTCTGGGACATCGTGCGGTTCTGTCACTCGCGGGGAATCCTCTGCCAAGGCAGGGGATCTGCCGCAAACTCAGCGGTCTGCTATGCACTGCAGATCACCGCCGTCGACGCGGTGCGCTACGAATTGCTTTTCGAACGGTTCCTCTCCCCTGACCGGGATGGGCCACCTGACATCGACGTCGATATCGAGTCCGACCGGCGTGAAGAGGCTATTCAGTACGTTTATCACCACTACAACCGCGACCATGCGGCCCAGGTCGCCGACGTCATCACCTACCGGCCCAAGTCGGCCATTCGTGACATCGCCAAGGCGCTCGGTTACTCCCCCGGTCAGCAGGACGCCTGGAGCAAAGAGATCGAGCAGAGTTATTACTGGGCGCCGGACCTCTTCACCCGCGAGGACGATGCGCCGACGTCAATGCAGTCCGAAGTACCGCAGCGCGTCGTGGATCTCGCCGCCGAACTGCAGAATGCCCCCCGACATATGGGGATCCATACCGGCGGCATGGTGATCTGTGATCGTCCGGTAGTCGAAGTCTGCCCGGTGGAATGGGGCCGGATGCCGGAACGCACGGTACTGCAGTGGGACAAGGACGACTGTGCCGCCATCGGGCTGGTCAAGTTCGACCTGCTCGGGCTAGGCATGCTCTCGGCGTTGCACTACTGCTTCGAGTTCGTCGAGCAATGGTTCGGGGTGCATTACGGGCTGCACGAGGTGCCGCCGGAAGATCCGCTTGTCTACGAAATGCTGCAGCGGGCGGACACCATCGGAGTTTTCCAGATCGAGTCCAGAGCACAGATGGCCACCCTGCCTCGACTGCGCCCGGAAAAGTTCTACGACTTGGTCATCGAGATTGCGTTGATTCGGCCCGGCCCGATCCAAGGCGAATCCGTGCATCCCTATATTCGCCGCAAACACAAATTGGAAGAAGTCACTTATCCCCACCCCAAGCTGAAAACGCATCTGGAGAAAACGCTCGGCGTGCCACTGTTCCAGGAACAGTTGATGCAACTCGCCATCGACGCTGCCGGTTGTTCGCCCTCGGAAGCCGATCAGGTGCGGCGGGCCATGGGGTCCAAGCGTTCACACGAGCGAATGGAAGATCTACGGCAACGGCTCTACGACGGGATGGCGCGCAACGGCATCGTCGGAGCGGCTGCCGACGACATCTACCTCAAGATCAAGTCGTTCGCCTCGTTCGGATTCGCCGAGAGCCATTCGATCAGCTTCGCCTTCTTGGTCTATGCCTCCAGCTGGCTGAAGCTCTATCACCCGGCAGCATTCTGCGCATCGCTGCTCAACGCGCAGCCGATGGGTTTTTACTCGCCGCAGACGCTTGTTCACGACGCCAAGCGACACGGCGTCGTCGTGCTCGGCCCGCACGTGAACCTCTCACCCGCGGCCGCCGGGCTCGAGGCGGTGCCGGACGGCTACCCGGTCGACCCGCCCTACACCGGTCCAGGACCACCGCAACCGGCGGTGCGGCTGGGACTGTCCAGCGTGCGCACCATCAGCAGCGAGCTGGCCGAGCAGATCGTCGCGGAACGGACTCGCGGCGGTGCCTATACCTCGATGGCCGACCTGAGCCGGCGCGTGGGTCTCACCGTCGACCAGGTCGAGGCCCTGGCTACTGCCGGAGCATTCGACTGCTTCGGCTTGTCCCGACGGACGGCACTTTGGGCCGCCGGCGCCGTCGCCGCCGACCACCCTGGTCAGTTGAACGTGACCGCCTACGACGAATCGAGCACGCCCCCGTTGCCAACAATGAGCGAGGCCGAACAGCTCGTGGCGGACCTGTGGGCCACGGGCATTACCCGGGACGCCTATCCGACCGCGCTCATCCGCTCACGCCTGGATTCCCTGGGCATCGTCTCGGCGAGCGCGCTCCGCTCGATCGAGAACCGCACCCGGGTCACGGTCGGCGGCGTGGTGACCCATCGGCAACGTCCGGCGACCGCACGTGGCGTCACGTTCCTCAACCTGGAGGACGAGACCGGAATGGTGAACGTTATCTGTGACCAGGTGGTGTGGATGCGCCACCGCCGGGTGGCCCGCGAGTCCGGCGGCCTGATGATCCGCGGGATGCTGGAACGCGCCGACGGGGTCACCAACATCGTGGCGGAACGCATCGAGAAACTGTCGCTCGGGCTGCGCACGAAATCCCGGGACTTCCGATGAGCCAACCGGTGACCGGATCCGTCGCCACGACGAGCGAGCTGCGGTGGCACCTGGCCGATCAGGAACGCGACGGTCAGATCGCGCTGTTCGGCCTCGACGGACTCACCGGCCCGGACCGCGGCACCGGGCGGATGTCCGGGCTCGAGTTCCTGCACGTCACGGCCAAGCGGATCATCAACGAGGTCCCTAGCCGGTCGCCGGTGCCGTTCCGCTGGACCATCAACGTCTATCGCGGCTGCAGCCACGCCTGCACGTATTGCTTCGCCCGCCCGACGCACAGCTATCTCGGCCTCAACATCGGGGAGGACTTCGACCGGAAGATCATCGTCAAGATCAACGCGGTCGAGCGGGTGCGGGCTGAGCTGGCCGATCCCCGATGGCAGGGCGACTCAATCGCCATGGGCACGAATACCGATCCGTACCAGCGCGCGGAAGGGAAGTACCGACTGACGCGCGGCGTCCTGCGGGCGCTCGCCGAGCGTAGCAATCCGGTCTCCATCTTGACCAAGTCACCGCTCGTCCTGCGGGATCTGGATGTGCTCACCGACGCCGCCGCGCGGACGTCGGTGCAGGTCAACCTCTCGATCGGCACCCTGGACGAGCGGGTCTGGCGGTCAACCGAGCCCGGCACGCCCCATCCGCGTCGGCGCCTTCGGGCACTACGCACGTTGGCCGAAGCCGGAATCCGCACCGGCGCGCTCGTCGCGCCGGTACTGCCAGGATTGAGCGACCGGCCAGAACAGCTGCGCGAAGTCACCCGAGCGATCCTGGACACCGGCGGCCACGTCGTCGGGGTGTCCGCCTTGCACTTGCGGCCAGGAACGCGCGAACACTTCCTGCAGTGGCTGTCCGGCTTCGATCCGGACCTGTACAGGGACTACGTGCGCCGCTATCGTGACGGCGCCTACGCGCCGCCGCAGTACTCGCAGTGGCTCCGGTCCGTCGTTGCCGAAGTAAGCCCTTCCGGTGACCCCGATGGCTGGCTACCGTGAGTCAGCGAAGACCGTGGGTGCGGTCATCGGCCACCGGATCGAGGTACAACGTGAAGATCTCGGACATTCTCCGGCACAAGGGCTCCTCCGTCGTGACCATCGGCCCGGGCGACGGGGTGACGGACCTGCTCGCGCGACTGGCCGAGCACAATATCGGCGCTATCGTCGTCGTCGATCGCGACGCCGTCGTGGGGATCGTCTCCGAGCGGGATATCGTCCGAAGGCTCAACACAGACGGCGCGGAGGTACTGTCCCGGAGCGTCAGCGAGGTGATGACGAGTTCGGTCGTCAGCTGCGCTCCGGGTGACTCGGTCGACAGTATCGGCGCCGCGATGACCGAGCTGCGGGTTCGGCATATGCCGGTGCTGAACGGTGGCCGGCTCGCCGGCATAGTCACCATCGGCGACGTCGTGGCCGGCCGGATCCGGCAGCTCGAGCAGGATCGGGTACAGCTGGAGGGCTACATCACCCGCGGCTGAGTCGGTCGATCACCCACCGGCGAGTAGGTCGCTGCTCGCGGTTCGGCGTCCGCGCGAAGAATCGGTCGGTCGGCCTTCGCTCGTGCGCCCGAACCGTTACGTGCGGGTGGGCCGGTCTCCCGACGGCGGATAGCCGCCGGAGCCATAGCCGGCCTGCGGGTACCCCTGCCGCCCGTATCCAGGATCCTGGCCATACCAGGGCTGCTGAGCGTAGCCGGGCTGCTGGCCGTAATAGTCGTCCGGTTGGTGACCGTACGGTCCGTAGCCCGACTGGCCGTCGTGCGGAGGGACATGTCCAGGCGGCGGCATGTTCGCTACTCGAGCTCGCCGATCGTGATCTTGTTCGATAAGCCGGTTGAGCGTCTGCTGCATCTGATCGGAGCGCGGGATGTCGTGCAAGGTCTCCTGACCATGTTCACCGGCCGATTCGATGGTGAGCGTGCCCGCCCGCACGATGCGATCCCACAGACTCTGCCGGAATCCGACATCACTGATGCGCTGCAGGCTGATGTCTCGGCCGGTGTGATGCAGGATCCCGCGCCGGATCAGCACGCGATGCGTGGTGAATACGTAGTGCGTTGTGCGCCAGCCGAGCCAGGGTTTGACCGTGAGCCAGCTGACAAGGATCACAGCGACAGCCAGGATCGCAATCAGCAACGGTCCTTGGGTGTTGTTGGTCGGCAGCAGCGGGACACCCACGCCGACGAGCGCGCAGATGAGGATGAACCACAACGTGGCCGGAACCAGGGTGATCCAGTGCGGGTGTAGGTGCTCGACGACCTGCTCCTCGTCCGCGAGGAGTTTCTCCGGGTAGCTCACGACTCACTACCTCCCTGGCCGGCGACACCCGCCGGTCCCGCTGTAACAGTCACGCTAGTCCGTCGGCTGCCGAAGATGGCGAATGTCGGCCGCGGCAATCGACTCCAGACCGCCGTCCTCGCGAACCACCAGCAGGCGGCCCTGGTCGTCGATGTCGGTGGCCAGCCCCTGGTAGGGCGAGCCGAGGACGGGTGTGACGACGACCGGCCGGTTGAGGGTCGCGCACCGGGCCCGGTAGTCGGCCTGGAGGAAGCTCTCCACCGCATCGCCGCCGACCGACAGCCAGTCCGAGTAGCGCTCCCCGAAATACCCGAGGATTGCCCCGAGCAGCTGAGATCGATCGACCGGCGCACCGCCTGCGAGTTCGAGAGAAGTCGCCTCGGGGACCGGCAGCTCGGCCCGGGTGGTCGACACATTCACCCCGATCCCGATGACCACCACGTCCCCGGAACGCTGGGACAGAATTCCGCCGGCCTTGGCCCACTGGTCGCCGACGAGCAGATCGTTGGGCCATTTGAGCGCCGCGTCGACGATGGTGACCTCGCGCACCGCGTCGCACACCGCGACTCCGGCGAGCAGCGGTAGCCACCCCCACTGGCCGGGCGGCACGTCAGGCCGGAGCAAGACCGAGAACGTCAGGCCGGCTCGGGCCGGAGACGTCCAGGTCCGGTTCTGCCGGCCTCGACCAGCCGCCTGGTACTCGGCTGCGAGTACCGTCCCGGACGGCAGGGTGGCCGACGCCTGCAGCAGGTCGTCGTTCGTGGAGGCAGTGGATTCCACGATCATGAGCCGACTCCACGGATCCCGCATTTCCGGTGCGACAACGTCGGGATCCAGGGCCGGACGGTGCGATTCAGCCACAACCGCACCGTATCGGGCCGGTCGCGGCCAGTGTCCCGTGCACGAAGTTCTTTGCCCGGATGCGCGGATCCAGGCGGATGGATCGCAAGGCGGAGGAGTAGAGCACTAGCAGCGCCCCTAATGCCGACGACGACGGCCGGGGTCCCCCGCGACAATCGCGCAGCGATTTCGTGGGGTGGCGATAACGCAGCGAGCCGCCGCCTGGGCCGTGTAGACGGATAAACACACTTCGTGCACGAGACACTAAGCTCCGAAACCATGGCCGCGCCCGAACCTGAATCATCCGGCATCGATCCGCATACCACCGCCGGCAAGGTCGCAGAACTGCAGCGACGCTACGACGAGGCGGTCCATGCCGGCTCGGCTCGCGCCGTGGAGAAGCAGCACGCGAGGGGCAAGAAGACCGCGCGGGAGCGGATCATCGACCTGTTGGACGACGACAGCTTCATGGAACTCGACGAGTTCGCGCGCCATCGCTCATCGACGTTCGGCATGGAGCGGAACCGCCCGTTCGGCGACGGTGTGGTGACCGGCTACGGCACGGTCGATGGCCGGCCGGTGTGCGTGTTCAGCCAGGACGTGACGGTCTTCGGCGGCAGCCTCGGCGAGGTTTACGGCGAGAAGATCGTCAAGATACTCGATTTCGCCTTGCGGAACGGCTGCCCGGTAGTCGGGATCAACGAAGGAGGGGGCGCCCGCATCCAGGAGGGTGTGGTCAGCCTGGGCCTGTACGGCGAGATCTTCTACCGGAACGTTCAAGCGTCCGGCGTCATACCGCAAATCTCGCTGATCATGGGGGCCGCGGCCGGTGGCCATGTCTACTCGCCCGCGCTCACCGATTTCATTGTGATGGTCGACAAGACCTCACAGATGTTCATCACCGGACCGGACGTCGTCAAGACGGTGACCGGCGAGGATGTGACGCTCGAGGAGTTGGGTGGTGCCCGCACCCACAACACGACAAGCGGCAACGCGCATTACCTGGCCAGCGACGAGGACGATGCGATCAACTTCGTCAAGGCCTTGTTGTCCTATCTGCCGAGCAACAACCTGGATCCCGCGCCGGCCTACGACACGGATGTGGCCGATGACGTCCATGAGGACGACGCGTTCCTGGACACCTTCATTCCGGATTCCGCCAATCAGCCTTACGACATGCACCACATCATCGAGCATTTGCTCGACGACGGAGAATTCCTAGAAATACAGCCACTTTTTGCACCGAATATCATCGTCGGCTTCGGGCGGATCGAGGGTTGTCCCGTCGGCGTCGTTGGTAACCAGCCGACCCAGTTCGCCGGCTGCCTCGATATCAACGCCTCGGAGAAGGCCGCGCGGTTCGTCCGGACCTGCGACGCGTTCAACATTCCCGTCATCACCTTCGTCGATGTCCCCGGCTTCCTTCCCGGTACCGACCAGGAATGGAACGGGATCATCCGGCGCGGCGCCAAGCTCATCTATGCCTACGCCGAGGCCAGCGTGCCCAAGATCACCATCGTCATCCGCAAGGCATTCGGCGGCGCCTACGTCGTCATGGGCTCCAAACATCTCGGCGCAGACGTGAACATCGCCTGGCCCACAGCCCAGATCGCGGTCATGGGGGCCCAGGGCGCAGCGAACATCTTGTACCGGAAGGAGCTAGCCAAGGCCGACTCGCCGGAGCAACGCCGGCACGAGCTCGTCACTCAGTACGAGGACACCCTGGTCAACCCGTACATGGCCGCCGAGCGCGGCTACGTGGACTCGGTCATCCTGCCCTCGCACACTCGGTCCTACGTGATCCGGTCACTCCGCATGCTGCGCAACAAGCGCGAAACCATGCCCCCCAAGAAACATGGAAACATTCCGCTCTGACGGAGTGACGTATGACGAGCGATTCCCCGAACCCACCCGTAGCGCTACGGATCGTCCGCGGCACGCCGACGCCGGAAGAGCTCGCCGCACTGACCGCTGTCGTCGGCGGGGCTGGAGAAGACGTCGACCGTGAGACGTCCGAGGCGCGCCCTCACGGACGCTGGAACGACCCCGCGTACGGGCACCGCCGGTACAGGCCGGTTGGGATCGGTGGCTGGCGACACGCGCTCTGAGCCCGACGAACCCGGCGCCGGGGAGGCGGCTACTACGTGACCCGCGACGCTTGAGCCTGGCTAACGTCCAGAAACATGCGAATGGGCAGGTCCGACTTGCCCAAGGCCTGGCGAGCATGGGCTAACGCTTGCGTTTCGATGCGCTGCCGCAGCGCGGGAATGTCGGCCGTCGAGAAGACCGCAACGGTCACGATGAGTCGCGTGTCGCCGGGATCGCCGAGGACTCGGGCATTGGCGGAGGACACACCGTGGTAGGTCGTGATCTCATCGCGTACTGCCGCGGCCAACGCCTCCGGTCGCAGCACCGTGCGGCCAGCGTCGTGATCTCCTCTGATCACGATGTCATCGGCGCGGTCAGTGCTCACGATCAGGACGTAGATCCAGCGCAGCATGAGCACGGCGACAAGAGCGCAGGCGACCGCGATGACCGGCCATAGCCAACTGCCCTGCTCCCCGATGTAGCGCGACACTCGATTCGTGAACAGGGCCTTCTGCTGGAATGCCGTGCCGAAGCCCCCGCGGCTCGCGATCAAGCCGGCAACACCGACGGCGAGCACCAGCAGGCCAAAGAGCGCCAACACGACTCGGTTAGTTCGGTCGGCATGCATCAACGGCTCCGAGGTTTGACGCGCACCGACAGACGGGGATGCCGTTCCATGCGCAAAGAATCCAGCCGAGTCTGGACGGCCGTCGTCACGGGAGCAGTTAGAGCTTGCGCGTGCGCCCTATCCCGCTCGGCGGCCGTGGCGGTGACAGTAACTCGACGAGGCGATGCCGAAGCCGATGCGTTGCTGACGCCGTCGACATCAGTGGTGGCCGTCCTCGCCACGACGGCTAGGCCCTTCGTCGATATGGCTGCCTCCGTGGCTACTTCGTCAGACTGCAAGCTGACGCGGGTGACTCGACGCGGTTTGAGTTCCGCCAGCAGCAGTATGAGCCCCACGACGATGAATATGATCGACAAAACCTTGATCACGGTGCTGTTGAAAGTCGTTCGCTCGGCCCACCGTTGCCAACTCATCCAATCCACGATGAGGTGCTCCCCGTTGATCGCATAGGCAATGACCTCAACAATAACGACAATGCACACGGCCAAAACCGCGAGGGCCAGAATGAATGCAAGGAATCGGTTCAGGATTCGCATGTCGTTTAGCTATCTTACGCGCGGTGGAGGTGTGATAGTCGTTGCCAGGGCGGCGACGGTGATATCCACCTCAGCGACGGTCAAGCCAGCTAATTCCTGAATCCGTTCTCGAACGTGTTGACGGACTTGCGCGGTGGTGTCCGGAACGGATGCCGGCCAACGAATGCTCAACTCCATGGAAAGAAATGTCGAATTGCCATCGATCTCGGCCTTCGTCTTCGGCAGCGCCTCTAGATTGGTTGCCCTCAACCCCAGACGGCCGCCGCCCGGTATGGCGCGGCCCATCACCCTGGTCGCTGCGGCCCCAGCGTCAGGTATCTCTATAGCCGCACAGGCCGCCATCTTGGCGACGACGTCATCACGGACGGCGATCGTGCCCAATTCATTGCGACCTATTGACGGCGCGGAGGACCTTCGCGACCCCATCGGCGCTGTCATCGCCGATCCACGTGAGAGGGGGTCCGCCGGAGCAATGTCAGTCATCGCTCGCTCTCGGCTCGGCCGCGCAACATGGATAGATCTAGATCACCATTAAGCAGCTTGGCGATGAGGTAGCCGATTGCGCCGAACAGGCCGACGATCAACATGTCACCGAAGCTTCCGAAGACTAATGCCAATCCGAGAATCAAACCGGTTATGGTCGCTAGCGATACACGGTTCATGAGAACTCACATCCCCGTATCGGGCTTACAGAAGTGGGGGCCGCGGGGCGGCTGCACGGGCAACATTGCGCAGATCATCAGAGCTGGTAGCGGCATGCGCTTCCGGCGCGAAGGTGCCGACGCCAGCCGGGACGGACGCGTCAGAGCCTGGGGGTAGCGCAACCGGCTCTTCCTCGGCAAGCCAAGGCGGATTGTCGATCTCGGCAACAACAACCTCGATTCGGCGGTCCGGCACGATTGGTCTGAGGGCCAACGTGATTTGGCGAAGCAGATCGCTCGCCGCCACGCCCCACCTGGCTCGCACTGAAATTCGGACGGCGTCCTCCCTCACGGCAACGCCAGTCAGGCGTCGACCAGGCAAATACGACGTAGCGTCGCCAAACCGCCCACCAGCCAGGTCAGATACGCCAGGGACGGCCCGCACGGCACTGGCGACCGCATCGACATTGATGCCGTCGACGATCGCAGTCTCTGTATCGTCTGCTGGCTCAGCCGTCGTCATGACACGCGCGGTGGCGGCTTTTCCTCACCCTCAGGGGTGGGCAGGTGTACGTCATCGACCGCTACATTGACTTCGACGACCTCCAGACCGGTCATTCGCTCTATCGACTGCTTGACGTTTCGTTGAATGCTCCGTCCGAGATCGGCGATGCTCGCGCCGTATTCGATCACGATGTCCAGATCGATGGCGGCCTGAGTCTCGCCCACCTCTACCCCTACGCCTTGCGCGACGTTGGGACCGGAGCTCCCGGGAATCCGCTGCCGAATCGCACCGAAGGCCCGCGTAGTGCTCGTACCCATTGAATAGACCCCAGCGATCTCGCGAGTGGCCATGCCGGCGATCTTCTGCACGACCCCCTCGGCCACCGTGATCTTGCCCTCTTGAGTGCTGAGCCGGGTCTCCGTCATTTGCGTGGCGGCTAGGGACTTTTCCTCGAGATTCGGCGTAGTCGACGATGTCTCGCGAGAGGCGGTACCGCTGGGTTTGGTCATCGTTGCTCCTCGATCGAATCGAACGGAGTGATACATGCACGACGATCTGGACGTTACTCGCAGGCTCCCCCTTACACATCTGCCCAGGCTGGAACTCGCAGCCAACTATTACGGCGTCAACTCACCGGACGCGTGGGGTGCGGCGGCGCCGCCTCCGAATGGGCCGAGCCAGAGTGGCTCGCAGCATGCGCGGCCACGGCTGCGCCTTCACTACGACGACTCGTGGTCGAGGTTCGTGCAAGACGTCATCCCACGCCCGGAGTCCCGCTCGGAACGTGGTCGGGTCCCCGCCCCGATCAGGGTGGTGTGACCGGATGAAGGCACGCCGTGACGAGCGGGCCCACTCCTTCTCGCTCGTCACATCCGCAATTATGTCTCCACACCCGTCCGACGCGCGCACCAGGCACTGCTGTCGTGCGCAGGCTGACGACGCTTCCCTACGGTAAAGGGTCCGCTAATCGCAAATTCACAAGAATCGTTCGAAGGAATGTGCTCCGCGGACAGTGACGTCGTTCCACGCATATTAGGCGTCTTCGCCGCACGAGCGAGTCGTTGTCGTCGGCAATTGCTGAATCAGTTCGGGGGCCGGGGAATCGTCAACAACTGCGGGGTGATTGCCTGGAACATCAACGCGGCGCCGAGCTTGTCGTAGTGGACACCGTCCCAGCGATAGGCGGTGTTGGCAGCAATGGCCGGGTCGGTGCAGAACTGATCCGGCGGATTGACCATGATCACGCGTTGCGGGTTCTTCGCGGCGGCAGCGCGCAGCAGCACGTTCAGGTGTCGGGTGCGCTGATCATCGCCCCGTTCGGGCAACGCGGTCTGCCCGCCGGCGTCTATCGGCCGGTAGCACGGAACGCCGAGCAGGGCGACCTGGGCGCCGCCAGCGATGAGCAAGCTGACGGCCTGCTCGAGTTGCTGAGCGTAGTACCCGTCCCAGTCCGCGGATCCGAACGTCATCGTTCCGGTGTCGCCGATGCTCAGATCGAAGACATCCCAGGCTCCGACCTCGACGAGCGCTATTTGCGGACGGTTACGCGCCTCGGTGGACCGCCATTGATCCGCCCAGGTACCGCACGCCGAGCTAAGGTCTCGGCTCGGCCCGCGGCGACTGGTGAGCTTGCCGAGCAGGAAGCCACATCCTTCGACGGTGCCATCGGTGAGGGTCAGCGATCCGTCGAGGCCGGACGGCTTGTTGAGCAGCAAGGTCATCCCTTGGGAGTCGCCGAACACCGTCACACGAACCGGACGGGCGAAGGGCGGCCCCGAGGCCGCGCCCGGTGTCGGTGACGCCGGGGGGCTTGCCGTGACGGCCAGCGACGGCCGCGCTTCGTTGGTGGGAACGCCGGACGCGGACTCAGCCGCCGGGCGGGGCAACGCCACAAACTGACCGACGACCAGAACGAGCGCGCCCACGAAGGCGATCAGGACCGTCGGCTGAGCGAAGCGGCGCCGGCGAAAACGACCCAGCACCGACCGGACGTACACCCCGAAACCCTGAGTGCGGATCGGCCGCTCGATGAACCGGTACGACAGATCGGCGATCGCAACCGTCAACCCGACGCGCAGCACCATGAGGGGCAAGCCATCCGACGGATAGTCCAGTCGGGGCCGGCTGAGCATGAATACCGGCCAGTGCCAGAGATAGATCGCATATGACCGGACACCGATCCAGCACAGCAGCGGTGTGCCGAGCAGTCGCGCGGTCACCGTGCCGCGCCGGGCCGCCGCCAGGACGATCGCCGCTGATCCGATGGCGACGAGGAGAAACCCGCCTCGGTAAAGCCCGACGGAGAAGTACGTGGCGTGCGTGAGGAAATACCCGACGACCGCGGCGCCGAGCAGAGCCGCGACGTCGAGTGGCCAGGTCGGGCTGTTAACCGTCATCCGGAGTGGCGCCGGCCGGCGGTCGCCCCGAACCGGCCGTCGCAGGGCGGTCGCGAGGGCGAGTGCCGCACCCACGAGCAACGCGCTCGCGTGCGTGTCACTGCCGTAGTACGCGCGGTCTGGATCCGGGTACGACTGGAACAGCCATGCCATTACCGCCGCCGATGTGACGATGCCGACAAGCGTGACCCGCAGCGCCCGGCGCCGACCGCCCGTGCGGAGGCACAGGACGAGAACAAGTGGCCAGAGGAGGTAGAACTGCTCCTCGACCGCGAGCGACCACAGGTGCTGCAGCAGCGAGGGGCGGCCCAGCTGCTCGAAGTACGACCGGTGCCAGACGATCTGCGTCCAGTTGGTGCTGTAGGTCAGCGCGGCGGCGACGTCCCCCCGGAGCCGGAGCAGTTCGCTCGGCGCCACCGCGGCCGTGACGAACACGACCGTGAGGAGCATCGTGATCAGGGCCGGAAGCAGGCGCCGGGCGCGCCGCACGTAGAACCGGCCGACGCGCACCGTGCCGGTGCTGACCCACTCGACGGCTAGCAGCGACGTGATCAGGAATCCGGACAGGACGAAGAACACATCGACCCCGAGGAAACCCCCGGGCAGCCAGCCGGCGTTGAGGTGATAGATGAGCACGGCGGTAACCGCCAACGCTCGTAGCCCGTCGAGGCCTCCGGCGTACCGCAAGGTTCGGCCCCGCGTCGGCTCGGGACGCTGTTCTTCGGCGGCGGTAGCTGTCGTCGCCTCGTCCGGCGGGTCATCCCTACCGGGACGCCCGTGATAGGTCGCCGTGCTCCACCCGCCGGCTCCGCGACCGTGCCAGGCCTGCGACGACCGAGCGGCCTGCGCCGCAGAAGACGGCGCGGTCGCCCACCCAGGGTCGGCGGGCCGGGCGTGGGCCTGCGCCGCCGGCATCGGCACATTGTCGCGTCGGCCGAACCCGAGCACCGGGCGGCGCGCCGATCTTGCTCGCCGCGAGTCCGGCGGGGCGGGCGGAGGGCGTGCCCTAGCCGCCTATCGCCGACATCGGCCGCGCCGGTTGCAGGAAATCGGGTTGGTCGATGCCATGCCCAGGGAGCTTCGCGGCCATTGCCGCCTGCCACCGTTCCGCAATCGCGTCGTCCGAGCCGCCCCCACGCAGCAGCGCCCGCAGATCGGTCTCGGTGCGGGCGAAGAGGCAGTTGCGGATCTGGCCGTCGGCGGTCAGCCGAGTGCGATCGCAGGCGCCGCAGAACGGCCGGGTCACCGAACCGATAACCCCGACGGTGCATGGGCCGCCGTCGACGAGCCACCGTTCGGCTGGGGCTGACCCGCGTGCGCCGGCATGGGGCTGCAGGCCGAACTCCGCGGCGAGCCGGCTCAGGATCTCGTCGGCCGTCACCATGCGGGTCCGGTCCCAGATATGTCCGGCGTCCAACGGCATCTGCTCGATGAACCGGAGGTGGTAGCCGTGGTCCAAGCAGAACCGCAGCAGCGGTGCGGCCTCGTCATCGTTCACATCGCGCAGTAGGACCGCATTCACCTTGACCGGCGTGAGACCGACTTCAGCTGCGGCGGCCAGTCCGGCGAGCACCTCGGCATGCCGGTCCCGCAGGGTGATCCGCTTGAATCGCGCGGGATCGAGGGTGTCGAGGGACACGTTTACCCGGTCGAGTCCGGCGGCCGCCAAATCGGCAGCGCGGCGGGCCAGACCGATCGCATTCGTGGTCAGAGAGATGGCCGGGCGCGGCCGGAGCCCTGCCGTCGCTGCGACGATGCCGACCAGCCCGGGCCGCAGAAGTGGCTCGCCCCCGGTGAATCGCACCTCACGGATGCCGAGCTGTTCCACCCCGATGGCTATGAGCCGCACGATCTCCTCGTCGCGGAGGACCTCGTCCTTAGGCAACCAGTCCAGACCCTCGGGCGGCATGCAGTAGGCGCAACGAAGATTGCACCGGTCGGTCAGCGAGACTCGCAGATCGGTGGCTACCCGGCCGTATGCGTCGGCGAGAGCGCGCGGCGCGAGCGGGAGGGCGGTCACCTGTTCAGCCTAGGGCGTATCCCGTGATCCCTGCTCGCCGCGAGCGGAGATCGGGCGGCGACTGGCAAGGCGGAGGACGAGAGCAGTGGCAGAGCCACTGCCGAGGACGGCCGGGGGTCCCTGCGAAATCGCGCAGCGATTTCGTGGGGTGGCGATAACGCAGCCAGGCGCCGATCCGATCGCCGCGCAGCAGCGCGTGGGATTGCGGGATACGCCCTGGAC
>Ga0207693_10002636_pt1 | contig 15580 bp, 13 predicted proteins | sample LARL81metaG_FD_184347 | JGI IMG/M metagenome (GOLD analysis project Ga0207693, IMG submission 184347) | Corn, switchgrass and miscanthus rhizosphere microbial communities from Kellogg Biological Station, Michigan, USA - LAR L8-1 metaG... | ecosystem: Host-associated > Plants > Roots >...
AATGCCGGAGGTATCTCGCAGAAGAACGAAGTACTCAACCAAGTGTACGCAAATGCACTCGGACGTCCCGTGCTAGTGGCTAAGAAGAGCGTGACCAGTCTGGGATCAGCAATATTTGCATTTCTTGCCGCCGGAACGTTCAAGACGATCGAAGAAGCGCAGGACAAGATTTGTCCGCCGCACAAGGTTTACGAACCTGTTCCGGCCGAGCAGAAGGTATACGACGAGCTTTACCGGTTCTTCAGCAGAATGTACTTCTCCTTCGGCAAGGGCAACGGAGAAATGGGCCATGTGCTGCCAGGGCTCATTCACGTCGCCGAGATGCGAAACCGCGCGTGAAGCTGCCACTTACTTGTTATTCGAAGTGAGCTCTTTCAGAAATCTGTAATAAAAATCCACCGCGCGGTAGAAGGAAGTTTGTGGCACGCGCTCGTCTTTGCCGTGGGCGCGAATGTCGTCGCGATCAATCATCTCCCCGGAGACTCCATACGTTGGCATGCCGGCAGCGCTGGTGTAGATGCCGTCAGAGGCGCCGGTCGCCATGTCCGGAACGACAGGCAGGCCCGGCCACATCTCGCCAGAGATCTTTTCGATAGTCGCGAACAATTCACGGTTCAGCGGCGGTGGGGTGAACGAGGGCTGGGCTTCGGTGCCACCCCCGATTGCGCCGACGTAGGACACCGAAATCTTCGAATCGGCAAGAACTTTCTCCAACGCTGCCCGGATATCCTCGGGAGAGTGGCCCGGCTCAATCCGGCAATTCACCGTCGCCTGCGCGAATTGCGGAAGAGCATTGTTTGCATGGCCGGCGTTCAGGCGGGTAGCGACACAGGTTGTGTGCAAGAGGGAATTGTCAATCGGGTCCTTTGACAGACGCGCTACGGCGTTCATGTCCGGCGGCTGCTTCAGCACAGCTTGCATCTCAGCCGCACGCTGACCGGTCTCCACCTTCGACATGCGCTCGTAGTAAGCGCGAGTGACAGTGTTCAATTCAACAGGGAACTGGTGATGAGCCAGGCGGGCGAGGCCTTCGGCAAGGTGATAGATCGCGTTGTCGGGAACGGGAAGCGAACTATGGCCGCCGGGGTTTGTTACCGTGAGCGTGTAATCCGCATACTTCTTTTCTGACGCGTCCACGTTCATCAGAAGCGGCTTGCCTTTAACGGAGAGAATTCCGCCGCCGTCGTGGTTTAGAACGAACTCCGCGTCGATGAGCTCGCGGTGATTCTTGATCAGCCAATCAACGCCATTGGATTTGCCGCCTTCTTCGTCGGCAGTAAGCGCGAGGATGATGTCGCGATCGGGAACAAAACCTTCCTTCTTCATCCGGACCAAAGTCGTGAGCATGACGGCGTCACCGTCTTTCATGTCCTGGGTGCCGCGTCCGTAGAAGTAGCCGTCCTTTTCAACGAATTGAAACGGATCTGTGGTCCAGTCCTCACGTCGCGCTTCAACTACATCGAGATGTCCAATGAGCAGCAGCGGCTTATGTTTCCCTGATCCGTGCAGGCGCACAACGAGATTCTTCTTCCGGTCGTTGGGGCCGCCAATAAAGATGTCTCCTTCCGAGTAGCCGGCATCGCGAAAGCGCTGCGCCATGGCCTCGGAAGCAGTGGTTACATTGCCGACAGAATCCGCGGTATTGATCTCGATCAGCTGCTTGAAGACGTCATGCGCGTACTGTTTGGTGGATTCGTCCAACTGGGCAGCCGCACTCAGAGTGAGTGACAAACCGGCAAATAGCGTTAAGAGCGATCGGTTCAAGTGTTTTCTCCCTGGTTCAAGTTTCGTGTGCTTGCTACCGGCGCAGTCGTTTCTCGATCACAAGTGAAAGATTCTACGCGAAGGAAAGAGCTTGCGCTGAGGTGCTCCCATTTGCGTCGGATTTTTCTGTGCAACTTCAAAAAAAGTTCGTCAAACCTCTTGCACAAAACTAAAAGTCATGGCATTCTCAAACATCTTCTTACGAAAGGACGCCCAAAATTGGCGGATTTCATACACAAAACGCTAAGCGGGCAACTACGGCAAGTCTGTCCGGGTTGCTATAGGGCGTCGCTCCGGTCGCGAACCGGCAACTAAGTCGCCGATCTCTCGGCGCTCTTTCCGCAAATCAAAACATAGCTGGGTGGCGTAGGCCGCGGATACTTCGACTGTCCATCGATTAGTCCTTCGGGATTGATACCGTTGCCTCTATTTCACTCAGCTGTGAATAGTTGGAGGAGCGGGCTTTTGCCAGCATGTGATCCATCGCTGCGCTTTCGCAGCGGAGATCTGTCGCGGTCAGTGGTGATTGCACGCGGATTGAAGTATCAAGTCGCTCGGCTTTGCTCGGGATTTCGGCAGCGGGCTCAAACGCCCGCTAGGCGCCTCAAGTTCGAATCCCCACGGGCGAAAGCCCTGCCGTGGCCGCTTGTTCCCTGACCCTTGAATATGTGGCTCGGACATTCTTGTCCGCGCGACTTAGCTCCGGCTGAGTGCCGGTTGGAAAAGAAGCAAGATGCACGACCTTATAAAAAGTGTGTTGAGCGGTCAGAACGCGGTTGCGTCGGGCGGCTTGATGCTGATGATCATCGGCGGACTAAGCGTGTATTTGCGCAGCGTGCCGGAAACCATCTGGTACTGGCTTGTTCGCGAGACGACCATGCTGGTTACGGTCGCCGACGACGATGCGGCATTCGTGTGGGTAAAGGAGTGGTTTCTGGAGCAGAAGTTCCTGGCACGAATCAGGAACGTGGATCTCGATACCACGCTGCGCAACGAGCGCATCGCCATGATTCCGGCGCCGGGCAAGCATTGGTTCTGGTATGGCGGGAGGCCTTTTGAGGTCTGGTTCTCGCGCACCGAGAGCTCGCGTGAGTATGCGACCAAGCGGGTCGAGTCGTTCACGTTTCGAACTATCGGGAGGAACCGCAAGTTCCTGCAGGGCTTCGTCAACGATGTTGTGCAGTGCCACACCAATCGTCTGGGCGTGCAGTCGTATTTGTACGCGTACAACGATGGTTGGGAATGGGTGCAAGGCTACTCGCCCCGTTTTCTGGACTCAGTGGTCCTCGAACCGGATGAGAAGGAGCACCTGATCGAAGATGTGGCCCGGTTTCGCAAGGCGAAGCTTAGATACCAGCGGCTGGGAGTTCCGTACCATCGCGGCTATTTGTTTTACGGACCGCCGGGCACGGGGAAGACGTCGCTTGTGTCGGCGTTGGCCGCGCATTGTGCGCTGTCGATCTACACGTTGAACCTGACGGACTTCAACGACCGTAGTCTGATGAATGCGGTCAACCAGGTCCCGCCGAATTCAGTCCTGCTGTTCGAGGACATCGATTGCATGAAGAGCAGCCAGGCGCGAGTCGGCGATGGCGTCGCTACGCCGCCCACTGCAAAGGAGAATGCGCCATTACAGAACGGAGTCACGCTGTCGGGGCTGTTGAACGTTCTGGACGGCTTCTATGCGCCGACAGGCGTGCTGTTCGTGATGACCACGAACCACGTCGAGAAGCTGGACGAAGCTTTGCTGCGTCCGGGCCGCATTGATTACAAGCTGTACCTTGGCAAGGCTAGCGATCGGCAGAAGGTTGAGCTGTATCGCAGGTTCTTTCCGGAGTCGTCGGAGGGCGAGGCATGGGAGTTTGTTGAGGCTTCACGCTCGGCTGAGACGATGGCGGAGTTCCAGGGACGGCTGCTGGAACTCGAGCAGGGAAGTAGGCATGAGCGCGATGAGGTGCCCATGCTGATTTGAAGAAAGGAGGTCGCATATGCCGTGGTTGTTTCTTGCGTTGCTGTTGAGAATCTTCGTGGAACCCGTGCGTGGATACATTCGGGCACGGCGTAAGGCACGGCCCAAGCCGCTCTGCGCGGATTGTTTCTACGCGCACGTGCAGTATGGCGCGAGTGCGCAGCGTGCGATCTCCTGTACTTACGGTGGCTACGTGCGGCCGATGAAGCTGGACGTGTTGTGCTGCACGGATTACCGTACGCGAAACGTATTGCGAACTCGCGACATCGGCTTCGTTCGCGAGATCGCAACTGCAGAATGAAACACAAGGGAGCAGCGTGTGCTGCTCTCTTTTAGAGAGAACGACTATGACTGACAACACTTACAACGTAATCACCCCCGACAACGGCGTGCCGATCAAGGCGTGGACCAAGGGTGTCCCGCTGGAGGATGCCGCCAAGCAGCAGCTGCTGAATGTGGCGCAGCTGCCGTTCATCTACAAGTGGGTGGCGGCCATGCCCGACGTCCATTGGGGCATTGGCGCGACCGTGGGCAGCGTGATTCCCACGCGCGGGGCAATTATCCCGGCTGCTGTGGGAGTCGATATTGGTTGCGGAATGATGGCGGTGCTTACGTCGTTGCATGGGAACCATTTGCCCGACAACCTGCACGGCATTCGTACGGCGATTGAAAAGGCGGTGCCGCATGGACGCACTGACAATGGCGGCAAGAACGATCGTGGCGCATGGTCGGATGCCCCGGCGCATCACCTCGAGGTGTGGGCGAAGATGGAGCCCACGTAGACAGCGATCGTGGAGAAGTATCCCAAGCTGAACCATGTGCAGCGCATCAATCACATGGGAACGCTTGGCACCGGGAACCACTTCATCGAGGTCTGCCTCGATGAGAACGAGAACGTGTGGTTCCTGCTGCACTCGGGATCGCGCGGCGTGGGGAACCGCTTCGGCACGTTTTTCATCGAGCTGGCCAAGAACGATATGCGCCAGTGGATGATCAATCTGCCGGACAAGGACCTCGCGTACCTGCCGCAGGGCACGGAGCACTTCGACGACTATGTCCGCGCAGTGCACTGGGCGCAGGACTACGCCTTGGCCAACCGCGAGCTGATGATGCAGAACATCATCGCGGCGGTGCAGGGTTCGGGAGAAGTCCCGGCGTTTGAAGCCAATGTGGAGGTTGTCAGTTGCCATCACAATTACGTGACCTGGGAACACCACTACGGTGAGAACGTGCTGATCACACGCAAGGGCGCTGTGCGTGCGCGTGAAGGCGACATGGGAATTATCCCGGGCAGCATGGGCGCGCGCTCGTACATCGTGCGCGGCAAGGGCAATCCGGAAAGCTTCATGAGTTGTAGTCATGGAGCCGGACGCGCCATGTCGCGTACAGAAGCGAAGCGCCGCTTCACGCTCGACGACCATGCGAAGGCAACAGCAGGCGTCGAGTGCCGCAAGGACGCGGATGTCATCGATGAAACGCCGATGGCGTACAAATCCATTGACGCCGTAATGGAAGCGCAGCGCGATCTGGTGGACGTGGTACACACGTTGCGCCAGGTGGTGTGCGTGAAGGGGTGAACATGGGGCTCGGACTTTCATGTCCGAGCCTGCATACCTTGATGCTTTCGCCGGTGGTGATAGATTGCGGTCACTTCGAGCCGCTGACCTGGAGGCTAGATTCCGGCGGCGTGCGTCCACGCTTCGGGTACGCACTCTCTGATCTCAACCAGACGGCCCTGATCGAGCACGAGCACGACGTCGCAACTCTTAAGTGTGCTTAGGCGGTGCGCAATCATGAAGGTGGTGCGGCCAGATATCAGGCGTTCTGTGGCTTCCATAATTGCAGCTTCGGTGTGGACGTCCACGGAACTGGTCGGTTCGTCAAGAATGAGGATCGGGCTATTACGCAGGAAAGCTCGGGCCAGCGAAATCCGTTGACGCTCACCTCCGGAAAGGCGGGAACCACGCTCTCCAACTTGCGTTTCGTAACCTTCGGGCAAATTCAGAATGAAGTCGTGAGAGGCTGCTGCCGCAGCGGCGGCAATGATCTCATCGTCGCTGGCGTCGGGTTTGCCGTAAGCGATGTTCTCCGCAATGCTGGCTGAAAATAGCACGGGTTCCTGCAAGACCACGGCAAATTGTTTGCGAAGATCAGCGATACGGTAGTCACGAACGTCGCGGCCATCGAGCAATACTTCGCCAGAGGTTGGATCGTAGAAGCGCATCAGCAAATTCAGTAGCGTAGTCTTTCCAGCTCCGGTTGCGCCAACGATCCCCACACGAGTTCCTGCGGGAATATGGAAGCTGATGTCGTAGAGGCCTCGACCGGTGTCGTCATAGGCGAAGCTCACGTTGCGGAACTCAAAAGCTCCGGTTGCAGCGCGCAGCTTGCATGCGTCATTGCGCTCCGCGATCTCTGGCTGCTGGTCTAACAAAAGGAACGCGCGCTCAAGGCTGGCCAACCAGACTTGCAGGTCCGTTGCTTTTCCCGTCAGCGTTTGCAGAGGCTGGTACACCTGGGCGATGTACGCCATGATCATCAGCAGCGATCCGACGGTCAGGGTTCCGGTGCGGACGTGGCGAACGCCGATGTAGAGAGCTGCGGCCGTACCCACGGCAATTGTGAGGCCGGTCAGTACATTAAAGACGGCCTGCTGAATCGAGAGTCGCACCTGCTGTGACATGCGCTTTGCCGAGCGGCGCACGAAGCGATCGTGTTCACGTGTCTCTTGCCCGAAGGCCTTAATCACCCGAATGGAGCCGATAACTTCTTGAATTACTGCTAGGGCCGAGCTGTCGAGGCTCTTGATGGTTTCCGATCTCTGGCGCACGATGCGGCTGCAACCCAGAGAAAGAAGAAACAGTACCGGCGTGATCGTCAGCGCAACGAGCGCAAGCATCAAATCCATTCGCGCCGTGACGACGATCATTGCGACTAGGGTGAAGACCGCAGTCATCAGCGGCACCAGGCCTTGAATGGTTACGTATTGAATGGCGGGCGCGTCATGCTGAATGCGATAGACGGAGTCGGTTGCGCCGTAGCGGTCGTGGAACATCAGCGGAAGCCGCTGCACATGATTGAGCAAGCGCGCCCGGAAATCCCACACCAGCTTCTCTCCTGTATAGGTTTGCAACCACCAGGAAGCCAAGCCCTGAATGCTGACGAGGAGAGCGATCCCGAGTAGCACGGCGATTGCGGCTTCCAGCGACGTGCCGCGGGCGTGGAGAACGGGAACAGCTCTCACAAGCCATAGTGGCAGCGGCTCAGTACCGAGGACGCTGTCCACGATGATCTTTAGGGGAAGGGGGTAGAGAAGGGTGAGGGGCAGGGAAATCAGGGAGAGGGCTGCTATTCCAAGAACGTGAAGCCAGCAGCTCCTGGACTCCAGGAGCACACGTAGCAGAACGGATTGGGGTTTCCCTGATGAACGGTACAACAGACACCACAAAAACGTTGAAGTACAGTACCAACAACGCGAAATGTGAACTTATTCTAAGCGAACTCTCCTGAATTGCAGCTGCTTTATTTTCCAAAATACGGAAACTAAAGTGCGATTTTCGATGGAAACGAATTCAGGGAGTTATAGGTTCATACATTCTCTTCCGGACACTTCTTACGAAATTGTTTGTTCCGCACTAGAGTCTCTCTGTACTCCGCCGCCCGTGGGGTTTGCCATCTGAAGAGCAACCTGTTCGCAAGGTAGGTACCATGAATTCGCGAACGTTGTCGCTCTCAGTTGTTCTGCTTTCAGTGATCTGCCCGAGTATTTCCCAAGCCCAATTGGCACCATCCAATTCATTTCCATTTTCGGCAAACGGCACCGACGCCTCGGGGATTCGAAGCGCCGCTTTGTCGGGAAAGGTTGCCCTCGAGAATGGTTCCAAGGTGGATTTCGATACTGCCGTCGTGTTGCGGTGCGGCAGTAACGAGCGTTCCAGGGCCGAGGTAGACACGGAAGGCCGTTTTACGATGGTTGTGAGCGTTCCGGATGCCGGGGCTATAGGATCCAATTCGACAGGGTCGGGCGCCGAATGGGCCGATTGTCAGCTACATGCGGAGGCGGCGGGTTACAGCTCAGAGCGGCTCAACCTTACGCGCGATCAGCTGAGCGGAGTTGTCGGGGTCGGCACAATCTTCTTGCATCCGGCGACCTCCGCAAGCGCCGGGGAAGGTTTTCCCGTTAGCGCAATGTCGCTGGCTGCGCCCGGCAAAGCTAAGGAGGAATTTCAAAAGGGACAAGAGCAGGCCAGGAAAGGAAAATGGACCGCCGCTTGCGATTACTTCCGCAAGGCCGTCCAGGTGTATCCCAGATACGCGCTGGCGTGGCTGGAACTCGGGCGTGCACAGATGCAGCAGAACAATCTCATGGACGCGCAGCAATCGTTTCAGCAGGCTGCGACTCAGGATTCAAATCTGCTGCCCGCGTACATGGAACTTGCGAGGGTGGCACTCGAGCAGAAGCAATGGAAGTCCTTAGCAGATTCGACCGACCACATATTGCAGTTGTCAACGCAACCATCCGCGGTGCTCTGGTTTCTGAACGGGGCAGCGAGCTTTAATGTCGGTGATATTCCTCACGCAGAAATCAGTGCCACGCGCGGACTCCGACTGGACGCGCAACACAAGGTGCCGCAACTGGAATACTTGTATGCGATGGTCCTGGAGAGAGAAGGTAAGGTTGAAGCGGCAGTCGAGCACATCAAGACCTATCTCCAACTAGCTCCCAAAGCGAATGATGCCCAACAGGCGCAGGAGAGACTTGCGGCGATCGAGAAGCAACTTTCCAATTTACAGAGCAGCGCCAGCCGATGAGTCCCTGGATTGCTGGACGTGGAAACCGCATATACAGGTTTTCCCCGATCCATTCAGCACAGGTCTTCCAGAACGATAGGCTGATCGGAGGAAACTTATGGCTGATAGCAAAAGCTTACAAGGGGTACGTGTGGCGATTCTGGCAACGGACGGAGTGGAAGATGCGGAACTGCGGCAGCCGAGAGAAGCGCTAGAGCAGGCCGGTGCACAAACCATGTTGTTTGCGCCCAAAGAGGGAAAGATTCAGTCGTTCAAACACCACGACAAAGCCGATCAGTTTAATGTGGACAATAGCTTGGCGCAGGCAGACGCGAGTCAGTTTGACGCCTTGCTGCTCCCGGGCGGTGCGCTAAATGCCGACACGCTTGAGTGCAGCCTCGAGCTCAGGAATTCGTTCGGGAAATGGACCGCCAAGGCAAGCCGATCGCTGTAATCTGCCATGCGCCATGGTTGCTGATCTCGGCGGGATGTGTTCGAGGCCGGAGCCTGACGAGCTATCATACGATCCAGGATGACATTCGAAATGCAGGCGGAGACTGGCAAGACGAAGAAGTCGTCCGCGACCGAAACTGGGTCAGCAGCCGCCAGCCTTCCGACATCCCTGCATTTAACCGCAAAATGATCGATTTGTTCTCGGAGAGGAAACGGGGAATGGAAGAGAAGCCCCAGCGAGCGGCGTAACCCGAGCGCTAGGGAGTCTACGGGGCCGCCTTCGGGCGGCCTCTTTTGTCAACTGTTTTCAGAGACTTGTCAGGAATGCAGGTAACCTGACCGCGATTACACCTGTTACCTTTACCGTTTCGATCTAGCCCTCTAGTCTGCCTTCATGAGACTGAACGCGCTGGTCATGTCCCGCAATACAAGCGCTGTAAAGGTGCTGGCGGCGGCTTTTGCCGAACTGGGGATGGAGTACCACATATCTTTTTCTCCTTCCGAGACCATGGAACTGGTTGCCGGGGGACAATATTCGGCGCTGGTGGTGGACTTCGACCTTCCGTACGCCGTCGAAGTTGCGAAAGTGGCGCGGGCTTTCTCAGGCAAGCGGAAGCCTGTGCTGTTTGGAATGATTGGCGCGGGCACGCCGATCGCGTCGGTGTTCCAGGCGGGCGGCAATTTCGTCCTCTACAAGCCTCTCGATTTAATGCAGGTGCTGCACTCGCTTCGCGCCGCTCAAGCGTTCATGCAGAAGGATCGGAGACGCGCGTCACGGCAGAAAAGCGAGACGCTTGCCTACCTTCAACTACCCGGTGGAACTATTCCGGCGCTGGTCCAGGACGTGACCGAACAGGGATTGTCGTTACAGGCCGCAGAACCGCTGATGCCGCTTCGGGGAGTGCCGCTGCGCTTCCTTCTGCCCGGAACGACTAACGTGGTTCGCGCCACCGGCGACTTCATCTGGGCAGACACAGCCGGCCGCGCTGGCTTGTTCTTCACCGAGGTTTCAGTGGCCTCGCGCCGGGATCTGCAAGCGTGGCTTCGCAAGAGACACGCGCGAAAGTCAGATTCGGTCCGAGTGCTGCTCGAGCCGCATAAGGCGCGTCGCGCAGTCGCGGGAGCACACTAAAGCAGGCTTCGGGCGTCAGGCTTTGGGCAACAGACCCGATTTTAGTCTTGGGTTCAAATCCTGCGTTCTCGTCACGAAGAACTGAACGCTGAAGCCCTGAAGCACTGTTCTTCTGCTAGACTCCCTTTTTCGTGCCCACTTCTGATCTAACTTCTCTCTCCGCCGGCGAGATGGCGAGACTTGTCCGCGCGCGAAGTATCTCTCCGGTTGAGCTGACGAAGGCACACCTCGCCCGCATAGATCGACTGAATCCCACACTTAATGCTTTTGTTCAAGTAGATGCTGAAGGCGCTATGCAGAGTGCGCGGGCTGCTGAAACGGCTGTGTTGACGAATGATGAGCTCGGGCCTTTGCATGGCGTGCCACTCAGCATTAAAAGCTCGATTGAAGTTGCGGGAATGCATTGCGAAGCCGGGACGAAAATCCGCGCCGGGCATGTTGCACGAACCGATGCTCCGCTGGTGCAAAGGCTTCGAAAAGCGGGCGCAGTCATTTTGGGAGTGACCAACACGCCGGAGTTTCTGATGGCGTGGGAAACCGACAACCTTCTATATGGACGCACGAACAATCCATGGGACCTCTCGCGAACTGCCGGCGGCTCGAGCGGCGGGGAAGCGGCGGCGATTGCCTCTGGATGTTCGGCTGGAGGAGTGGGTAGCGACGGCGGCGGCTCGATTCGCGTCCCGGCGCACTTCTGCGGAATATGCGGCTTGAAACCTACGCCTGGCCGCATTCCAGCCACGGGTCATTATCCGCAGTCGGTCGGGCCATTTGCGCTGTTGGGAGTTGTGGGCCCAATGGCGCGCACGGCGGCAGACCTTAAAGTATTACTTGAGGTGACGCAGGGGCCGGATATGGGCGATCCTTCAGCCGCCCCTGTGCCGGTGAGATGGCCGGAGTGGTCTCTGACGTGTGAGGCCACCCGTCGCTCAACAGTCCGGCCTCGAATCGGATATTTCGAAGATGACGGGCGGACCCCGGTCACAGCAGAGACACGCGCTGCGGTACGCGCGGCAGCGGAAGCGCTGCGTGCTGCCGGATTTGAAGTGGAACAGTTCTTACCTGGAGGCCTGGAGCGCGCGCGCGAACTCTGGTGGAAATTCTTTGGCACCGCAGGTTCCATGCTGCTCGGACCTTTGATTCGTGGCCGTGAATCAGAACTGAGTCCGATACTGAAGGAGTTCAACTCCTGGGTTTCGAACGAAACGCCGCACACAGGTCAGTCGCTGCTCAACACATGGATTCAACGCGACGTGATACGCATGCAGATCTTCGAGCAGATGGAGCATTTCCCGGTGCTGCTTTGTCCCGTGGCATCGGTTCCGGCATTTCGACATGGAGAGCGCAGCTGGGAAATCGACGGCAGAGAAGTGAAATATCTGGATGCGTGGAGCTATTGCGAATGGTTCAACCTGCTGGGCATGCCGGCTGCGGTGGTGCCGATGTCGAGATCTAATGATGGTTTACCTGTCGGGGTGCAGCTGGTTGCAAAACCATGGGAGGAAGAATTGGTGCTCTCGGTCGCGCAGGTGTTGGAACGGGAGCGCGGGCCGTGGAGACCCGCGGCTTTCGAGTAGGGGACTGGTTTAAGAGCATCAACCACGAAGGGCACTAAGGTTCACGAAGGAAAAATCTGCAAGAGCTCCGCGAACTCACTGGCTTCCCGCCACAGCGTCGCCTGATGGAACGTTACCTGCCACTTGGCGCTACGCTGGGTGCTCACGGCTGAACTCTTGCTCGAGGCAACGCCTACCCGACAAAGCTGCCAATAACTGTTTTCCACTATTGATCCGGATCGCGTCATCCTCTACATTCCTCGCACTTGGGTTCATTTTCGGGGGCAGTCGTGAAAGTTGCCGATCGAGAGGAATTTCGAAAATTCGTGGTCATCAGCCAGATCGAATAGTTTTAGAATCAGAGTTTCCCGCATGAACGCAACGAATACAGTCCCGGCTGCTCCGAAACCGCGACGCCGTTGGCTTAAGATCACCGCAAGAATCCTCGTCGTCGTTTTCGTCCTGTGGCTTGCGTTCGTGGGTTTCATGTGGCGCATCATGCATCGCACGCCGGAGCAGTTCGCGAGCGTCATGATGCATCTTCCGTGGGAAGTTTTCCTGATCTGCCCATTTGAAACCATGTGGACGCAGGCGCGTGCGGGGACTGTGCACATCGGAGATCAGGCGCCCGATTTTACTCTAATCACGGTGGATAAAACCGGGGCCATTCATCTTGCAGAGTTGAATAAATCGCAGCCGGTGGTCCTTGTTTTTGGCAGTTACACTTGACCTCCCTTTCGGCGGGAGGTTCCTGCCCTCAACAAACTGTACGATCAGTACCAGGGCAAAGTTGCTTTCCTCGTGGTGTACATTACGGAAGCCCACCCCAGCGACGTCTGGCAGATGCAAAGCAATATCAAAGACAAGGTGGTTTTCGCGACGCCCAAGACGGAAGAAGAGCGCGCATTCGTTGCCGGAGCGTGCGTGCGCAAGCTTGGCATCAAATACCCCGCCGTGCTCGATGAGTTCGGTAACTCTACAGAGCAGGCTTATACAGGCTGGCCGGACCGCATTTACCTGGTCGATCAAGACGGACGAGTTGCATACAAGAGCAAGCCCGGCCCGTTTGGCTTCGATGCCAACCAGCTTTCTGCTGCGCTGACCAAACTCAACTTGAGATAAGTGGGCGATAAAGATCGTTCTGCTAGCGCCTGGTACGGAGCCGGGGTATCTTTGTGCACATTTCGCTGTGCCGCTCCAGAATTTAGCCTAATGAAAGCACGCGGCTCGTGGGCCGCACCCGCGCGGAGAAACGGTCCCCCGCCTCTGGCAGCGACAAGCAGTGGAAGATGCTGCGCAGCGGGTCGAGCTATTGTCACAAAGCGAACTGGTCGCAACCTTACGGTTTGGCGCAAATGAGGAAAGCCGATTCGATCGAAATCCAGCGGCCCAGCGGGCAAGTGGCTAAAGTTGCGAACGTGAATCCTCGTCAGACAATTACGGTGCAAGAAGGGAAGGGGATCGTGACGACGAAGGCGTACGGGGCGACGTCGGTTCGAAAACCTGTTGCTTCAAATGTGGCGAAACTTACACCGGCAGTTGTTTCGCCCAATTCTCACCAGTAAGATTCTCTGTATCCTTAAACTTGAACAGTGTCATTCCGAGCGCAGTGGTATCGCCCGGTTGCGGGCGATCCCGCGGAGTCGAGTCGAGGAACCTGCTTTCTTGGGAAGCTCCTCCGGCGGCTTCGGGGCGAGACCTCAGGGCACTCGTGGCAGCAGACGAGCCGCGAAGCGGCGGAATTTAAATAGTCCGACACGTGAGTGCGGGGTGGGCTGACAAACTGAGTCGAGTCCCGTAGGGGCGGCACAAAAGTCTTTCAGCGCCTGAAGGCGTCGAGAGAGAAACGTCTTGGCGGCACGTCTGAAGACGTGCCCTGATACGAATCAGTGCCGGATGCATCGCCAGAAAAAGCGAGATCTGGCGCGGCATCAAATGAGTTCCAACAAACTCGGAGGTGAAGGTGCGGCGTTCACGGATTGTGGTTCTCGGTTTACTCTTCTGTCTCGCCCTCGTCTTTCTCGCCGCCACTTCTGAGAAGAAACCCAATCCTGCCGAAGCGGCGCGGTTGAACAATCTGGGCTGCGCATACATGAACCAGCAGCTCTTCGAGAAAGCACTGAAGAGTTTTAAGGAGGCTGCCGCGCTCGATCCGAACTTGAGCATGGCGAAGCTGAACCAGGGGATTGCGCTATCGAGCCTCGGCAAGGTGGATGAAGCCAAGAAGCTGCTCGACGAAGCTGCCAAGGCGAATCCCAAAGATCCGCACACATGGTACTCGTTGGGCATGCTGGATAAGAATAGCAGCGAGCCGGAAGCGGCAGTGGGCGATTTCAAACGAGTGGTTGAGATCGACGACAGTGACCCCGACACCTGGTACTTCCTTGGCACCGTCTATTCGCAGCTAAAGCAGTTTCCGCAGGCGATTGACGCCTTCGAGCACGCGCTCAAACTCAATCCGCTGCACGCTTCGGCGCAGTTTGGACTCTCTCGCGCCTACCAGCAGTCCGGCGATAGCGCGCACGCCCGCGAGCACCTGACGCGCTTCCAATACGTCACGCAACACAAACTCGGTTCGGCGATGAGCCTGGCATATGGAGAGCAGGGCAAGTATTCGCTGGCGGAGGAGTCGCAAGCTGCCACGGTGAAAGTACTGCCGCAGATTCCCGTGAAGTTTGTGGATGCGACGAAAGAGGCGGGGATTGACTCCCGACCTGGCGCTGTCATCCCCCCCACCAACCTTTTCGAAACTCGCCCTGGCGCTTGTTTCCTCGATTATGACAACAGCGGCAAGATTGATGTTTTCGTCGCGGACAACGGTGCGCAAGGCGGGATGTCTCTTTACCACAATCTCGGAAACGGCAAGTTTGAGGATGTCACGAAGAAAACTGGACTCGATCCCAACACTCATGCCACAAGCTGTACTGCGGGCGACTATGACAATGATGGATTTGCCGATCTGGCGATCAGTTTTTACAGCGGAATCATGCTGCTGCGCAACGAGAAGAATGGCACATTCAAGGATGTGGCTGCGACCGCTGGGATTAAGAGCGCCGGCATTACCGGACTGACTTTCATTGACTATGATCATGACGGTGACCTGGATCTTTATGGTTCGAGCGGAATCTTGCTGACAGCCGGCGCTGTAAAAAGCGGGACGAGCGTAATGTGGCGAAACAATAGCGACGGTACTTTCACCAATGTGACTGGTGAAGTCGGGCTGTCGGTCTTCTCTTCGGCGAACAATGCCATTGGTACCGATTTCAACAATGATCGTGCTGTTGATCTTGTCGTGGCGGACTGGTCGGGAGGAACCATCTTCCAGAATCCCCGGGAAGGAGTATTTCCCGCTATCCGTCCTTTTTTTCACACACCACAAAGTGATAACGAGTCAACTGGTTCAAAGCCTGATGAGGTCTCAACCGTCGGCGTTGTCGCCCTCGATTTCGATCACGACGGTTGGATGGGCTTGGCTTTTACACGCGCTGGCTCCCCTGCTGTTTCACTCTGGCGCAACAATCACGGCAAATCCTTCGAGCAAGTCAAGCTTCCCGAAACCGGCTGGGCCCGCGCCTACGGTATCGCCGCCTTCGACTACGACAACGACGGCTGGGTAGACCTCGTCGCTGTGGGCGAGACGAAAGAAGGCAAAGGCGAAATCAGGCTGTTCCGCAACCTTGGTCCGGACGGGTGGAAGGATGTCACTGCCGACGTGGGCCTCGACAAGATTCAACTCAAAGATCCGCGCGCGATCATCACCGGCGACTACGACAACGACGGCGCCACCGACCTTCTGATCACGCAGAACCACGGCCCGGCCGTCCTGCTGAAGAACGAAGGCGGGAACAAGAACAACTGGCTGCGGCTCGCGCTCAAGGGACTGAATGACAACAAGAGCGCGATCGGGACGAAGGT